>JABAOC010007568.1_pt1 | contig 12751 bp, 9 predicted proteins | sample 7062161 | NCBI WGS metagenome assembly JABAOC01 (sample SAMN14538625, study PRJNA623070) | marine sediment metagenome | biome: marine biome [ENVO:00000428]; feature: marine pelagic biome [ENVO:01000023]; material: deep marine sediment [ENVO:00002113] | place: India: Gulf of Khambhat ... | reverse complement strand
CCTGGTGGATATGGAAGGAAGCGATCAGTATTCCGGTGCGTTGTTTGTCCAGGGATTTGCTTTCGTGGCCGGTTTGGGTGCGCTGATCGACTCGTCCGGGAACGACAACTACTTCGCCGGCGGGAGGTACAAGGACATCCTGAGGTATGAAGATCACTACATCAGCCTTTCGCAGGGTTTCGCCTACGGATTGAGACCGATGATGTCGGGGGGCATCGGGATTCTTTTTGACCTTTCCGGCAACGATGTGTACACGTCGGACATATTCGGCCAGGGTTCCAGCTACTGGTTCAGCCTGGGAACTCTTATGGACAAAGAGGGCAACGACAAATACGTCTCCTTTCAATATGCTCAAGGGGCAGGGACACATCTCTGCTTGGGGATACTGGAGGATGAGAAGGGGGATGATGTTTATATCTCCCACGGCGTCTCGCAGGGTTGCGGGCACGACCTGGCGTTGGGGATTCTGTGGGATAAGGAGGGCAATGATAATTATCTTTCTGAGAGCCTGTCGCAGGGTGCAGGTAGCGCCAACGGATTTGGAATCATGATAGATGAAGGAGGCGACGACGGGTACTACGTGAGCATAAACGCCAATACCCAGGGTTACGGTAATCCCAGAAGAGATTATGGCTCCGTGGGAATGCTTTTGGATTTCTCGGGAAAAGATCTCTACAGGGGAAACGGAGCGGACAGCACCTGGTGGACCACGCCGTCAAAATGGGGAATTGGGGTAGACAGGTAAGCGTCCACTGTAAGATAAAAGAGAAGGTTCGGGATGATCATCAGATTCAGTCCATTCGTGTTCGGACTTTCCATAATCCTGTTGGCGGCAACTGCCTTCTGCGACCAGCCGGCGGAGAGAGACGAGATGAAAAAGAAGGTGGACAGCCTGTTTGTGCTCTCCTGCGGAGCCTTGGAGAAGTACAGGGATCAGCAGCAGCCCGCAGAGAGCACTCTGGTGGAGATGGGCGAAAAAGCGGTGCCCTACCTTTTGGAGAAGCTGGATACCAAAAGCGCCAGGGAGAAATGGACCTTGATCCGAATCTTCGGAAAGATCGGAGCGCCTGCAGTGATGCCCCTGGTGGACAGCCTGAAGAGCGAGAATAAGGAGGTCACCAAACTGACCATCCGCATCCTCGCGGACATCAAAGACAACCGGGCGGTTGCGCCGCTGGTGCCCCTCCTGGACAGAGAAGACTACAACATCAGAGGTCATACCTGCGAGGCACTGGGCAAGATTGCGGATACTTCGGCGTTCGCCCCGGTGAGTCTGTGTATGGAGGATTCGGTGGAGGTGGTGAGAAAGAACGCAGCCGTGGCCCTGGGCAGAATGAAGGATGAACGGGCCATCCCCCATCTGGTTCACGGCATGTCCGATTCCCATTTCAGCGTCCGCATGACCTCCGCGAACTCATTGGTCGAGATGGGCGAGCCCTCGGCGAAGTACTTAATCTTTCTTCTGGATCATTCGGCAGAGCCGACGTTGAATTTGGCCATTGAGTCTTTGGGCAGATTGAAGAGCAAAACGGCAGTATCTGTTCTCATGGAGAAACTGGAAGCCGAGGAGTGGTCCACCAGAGCTTTTGCGGTTGAAGCACTGGGCGAAATAGGAGATCAGGAAGGGCTGAAGGCCATCAGGGCGATGAAGAGCGGCGAAACCCATCCCTTTGTCTTGGGGAAAATCGAGCAATATCTGACAGACACAGACTGAAAGAGCGTTCGGCGCTGGAGTTTGAAGCACCCGCCGGGGAACAAATCGTTCAATCAGAGTTCAACTGAAGCTGAACGCTCCAACTCGCTCCCGCCCCGCGTTCTTGGAAAAGAAAACGGATATGAGTCGGAAGCTTGACCGCCAGTTTTACAGTCGACCCACTCTCCAGGTGGCAAAGGACCTTTTGGGCAAATACCTGGTGGTAAGAAGGGATGGGCATTTCCTCTCCGGGAAGATAGTGGAAACGGAAGCTTACGTCGGTCCTGACGATCCGGCCAGCCACGCCTATCGCGGGAAGACGGCCCGAAATGAGGTGATGTTCGGCGACCCCGGATACGCATACGTTTATCTGACCTACGGCATCCTCCATTGCCTGAATCTGGTTACCGAAAGGAGAGGGTATCCGGCTGCAGTTCTGATCAGGGCACTGGAGCCTGTTGATGGGACGGAGTTGATGAAAAAAAGGAGAGGCCGGGAGAACCTGACGGACCTGACCAGCGGCCCGGCAAAGCTGTGCCAGGCCTTAAACGTCGATAGGAGACTCAATGGAGCGGATCTCTGCGCCGGCACCATCTATGTCGAGAATAGGGGAGAGGCAGTGAAAGGAATAGCCCGCTCTTCTCGAATCGGCATCAGAGAAGGTAAAGAGAAGAAGTGGAGGTTCTTCATAAAAGACAACGGATTCGTCTCCGGATGAGTGAAAGGTGATCGTGGTGTTTCGACCCTGCGGGTTCTCGCCCCGTCTCCCGCTTTCTTAATTGGCTTTTCTCCAACAGCTTATCTTTCTGTTTCCCCAATTTGTTTCAATTGGGTCGCGACAACTTCGCGCAGGAGGGTCGGAAAGAAAAGAAAGCCCTCAGCGAAAGGCGTCGTGACTCCGGCCAGTGGTAACGGATTCTGCGGGAAGGGATTGTCAAGGTGACTAGACGGAACTCTTTTCGCAAAAATCGCAAGATTTTCCTTGACATCATGCGAGATTGCTGGTATCTTAAAAGAGAGAAGCAGCTAAGATTCGAGGCGTCAGTATACCGACGTAGGGTGGGGCATCAACGGCTCGACTTCAGATGAACCGAGCGTCGTTTCCAGGAGAAACAAGTGAGAGTCAGAACTCAAACCTTCCTAGGCTTCCTGCTAATCAGTGTCTGCGTGGCACTCTCTGCCCGAGCGCAATGGGAGGGCGCAGAGATTGAAAGGCTTACCTACAACACATGGAGCAGTCGCGTAGCCAAGCAATCATTGGGTATTGACAAATGTGACAGATTGTATCTATGCTATACGGAGGGTGGAGTCTTATTCACTTCAAAGAGGAAGTATGGAGGCTGGTCACCCCCGGAAGAGTTGAGCTTTGGCGATGACAAGAGGTATTCGTATGCTATGGCTGTGAATGCAGCTGACGGAACGGCTCACGTTGCTTTGATTCGATTTTTCAGCAATGTCCTGCCAGACTTAGGAGAGCTGTACTACGGGGATAACACTCAGGGCCCATGGCAGTTCACTAGAATCGACTCTTGCGCTTATGGTGGATACCTTGGCAGAAGCCCCGCCATAGCTGTCGATTCGCTGGGTAACGTGCACTTGCTATGGATAGCCACCTATTATGACACTGCACTGAGTGCATATTTCAGCCAGATGGTGTACTGCACCGACGCCAGCGGCGCTTGGGTGGAACAGGTCATATACTCCTCCCCTGGGAAGTTTAACGGGATCAACGCCTGGATCGAAACGGAAAAAGATGGTGTCGCGCACATCATGTGGAGTCGAGGCAGCGTCTTTCACATGACTAACGATACGTTGGGCGGCGCCACGTGGACGGCAGACACGTTGAGTCAGTTTCCTGTTATCTACTGGGAGTTTTCCGATTTCAGGGTAGACGCGAGCGCGGACCTTCATATGTTGATAGAAGGCGTTGATTACTGGGGCGGTCCTCGCTACCTGTACTATTACAACCGACCTGCTGGCAGTGACTACTGGGGAAACCCCGAGTTGGTCTCGAACATGGGATGCATTGGCCGCATAGCGTTTGATTCCCAGGGCGGAGTGCATCTGGTGTGGACGGAAGCAGATGGCAATTTCTGCGGTTGGTCTGTCTATTACTCGTACAGAGACCAGCAAGGATGGTCATCACGTGAGATCGTGGGAGAGAACTATGATTATGAGTACCTGATTAAAGAGTTGTGGACAGCTTTCGTGTTAGATTCCGATCAAGAAGGACACCTGATCTTTGCTGGGATTGAAGGGCTTCCTGTGTGTTACGATTCGGTCGAAGTCTTCTACTACGCAGCCTGCGAACGATACGATATAGGACATGTGATCTTCCTGCTAAACTACCTGTATAAACAAGGTCCTGCACCGCAATGCCGCGGGGATTACGATTTCAACCAGGACGAAGAGGTTACGTTGGCCGATGTAATCCTTCTGCTGAATTATCTCTTTCGAGGGGGACCCCTGTTTGGGTCTTAGCTTGGAGTTTTCCATGGCCGTGCCGGAGGACCGGTTACGGCCCGCGGAAGACAAATTCAGGAACAGACACTGCTGGGTTCTACGACCAGGTCCTCTTCCGGCGACGCTTTCTCCTTTGCCCGGATGAAATGATTCATTGGAGACCTGCCGCACCGTTCGTCATGATCACAGGCTTCTTCAAATTGGAAAGGAGGTGTAAGCTATGTTGCACACAAGAGCTGCTCAATTTCACACCGTGAGATTGGCTCTCATAGCGACCTTGTTCTTTTGCCTAACCTTCGACGCTGTCGCTGAGGACTACGTGGAGGGCGAGCTACTGATCTACATCGAGAGTGATCACTGGCCGGTTAGTGTGACAAAGGACCAGGACAGCAATGTGGTCACTAGTTTGACTTCTCTGGACAGTCTAAACCTAGCGTATGACTGTCAGTCGATGGAGAAAATCTACAAGGGAAAAGCCTATTCAGCTCAAGGATATCATATTCTGAAGTTTCCCATATCTTCGGACATGGATTCCATCGCGGCTGTTTACGAGGATGATACGCACGTTAGGTTCGCTACGCCAAACTACCTCATAGAGGTGGACATGGCTCCCAGCGACAGTCTATATCCGGCAAGGCCCGAGGACCCAGGCAGGTATCAATGGGCACACAACATGGACCATATGATGTCAGAGGGTGCCTGGGATATCGAGCGGGGTGATTCCACAGTCTTGATTCAGATCATTGACACAGGGATTGACTGGCGACATCCGGACTTGGTCTCAAATATCTGGCAGAACCTAGCAGAGGACTATGATCAAGATGGGCAGACCATAGAACTCGTGGAAGGAGAATGGGAGCTGGATCCGGGAGACCTAAACGAAGTAGACGATGATTCGAACGGCTATCCTGATGATCTCATCGGATGGGATTTCAGTGATACATCTACGTCGATCGGCGATAACAATCCGGAACACGATGACTCGTCTGGCAGCCACGGGACGATTGTATCCGGCATGGTATGTGCTGTCACTGACAATATTAGCGGTGGGGCTGGAACTGCCTGGAATTGCAGAATAATGCCAGCCAAGACCGGAACAGGAGTGCAGACTGCGCTTGACCAGGAGGCCGTTGTCGCAGCGGTTTTCTATGGGGCGGACAACGGAGCCAGGGTGATTAACATGAGCTTTGGGAATAGGTACAAGTGCGATTGGATAGAACCAGCCTTAAGCTATGCGGATACCGCGAAAGATGTCGTGTTGGTCGCCTCTGCGGGCAATTACCTCACCGAAGTTAGTACGCATTGTCCCGCCAGGCTTCCCTATGTCTTAGCTGTAGCTGCTGTCGACAGCATGGATGTCAAGTGTGAGTACTCCAACTGGGCTGACTTTGTGGACGTGTGCGCCCCCGGCCACAATTGGGCACCGTACAGGTACTTTGACACTCTAAGCAATGAGTTCGCGTACTCCTACTATTTCGGCGAAACGTGCTGGACATCCTGGTGTGCGCCCTTTGCCTCTGGGCAAGCGGCCTTGCTTCGCTCCTATTATCCTGACTCCACCAATGATCAAATCATGAATCTCATAAAGTCGACGACAGACAGCATATACCATATTCCGGGCAATCAACAGTACGAAGGTAAGCTAGGGACGGGCAGGATAAATCTCTATCGACCGCTTGCTCTTTTTGTAAGCGGCACCATCGATACCAATACGGTCTGGAGCGGGAACATATATGTTACTGGTGACGTTGCCGTGGCCAATACAGTTACTCTGACCATAGAGCCTGGCACGGCGATTAGATTCAAGCCAGGGGAGAATATCCATCTAGTTATACAAGGGACAATGCGGGCCGCAGGAACCGAGGAGGACTCCATACTCTTCACTTCTGCAGCAGCCGCTCCATCAGATAGTGACTGGTACGGAATAACCGTTGGGTCCTCCATGCAGCAGAGCTTATTGCTGCGGTACTGTGTGATCGAAAGAGCATCCACCGGTGTGATTCTGGACATGATGGGTGTTGGTGATACCATATCTCATTGTCGATTTTTCAACAACGATGTGGCTGCCATCAAGATCTTAAGAAACGCATTTGTGGAACACTGTGTTATTCACAATGACTCTGTCGGCGGCAGCAATCACATCTACGGCATTCTGTGTGACAGGAGCTCGCCCACCATAGAGCACACGCTAGTAGAGAACTGTCAATATGGAATCAAAACCACCAGTCAGACCAAATTCAATCCCACAGTAGCGACAATAGAGGAGTGTGGGTTCTACAACATACAAGATGCTGGGATCTACGTCGACTCCTGGAGTAATCCCTCTATCACCAAGTGCTGCTTCAAGGGAAGCTTTGGGAAAGCCGGTATCGAAATCAACGGTGGAAGTCCGTCTATAACCAAGTGCTCCATGGCCAGCGAGAACGATTCGATCTTCATCGGTCTGCTGTTTGAAAATGGTGCTAAAGGAAGGATTCGCGACGTAGCCATCTGGGGTTATGATAGCTGCGCGGTGATGATTGAAGGCGGCACCACCAATCCGAACTTTGGCGACGCTGATTCCGCTGGAAATAGCGGCTTCGCAGAGCCTGACTTGGGACAACTGTATTTTGCCTCCTTCAGCGATGCCACCATTCTGGCCAGGTACAACTTCTGGGACCGTAACGATGGCGATAGTTCGGCGGTCAGAGAGGGAATCGTGGGGGACGTGGTCATCGATACTATCCTGGTGTGTCCCCCTAACGCTTACTGGTCGAGCCAGTGCTCCGATCTTCCCCCTTCTGATTACGAGTTCGATCCGTGTCAACAGCAGAAGTTGGTCGCCAACTCTGAGCAGGAGAGAGGACCACTTCCACCGTCTTTCTCGCTTTCTCAGAACTATCCCAATCCTTTCAATCCTCAGACGGTGATTCAATACAGCCTGCCTGAGGCGGGGCATGTGAGACTGGCCATATATAACATTCTGGGCCAGAAGGTGAAGACTCTGGTGGATGAGCATCAGGAGGCTGGAAGCAAGACGCTTTTCTGGGACGGGACGGACAGTGAGGAGAAGGAAGTGGCATCCGGCATTTACTTCTTCTGGCTGCAAGCAGGCGAGTTTGAGGCGGCCAAGCGGATGATCCTGATGCGGTAGAGTGCCGTCATGAATGATGTGGGATGATATATAGAGAAAGGCAAAGAGAGGGAACCAAGATGAAAGCCAAGATGACTTGTTTGATGATTCTGTTTGTGCTGGTGTTCTGCGGGCCAGCCAACTCTGCCTACTGGGAGAGTTCGGTCAGCCAGGTCGGGACTCTCAGTCCCAACCAGGGCTCAGACTATGGCAGGCTTCTGTTCAAGTTCGATCTGCCTGAGCAACTGGACGGAGCCTTCATCGATTACGCGGAGCTGCGCTTCACCGCTACTCCGGATACCGGCAACAGTTACATCTGTCTGATGGGCGTGTTCCCGTTGACCAGAAGCTGGGAGTCTGCCAATCTTTCCTGGTCTTCTGGGTGGAGCAACGCAGGAGGAGACTATATAGACACCATATACTCTTCCTGCGTGATTCGCACATCAACAGACAGGTTGACCCGTGCGGACATAACCGACATCGTTCAGATGTGGGTGGACAGCACACTGACCAACAACGGTGTTATCCTGATGCCTCTGGAGGACCCGGCCAGGTTCATGAAGCTGCATAACACCACCGGCTTCCCTCAGGGCGTCAAGGCAAAAGCGAGAGTGTTTTACACCCCGGAGCCCCGTGACTAGAGACCGCATCGCGACCACACCACAAGGGCCACTAGATGCGGAATGTATCCGTTTTGCATCCGGTGGCCCTCGTTTGACCTCCCTATTTGATCTGAGCAAGGGGCCGGGGGGTCGGTGGTTCAGTACGGGGACAATACTTCTTTCAAATTCTCAGTCGGGCATTCTGATTCTAGGAAGACCCGGGTAGGCGATGGGTGTCCCCGGCCTTGACATCCCGCAAATGATTCCTTGAGGTCAGTGCCGACACGCAGTCGTTGCTCGCCGTGGCCCTGTTTCAATTTTGTTTCAAGTCGGCTTGGGTTTAGGTGGCGTTAGCTGAGTTTGGATGGGCCGTGACGAAATCGGCAACCCTATACCGGTGTTCGTAATAGCCCAACCGTCAACAGCTTCTATCCAGGCTCCCAAAGGGTTCGAGCCCCGTCTCCCGCTTTTTTTATTTCCTGGGGGGCAGTTCAAGAGAAGGTTCTGAAGACTAAATAAAGCAGACCCGCCACCGCCGCCGAGGCGGGAATAGTGACGATCCAGGCAATGACTATGTTCTTCACTATACCCCACCTGACCGCGGATAGCCCCTGTGAAGAGCCGGCCCCCATGATGGCCGTGGAGATCACGTGAGTGGTGCTAATCGGAGTCCCGATAAGTGACATGCTCGCGATGACCGCCGCCGCCGAAGTCTCCGCAGAGAATCCGTGCACCGGCTTCAACTTGAACACCTTACTTCCCATGGTTCTGATCACCTTCCATCCCCCCATGCTAGTGCCCAACCCCATAGCGGTGGCACAGGCGATCATGACCCATAGAGGGACTTTGAAAGTGGTCAGTGCTCCATAGCTTACCAGCGCCATGGTGATGATCCCCATGGCATTTTGTGCGTCATTCATCCCGTGAGAGAACGACATCCAGGCAGCCGAAAGTATCTGAAGCCGTCTGAAATGGTGGTTTAGTTTTCTGGGACTTGAGTTCTTGAAAAGCCAGGATAGGGCCACTATGAGAAGTAAACTGCACAGGAACCCGAGAATGGGCGAGACCAACATGGCAATGGTGATCTTCTTGATACCCTGCATCACTACAATCTTGAGACCCGCCGCAACGATGCCCGCCCCCAAGAGCCCGCCCACCAGGGAGTGGGACACGCTCACCGGGATGCCGGAGAAGCTTGCAAATGCAGTCCAGGCGCTGGCTCCGATCAAAGCCATCAGAACTAAAGGCAGGTCCACTAACTTCGGGTCAATGACCCCTTTGCCAATGGTGGCCGCCACCGCGGTATGACTTAAGGCTCCCAGGAAATTAAGGGTTCGGGCCAGGATGATGGCATGCCGCGGCGAGAGCGCTCGGGTGGAGACGGTGGTGGCTATAGCGTTGGCGCAGTCGTTGAAGCCGTTGAAGAAATCGTATACTAAAGCCGCTAGGATGATGGCAAGAAGCAGTATAAGATCAAGCACTTTTCACCACTATGCTCTCGATCACGTTGGCAATATTCTCACAATGATCGGCCGCCGTTTCCAGACGGCCATAAATCTCCTTCCATTTTATGGCCACCCGCCAGTCCGGCTCCTCATCCAATAGCTGTCCGATCATCTGCTGGGAGATCTGGTCAGCCTCGTTCTCCAGGCTGTTTATCTCGATGCAAAACGGACGGAGGTTGTCGAAGTGCTCCAAATCGGAGACGGCCTTCTCGATCTGCACCACCCCGCGATAAATAATGTCAACCAGACGAATACACTCGGGGGTAGGCTTGGGAATCTTGAAGTTATACAGGCGGCTGGAGATACCCTCAATCGCGTCCAGAACATCATCCAGCTCGGAGGCCAGGATGTGAATATCCTCTCTGTCTATGGGTGTGATGAACGTCTTGTCCAATCTGTCCATGATGTCGTGAATGATACCGTCGCCCTCGTGCTCGATCTTCTTAATGTCTTCGACCTTCTTCTCCACTTGCTCGTAATTATGAACCAGATCCTTCAGGGCTTCAGCCCCCCTTAGCAGATTCTTGGCCGAACTCTCCAACAGATCGAAGAATTTCTCCTGCTTGGGCATGAGCCGGGGCAACTTCAAGGTCATTTCTTTCCTCCGGAATTGAACCTATTGACTTTGCTGATCTCCGAATTCAAAAGACCGTACGGTTCGATCGCCCAATATAATGGCTTGCTCAAAGAAGTCAAAAACTTTTTACAGATCGCCTTGAAAAAGCCCTTCGGGCCCTTGGCAGATTCGGCCAGTGTGTGCCTTATGGACAGGGGAGCCGAAAGCCGACCGAGCAAAAGTGCTGGCGATGTATCCAGATAGCCCCCCGGTTTTGTATCCCGTTCCGGGGGCTATTGCCTGGGTGCTTGCAGCATTTCGCGGAGTCTATTCATGATCTGGCGACCTTTGACCTTGATCTCGGCCTTTGTGGCCAGCAGGTTTTGCTCTGTGGGATAGGCGTGAAGCTGGATGTGGAATCGCAATGAATTCGTCGTACCTGAAGGTCGTATGGTCAAATGTTGAAGCTTCTCATCATCGAAGAAGAGCCTCACCCCTTCATCCGGGAATTGGTACTCATACGTAGGAGGGTAGATCCTGTCGTACTTGCCGGTACGATAAATTGCGGCAGACTTAACCTGAAGCCCGCCTATCTCCAGGTCTCCTGCCATTGCAAGTTGATGATAGCCCAGGGCCCTGCGCAGGATGTTCTTCTTGAGACGGTCGCCTTCGATGCCGGGGTACTCCCCGTCCAGAGGATCGGGTTCGTAGAAGGTGGCGAAAAGACCGATGTCAGGATCAAGATATATGTGTCTATCCAGAACCTCGATCAGGGTGAGACCCTGCTCTTTGGCCCAGGCAGCTATCTCGGCTAGCAACAACGCTGCGAAGGTGCCGTCCTTATCGCGGACGTGACCGCCCTCTCCCAGGGACCTGGCGTCTTTAGGTGGACCGCCCAAAAGGGAAAATCCGTTACTTTGCTCCAGAGTGGCGATGTTGATCGAACGTTTACCATTATCCAGCCCCAGGCTGGTGCAGACGAAAGGATGACATACTTCCTTATATTTCTGGTTTCGTCCCTCCACCAGACCTACGAAATCTCCAGCCTTGCCCTCCCAGACGTCGCGTGTGCCCGCGGCCAGTGCAGCGAATCCGACCCAGCCCTTGAGCACCCCTACTCCATATTTGCGGGCCACGGAGGTGATGCTGTCGGAGGTGGTGTGCGATAAAGTCAGGAATTTCTTATCTGCATCCCTGACCTGTCCGAATTTCTCGATCTCTCTGTGCAGCCTGTACCAGATGACCAAGGTCCACATGTCGTCGGCAGGAAGCAGGTAGTAGTCCTTATCCTCGTAAATGTGCCTTTGGTTCTCCGGCACCTTCACCACGAGTCCGCACCGGTCCGCGTCCGGGTCGGTGCCGATCAGGATGTCCATCTTGTCGAATTCGCCGGGATAATCCTCCTTGAAGGCCGCCACCGCTGTCTCGGCAGCCCTGGGATCTCCCGGATCAGGCTGCTGCTCCCGACCCGCTTCACTGCAGAAGGCAGGGAAGAGACCATCGGGTTCGTTCAACCTCATTTTGCTCTTGTTCCCGTTGACGGGTTTGATATCGACGAATCCCACCTCGCGCAACAGCCTGGGCACGGCCAGATAGCCGGCCCCGTGAAACGCGCAGTAGGCTATGTGCAGCGGGTCGGGGGCGGAATTTTGTCGCCCCGGCAGATCTTCGGTGAGCAGAAAGCTCTTTATATGATCGCGATGCCTCTCGTGCATGTCGATGATACAATCCTCTTTTCCGGCGTAATCAAAATCGGAAACAGGCTGGTCTCCACCCAAAAACCACAATTTGCCTTTCTTTGCGTCTTTGAACGAACACAACTTGATGTCTCCGGTGGAGGCGTTTTTAATATACTGATTATACATCTTGTCGCGATCCTCTGGATCGAACTGGGATCCGTTTGAACAGGAGAGCTTGTACCCGTTGTACCTGTAGTCATTATGGCTGGCGGAGATCAACACGCCCACGTCCGCTTTGACCAGCTCGTGGGGTATGGCAAAGGTCAGCTCCGGGTAAGCGCAGGGTGCGTCAAAGAAGTAGACAGTGTAGTCGTAAGCCAGGAACAATTGGGCCACCAGCGCGGCAAAATCCTGACCCCGTACCCGCGTATCATAACCTACCACCACCTTCCGCAGTGGCTCAGGCTGGTTCTTGCCGAACTGGGCCACGCCTGCGGAGGCCAGAAGCATCACCACTTCGTTCATCGTATTGGGGCCCTTGAGAATATCTGTGTCCACCCCTTCTTCTTTGAGCTTGATTATTGATGCCTTGTTCACGCCCATCAGACCCCGGATTCCACCGGTGCCGAATCGCAGACCCTGGCGGAAGGCGTTCACCAGTTGTTCCCATTTTTCCTGCTCGACAGCATCAACAATCCCCTTTTTCAATTTCGATGAGATGCGGTCAATCTCTTCGTCTTCCAGCCACTTCTTTAGATTGGGCGGTGTGTTGGTCAGGGCGTCATGGTATGACTGTTGATCAATTCGCCCCGCTTGTCTAGAGTTTTCCAGAAATTCCCTGACCCCCTGCTCGGCCNNCGCCCCCCTTGTTTGGAGTTTTCCAGAAACTCCCTGACCCTTTGCTCGGCTCGTTTCAAGATTGACTGGAGATTGTCGATTGGCATTTGAACTGTTCCTTTCGTTTTCGTCTCGCTGTTCCCCGGTGTGCGACAAATGTTATTTCTGGCGCATACGATCCCTTTCGTTAGCAAGACTATAATAATATATCGGCTATGCGGCTATTTCAAGCATAAACTTGGATCTGTCCGGATTACAGCTCGCCCCCTCACCCTTGATCCCTCTCCCGCAAGGGGAGAGGGAA
>JABAOC010005466.1_pt2 | contig 12758 bp, 6 predicted proteins | sample 7062161 | NCBI WGS metagenome assembly JABAOC01 (sample SAMN14538625, study PRJNA623070) | marine sediment metagenome | biome: marine biome [ENVO:00000428]; feature: marine pelagic biome [ENVO:01000023]; material: deep marine sediment [ENVO:00002113] | place: India: Gulf of Khambhat ... | reverse complement strand
TATTGGGACGGTAAAGACCAACAGGGGGAGTTTTGTGTGAGTGGATTGTATATTGTTACGATTCAAGCGGAAGAAAAAATGGCGACGAAAACAGTAGTCGTATTAAATAAATAAAAAAACTTCTTGACAGTCTAAACAAAATTTATAACTTGATAAAAAAGGAGCAATATCATGAAAAGAACTATCTTTCAGATCTGCCTGGCAATCTGTTTAATTGCGCTACTCTCTTCTAATGTCTACTCCCAGGCACGATACCAGATATTCAGCGGCGCCAGACCATTAGGTTTGGGAGAAACATTTATTGCCATCGCTGATGATGGCAATGCGGTTTACTGGAATCCTGCCGGATTGCCAATCCTGAAAAGAATAGAATTTAACAGCAATTACACCAATATGTATAACATTCAGGGGATGAAAAACATATACCTCAGCTTTGTTTATCCATTAACATATCACTATGTCGTTGGTGCAAGCTGGTTTTATTTCGGCTTTGATGATGATGAGTTGGAATACTTCCAGAATAAGGCAAATATATCTTTCGGAGCCAGGGTTTATAAAAATCTCTTATTAGGAGCAAATATAAAATATTTAAATAGAGATTCGAGACTTGATGGCTATTCAGAAGGGAAAGCTGACGGTTTTGGTTTCGACCTGGGCGCGCTCTACTCATTTCCACTAAAAAAATTAGGATTTTTAAAACAGATAAACCTGGGAATCATGGCGCATGATGTTGGCGGTACCAGTATTAATTACGCAGGTACAAATAAATCGGAAACAGTTTTGCCTCAGAATATTCGTTTTGGCTTTACGGTTTATCCAAAGGAAGAAATTTCTTTAAAATGGTTCTCTCTGAGAGATGCCTTAGTGGCGTGTGATTTTGACGACCGTTTTCATGTCGGGACGGAAACCTGGTTGTTTAACAATCTCGGAATTCGTGCCGGCTTTCAAAGGGATTTCCATACAGAGGAAACACCGACGTACTCGTTTGGCGCAAGTCTGAAATTCTCAGCAATTTCTATGCAATTAGATTACGCCTATGTCATCCCTCCAACGCTATTGTCTACACATGTATTTTCATTTTCATTTATTCCCAATATATCTCCAGTTAAAATCACTGATGTTAGTGTGGATGATTTATATGCTTCGTTTTATAAGTATTATGCAACTCGAGAAATCGGAAATGTAACCATCAGGAATGATTATGACAAAGAGTTGAGAATGGCGTTAAAAGTTACAATTCCGGGTCTTACCGAGAGTCCAACACAGGAAAACTTTGTGCTTGGACCCAATGAAAAAAAAGCATTTGATTTTCCTGCTCTGTTGTTAAAGGAAGTTATGGAGTTGAGAGAGTCTGTGTACCGGTCGGTAAAAATCAGAGTTGAATATCAGATCAAAAACGAAAAAAAATATGTCGAATCGACAAAGGGATTTCGCTTATATGGACGCGGCGCAATCACCTGGGAAGATGCGAGCAAAGCGGCAGCATTTATCACAAAGATGGATCGAATGGTGGAGCTTTTCGCTCTTGAAGCTACAAACGATCTCCCCTATCGACCAGAAGTGGAACTGGGTAATGTGTACAGGGCTTCAGCACTTTTTAATGCTATGGGCGCCATAGGCATTAAATATAAAGAGGATCCCGAAAATCCATTTTCTATTATTTCAAAAAATCAACATAGCGTGGATTTCATCAAATATCCAGCAGAATTATTAATAGACAAACAAGGGGATTGTGATGATCTAACTGTTCTTTATGCCTCGCTGCTAGAACATTGTGGAATAAAAACCGCTTTAGTAAGCACAGAGGGTCACATCACCCTCATGTTTGATACTGGCATACATAAACGGAACTGGGGATTATTGCCATTAGGAGATTCTCTGGTTGTTATCAAAGATAAATCGTTATGGATTCCCGTGGAAGTTACTGAGATTGGAAATTCATTTACAAATGCCTGGCAAGAAGGTGGCAGAAAGTATCGTGAATCAGAGCATGATGAGGATTTTCAGGTCGTCAAAGTCAGGGATGTCGAAGGTACTTACTTAAGCGCTTTACCCGAAGAATTACAGGATCAAATTCCAGATTTGCCAAATAAAGAAGCATTGGCAATGCTTTTTAATGAAGATTCCAGATGGATTCAAGAAAGGCGGACAAATTTTGTCATTGAAAGTTTTCTGGCTGAGGTAAAGAAAAAACCTGAAAATAATGATCTGAGGAATCAATTAGGAATAATCCTGGCTCAACAGGATTCTACCGAACTGGCCGAAAATCAGTTCAACGATATACTCGATAGAGAACCAGAAAATCCCTATGCACTTATAAATCTGGGAAATATTCATACGATTTCTGGAAGATTCAAAGCTACAGAAGAATCATATTTAAAGGCTGCCAATTATATTGAAGATGAACCAGGGCTTTCTCTTAATTTAGCTATATTGTATCAGCTTTGGAAATTTGAAAATCCTGCTGATAGTTCTCGTTTGCAAATTGAATCTGAAAAACACCTTCTGCATGCATTTAATCTGTTAAAAGGTAATGAAGATGTGGCGCTGGATCTATTGGGGATTATAGAGGAAGATATAGAGATCGGTGAAAAAGCTGATTTCAAGTCCTGGGTAAAACAAAAAGCCACCGCAATAAAAAGATTCATTAAAAACAACGCTAAAAAACATATTTTTAATAAGACTGTTAAAGGAGCAAGATTGGAACGAAAAGCTGTTAAAAGAGGCGTGGACAAAGATCGAAGATATATCCTCTGGTGGGCTTACGAATAAGGAGCGCATTCAAAATGAGATCTATAACCTTGAAACTTAAAACCTTAGGAATCGGAATCGCAATATTTATATTAGCCTATATCGCGCTACAATTTTTGCTTAAAATTCCCTTAATTCATGGATTTTATCAGACGATTGAATCATTTATTTATTTTCAGATATTCACCTCAACAGCACATCCAAGTGAACACATCATCATAATCGACGAAAAAGACAACAGCTATAACAGAGATATTTACGCTAAGCTCATTTCAGGATTAGATCGTCTGGATGCCAATGTTATCGCGTTCGATGTGCTCTTTGCTGGTAATAAGAATTCAATGCAGGATGCTGCTTTGGTAACTGCAACACAAAAAGCCTCGAACAAGATTATTCATGCTATAGAGTTTTTAGATCGCGAAAAGCACACTGTCATTCCTGATCGATTTCATTTAAAAACATCTGATAAACCATCACCAGATAATTTCATTGAAAATGCTTACGGTGCCATATTACCTTTTGATGAATTACTTAAAGTCACGAAACATTTGGGTGTGGTCGCTGCGAGGACTGATATTGCCTATCAAGATAATCAATATTTTCCTATGATCGCTTATTACAACGATCGGTTATATCCTTCCATGCCACTAATTGCTGTGATGAAATTTTTAGATTACCCGACAGATTTATTACCAGCGTTAACAGAAGATGAGATAGAACTGAGCGTGAACTCAAATATATTACAAATTCCCATTGATGCCAAGACCCAAACGCTGATAAATTTTATATTGCCTTTGAAATTTTCTGGTAAAACGATTACGTTTGAAGAGGCATTGAAGTATATTGATGAAAATAGCTCTTTGTTTAGAGACAAAATTATATTGATTGGCAACTCTTTTGAGTCTACGGAAAGGACACATGGTCCTCATTTTCAAAGCTACCCTAATTTGTTCATCTATGCGAGCTTAATTAGTCAAATTTTAAATGGTGAAGGTATCAGACAGGGAATATTGGAGAGTCTATTTTTTAGTTTTGTTTTAGTAATCCTGGGAATTGGTTGGCTGATCTTTATTTCAACTAAATTTACTCATATCAATAACTTTTACGTCTATCTCTTTTCTTTCGTACTACTATTATTCATTGCAATAATCAGTATTAAAATAGGAGTTAGGGTATATGTCATCTTTCCTTATGCATTATTTTGCTTTTCCCATGCCTTATCAAAACAATATTATGAGAAAAAACTTCCAGCTATTGGATTTATCAGGGAAAGAATTATCCCCTTGGATTATTACGTATCAATCAGTCCGAAAAGAAAAAAGGAGGATACTTATCCGGTCACACTTATTGCCAGTCCTGCCGGTGAGGATTACTGTGAATTAAAGTTTCCATTAAAAGAACATCAGATAAACAAGATTCGCCAGGAGATGGCTCAAAATTTTAGATTAGATATAAAAACAATGAAAGAATTTGGCGCCAGTTTGTTTAATGCGCTATTTCAACCCGAAATTCGCGACCAATATGACAAAAGCCTGGGTATGGTCTATACCCACAATACACATTTAAGGATCAAATTAAGAATTGATGCACCAGACCTGGCTTGTTATCCCTGGGAGTATATGTATGACGGAGACCAAACAAAAGAATTTTTAGCGCTTCATAAAAATATTTCTGTCACCCGTTTTTTAGCGATCCAGGAACCTGTACCGACTATATCGACCAAGCCACCATTAAAAATATTGGTCATTATTTCAAGCCCTGATCATGCAGATTTTCCAAAACTTGCTGTTGAAAAAGAGAAAAAATTGATTAAAGATGCTCTTCGAAAGTTATTAAGAAGTGGAACCGTTCAGCTCCGCTTTCTTAAAAAGGCTACACTCAATGGACTTTCCAAAGTACTAAAACGAAAGGTGGATATTATTCACTTTGTCGGACATGGTGGATATTCTGAACCACTTGGTGGAGGATGCCTTGTTTTTGAAGGTGAAACAGGAGGATATGAATTAATCAATATCGATAGGTTGAGCAAGTTATTGGAAGGAAAACCAATACGCATGGTAGTATTAAACGCCTGCCAGACAGCAACAATCACAGAATCAGATATTTCATTGGGAGTTGCACACGGTTTGGTTAAAATTGGCGTGCCTGCCGTGATTGCCATGCAATTCAGTATTCCCGACACCAGCGCCATTGAATTTGCCAAGGAATTCTACACCATATTAGCCGAAACATTTCAGGTCGATCGAGCCGTTTCTGAAGCACGAAAAAAAATGTTCATCAATCTGGAAGGTGGAAGGATTGATTGGGGTATTCCAGTATTGTTTATGAGGAAGGATGATGGGGTAATTTTTTGATTAATGTGAAACGTAAAAAGTGAAACGTGAATAGTAAAAAGGAAATTCGAAAGCTATACCTTCTTTTTACTTTTTACTATTGACTATTCACTTCTCCCCAGCAATTCCTCTTCTCTCCAGCAGCGTCCCCTCCATCAAATACAAATCCACTAGCGCATTGAGATAAGCCACCATGGAGCGAGCTTCGTTGAGCTGGCTGGCGGTGAAATCTCGTTGGGCTTGAAGCACTAAAAAATTTGTGGATTTCCCCACTCGAAATTTTTCCAGTTCAGCCTCTAATTTTTGGGCTTGTAATTCTCTGGCGACTCGTGTGGCCTGGATTTGCTCTCGTGATCGTAGGACTTCGATATAGGCGGAACGAACATCCCACTGCACCAACCTTTCCATGTTCTTCAATGATAATTCCATCTGTTCCCGAGAATATTTTGCACGAGAATACTGCGCAATTGCTTTGCGATCTGTAACTGGAAAGTAGAAAGTTAGTCCCCCATTAATGTCATAAAATGGACTGTGAATATCTGGTACAGCATCGCGAAAAGTTTGTGAATAAGTGGTTCTTCCGAAGGTGATAAAGAAATCCAGTCTGGGAAGTAAACCGTTTCTGGTTCTGGTGATTTCAATCTCGCCTTTTTTCAGCGACAATTGTGCTTGCTGTAAGTCGGGACGATACTTCATGCCCAATTGTTCGTGCACTTCGATTGTATCCAGCGTATCCATTGGGATAAACGGTTTATCAGTCGGAAATGGAACAGTTGCCCATGACGCCTGGTCAGAGGGATTCAAGAGATACAAAAAACGCAGTCTTGCCTGTTCATATCGGCTCTGGGCATCAATCAAGGCTTCGCTGCGAGTGGCGACTTCGGCGTGGACGGCTGCCAGCTCCAATTCTGGCAATTTTCCGACAGCGACTCTCTCTTGAGATTCTTTTAATTGTTTATTTGCTAATTCAAGCGATCGCTGCTGAATGTCGATTTCTTCCCTTGTGAGATAGAGATCCCAATAGGCTTTCTCCACGCTGGCGATGATCTCTTCTGCCACCCCCTTTAGCTCAGCTTTTGAAATTTCATAATCGATTCTGGCCTGGCGAAGATTGGCTAAATTCGTTCCGAGTCCGAAACCCTGCAATAACGCTTGCGATACCGTAATTCCAACATTGCCCGAAAATTGATCAGTATAAATGCTGGATAACGATGCACTTATCGAAGCATTAGCTGAAATGGTTGTACCAGTCGGCAGCGTTTCTGAAATCTGGACATCGTATTGTGAACGATCCGAAGTCAATTCAAATGGATTCGGTCTGGAGCCTAAAAACCTTTGCAGTTTGGTTTTTGTCTTATTAGCTGAAGCTGAAATTGTCGGATCAAATATGGCGCCCTCTTCCCGAACGAACGTTCGAGCGATTTTCGGCTGCAGGCGCTGAATGGATACGCTTGGGTTGTGCTCTAAAGCAGTTAAAATCGCTTCCTGAAGATCGATCTTAAGAGTATCTGCTTGATGAAGCTGATGAAAAAGATTTTGTTCATTCTCGTCTTCTGCTGCAGCCAGATTGAGTCCAACCAGATTCAGCAATAAGATAAAAATAAATTGAATTTTAAATATTTTAATAAACATTTTACATCCCGGCTATTTTTTCTTCCATATTATTCTTAGCAAACAATCTCTGTTCAAAGATTGAATAAACCACTGGAATCAGGACCAATGTAATCAGTGTCGAGCTCAATAAACCACCAATCACAACCCGTGCCAGTGGCGCCTGGGTTTCTCCACCTTCTCCAAAACCAAATGATAACGGTAATAAAGCCAGCGCAGTAGTTAAAGTCGTCATTAGAATTGGACGGAGACGACGAGACCCTGACAATGTGATTGCTTCCATCAAAGACATCCCTTCATTTCTTCGTAATTGATTTGTATAGTCCACCAACAGAATGGCATTGTTAACAACGATACCCGCTAACATGATACAACCAATGAATGCCTGAATACTAAATATGGTACCTGTCAGAATCATGGTAATGACAATTCCGATCAACGCCATTGGGATGGAAAAAAGAACCACAAACGGGTCTCGCCATGACTCGAACTGTCCCGCCATCACCATGTACACGAGAAATATGGCTAAGATAAAACCCAACATAAGCTCCTTAAAAGCTTTCTGTTGTTCTTCATAATCACCGCCAAATATAATGGCAAAATCTTTAGGAACCGCAACGGATCGGAGCTGTTTTCTGATATCGGAGATAACCGATCCCATATCTCTGCCCGTAAAATTTGCATTGATCGTGATGATTCTTTCCTGATCTTTTCTTTCGATACGCACGGGACCCTCCAGGGGAACGGCATCAACGACATTGCGTAAAATGACAGGTTCGCCACGGTTATTCACCACGGTCAGGTCAAGGAGATCAGCCAGATTTTTTCGATCTTCCTCACTTAGGCGAACTAATATGCGATACTCTTTGCCGCTCTCTCGATAGTAAGAAGCCTGTGTCCCGCCAATTGCTGTCTCCAGAGTCGATCCAATTCGTGTCACTGACAAACCCAGGTCTGCTGCCTTTTGTCGATCGATTCGAATGATCTGTTCTGGACTGCCCTCTTCACGGCTGATTTTTGTATCGGTAATACCTGGCACTTTTTGCACAATCTGTTCAACGCGTTGCGCCAATTCATGGGCAATTTTCAAGTCATAGCCTCGAATTTCAATGTTGATGTTATCGCCTTGAGAGCTACCCATTCGTAAAATAAACAATCCCTGACCTGCTCGGGTTCGCACCGTGAGTCCTGGAAGTCCAGCCAATTTTCTTCGAAGATCATTAGCGATCTCTTCACTGCTACGTTTGCGATCTTTTTGGGGAACGAGTGAGACTCGCACATCTGCCGTATGCCCGCCGCTGGATCGCCAACCACCGCCGCCAACTCTGGAGAACATCGACGTCATTTCTGGCACTTCTTGACGAATGATTCGTTCCACAGATTGAGTTGCCTGATCAATAATTTCAAGGCGTGTACCAACTGCCATTTCCAGGTTCGCTCTCACTTCTCCTTCATCGGCAGCAGGCATCAGTTCCACACCAATAAATCGAACTAAAAATATAGATAGGACAAACAGTACAGCAGTTGTTATCACAACTATTTTACGATGTCCCAACGCCCACTTTAAAATTTTGCTATATTGCTGTTCCACGTGACGGAACGTTTCTTCACTGAAGGCATAAATTTTATGCAAACGACTCTCACCCTTGTAATGCTGGACAGGTTGAAAACGAAGGAAGCGTGAGCCTAACATGGGAATCAAGGTTAACGCAACGATGAGCGAACATAATAGCGAGAAGCTCACGACATACGCCATCTGCTGAAACATGATTCCCGAGATGCCTCGCAAAAATACGACCGGGAAAAAGACCACGATTGTCGTGAGAATGCTGGCTAATATCGCCGACCAGACTTCAGATGTTCCCTTTAATGCGCTCTGGATCGGTTTTTTCCCTTCCTCCCGATGCCGATAAATATTTTCAAGCACCACAATCGAGCTATCCACCAACATACCAATTCCCAGGGCTAATCCACCGAATGTAATAATATTCAATGTAAAACCGCCAAAATACATTAATCCAAACGTGGCGATTATCGAGATTGGAATAGCAGTAGTAATAATCCCTGTGCTGGATAAATTTCGCAGGAATAAAAATAGAATGATAATTGCTAAAATCCCACCAATGAGTGTCGAACGTCCAACATTATCGATAGACTGTCTGATATAGACAGAGGTATCAAGGCGTGGAACAATTTGAATCTGGGGAATATCTCGACCAATCTTTTCTAATTCTGCTCGCACTGCTTCCGCTACCATGACTGTATTGGCGCCAGATTGTTTATTAATTGAAATCCGTAATCCAGCTTTCCCATCAATACGAACAATTTGCCTGATTTCCTCCCAGGAATCTCTCACAACGGCTACATCTCGAATTAAGATTGGTGTTCCTTCTCGGATCGTGATAACCGTTTTTTCAATCTCATCCAGGGAGCGATATTCACCCTGGGTACGGATCAATACTTCAAAGTTTCCTTTTTGATAGAGACCGGCAGGAACATTTTGATTCTCATTCCGCAGCGCTGCAATAATGGCTTCGGTCGAAAGCCCTAATGCCTTGAGTTGGGCAGATTTTAAATCGACGTGAACTTCCCGATTCAGCCCTCCCCTAATATCAAGAGCCGCAACGCCGGGAACACGCTCCAAACGGTATTTAACCTGATCCTCAACAAGCTGACGCAAATCCAGTGGGTTCATATTGCTGGAGACACTGATGAACATAATCGGAAAAGCGGATAGGTCAAATTTACGAATCATTGGACGTTCAATATCTTCGGGCAAACGCCTCATCACTCGGTCAATTCGATCTCGAATGTCGTTAGCGGCAACATCTAAATCAGTTCCCCAGGTAAAGGATACCCGCACCATACTGCGACCTTCTGTGGAAGTAGAAGTAATTTCCTCCACTCCTTGTACGGCAGCCAGCGCTTCTTCGATGGGTCTGGTGATGAGTTCCTCCATTTCTTGGGGACCCACATTTCCATAACTGGTGATCACTGAAATGGTAGGATAGGTAACCTCTGGCATGAGATCAATGGAAAGACGCCAGAAAGATACAATACCTAATGTAATAATAATCAGAAAAACGATCGATGTCAAAATCGGGCGATTGACTGGACCCTGGGCGATATTCATAAATTGTATTCCTTTCGAAATTTTGTTGAGATGGAACCCACTTTCAAAGTGGGGTCCATCTACTCACTCTATTTTATTTTATTTTTTTTTGTTTTGGTTCCGACATACCCTGATTTGGTTTCGGCAAAATAACAGGACTTCCATCCTCTAACAGATGTTGACCCAGCGTAACGACCAGACCTTTGATTTCAGGCGAGAGGATTTCTGTCTTTTCGGACGTCACAATTCCGATCTGAACTGGAAAATATCGAGCGACTGCCGCACTATTGGAAATGGCGAAAATACCATTTTCACCGCCACGGCTCACCACAGCCTGGCTCGGAACAACCTGGGCAGTATCTTTTTGAGCAAGACCAACTCTCACTTTGGTGAACATGCCTGGTTTTAACAACAGGGAATCATTGTTAACTTCGACTTCCATTTTGGCAACCCGTGACGCCTCCTGAAGCATCGGTGCAATTCGGAAGACTTTTCCATAGAATCGCTTGGTCGGAAAGGCATCGACTTGAACCTCGGCTAATTGCCCAATGCGTATTCGTCCATAAATTCGTTCAATGACCGTCGTTTCAACGATCACGGTGTCAATACCAATCACTAAGACAACAGGAGCATTGGGTGCCAGCAAACTGCCCTCATCAACATATCTTTCTCCGATAAAACCTGGCTCCGTGGCAGTAAGAACGGTATAACCTAATCGAATATTGGCTGATTTTAAAGAAGCCTCTCGTTGTTCAACCTGGGCGTTTGCCAGCTCTAATCTGGACTTTTGAGCGTTAAAATTCGTCTGTGCCGCATCCAATTCAGCCGGCGAAGCAATCCCTTTCTCCTGCAACGATTGTACACGCTCTAACTCTTGCTTGGCTAACGCAAATTGACTGCTTGTCTCTCTCAGAGATGCCTGGGCAATTTTTAAATTCGCTTCTGCTTCTCGAACCGCTTGCTGATATTCAGAATCATCGATCCGTGCAATGACCTCTCCTTTTCTTGCCCAATCCCCAATTCGTTTTTTGATTTGAATGACCCTGCCAGAGACTTTTGGGGCAAGGATATATTGATAAATTGGGTAAACCGTTCCCGTAAAAGTTTCAACTTCTTTAATTGGAGCATATCTGACACTATCGACTTCAACAGCAACGGGCGGTCGTCCGAAACGATTTGACCTCCCACCTGAATTTTTAGTCACCAACATAATGATACGCCAAATCAGGATAGCCAGAAAAATGGCGCCAACAATGATAAGAACCTGCTTCTTTTTCATCTGACTTATTTTCCTTAATCATGGACTAGTTAAGATTAATTGATTTTGGGAACAACTAAAAGTTAAATTTTTACCAACAGATAGATGAACCCAACTGATTATTATCTTTTTCTTCATCCGCTGTGTTCATCTATTAGTTGGGAACTTTTACAATATAACTTTCAAGGTAAGAAACCCTACCAAAGGTTCTGTATACGCCAAAACCGAATTAACAGCCTTTGGAAGCGTCAGCTTTAGTGAAAAAAATGCACAAAACTTTTAGAAATCAACACATTTTATTTTTAAACACTTATGTAAAACAAAACCTTCGCTAAAAAATTAATTTTCATTTTTTATTTAATCATAAGAATGACAGCGGCTAAAATACCAACCGCAAAACTGGCACCTGTAAAAAATGTGCCATCGATCCCCCATAAACTAAAGGCTAGACCCATTATCAGTGGTCCCAAAGTCTGCCCTAACCGCAAGACCATCCCATTCAGTGACATTATTGCAGCCCGTTGGTCTATTGGTGCAAAACCAGCTAATAGTGTTTGAATCGTCGGTACAAGTATACCGTGCCCCACACCGTAAATCAGCGTGGGCATGATTAAAATCCAGATGTTAGGAACAAATGGCACGATAATCAGGGCCAAAGCATAGAAAAGATATGCCATTTTGAGAAGCGTCTTCTCCGAATAATATTTTGCCAGCTTTCCCATCTGTGAAGAAGTGATAGCCGTGGTGAGAGACATACTGGACATAATTATTCCAATAACAAAAGGAGGGGCACCGAAAGTTTTTCCGATTAAAAATGGATAATAAGTTAAATATGAGCCATAAAGAATAATAAACATGACAATACTGGCAATAAATAATCCGATGACCTGTCGATTTTTGACGCTTTTAAAAGCATCCCTCAAGTATTGACGCAGGTTCTGATTCGTTTTCGGTTCCGGATTTCTCAAAGAAAATAAAACAAGAAGCCCGACTGGAATGGCAATCAAAGGTAGTAAAAAGGGATAGAACCATCCCAGTGTGGCAAGCGCTCCGCCGATCACTGGATAGCTCGCTGTCCCAATACTGAGCACACTGGCATTATAACCCATGGCTGCTGTACGTTGTTTGCCAGAATAAATATCACCGATAATAGTCACATTCAAAGAACCCAGAGCAGCGGCTCCTACTCCCTGAAAGAATCGGAGTAAGAGCAACCAATGTAAATCTCGGGCGAACGTGCAGGCCCCCCCGGCAATGCCGAACAGCAGCAGCGATGGCACCAGAATTTTTTTTCTGCCAATTCGATCTGCAAGTACTCCCAGAACCAGCGTTAAAAAGACACCTGGTAAGGTGAAAACTGTAATGAGTAATCCGATCTCTTGGGGCGATATATTCAATCCGTGCACAATCTTTGGAAAAGCAGGGGTAATGCTGGAAACACCCATAATTGCTATTAACGTGACGGCAAAGATAATTCGAAGATTGGTATCTCGATATAGCTTTTCTGAATTTTTGATTTGATCGGTTTCGATTTCTGACCTCATTAAAATCTCATTTGTGACAGCGTTAATTACCCTGTTGATTTAATGCCATTTTTTCGCTTCGACCATAATATGCAGCAGTCAGGGACTGCTGCTACCCAATATGTTGTGGTGTTTTGCAAATGATTGATATTAAATCAACAAAGTCATTA
>JABAOC010010709.1_pt5 | contig 12759 bp, 15 predicted proteins | sample 7062161 | NCBI WGS metagenome assembly JABAOC01 (sample SAMN14538625, study PRJNA623070) | marine sediment metagenome | biome: marine biome [ENVO:00000428]; feature: marine pelagic biome [ENVO:01000023]; material: deep marine sediment [ENVO:00002113] | place: India: Gulf of Khambhat ... | reverse complement strand
GTGGAGAGACCAACGAGGCCGCCCATCGGATCGTGGCGCGGCTCGACGCGGTCGGCAACACGACCAAGGCTCTGACCAAGGGCTTCGCGATCGCCACCGCCGTCATCGCCGCCACCTCCCTCTTCGGTTCCTTCGTCGAGGATGCGGGGCTGCACGCGGGTATCCGCGTCGATCTGCCCCCGGTCTTCGTCGGGCTTCTCATCGGCGGCGCGGTGCCGTTCCTCTTCTCCTCCTTCGCCATCCGCGCGGTGAGCCGCGCCGCCGGGCTGCTCGTGGAGGAGGTGCGCCGCCAGTTCCGCGAGATCCCCGGCATCATGGAGGGCACCGCGAAGCCCGACTACGGCCGCTGTGTCATGATCAGCACCGCGGCCGCCCAGAAGGAGCTGCTCGGGCCCGGGCTGCTGGCCATCTTCACTCCCCTCCTCGTCGGCTTCGGCCTCGGCTATGCCGACCCGAAGACGGGCGCGGCCGCGCTGGGCGGCTACCTCGCCGGCGCCATCCTCACCGGGCAGCTCATGGCCGTCTTCCAGGCCAACACCGGCGGCGCCTGGGACAATGCGAAGAAGAAGATCGAGGACGGCCTCTTCGGCGGAAAGGGCACAGAGTTCCACAAGTCCGCCGTCATCGGCGACACTGTCGGCGATCCGCTGAAGGACACCGCCGGACCGGCGCTGAACCCGCTCATCAAAGTGATGAACCTTGTGGCGATCCTGGCGGCCCCGGTGGCCGTGGCGCCGATGTCCGCGGGAGCGAGACTGGCGGTGGTCGGCCTGTCGCTGATCCTGCTGATCTGCGCCGTCGCCTTCAGCAAGCGAAAGGCGGCCCACGAGATCGCGGGCGCGCCCGAAGTCGAAGCTGAGGCCGAGGTGAGAGCCGGCGGCTCCTGACGAAACCCGACCGGCAGCTCGCCGCCGGGGAGGGTGGCCGCCCGACGCCGGAGGGCAGGAGGGCTCCATGGCGCACAGCAATACCCGGTCAGAGAAGGGAGTGGAGGCGTTCGTCCTCCTCGAGGCCCAAGCGGGCAAGGCGCTGACTCTCACCCGCCAGGTGGCCAAGATCAAGGGCGTCCGATCGAGCTACGCCGTGACCGGGCCCTACGACGTGATCGTCCACGTGGAGGCGGCGGACTTCAAGTCCATCGCCCAGCTCGTCGTGGCGAAGATACAGGGGCTCAGCAGCGTCGCCCGCACGATCACGTGCACCGTCATCGAAAGCGGCGCCTAGCCCGCGCCGCGGTGAAGACACGGACACCAGGGGTCCGCTCCCGCGGGCCCCTCTGATTTTTCCCCGAGCAAACATGGACAGGGCCGGCGGCAAAGTCGATCTGCTGGGGAGGCTCCCCGAGGAGCTGGAGGCCTTCCTCCAGGGCCTCGGCGAGCCCCGCTATCGCGCCCGCCAGATCTTCTCCTGGCTCCACCGGGGCGCCCCCTTCGCGGAGATGACCGACCTCCCCTTCACCCTCCGGGCCCGGCTCGCCGAGGCCGCCGCCTCCAGCACCCTCACCCTCGCGGCTCGGCAGCAAGCGCCGGACGGCGCGGTCAAGTTCGGCTTCCAGACCGCCGACGGCCGCACCATCGAGACGGTCCTTCTCCCCCACCGCGACCACACCACCCTCTGCCTCTCCAGCCAGATCGGCTGTGCCTTCGCCTGCGGATTCTGCGCCACCGGCCGGCAGGGCCTGATTCGCAGCTTGAGGCCCGCGGAGATCGTCGAACAGGCCGTCCAGGTGCAGCGCGGGATCCGGCCCAGGCGGGTTCGCAACCTGGTCTTCATGGGCATGGGCGAGCCGCTGGCCAACTACGAGGCGGTGTTCAAGGCGGTCAGGCTGCTCAACTGCGATCACGGACTGGGCATCGGCGCCCGCCACATCGCCATCTCGACCTGCGGCCTGCCCGAAGAGATCAGGCGGCTCGCCCGCGAAGGGCTCCAGCTCGCCCTCGCCATCTCGCTGCACGCCGCCACCGACGAAGTCCGCAGCCGACTCGTCCCGATCAACCGCAAACACCCCCTCACCGAAGTCATCGCCGCCGCGCGCTTCTTCGCCGAGCGGACCGGGCGCAAAGTGGCCTTCCAGTATGTCGTGGTGCCGGCCGTCAACGATACGCCCGAGCAGGCGCGCCACCTGGCCCGGCTCGTCCGCGGGCTCCCGTCGATGGTCAACCTCATTCCGCAGAATCCGACAGAGACGGCCGGCCGCGCCGACCCGGACCCGGCCTACCGGTTCGCCGGCCTGCTCAGGCGGCACGGAATCGAAGCGGTGGTCAGACGATCGCGCGGGGCCGAAGTCCTGGGCGCCTGCGGGCAGCTCGCCTCCCGCCGGCCGGCCGAATGAAAGCCGGGCGAGAAAGCTCCCGCCCGGCTCGAGCGCGGCGCCGAATCAGGCTGAGGAACTCAGTATCTCACGGCCCAGATGCTCCCGAAGAGGATCGCGTAGGCCGCGAATGTGCCGAGCGCCTGGTCGCTGTGCTGGCGACGAATCTTCGCCTCCATGGCCTCTCGCGGTCCGTTGACCAGGACTCGCACATCGTCGCCGAGCAGAATCGCCCCGGCCGGGGTGCCCGGAGCCGGGATGATCACACAGTCGGCGTTGCGCACATCCTTCACAAAGCCCTCGGCCACGATCTCGCCCCTCCGCGCGATCGCCACCAGCGCGTCGGGCCGCAGCCCATGGCGCGTGCCGATCGTCGCCCAGACCTCCGGCCTCCGCTCATCGTAGATATACACCGTCCCCTTCGCGTTCTCCGTGACCCCCATCTCGAGCGTGGGGTCCTCCTGAACCTCAACGACCGCCTCCTCGACAGCCTCCTCCGGCGCCGCCCAGGCACACGCGGCCAATCCGACCGACAGCGCAACGAGCAGCAGGGAGGTGATGTGCAGACGCGTCACCATACGTGTCCTCCTTTGGGCCGGCGACCGCCCACGCTCAGCTTTTGACAGGTCGCGCAGGCCAAACGTATAATCCACCAAACCGTCCGAGGCCGAGAGCGATGCTCGTCCCGCGGCCCGCGCCGGTGGCGATGGTACGCTCTTATATCACATCACGAGTTGGTGTTGGGGGCGTCTTTGCTTTGAAACACTGTCCTGCCGGGGAGCTTGTCCGTATTTCGCGCTCGGCCGACGACACCCGTGCTCTGGGCGGCAGCCTCGCCGCCCATCTCGTCCCAGGGGACCTCATCTGCCTCTACGGGGACCTCGGGGCGGGAAAGACCACCTTCATCCAGGGGCTCGCCCGGGGCCTGGGCGTGTCCGATCCCGTCACCAGCCCCAGCTTCACCCTGATACACGAACACCGCGGGCGCCTTCCGTTCTACCACCTGGACCTCTACCGACTGGGCGCCGAAGACCTCGCCGAGGCCGGAATCGAGGAAGCGCTCGACACCGCGGCGGTCGTCGCGGTAGAATGGGCGGAGCGCCTGCCCCCAGGGCTTCGGCGGGGCGCGCTCGCGGTGCAGATCGATTTCGGCGAGGAGGGCCCGAACTCGCGGGTGCTTCGCCTCCGCCCCCTCGGGGAGCGGAGCGCCCGAATCGTGGGCCGGCTTCGCGAGGAGGCCGGATGCTGATCCTCGCCCTCGAGACGGCGACTCAAATGCCCGGCGCCTCCCTCACCGAGGACGACCGAGAGGTCGCGGCCTGGCGGGCGGAGGCGGCCGAGGATCTCTGTCGCCGGTTGGCCCCCGAGCTCGTCGCCGTGCTCGCCCGCGGCGGCGCCTCCTTCGACGCGCTCGACCTCATCGCCGTGGGGCTCGGCCCCGGCTCCTTCACCGGCCTGCGCATCGGCCTCGCCACCGCCAAAGCCATCGCCCTGGCGCACGACCTTCCCCTGGTCGGCCTCTCCTCTCTCGCCGCCATGGCCTGGCAGGAAAGGGGAAGATTCCCGGGCCTCCTCTGCCCCGTCCTCGACGCGAAGCGCGGAGAGATCTATGGCGCCCTCTACCGGGTCGCGCGAGGGAAGCTGGAGCGGGTGGAGGCCGAATTCGTGGCGCCGCCGGATCAGGTCGCCGCGAGGGCCGCCCGCCGCGAGGGGCCAACCGCCGTCTTCGGAAACCTGGAGCCCGATCAGGCCGGCGACCTCGAGCGCGCGGCCGCGGGCGGCTGCACCGTGCACCCCGAGCGGATCTTCCCGCGAGCAGGGGCCGTCGCCCAGCTCGGCCGGCTCCGCCAACAGTCACACGGCCCCGACGACCTCGCCTCCCTCCGCCCCCTCTATGTGCGCAAGTCCTATGCCGAGGAGCGCTTCGACATTGACCTCGGGCTCCGATGAGACACAGTGGCTCCGAGAGGTGGTCATGGGGCCGATGGCGCCCGCCGACCTGGACGAGGTGCTCATCATCGAGCGCCACTCCTTTCCCTCCGCCTGGAGCAGAGGGTCCTACGAGCGGGAGCTCCGCAGCGACAACTCCCACTACTTCGCCGCCCGCCATCGCGACCAGCTCGTCGGATACGCGGGCATGTGGGTCGTGCTCGACGAGGCCCACATCACGACCCTGGCCGTCCACCCTCGGAGGCGGCGAAGGGGGCTGGGCTCCCGCCTCTTGCTCCTGCTCATAGAGCAAGCGCGCCGGCAGGGCGCGACGAGAATGACACTGGAGGTGCGAGAGCGGAACGAAGCCGCGCGCTCGATGTATCGCAAGTTCGGATTCCGGCGGAAAGGGGTGCTCCGCGGCTATTACGGAGACACGGGGGAAGACGGCATAGTCATGTGGAAGCCCCTCGAACCCGAGGCCGACTGTGAGGCCGCCCCATGACCTCTGCACTCCCCCAGATCGCCGCCCCTCGACCCCACCCCGCGGATCGAGCGGCCCTCCCCGGGTAACATCAACTATGGTTCGCCCGCGGGCTCGCGGGACACCGAGCGACATGCTGAAGGAATCCGCGTAGTGGGATCGGTCATCTACTGGCTCTTCCTCGCCTCCGGCGCGGCCGGCCTCATCTACGAGGTCGTCTGGATGCGCATGCTCATGCGCGTCCTCGGCGCCACCGTCCTCGCCTACACCATCGTCCTCTCCGCCTTCATGCTCGGCCTGGCCCTCGGCGGATGGCACTTCGGCCGGCGCATCGACCGGCGCGGGCGTCCGCTCCTGGTCTACGCCGCCCTCGAGGCCGGCATCGCCCTCTGGGCGCTGCTCCTTCCCTTCCTGCTCGCCCAGCAGCTCGGCCTCTTCGCCGCCGCCTCCCGCGCGCTCGCCGGCACGCCGCTCCTGCTGCATGTGATCCGCTCCCTGCTCGCCTTCGCCGCCCTCCTGCTGCCGACCATCCTCATGGGCGGGACCCTGCCGGTCCTGAGCAAGTTCCTCGTCCAGAGCGAGCGCGATCTCGGCCGCAAGGTCGGGCAGCTCTACGCCATCAACACCTTCGGCGCCNNTTCTCATCGGCACCATCGGCGAGATCCGCACAACCCTCATCGCCGTGCTCCTCAATCTGACCGCCGCCTGCGGCGCCGTTCTGCTGGCCCGCCGCCGCAGGCCGGGCGCGAGGTTCCCTGCGCCCCAGCAGCAGGCCGCGGAAGCCCCTCCCATCTCCAGGTGGCAGGACGGGCTGCTGCTGGTCGTCGTCGCAATCACCGGCTTCACCATCCTGGCCTACGAAGTGCTCTGGACGCGAACCGCCGTCCTCCTCCTGTCCAACACAACCTACAGCTTCAGCGTCATGCTCTTGTCGTTCCTGGCCGGGATCGCGGTCGGCAGCGCCATCATGGCCGCCGTCCTGCGCTGGTGGCAGCCCGGCTGGGAGGCGCGCTGGCGCCTCTTCGCCGGGCTCCAGATATCTCTCGGGCTCGTCGCCCTGCTCTCCCTCGCCTCCACGGTCCCCGTCGTCAGACTCGTGGTCCCTCTGTGGGCGCGCTTCGGGGGTCTGCTGGTCGGCTGGTTCGCCGGCCCCGTCCCGGCGGTGTTCCTCCTCCTGGCCCCGCTCACTCTCCTGAGCGGCGCCTCCTTCCCCATCGCCGCCAGCCTCCACGCGCGCGATATCTCGCTCGTGGGGCGCGGCGTCGGCGCGGTCTATCTCTGGAACACGGTTGGGGCCGCGGCCGGCTCCGCCGCCGCAGGCTTCCTCCTGCTTCCCAGCCTTGGAATCGCCCACAGCTTCCTCGTCTGCATCGGCATCAACGCGCTCGCCGGCCTCGCCATGATGGTTTCCCTGCCCGCATCCCGCTTTCGCGACCGCCTCCGCCCGGCCCTCGCCTGGCTTGCGATCGCCGCCATCGGCTTCGGGCTGGCCTCACGCGGCAGCGGCGGGCTCGACCTGCCGCGCACGCTTCTCAAGAAATCGCTGCAGCGTTCCTACCGGCGCAATATCTTCTACAAGGAAGATATCAACGGCATCGTGAGCGTCTGGATCAACCCCACCCAACCTGACCCCTGGATCAACGACAAGCGCCTCTATATCGACGCCCAGCCGATGGCCGCCGCCTACCGCTTCGGCATGCTCTACGAGCGCCTCCAGGCCCACTACCCTCTGCTCCTCCACCCCGATCCCGAGGACGTCCTCGTCATCTGCCTCGGCACCGGAACCACCTTGGGCAGCGCCGGCCAGTACCCCGTCTCCACCCTCGACTCTGTCGAGCTCTCCCCCTCGGTCGTCGCCGCGGGGGCGTGCTTCAAGGAAGAGACACACAACATCCTCGAGGACCCCCGCCTCACGCTCTATATCGACGATGGCAGGAACTACCTCCTCGGCACCCCCAAGAGGTATGATGTCATCACGGCCGAGCCCATGCACCCCCACCTGGCAGGCACCGTCAGCCTCTACACCCGCGAGTACTTCCAGCTCGTCAAGGCACGCCTCAGGCCCGGCGGCATCTGCTCCCACTGGGTGCCCCTGAACAAGATGCGTCCCCGGGAGGTCAAGGCCGCCATCCGAGCCTTCTCCGACGTCTTCCCCCACACCATGCTCTTCCTCGAGAGCGCCGACGCCATCATCCTGGGCTCCGACCGGCCGATCACCATCGACCTCGAGCGCTGGCGGCGAATGCTGAGCGACCCCCGCGTCTCCGTCGATCTCGCCGAAGTCGGACTCTCCAGCCTCCCCCAGCTCCTCTCCACCTACGTCATGGCCGGCGAGGCCGTCGCCGCCTATGTCCGAGACGTTCCCCCGGTCACCGACGATGTGCCCACCCTCGAGTTCTATGGTTCACACGCGGCGACCCTCACCGGCAGCGAGGACAACATCAGGGAGATGCTCCCCCGTCGAGCGCCTCTGGAGGATCTTCTGGCGCGCCTCCGCGGCCCTCTCACCGCCCGGGAGATGGCGGCATTGGAGACCCTCTATCCCCTGGAGGAAGCCTATCTGCGCGCCTATGCGGACTTCGCCTCCGACGACTTCGACGCCGCCCGCGCCGGCTTCCGGGAGGTGCTCCGGCAGGCTCCGGACGACAAGCGCGCCGAGGTCCACCTCAAGGCGATCGAGCTGAAGCTCGGCCCGCCGAGGCCGGCCGCCGCTTCGCCCTGACAGCCTGTTCTTGTGGTCGGACATCGCGGTTCCGAGTCGGTTGACGTTTCCCGTTCCCGGCCCTATAGTGAGGTTTCAATGCCGGCTGACGATCGTGACGAAGAAGAGCGGCTCGCCGAGGCGCGCCGGCGCGTCGAGCGTCTGGTCCAACGCTATGTCGAGCGTGGGCCCTACCTCCTCAATCCCGACCCCGTCACCGCCGAGCACGTCGTGGCAGGGCTCGTCCGCAACCTCCTCCGGCACGGCCGCTGGTACTGCCCCTGCCGTGAGGTCACCGGCGACCCCGAGCAGGACCGCAAGAACATCTGCCCCTGCCCCCAGCACCCTGCAGACATCGCGCGCGACGGCTTCTGCGAGTGCGGCCTCTTCGTCAGCGAAGAGTATGCGAAGGCGCAGCCGACAGCACCCAATCCCCGGAGAGAGAAGGAGGCATGATGGGCTGGACACTCGATCTCGGCGCCAAGGCACCCGACTTCACCCTGAAGGGCATCGATGGGAAGATGCACAGCCTTTCCGATTATGCCGACAAGAAGGCGGTGGCCGTCATCGTGAGCTGCAACCACTGTCCCACGGTCGTCCAGTACGAGGACCGCATGGTGCAGATCCAGCGGGACTACGCGGGCAAGGGCGTGCAGCTCATCGCCATCAACCCGAACGAGACGGACGGACACCCCACCGACAGCTTCGAGCACATGGTCCAGCGGGCGAAGGACAAGGGCTTCAACTTCCCTTACCTGCGGGATGAGACCCAAGAGATCGCCAAGGCGCTCGGGGCCGTCCGCACCCCCGAGGTCTTCCTCTTCGGGCCGGACCGCACCCTCGTCTACCACGGGCGCATCGACGACAACGCGGACAACCCGTCCAAGGTCAAGCGCCGCGACCTGCGAGAGGCCCTCGACGAATTGCTTGCGGGCAAGCCGGTCAGCGTCCCCGACACCCCTCCCGTGGGCTGCACCGTCAAGTGGTGGGGCAAAGACCCCCACTGGATGCCGGGCGGCGATTGAGGACCCTTGTATGACAGCGGCGTGCGGCAGAGGGGTGCCGGACGCGAACCCTCCACGGGGGGAACGACGAGCGATTCGTTCCCCTCACGGCCCCTTCATCGGCCCTTAGCAACCCTGTCGATGACCTCCCCGATTTTCGCCAGCACTCTGTGGGCCGTAGGGCGGCAGCGCTGGGCGTGGTCGGGGGGCGTCTCCTGTCCCGACGTCTCGACCGGCACACCCGCCCCATTCTCTTAGTCACCTATCGCGAAAGGACCCCTCCATGCAATACCGCACCCTCGGCCGCACCGGACTCAAAGTCTCCGAGATCGGCTTCGGCGGCGCGCAGGTCGGCATCCCCGACTACATGGAGACCTGGGACCCCCGCGGCGAGCGCGAGCAGCAGACCATCACCGAGGCCCTCGACCGCGCCCTCGACCTCGGCCTCAACTACATAGACACCGCCCCCGCCTACGGCGACGGCCTCAGCGAGGAAGTCCTCGGCCGCGTCATCGCCAGGCGCCGCGACGAATGTCTCGTTGCCACCAAGGTCACCGACTACGATCCTGAAAGCATCTTCGCCAGCGCCGATGACAGCCTCCGCCGCCTCCAGACCGATGTCATAGACGTCCTCCAGTTCCACGGCGGCACCTATTCCGATGACGAACTCGACCTGATCCTGAATAGGGGAGGACTCGACGCCTTTCAAAGGCTCCGCGACCGGGGCAAGATCCGCTTCCTCGGCTTCACCGCCGAGCGGCCCTCCGGCGGCGTCTCCGCCCTCATCGCCACCGGCGCCTTCGACGCCATGCAGATCCGTTACAACTTCACCTACCAGGGCGCCTGCGACTTCATCAACCCCAGAGGAGTCATGCGAGAGGCCGAGGACCAGAACATGGGCATCGTCATCATGCGCCCCCTCACCAGCGGCATCGTCCAGCGCCTCCTCCCGAAGGCCTTCCCCCAGCTCGCCGACGCCGACCTCAGCGCCTTCCTCCTGAACTACGTCCTCTCCAACCCCCTCGTCGATGTGGCCATCATCGGCATGCGCCGCGTCGAGGAGGTCGAGCGGAACAACGCCCTTTCCGACGACACCGCGCTCCGGCTCGACCTGGAAGAGGTCCACAACCGGTTCTTCCCGCCGCCGGGCCGGCCGTGAGAACGAGGCGGGAGGCCTCTCCCGCCTCGCGGACCATCACCGCGCCCGGCTGGCGATCAGCCGGCCCTTTTCCTGCGCCTCCGGCCCGACTCACGCCTCACGCGCCGGCTCCGTCGGGCGCCCATTCCCCGGCTCTCGAGCAGCCGCTGGACATCCTGCCGACCGAGCTTGCGCAGTCCGACAACGATGGCGCGGTTCCCTCCCCGCGGCTCGCTGCTCCCACCCTCCCACTGGGCAATGGCGGGGCCGGTCACCCCGATCAACGCCGCCAGCTCGGCCTGGGTGATCCCCAGCCGGGCCCGGAGCTTCTTTATCAACCCCGGCGAGATGCGGGCCCGCCTCACCTCTTCCTCTGTGGCCTCGATCGCGGGGAGTGGACCGCCGGTCCCTGTCGGCGCGAGCCTTACGGCTTCCTTCAGCGATGCAACCGCCTTCTCCAGCTCGGACACAGACTGTCGCAGCTGCCCCACTTCTCTCGACAGAGGTCCCACCGTTCCCCGCAGCTCTCGTTGTACGGTCCGCAAGATTGCAGACCGAACTGCCTCCTCGACTTTTCCCACGTGTATCTCCTTTCAGCGCGGTAAGAGAGCTCATACCAACTGTGTATTCACGTTTCTGCCGCCGGGCCCCCCATTCCTCCCCGAATTCCCCCCTCTCCGCCGGGCCTCACTCAGGCCCCGCGCTCGCTCCGCCCATAGCGCTCCCTTTTAGGAAGGCTTCGGCGAGCATTCCCCAGGTGCTCTTTCGCCTCTCTCAGCGACCGCGCGGCGGCTTCGATGCAATCCGCGGACGCGCCGAGGCCCGCCCCCCGCGCCTTCTGCGCCCACTCGGCGAACTGCTTCGCATGTGAGTCGTTGTGCTCGATCCAATGTGGCACCAGGTGCGCCAACCTATTCGCCACGTCCATTCCGCCCCTCCGTCTCGATCTCCGCGCTCACCACCTTCAGATCCCTCCCGCCGACGATCATCACCTCGCCCGAGCCGCACTCCGAACACCTCAGCGTCCCCACGACTGAATAAGGAAGGGCCCCCTCAGGGACCACCGCCTCCCCCTCTCTCCCGCAGCTCCTGCACCTCACCCGGCCCGGCACGTGTGTGATCTCCAGCTCGACCCCCGGCGATCCTTCCCGTTCCGCCAGCGCCCCGATCCAGAACCTCAACTGCTCGTCCTCGATGAGGTTGAGCGCGCCGATCTCGAGCCTGATGGAGCGCACTCGTCCCCCGCCGTGCTCGCGCGCGGCCGCCGCGACGCTCTCCCAGACCTCCAGGGCAACGGAATACTCGTGCACCTCCGTCCTCCCGCGCCGGCGTGACAGGAGCCCCGGCCGCGTGCCTCCCGCCAAACCTCCTCCCCCGGCCCTCACGCAAGGGCCAGCGCCCGCAGCACCTCATCCACACCCTCCCCCGCCAGGCAGTTCGTCTTCACCGCCCTCAGCCCCGGCCGCACTCTCTCCAGATCGGCGATAGGCCGAGCCAGATCGACGTTCACCGCCTCCGCGATATCGACCTTGTTCAGCACCACCAGATCGGCCGACTCGAACATCGCCGGATGCTTCTCGATCACGTGTGTCCCCTCGCTGGCCGAGACCACGGCGATCCTCGCCTCGACCCCGAGAGAGAAGAACGATGGACAGATCAGGTTTCCCACGTTCTCGATGAAGAGAATGTCGATCCCCGTCTCCGGCAGCTGCGCAAGGGACCGCCACACCAGGCTCGCGTCCAGGTGACACATCCCGCCCGTGTTGATCTGAAGCACCTTCTTCGCGCCTTTCCCCACCACTCGCTCCGCGTCGTGGGTCGTCGCCACATCCCCCGCAATCACCGCCACCCCGTGCTTCCCGCTCAGCCGCTCGGCCATCTCCGCGATGAGCGACGTCTTCCCCGCGCCCACCGACCCCGTGATATCGAAAGCGCGTATCCCCCGCTCCGCGAAGAGCTGCCGGTTCCGCTCCGCCAGCTCCTCGTGCCGCGCCTGGAGGTCCTCATCGATTTTGATCTCGATGCTTCCCGTCTCCGTCGTCTCGAAAAGCCGCATCGCTGCTCTCCTTCGCGCCCCACACAGAGCCCACTTCGGCGATCGCGTGCCACTCCCCTGGCGGACGACATCGTTCCCGTCTCCTCCTTGACACAGCCCATCACAACCCGTAGCATCTTCCCCGCACCGTGGGCGCGTGCCGCCTTAGGAGGAGGAATAGATGGAGCGACCGTCGCCACTCGCCGGCATCAGCTTCGCGGTCGGCCTCGTCTCGGCGATCGGCCTCGCCCTCACCTGCCTGAGCTGCAAGGCGGAGACGAAGCCCCGGCCCGCCCAGCCGAGCAAAGCGACTCCACCCGCCATCGCCGGCTGCCAAATCTTCCCCGCAGACAATCCCTGGAACACCGACATCTCCGGATACCCCCTTCACCCCAACTCCGAGAGCTTCATCGAGACCATCGGGCCGGNNCGGACTTCGGCACCATCTGGCAGGGCCATCCCAACGGCATTCCCTTCGTCGTCGTCAGCGGAGATCAGCCCAAGGTCCCCGTCAGCTTCAGATATGCCGAGGAGAGCGACCCCGGCCCCTACCCCATCCCCGACGACGCGCCCATCGAAGGCGGGCCGGAGAGCGACGGCGACCGCCACATCATCGTCCTCGACAAGGACAACTGCAGGCTCTACGAGATCTGGCGCGCCTTCAAGACCGATGACGGCTGGAGGGCCGGCGGCGGCGCTGTCTTCGACCTCACCTCCAACACGCTCCGCCCCCTGGGCTGGACCTCGGCCGACGCGGCGGGGCTGCCCCTCCTGCCGGGCCTCGCCCGCTACGAAGAGGTCGCGGCCGGAGAGATCGCCCATGCCCTCCGCTTCACCGTGCGCAAGACCCAGCGCGGCTACATCCTGCCGGCCACCCACTTCGCCAGCCGGAGCAGCGACCCCAATCTGCCGCCCATGGGTTTGCGGGTGCGACTCAAGGCCGACTACGACGTATCGGGATTCCCACCTCAGGCGCAGGTCATCTTGAGAGCGCTCAAGAGATACGGCATGATCCTTGCCGACAATGGGGGCGACTGGTACATCTCGGGCGCTCCCAATCCCAAATGGGATGACGAGCAGCTCTCCACCCTGCGGCGTGTCAAAGGCAGCGACCTCGAGGTGGTGGACACCGGCCCGATCATCACGAGCTAGTTCTA
>JABAOC010002652.1_pt1 | contig 12760 bp, 12 predicted proteins | sample 7062161 | NCBI WGS metagenome assembly JABAOC01 (sample SAMN14538625, study PRJNA623070) | marine sediment metagenome | biome: marine biome [ENVO:00000428]; feature: marine pelagic biome [ENVO:01000023]; material: deep marine sediment [ENVO:00002113] | place: India: Gulf of Khambhat ... | reverse complement strand
CTCCGAGAGCGCGGAGTTCAACGAAACGACCCGTCTGCTGCCGGGCAACGCGTTCCTCTGGTGCTACGCGAGCGCTCCCGATCTGATCTCCACCGTTCGCACCCTCCTGCCGGAGCTTCGCCACGGCTGGTTCGGATTGGCCAAGGCCTACCTCTGGTCCTCGACCCATCCCCGCGCCGACGCCTCCCCGGGCGGCCGCCGGGGTTCGATGGGGAGCATCGCTTTCGCTCTCACCCCTGAGCCCGACGGCCTCCGGCTGCACGCCAACTACTGGCGCGGACCGAGCAAGGAAACGCCGAGTTTGAGGCCCGAGAGCGCCGAGCTGCTCCATCTGGTCCCGAGGGAGGCCGCCGCCTTCGCCCTCGTGCGCGGCTTCCCGGACGTCGTCTCCTCCCTCGTGCCCCAGTCCGGCCGGGCGTCGAAAGGGAGAGCACTCCTCCCGTTCGTCTTCTGGAACCCGCTGGGTTCCCTGCTCCGGGAAGAGAATCTGCCGGAGGCGGTGCTCGTCGCCCTGCTGCCCAGAGAAGGGACGAGTCACAAACTCGCCCTGGCCGGCGCGCTCTCCGGGCCCGGCGCAGCCGAAACGATCCGTCGGCTCCGGCGGCTCCTGCCCGAGGCCGAGGCGGCGGAGATCGAGGGCATCCAGGTCTTCGCCACCGACGCACAAGGACTGCGCCAGTTCCAGGAGGCCGCGCAGCACAGTTCCGCTCGCCTGGAGATCCAGACCCAGCCTGAGGTCAGGCTCCAGGCGTGGGCCAGGCCCGGGCAGCTTTGGCCGGCCCTGGACAACATCGGAGACCTCGGGTTCACGGTGTGGGAGAGCGCCGCCGGGGGTCAGCTCGAGCTCTACCTCAAGGCGGAGCCCCGCGACCTCCTGGGCGGGCCCTAGTGCTCGAACGCGCGCCTGCGGACGCTCCCGACAAGCCACCCCGCGAGAAACCCGGCGAAGGCGAAATTTCCCCCCAGAAACTGCACCGTCCGCCGGCTTTCCTCGGGCACGACAAAGGAGAAACCCACCGTGACGGCCGCGCACACGACGAGCGCAGTCCCCACCGACAGAGAGAAGTGCTCGTCCAGGAGCGCGATGAAGACGTAGAACACAGGCGCCGCCCAGAAGAACGTGATCCCGGGCAGCGCTATGAAGACCCCTATCGGCGCGGTCTCCGTGCCGAACCCCGCCACCTGATACCACAGCAGCTCGTCGTCGAAGGGGCCGATCATCGCCGTCGCGGCCAGCGCCAGCCCCAGCAGAAAGCCATTTGCCAAGGCCGCGTAGGTGAAGTTCACGGGGAGGTTCAGCAGTCCCAGCTCTCCCCAGTTGCCCCGGAGATGGAGCATGCTCACCTCCACCGCGATCGCGGCGAGGCCGACGAGCGCCCACACCCAGAGGGGCCGCCTCAACGGGCTTCGGAATTCGTGGCGGAAACGCCTCGGCAGCGCCTTCCCGTCGCGCAGCGCGGTGACCTCCTCCAACCTCTGCCAGTGCCGCCTGTTGTTGGGGTCGAACTGGATCGCGTAGTTGTACATCGTCAGCGCGTTGGCATATCTCCCCTGTTCCCGCAGGATGTCCCCCAGCAGCGCATAGGCCTCCCCGTTCCGGCCCTCCAGCTTCGCCGCCGACTTCGCCAGCTCGACCGCATCGTTGAGCTTCCGCTGCGTGAACGCCGCCTCCGCCTCGATCAGCAGGCGGCGGCCCTCCGACAAGCCGGAGAGCAGATCGTCCGGCCGCTCCCTCCCGCGGCTCTCCCGCAGCCGCCGATCGTACTCCCGGCGCTCCGGGCTCAGCAGCACCAGATAGGCGTTCGTCCACTCCCGAAACTGCTCGTCCTGAAGCAGCGCGTCCGGCGACAGCTCTCTCTTGTAGCCTCGAACCAGATGCCGATACCGCGAGCGGATCTGCGTCGCAGCGGCGCTCCGCGGAAGCCCGAGCGTATCGTATGCGTTCCGAGTTCGCCGGATCTTGAGCATGGACGTGCTACGGAGTATAGTGACTGCCCGTCGAGAACGTCAAGGTGAGCGAGCGATGAACCGCATCATCTTCCTCGGCACCGGCGGCGCGCGCGTGCTGGTCTTCAAGCAGCTCCTCGCCTCCGGCGGCCTCTGGGTCGAGCAGGCCGGAGCCTGCATCTCGCTCGACCCCGGCCCCGGCGCGCTCGTTCAGGCGACAAAGCGGAAGCTCGACCCCACCAAGCTGGACGCCATCCTCCTCTCCCACCGCCACCTCGACCACTCCGCCGACGCCAACACCATGATCGAGGCCATGACCACCGGCGGCTTCAACCAGACGCGGCACACTCCTCGCCCCGCGAGACGCCTATGAAGACGACCCAGTCATCCTGAAGTACCTCCGCGGCTATCTGCGGGAAACGCTCGTCATCGAGGCGGGCGGCTCCTACCAGCTCGGAGAGGTCACGGTCCACACTCCCGTACGGCACGACCACCCCGGCGAGGTGTACGGCTTCGTCTTCGACTCACCGGGCTGCCGCTGGTCCTACCTGGCCGACACCCGCTACTTCCCCGAGCTTGCGGACCACTACCGCGCCGACGTCATCGTCATGCACACCGTCCGCCTCGAGGAGAGCGAGATCTACCACCTCTCCATCCCCGACGCCAAGCGCCTCATCGAGGCCATCCAGCCCAAGACCGCCATTCTCACCCACTTCGGCATGACCGTCTGGCGCGCAAAGCCGTGGGAGGTGGCGAAGAAGCTGAGCGACGAAACCGGGGTGGAAGTCATCGCCGCCCGCGACGGCCTGAAGTTCGAACTGCCCAACCCCTAGCACGAAACCGCGAAGCCCACACACCCCCGCCTGGTCGGCAGGAGCCTCCGGCCGTGCCCGGAACTGCCGATGCGGGATTGCCGTTCCCTATCCCCCCAACCCGAACGAGGGGCGTATAATATCGCGACCGCCCCTGCGGCTCTGCGAGAAGAGGGTAGGGCTGGCGGGCCTGAGGGAGGTGGGGAAGTGGGAGGCATGATCGGGCAGGCTGAGCCGAGAGGGGCGCGATGTCGCAATGGGCGCGAAGCACATTGCCTCCCCCGCCCCAGACTCCCGCGCGAGGGAGTTATTGTCGAGCCCTGCTCCGCGCGTACCTAAGTGGGAACCTCCTGGGCATCCGGCGCGTCCAAGAGGTATACTGATCCGAAGGGGGATGTAATGCGTGGCGTAGTCGCATTCGCCGTGCTGGCTCTCGCGTGTGCACCGGCCTTCGCGCAGCACCTCGGTGAACGCGAGCAATGGCAGCCGCAGGTCATGCCTGCGGACGCGCGGCTAGACCAAGCAGTCGATATCGAGATTCTGGGTCGAGCCGTGGTGCCGGCGTTGGAGATGCTGTCGGAGCCGACGGGTGTGTCTCTCACCGTTGCCCCCGAAGATCTCGACACCGTCGGTGAGCGCAAGCTCACGGTCATCTCCAAAGGTCTCGCCCTCAAGGCCATCATGGTCCAGCTCCCCGAGGCCCTACAGGAGTGCCACTGGGACATAGACGAAAGCGGAGACGAGCGAGTCTATCTGCTCCATCGGAACTCGGGCGTGGTGGCGGCGGCCGAGCAGAAGGAGCAAGAGCGAAGGGCGGAATACGAGGAGCGTCGGCGGGAGCGACGGCGCGACTCCATCGACGACGCTCGCCGCGCGCTCGCCATGTCGCCGGAGGAGCTGGAAGAGCTGGAAGAAACCGACTTGTTCCTGGCTCGGGCGGCCCAACATCGCCTCTGGCGGAAACTCATGGAGCACTATGCATCGCTTCCTGAGGAGTACCTCTCCGAGCTTGCAGAGTCCGGCCACGTTGAGCGTGCCTACAGTGAGCTGCCGCCGACTCTTCGCGAAGCCGTGTGCTGTTCCTTCGAACTCCAGCGAAGCTACCTCCTGTGGCTAGAGTCTCAGCCGCAAGAGGAACGGCCGCCGTTCTGGGGCGGACGCGCTCAGCTGGAACAGCAGGTTCAGCAGCTGGCAGACCAGATCGCAACTGGACCCGGGCCCGATCTGGAGGTCCATATCCGTGACTTTGGCGGCCGCCAAGTCTCATGGGGAGCTATCCTGTCCGTGGATTTGGGCGACTTGGGCGTGGGCACCATGATGATCCCTGCACGCTACACGAGGATGAGCTTCCCCGGCAGTCCATACGAGTGGCTCCTGGTAGAGACGGGGGACACCATCGAGGAGGCTCGCAGAGCCGTGGAGCGTTCCCGCCAGGGATGGTTCAGACTCTGGAACGAGCGCCAGTCGCGTGAGTCCGACTGGGTCGAGCCCTCCGACCCACGCCTCCATCGACGCATCGAGATTCCTGTTGAGGGCGACAGGAGCGAAGGGTACGAGTACGTTTCCATCCTGGACCTCCAGCGACTCATCGCCGCGGAGACCGGGTTATCCATCGTGTCCGACTACTTCACCGGCGCAGGTGCGGGGCTCTACCCGGGACAGCAAGCCGCTCGGCGAGTCACTCTGGCGGGACCTCTACATACTCGGCAATACCGGTCACTTCGAGTGGCGGCTCGCGGGTGGTGTCATTGTCTTCCACCACACTAACTGGGCCTGGTTCGCGCAGCGGGAGCTGCCCGAGTCTCTAGTCGAGAAGTACCGGGCGCGGCTCGCGCGTCAGGGGCGCTTCACCCTCGATGATGCCATTGAGTTCGCGCTCGAGCTTGAAGTCCGGCGGCTGCCTCCCGGCCGCAGGCTGCCTCCCGGCCGCATGGGCTTCGCTATCCCGCGCGACCTCAACGTGGCGGGGTTGGGAAGCGGCAGGGGCTACGGCGTGGCCTCGCCGCTTGTGTTCTACCATTCACTGACTCCCGCCGAGCAGGCCCGCGCCCGCAGCCCCGAGGGGTTGGCGCTGGCGGAACTGCTCGCGAAGGGCCGACAGGACCTCCTGCGTTATGTGCCAGTGGCCAGCAGGAGCCGCGAAGAGTCGGTGCGACGCGAGCTCGCGCGCAGCGCGACGTTCTCCCTCACCGAGTCCGCGGGAGAGGCGGAGGGCGCGGCCTACACGGAATACGTGTTCGCTTTCACCTTTCCCGAGGACGCCGACGTGTCAGATCGCGCCCTCAGCACCACGATCCGTCTGTCTGAGATCGCGCCGGCCGAGCAAGTCGGCGACCAGGACGGCTCTGATGGCGATGCGGCGAACCCATGAAGGTTGGCCCCCGAGCTCTCCGCCCGAGTGTCGGAGAAGAAGGCAACGACCTACGCCGCCTTAGCCTTCATATCGGTGCCCTCGGCATTGCTCGCCGTCAGGACGACCGTGTAGCTTCCCACCTGGGCGCAGACGTGAGTAGGATTCCGGAGCGGCGAAGAAGCGCCGTCCCCGAACTCCCACAGCCAGGAGGTTGGGAACCCGCTCGACTCGTCGGCGAAGGCCACAGCAAGAGGTGCCGATCCCGATAGGGGCGCCGCCGTGAACGCGGCGACAGGGGTGCCCAATATGCCCAGATGCAGGAGCTGCTTACTGCCTGTGTCGGTGACCCGGCAGGAGCCATCTGTGGGATCCACGGCGACCGCATTGACGGCCTTGAAGCCTCCCCGGGAAAGCTCCCCCTATCTGCTCCGCGGCCGCCCCGGCTCTCCCTCCCCTCATGCACGCCACCGCTACCGGCGCGGCCAGAAGCATTCACCTTCTACCCTTCGTCAGGAACGCCAAGAGCGAGTGAAGGGAGTGCAGAGGGGACGAATCGCCGGTCGTCCCCTCTGCCAGGAGGCTCGGGGGCCGGCTCACCTCCGCCAAACGCGAGTGAGGGGGGTTTGGGGGGACGAATCGGCGGTCGTTCCTCCCGGCCGTCTCCCTCCTCCCTCAGCAGGACCCCAACCGCCCGAACCGGAACCTACCTAGTCTGAGACAATCACTGAGAGATCCTGGTTCATGAATTCCCTCCAGAAACTGCTCAACCTGTCCGCGGACGAGAAGGCGCGCCTCGGCGTCGAGGCCACGCCGGCCGAGATCGCCCAGCAGCCCGACATGTGGCGCGACACCGCGCGCCGCGTCGCGGCCGGCGCGCCCGCCATACGGACGCTCCTCGCCCGGATCGGCCTCCCCGGCGGCCCGGCCGAGATCATCTTCAGCGGGGCCGGCACCTCCGACTTCGTCGGCAAGTGTGTCCAGGGCCCGGTCACCGCCGCGCTCGGCACCCGCGGCCTCGCCCTGCCCACCACCGATATCGTCACCCACCCCGAGTTAGCCCTACCGGCCGGCCGTCCCGCGCTCATGGTCTCCTTCGCCCGCTCCGGCAACAGCCCCGAGAGCGTCGCCGCGGTGGACATCGCCCTCGCCGAGCGCCCCGAGATCCGCCACCTCGTCATCACCTGCAACGAGGAGGGCCAGCTCGCGCAGCGCGCCGCCTCTCTCGGCGACCGCGCCGTCACCCTCACCCTTCACCCGAAGACCAACGACCGCGGCCTCGCCATGACGAGCAGCTTCACCTCCATGGTCGTCGCCGGCCTCGGCCTCGCGCACCTGGACAACATCGACGACTACATCTCACTCGTTGACCGCGCGGCGGCCGCCGGGGAGCGAATGCTGGAATCCATGCCCGAGGTCGCCGAGCGGCTCGCAAAGAAGAGCCCCCAGCGCGCCTGCTTCCTCGGCTCCGGGTCCGCCTACGGAGCGGCGGTCGAGTCCCACCTCAAGCTTCAGGAGATGACCGACGGCGGGCTCATCTGCTTCTGCGACACCTTCCTCGGCATCCGCCACGGCCCCCGCGCCGCCATCCACGACGACACCCTCGTCGTGTACTTCCTCGCCTCCGACCCGGAGGTCCGCCGCTATGAACTCGATCTCATTCGCGCGAATCGCGAGCAGGGCGTCGGCCTCGCCCACCTCCTCGTCGCCGACCACGCCGACGGACTGGACGACCTCGCCGACGAGGTCGTCGCCTTCGACCCGGAGGGCGCGCTCGACCTGCCCGACCACATGCTCGCCCCGGTCTACACCATCGCCGGGCAGCTGCTCGGGCTCTTCGCCTCCCTGGAGCGCGGCCTCAAGCCCGACGCGCCCAGCGCCGGCGGGGTCATCCACCGCGTCGTCGAAGGGGTGATCATCTACCCGCGGAAGGCTGGCTCACGGTGATCCGGGCGGTCCTGTTCGACATGGACGGGCTCATCGTGGACACGGAGCCGATTCACTTCAAGGCCTTCAAGGCGATGATGCGCGAGTACGGCCACGACATTCCGGAAACCCTCATGGCGAAGCTCGTCGGCTATCCAGAGGCCGACAACATCAGGGACCTGAAGCAGATCTACAAGATGGCGGCCCCCGAGCGCGAGATGGCCTCCCGCCGCTATGGGCTGTTCATGCAGTTCATCCGGGTAGACCCGATACCCGTCTTCCCACACTTCTGGGAGTTCAGCGAAGAGGTCCGGCGGCGCGGGCTGAAGCAGGCCGTCGTGTCGTCGAGCACGGCCGAGCAGGTCGAGGTGATCCTGAGGCGGCTGTTCGACGAGACGCCCGGCAAGGGAGACCCCGAGAGCTACTTCGACGCCATCATCACCGGCGACGACATCGCGAGGAACAAACCCGCGCCCGACATCTACCTCCTCGGGGCCGAGCGCCTCGGCCTCGCTCCCGGCCTCTGCCTCGCGCTCGAAGATACGCCGGCGGGGACGCAGGCGGCCGCAGCCGCCGGGATGCGCGCCGCCGCGCCCAATGACTACAGTCGGGGGCAGGAATTCCCAGGCGCAACGGCCGTCATCGGCTCGCTCGCCGAGGCTGCCGACCACCTCGATGGGTGAGGGATAGGCCGCACCCGTGTCCGCCATCGCCGTCATCGGAGAGCTGAATCTGGACCTGATCGTCACCGGCGCGGAGCGGATGCCCCGCCCCGGCGAGGAGCTCATCGTCGATCAGATGCTCCTCACCCTCGGCTCCTCCTCCGCCATCACCGCCTGTCAGCTCGCCAAGCTGGGCGATGACGTCCTCTTCCTCAGCAAGGTGGGGGGCGACGAGTTCGGTCGCCGCGCCCTCGACTTCCTCCGCGAGCAAGGCGTCCCTACGGAGGCGATCATCGTCGATCCCTCCCTCGACACCGGCCTCACCATCTCCACTGCCATCGACGGCAATCGAGCCCAGATGACTGTCATGGGCTGCATCGACCGGCTCCGCGGCGAGGACATCGACTTCGAGCTGCTCCGCGGCCGGCGGCACCTCCACATCAGCTCCTTCTACCTCCAGCGCAGCCTGCGCCCGGACATCTGGCACCTCTTCCAGCGGGCCAGGCAGATGGGCCTCACCACCTCGCTGGACACCGGCTGGCCCCACGAAGGGGAGAGCATCCACGACACCGACCCCGTCTGGCCCCACCTCCACCTCTTCCTCCCCAACGAGGCGGAGGCGATGCTCCTCTCGGAGAAGCCCACCGGAGAGAAGGCCCTCGCCTCCCTCGCGGAGCGGCTCCCGCTGGTTGCGATGAAGCTCGGCCCCGAGGGCTCCGCGGCGCGCCGGGGCGACGAGATCGTCCGGCGCGCCGCCCTCCAGATCGAGGTGGTTGACACCACGGGGGCCGGCGACTCTTTCAACGCCGGCTTCCTTCACGGCTGGCTCGCCGGCCGGGAGCTGGGCGACTGCCTCGACCTGGGCAACGCCTGCGGCGCCCTCTCCACCCGCGCGCCCGGCGGCACCACCTCCCAAGCCACGCTCCAAGAAGCCCTCGACTTCATCCGCACCGCCCCGGGACGCCTCCACAGCTAACACGACGGCTCGCGTTTCCCGCCGCATGCCTTTCGGGCACGCATGTGCAGGGCCTCACGGGGGGTCATAGGGGGGTCCGGGGGGAACGAATCGGCGGTCGTTCCCCCCGGCGTCCTCCTTCAGCAATTGCCCCTGTCCCCCATATCCGCTACAATCACNNCGTGTCATGACCGCGATCATCACACTCATCATCGGCCTCGCCGCTGGAGTCGCCGTGGGCTATCTTCTCGCCGGCTCGCGCCTCTTCCGCCAGTTCCAGGAGGAGCGGGAGGCGCGCGTCGCCGCCGAAACGCGCTTAGCGGACATCGAGAAGCAGCTCGAAGCCCAGAGGTCGCTCGTCGATGAAGCGACCGCCAAGCTCGGCGACACCTTCAAGGCCCTCTCCTCCGACGCGCTCCGAGACAACGCCCAGGCCTTCGTGGNNTGAAGACCACATCCAGGAGATCGAGCGCCAGCGCCAGCAGGCCTATGGCAGCCTCGAAGACCAGCTCAAGTCCCTCGCCGCCAACGAGCAGCAGCTCCAGCGCGAGACCTCCAACCTCGTCAACGCCCTCCGCCGCCCGCAGGTTCGCGGGCGCTGGGGCGAGCTGACCCTCAAGCGCGCCGTCGAGCTGGCCGGCATGAGCGAGCATGTGGACTACTTCGAGCAGCCCTCTGTCGAGAGCGAGGCCGGCCGCCTGCGGCCCGACATGGTCGTCCGCCTCCCGGGAGACCGCCAGGTCGTCGTGGACGCCAAGGTCTCCCTCGACGCCTACCTCAACGCGCTCGAATGCAGCGATGATGAGTCCCGGCAGACCTGCCTCGCCCAGCACTGCCGCCAGATGAAAGACCACATCCGGCAGCTCTCCGCCAAGACCTACTGGGAGCAGTTCGAGCCCACCCCCGAGTTCGTCGTCATGTTCGTCCCCGGAGAGTCGTTCCTCGAGGCCGCCTGCTCGGTGGACAGCGCCATCATCGAGCAGGCGATGCGCGAGGGCGTCGTCCTCGCCAGCCCCACCACCCTCGTCGCGCTGCTCCGCGCGGTCGCCTACGGCTGGCGCCAGGAGCAGATCGCCAAGAGCGCCCAGCAGGTCAGCGGGCTGGGCCGGGATCTCTACGACCGCCTCCGCACGTTCCTCGGCCACTTCGACAGGATCAAGCGCGGCCTCGAAAGCGCAACCGCCGCCTTCAACCAGGCCGTCGGCTCCCTCGAAAGTCGGGTCCTCCCCTCCGCCCGCCGGTTCCGCGAGCTCGGCGCCGCCACCGGCGCGGACCTCCCCGAGCTCGAGCCCCTCGAAACCCAGCCCCGCCAGCTCACCGCGCCCGAGGCCTCCGAGTCGGAGGAAGATGTCGCCCTGTAGCCCGCGGGACCCCTGGCTGCGACTCACCCTCGTCGAGCGGTGACGACGAACCGACATTGCGACGGAATGGCCTTGCTGGTATGCTCGTCTTAGCGAGTGGGTGGGCATCGGAGGAGGACAGCAGATGAACCGATGGGCCATCGCCCTCGGGCTGGGGCTCGTCGTCATCGTTCCGGTCGGGCTCTGGGCCCGCGCCCGCTCCGCGCGCAACCCGGGGCCGGGTGAGCTGAGCGCCGTCACCGTCGAACGGGGAACGGTCAAGCTCACCGTGACGGCCGACGGCACGCTCCAGCCGCGGACCACGGTGCAGGTCAAGTCCTACGCGGGCGGGCGCGTGGATGTGCTCGCGGTGGAGGTGGGCGATACGGTGAAGGCGGGCGACCTGATCGCCAACATCGATCGGACCGACAGCCTGGCCGCCTACGACCAGGCGATGGCCGACCTGGCGGCGGCCCAGGCGCGGCTGCGGCAGGCCCGGGAGGAAGCCAGGGTGCAGCCCAGCCTGACGTCGGCGGCCATCGCGCAGGCGGAGGCCTCCTACGACGCGACGCGCAAGGAGCTGGCCCGCCTCCAGGAGGCGACCCATCCGCAGACGCGGGTCCAGGCGCAGGCCAACCTGGAGAAGGCAAGGGCCAATGTGGACTATGCCGAGAGGGAGCTCGCCCGGGCCCGGGAGCTGAAGGCCAAGGGGTTCGTGTCCGAGAGCGAGGTGGACGCGGCCGTGAACCGGCGCGACCTCGCCCGGGCCGAGCTGGCGGCCGCGCAGGAGGGTTGGGACACGCTCGACCGACAGCTCAGCGCGGAGCTCCAGGCGGCCCAGGCGCGCGTCTCGCAGGCGAAGGCGGCTCTGGACCGGGCCAGGACGGACGCGGTCCAGGACGAGCTCCGCAGGGCGGATGTCGTCAGCGCGGAGGCCCAGGTCGCCCGCGCCCAGGCGGCCGTCGTGAACGCGAAGACCATCCTGGAATACACGACCATCACGGCCCCGCGAGACGGGGTGATCCTCCAGAAGTTCGTGGAGGAGGGGACCATCGTCACCTCCGGCAAGTCGTCCGTCACCCAGAGGACGGACATCGTCCTGCTCGGCGACGTGTCCGAGATGGTCCTCGAGGTCAGCCTGGATGAGGCCGACGTCGGCCTGGTCCGGGTGAGCCAAGAGGCGGCGATCACCGTAGACGCCCTCCCCGACGACCGGTTCCACGGGAGAATCACCCGCATCGACCCTCAGGCGGTGACGCAGCAGAACGTCACCACCGTGCTCGTGACGGTGCGGGTCGACGAAAGGGACGAGCGGCTCAAGCCCGGCATGACGGCGACCTGCGAGTTCCTCATCGGACGGGCCGAGAACGTGCTCGTGCTGCCGAACCTCGCCCTCCGAGAGAGCCGCGGCGAGCAGACGGTGCTCGTGCGCCAGGGCGAAGAGGTGGTGCCGACACCGGTCGAGGTCGGTCTCGTGGGAGACAACCTCACCGAGATCCGCGGGGGAGTCGAGGAGGGCATGGAGGTCGTCCTGCCCTTCGGCGGCCCGGGCTCGCACGAGCGGGAGGACTGGGCGCGGGAGCGGGGCCGCCGCATGGGGGGCGCGGGCGGCTTCGTGCGAAGCACGCGATAGCAGCGGCGAGGCAAGGCCGATGGGTCTCTGGGAGTCCGTACGAGTCGCGCTGGAGGGACTGACCGCCAATCGCCTGCGCTCGGTGCTCACCATGCTGGGGGTGATCTTCGGCGTGGGCGCGGTGATCGCGGCCGTCTCCATGACGGAGGGCGCGAAGGCGGCCACGCTCGAGCAGTTCGAGCGCTTCGGCACCAACGTGCTCACGGTCCGCCCCGGCCAGTGGCGGCACGGCCCAATCCGGGGCGGCATGGGCTCCATCCAGTCGCTCACCAAGAGCGATGCCGAGGCGATGCGCCAGCAATGCCCCACCGTCGTGGCCGTCTCCCCCCAGATCAGGACCAATTCCCAGGTCGAGGCCGGGAACGAGAACACGAACACGAGTGTGCTCGGAGTCACTGATTCCTTCCCCGCGGTCGAGAACTTCGAGGTCGCCGAGGGCTCCTTCTTCACCGCTGAAGACGTCAGGAAGCGGGGCAAGGTCGCAGTCGTGGGGCCGACGGTGGCCGAGAACCTCCTCGGCGAGGGCGCTTCCGCGGTGGGCCGGCGCATCAGGATCGAGGGCATCACCTTCCAGGTGATCGGACAGTTCGCCGGCAAGGGAGACATGGGGTGGTACAACCCGGACGACCAGATCGTCCTGCCCATCACCACGGCGCGCCACCGCCTGGGCATCGGGGGCGGCGGCCCAGGCGCGCCACCGGACACCGTGCGCAGCATCAGCGTCCAGTGCCCGGACCTGAGCCTTGTAGACCGGGCGAGGGCGGAGGTGGAGGCCGTCCTCCGGAGCCGCCACGGGATCGCCCATGGAGAGGAGGACGACTTCCACATCAGGGCGGCGGCCGACCTGATCCNNCGGACGCGGGAGATCGGGCTGCGAAAGGCGATCGGCGCGACCCCGCAGGACATCCTGCTTCAGTTCCTCATCGAGGCGGTGACCCTGAGCCTGGCCGGCGGAACCGTGGGGGTCGGGCTCGGGATCGGACTCGCCTACTCGCTTCGGGGCTTTGGGTTGAACACCGCGGTCTCCCTGCCCTGGATCGTCATTTCCTTCTCCTTCGCCGGATTCGTCGGGGTCTTCTTCGGTCTGCTGCCTTCCCGCAAGGCGGCAATGCTCGATCCTATCGAGGCACTCCGC
>JABAOC010015741.1_pt3 | contig 12762 bp, 8 predicted proteins | sample 7062161 | NCBI WGS metagenome assembly JABAOC01 (sample SAMN14538625, study PRJNA623070) | marine sediment metagenome | biome: marine biome [ENVO:00000428]; feature: marine pelagic biome [ENVO:01000023]; material: deep marine sediment [ENVO:00002113] | place: India: Gulf of Khambhat ... | reverse complement strand
GGATGACAGACCGCGCACGAATTAATCATAATCCGTATTATTTCGCGTTTGGGGTCCCAGACACGTAGCGCGGCGGAGAGCCCGGAACGGTAATCTGACTGCGAATGGACGATACGCCATATTCGAGGCCAGATTTCTCGACCCCGCTTCGCTTCGCTCGAAATGACAGAGGGGATCCGCGCATATAGTCTATCCTGCCGGCTCATTCAATGGCTGAATCTCCTAAGTTTGGCTCGGTAATAGGGACAGTTGCCGCTTGCGGGTCTTCCGCCGCCCCTACGAGACGCCCCGCGCGGTTGTGGGCCAGCGGGACGACCTGCCCGTTCTCAATCGTGCACAGGTGCACGGGGCGGCAGTTGCCTCCCGGCGGGTCCCAGATAATGGGGCCGGATATGCCGTCCCACGGGGAAAGCTCGCGGATGGCGTCCCGTATCCGCGCACGATTGAGCCCGGCCCGGCGGATGGCTGCCACCAGCAGGTTGACGGCGTCGTACGTATGGGCGGCCAGATAGTCGGGGCGTCGGCCGTAACGCCGTGCGAATCGTTCCTCAAAAGCGGTCGATGCTGCAGATAGGACAGGGTCTCCAAACGCGGAATTCCGTGTTCGGGGGGTCCCGATATAGGAACACGGGAAAATGACACCATCAGCAAGGCAGCCGGCCTCGGCGATAAATGCCTGCTGCCCCATCCAGGGCCCGCCATAGATGCCTCCCGTGTAGCCGCCTTTCCGCAGGGCACGGAGCAGCCGCACACTTGGCCGGACGCCGGCGATGACAGCCACCGCATCGGTCCGGCCGCCACAAATCCTCTGCACGAGGTCGTGCAAGTTCCCGCTGTCGGAGTCGAACTGGTAGTGATATGCGCAGGCGATTTGTTCCGCCGTCAGACACTTCTGAAGCTCAAGGGCGAAGAGGTGCGAATCGTGGTCAACGGCCGAGGCGAGAATGAAAGAACTTCTCCCCGGCTTCGAGACCAGGCCCCGGGCCAATGCGCGCGCCTGAATATGGTCTTGCGGCGTGCAGGAAAAGACCCAGGGCACGTTGATGAGATTGACGGTCTTGTCCGTGCTCACAGGATTGAGCAGCGGGACGCCGGCCTTTACCGCAACCTGCTCTGCGAGATGCGTGGTGGGACCATCAACACCCCCGATAACGGCCCAGACCCGGTCCGCAAACGCCAGCCGCGTGAGTTTTCCGACACCGGAGCCCCAGGGGCTGTCCGACCAGGCGGGTACGAGCCGGAACGGCAGACCTTTATACCCGCCCGCGTCATTGGCCTGCTCGACGGCGAGGCAGGCCGCACACCACATACCTGCGGAAAACTCGGAATCCGAATTTCGAAACTCGAAGCCTGAGGCACCCGCGCCGTTCGGTTCATCCAAGCGGCGATCCGAAGTCCTCAAGCCGAAATCGACGGCGGGACCGAAGTACCCGATGAGGACTTCGTTGACATCGGGCGGGTCTTCCCGCTCGCGGCCCGGGCCGGCGTAGTTGGGCTCCCGCGATCGGTTGTCAAAGAAGGGGCGGGCGCCGAAAGAGAGAGAGGCAGACAACAGTAGCAGGAAACACGAAACGCTCATACCCAGAACACCGGAAAGCGCGAAATCCGGAATTCCAAGCACGAAGTTCGAAACGAATCCAGCGTCCGGAACATCAAACGCTCGCGCCAGACCAAGGTCCCTTGCGGATCTTGGATTTCGAACCTTCGAGCTTGTTTCGGATTTCGACATTCGAGTTTCGGATTTCTTACGGGTTCAGTCCATCACTTACGGCACGAGCACGCACCAACTCCCGGTTGACCCGGTCACGCGGTGGAATGTAGCCGCGTGGAATCTTCAGATCCTCTCTGGAGTAGTAGACCCATTTGTCGCCTTCGCGCTTTGCCAGATACACGTCTCCAACGTCATCGAGACAGGCGCTGAAGACGATGTCGCCCGTGACGCCCTTCCATGACGTAGTTCTGGCGGCGAGGACATCGCGAATTCTGGCCCGGTTCAGGCCGGCGACCTCGATGGCCCAGATGAGCAGGTTCATCCCGTCGTAGGCGTGGGCGGCATAGGTCTCGGGCTCCTCGCCGAAGCGGGCGCGGAAGTCCTTGCGAAACCGCTCCAGTCTAGGGTCCCGGCCGGCGGGGTTCCAGGGGTAGGCGCATATCACCCCCTCGGCGTTCGGGCCCGCAATCGCGACGAACTCGTCGGACACACAGCGGTCGCAGGCGAAGTACGCTTGCGGCATGCCCATGGCGCGCATCTGATTGAGAATGATCGCCCCGTCTTCGGCGTCACCCCAGTGCACGATGGCGTCGAGTCTCTCGTTCCTGAGCCGCTCCAAGTGAAGCGAGAAATCCTCGGTTCCGAGGTCGTACGCCATTTCCAGGACGACCGGACGCCCGAGCCGCCGGCTGCTGTCGTTGATCTCGCGCACGCCGAACCGGCCGTAGCGGTTGCTCGCCCGGATGATCCCCACCCGCTTGAAGTCGAGCTTGCGGTACATATAGTCGGCGAGCAGATAGCTCTGCTGTCGGTCGTCGCCGATGCAGCGCATCACCCAGGGGATGTTGGTCTCGATGAAGGTCGGGTCCGTATCGCCGGTGTTCATCATGGGAATCTCGGCCTTGAGCCCGACGCGAATCGCGATGTGGCTGTTGGCGCCGTCGATGGTCCCCAGGATCGCCCAGACCCTGTCCTTGTACGCCAACTTGATGATCTCGTTGCCGGAAGAACCCCACAGGCCATTGTCGTTGCTGACCACCATCTCGAAGGGGATGTTCCTCTTGACGTATCCGCCCCGGGCGTTCGCCTGCTCGAGGGCCAGCCGGGCGCCCTGCAGCATCTTGATCCCGAGGGCCTCCTCATGGCTCCTGCCGCCGGTGGCGACCGAGACGGTGGCCATGATCGGGCCGATGAAGCCGATCCTGACGGTGTTTACGTCCTGCGGCTCAGGAATCGCCCGGCCGGCACCGGTGTATTCCATCTGGAGCAGAAAATGCTCCTTGTGGGGCTTCACGTGGCGGAACGGTTCGACATCCTGCGAGGTATTAGCGTAATTCTCGTCCTTGCGCAAGCCGAGATCGGGCACCTGGTAGGCATTGGCCGCATCGATCTTGACCAGCGCATCGGCGATTTCGGGCGGGACCTCGAAAATGGCCGGCTGCACGTCCTCAGCCCTCTGCTCAGTCGGGCTCGGCCCGGCACACGACATCAGCGCAAGCACGGAGACAGCGAACAATACGGTCACGAGTCTCTTCATGTCAGTTCTCCCCACGTGCCACGTCTTCGGCGGAAGCGGCCCCGGCCCATTGCTCTTGCACCGCCAACGACTGAGTTCCTGCGGCGCGACGTGAGTATCCGGGTGGCATTGTCGAGGCCGGCGACCCTGGCGATGGCGCACGGGCAAACCATCGACAAGCTGCGCTTGCCGCTGCCACCCACCGATGTGATGTTTTCTGTCACCATAAGTATCACCGCTCTTTGCGGGCCAGCCAGGCGGGGTTCTCTTTGACGCCGGGATAGTAGCCGTCGCCAATGGCCCAGCCGAGCCCTTTGCCTGTAGCCACCCAGATGTCATTTCCGTCAACGTCGAGACCTATCGTAAAGTTGTGCGGCGTGCCCCTGGCCGTCTCCACCGTGTGCAGGGGCTTGCCGGCCCGGAAGACCTGGGCCTTGCCACGCAACGTATTCGGGTCGCGCGTGTAGGTGACCACGCTCTCCGTGGGGAAGTCCGCGACGACCCCGAGACCTTTGTCCATCGCGAAATAGCATTCACTGGCGCTGCGGGCCTTGACGTTGTTGGTGAAGTCGCTGGGCAGGCCGGTCTCGTCCGCGTAGAAACCGCGCCAGTGCCGGCCGTCGTAGCGGCTGCAGCCGAAATAGGTCGACAACCAAACGACGTCATCCGCGGGACTGACGCCCGTCACAATCACGTGAATGATGCCGTCGTCGCGATAGAGGTCGATCTCCATCTCCCCGTCCGGGTCGAGATAGACCTTCCAGTTCTCTCTCTTGATGTCAAATTCGAGACAGCCGCTGCCCCACACCGCGAGATAGACCTTGTCTTTGCCGTCGTAGGCCGCGCCATAGTTCCAGATTTCCTCCATGGGGGCGTTCTTTTCGGTGAAGATGGTCCACTCGCCGGTCACCGTATTGTACCGGCTGGCGCCGGCCGTGGTGGCGGCCCACACGTTGTCGTTTTCGATCGCGATGCCATAAACGACATCGTTGACCAGTCCACTGTTGAGCTGGTGCCAGTGGTCGAATCGCCCGCCGCTCAGACGCGCCAGGCCACCCCCGAACAGGCCGATCCAAAGGTCGCCGGTTTTCGGACAGACCTCCAGAGCGGTCACGGCGCGCCAGGGCAAACCGTCCTTCTCCAGCCAGACCTTCTCCACCTTGCCGCTCGCCTTGTCGATCCGTGCCAAGCCGTTCTCCGTGCCCACCCACACGCCGGGCCCGTCGGCCTTGACCGCAAAGATATGGTCGTTGGGCAGGCCGTCCTCGACGGTGAAATGCCGCCAGTTCGTGTACACGTACGGCAGTCCGGCCGCACTGTCGTTCGTCTCTGCACCCGCGCCAACGAACAGCGGGAACATCAGCAAGAAGATCCACAATCGGGCCATACCAATCCTCACCTCAATCTCGACCGGCAGGGACGAATCACCGTTCGCCCCTGCGAATTCCTCACCACCCTCTCGGGCCATCACAGTGTCTTGAGATACTCGATCAAATCATTGAGCTGGTCCTTGGTCATATCGTTCGTGACGCCGTGCTTGTCTTGCGGGTTGAATCGGGTCCAGATCTCTTCGAGCGTGTCAGCCATGCCGTTGTGAAGGTATGGCGCCGAGTCATAGATGTTGTTCAAGTGCGGCGTGTCGAATCTCCCTCGCCGGTCGAACCGGTACTGCGTGCCGACATCGTGCAGACCTTTGTCGGTGTACAGCGGCGGACTGTGGCAGGTCACGCAGCGGCCGGTCGGGGGAATGACCCGGCCGTCGTTGGTCATCGTGCGATGGAAGACCTCTCGGCCCCGGCGCTGGGCTCCCGTGAGCTCCGCCCCCAACGGCCGATAGCGGTTCGGCGGCCTGGGAATGGTGCAAATGTAATTCTCCAGCGCCGACAATTGCTCGGGGGTAAACGGCTGAATCCGCGTGAAGAACACGGCCAGCCGGGGGCCGCACTGGCGGGACAGGGTCGGGTTGGTTCCTTCCCACTTGAAGGGAGCCGTGTCGAGGACCCCGCGCAACGTGCGGTTGTCCACGGGACTGATCCCAATCCCGTCAGGCTCGATGTCGTAGGTGATACCGTCGACGTGCCCGTCGGGATGACAGCTATGGCACGAGAATTGACGGTGGAAGGCAATATTGGCGCTGTGGAAGAGTCGCTCGCCGTAGCGGACTTTGGTGATTACCTTGGGTCCGCCGAGATCGATGCGCCCGACCGGCTCAAGCCGTTCGAGGTCGATGACGCTGAGGGAATCATCCAGTGAATCCGCCGTCAGCGCGGTTCGGCCGTCCGGCGTGATGAGAATCCCGCGCGGCCCGTATCCCGTGGGAATGTGGGCGACGATGAACTCCGACGGTTTGCCCAGGTGATTCGGCAGTACATGCTGCCGCTCGTACTCAGAGGCATTCCGGAGCAGGGATATCATCTTGGAGATATCCAGAACGGCGATGCGGTTCGAGGTGGAGCTGGCCACCAGGGCATACCGCCCGTCCGGCGTGACGACCACGTCCGCCGGGTCGGGAAAACACAGGCCGGGCTCATCCAGCAGGACCTGGTCCACGCGACCGTCTCGCCAGATCACCCCCAGGCCGTTCGTGATCGTCCAGCCCTGGAGCAGACGCGTCATGGGAATGTTGCTCTTGGTCCGCATCAGGGTGACCAGAGCGAAATCCCCGCTCGGATGCCAGGCAACACCCTGAATCAAATTGGCGGCCGGGACGATGAAACGGTCGGCAATGACCGCGCGACGAGTGTCGATGGCCGCCACCTCGGAGACCAACTGCTCGCGGAATTTGACGAAACGCGAAAAAGTGTGGGTGACGTAGATGCGCGACCCGTCCGGGGATTGGGCCAGGGACCAGGGACCGCGGCCGGCACTGAGACGCTTGATCTCCTGCAGGGTGGCCGTGTCGATGACGGATACGCTGTCCGCGGAGGTGTTCAGCACGTACAGGTACTTACCGGAGCCATCGGTCAGCACCCCGTGGGGCTCATCCCCCACCGGGACCGTGGCCACGACCCGCCGGGAGGCGACATCGATCACAGAGACCGTATCATCCAGCCGGTTGCTCACGTAGGCCCGTGAGCCGTCCGGATGAAAGGCCACATCCGTGGGCTGACCGCCAACTTCGATCTCGGCGCTCTTCGCACGCGTCGCCACGTCCACCACGACAACAGTGTGAGAGGCCTCGCACGCCACGTAGATTTCTTCGCCGTCGGGGCCCAGGGCCATATTCAGCGGCGTCTTGTAGCGAGGCTCCTGGGCCGTTTCTTCGACGTGAGTCGGATGCGCGATTTTGGCCAGCGCCTCGGTGTAGCTGAACGGCTTGCCATGCGCATCGCGATGACAGCGCAGGCAGGTCTGCTCGTTTGTCTCCTTGAGACCGGCCGCCCGCGCCGCCGGCGGGTCCAGCATGAGGGCTTCAACCGCGTAGGCGCTGCCGGCCCCGTGGCAGGCTTCACAGCCGACGCCTTCCTGCTCCCAATAGGATTCCCGTACCCCGCCGGCCGGCTCGTGATAAGCTGTGGCGTGGCACTTCAGACAGGTGATGCTAGTCTGGGGCGGTTCGGTCACGCCTTCCCGGGCCGCGATCTCGTATGCCTCTTTCGTAGCCAGGACGGCAAACGCACGCGAATGCGCGCTCACGCGCCACTTGCCGAATTGATATCCCATGGCCGCCTCCTGGTGGCAGTCGGCGCAATTATTGACACCCATGTAGGCCGGTGCCTCGGGTTTCGTGGCGGCGGGCGGGAACTCAGGCCGTTTGCCCGGCGTTCTGTTCGGGGGCGTCGGATGCGCGATGACCTTGAGGCCCTGCAGGACGTCGAGNNGTCGAGCGCCGGCAGGCTGTGCACCGCCACGTGAGAACCTTTGACCTGGTGACAGACCATGCAATCTCTCGCGCCCGGCATCCGCAAGCCGGCGGCCATGGCCTTCTCACGGTCCGCCATGACGGACTCGGCCATGTACTCGCTGCCGGGCCCGTGGCATTTCTCGCACTGGACTCCGTCCTGCGTGTGGAAGTCCTCGTCTTTCTCCCAGTCCTCAGCATGAGCGCCGGTCGCGTGACAACCGAGGCACATGGGGCTCTGTTGCGGCTCCTGCGGGATGCCGCTCAATTTGGCAATATCCTTTGCCTCCGGTCGGGCCAGGACCGCATAGGCCCGGGCGTGCTTGGAGAGCATCCACAGGCTGCATTGATTCCCCATCGCCGCCCCATCATGGCACGCAGCACAGGCACGCACACCCATATAGACCGGCTGCTTCTGCACCGGGCCCCCGCCGAATACGGAGTTCCCGGCGGCCAGAATGAATAGAATCATGAGAAACAGGCGGCGCATGGGGCATCACTCCTGGGGCTTCATCGTCTGTGTCACCCTGAGAACCTGATTTGCCTTTACGTCCCGCACCGTCACGGTCGTTCGGTCCGGCCAACGAATCTCCACAGTATCCGCCGCCCTGGCGCCGCCCAGCCCGAAATGGCAGCGGGGGTCGGCCTGCGACAGGTATCCTCGGACCGGCACCGCTTCCTGAATCTGGACGAGAGAGCCGGTCTTGACCGTTACACGGGCGCCGATGGCGAGACGTTTGGGGCCTCCCAACGCGCGATCATGCGTTGGGGACCCCTTGCCGGACGCGAGCACAGGCTCAACCATCAGCCAGTTGTTCTGGTTGCCGCCGTCGTTTCTCAGCAGCCGGGGACTGTCATTGAGATTCACCACGAGCAGATCGAGATCACCGTCGTTGTCATAGTCGCCATACGTGGCCCCGCGCCCGACGTATTTCTGCCGGAAGTACGGCCCCGATTTGTTCGCGACATCGATGAAGTGGCCTGTCCCGTCATTGCGCATCAGCACATCTTCCTCGGGATATTCGTGATGCGGGTCGCCGTTGGCGACGAACACGTCGAGATGGCCGTCGCCGTCGTAATCGAAGAGGATGCCGCCCCAGCCGGTGTACTGGCCGCAGACCAGGGCGACGTTAGTCTCGGCCGTGCGGTCCTCGAAATAGTCCTTGCGGTTCATCAGCAGGCAGCCGTACCCCATATCGGGGATGAACACATCGAGCCAGCCGTCCCCGTTCACGTCCCCGACCGCCGGACCCATGGACGACACCCCCTGGCCGCCTTCGCCGAAGGCGAGCCCCAGCTCGAGACCCTCGTTCGCAAACCGCCCGTTGCCGAGGCTCCTGAAGAAGTAGTTCTCCATTCCATCGTTTGGGATGCAGATGTCCGGAAAGCCGTCGTTGTTCAGGTCCGCCACGGTGGCGCTCATGGCCCGGCCCGCCGGCTTATAGAGGCCGGCTGCCTGCGTGACATCGGTGAACGTGCCGTCCCCATTGTTGCGGTACAGCACATCCGCCTGGCCGTTGTAACTCAGCGGTCCCGGATACCCGGCGGCGGCGTAGAACGAACGGAACTTGCCGCTGTCGTATTCCAGATAGTTGGCCACGTACACATCCAGGTCGCCGTCTCCGTCATAATCGAACCAGGGTGCCGCGAGGCTCCACCGCGTGCAGGCCAGTCCGGACCTCTGTGAGATATCCGTGAACGTGCCGTCCCCGTTGTTGCGATAGAATACGTTGGGACCGTAGTTGAGCACGTAGAGATCGAGGTCACCGTCTCCATCGAAATCCGCCGCGGAACAGCCGACACCGAATCCCCTGTCGCCCACGCCGGCCCGCTCGGTGACGTCTGTAAACGTCCCGTCGCCATTGTTGCGATACAGGGCATTGGCCAGCCTGCCCTTGAGCTTGCGTCCCCGGTTGTCACTCACGTCATCGAGCCAGCAGCCGTTGAGAAAATAGATGTCGAGCCGTCCGTCGCCGTTGTAGTCGAAGAATGCCGCGCCGGCGCCGGTTCCTTCCACGATATTACTGAGGTTGAAGTCGCCGAAGCTGTGCTTGAACCGGATGCCCGCCTGCTCGGTGACATCGGTGAACACCGGCAGTTCCTGAGCCGCCGCGTAAGCGGCCGAAAACGACAGGAGGATACTGACAGCCATGGGCACCGAGAGCTTCATGTTTACTTCCTTTTGCTTGCCAAATGCGCGGACGGGCCGGCGAGTGAGGGGATACCATCCCACAACGCGCCCAGATCGATCCACTCCACGAACGCTCGTTTCTCCTGCTCGGTCAGGGCCGGCGACGTATCGGGCGGCATCTTCGCCACGGCCTGTCCCGCCGCGGGCACGTCCCAGGGCCGGGAGGTGTCGCGCCCATAAAGATGCCAGACCAGCGGACTGGTCCGGGCCCTGCCGGAATGCACGTACCGGCCGCAGCCGTCCTCAGCGCCCTCGAGCAAACTTGCATAGCTGCGATTGAAGCGCGAGGCCCCGTCCGTCCGGGCAACGGGAGACAGTTCTTCCGTCAAACACACGGGTGAATCCCGTTCGCCGTGGCATGGCGCGCACTTGGCCGTGACGATCGGCATGACGTGCCGGCGGAAGTCCACCGTACGCCTGCGCTCGGGCGGGAGAGTCAGCTTGACCGAGGGACGCGTCAGAGCGTCCGCCAGCACGTTCTCCGGCGTCAGCTCGCCGTCCTCGTGGCAGCCGATACAGCCGCGCGGCTCGTGATTCTTCGCCCAGACCCACCCACAACGGCGTAAGGCCATGCCGTGGTCATCCAGAATCTGCAACTCGATCGGGGTGTTTGCCGGGATTTCGACGTTGAACGAGCCATCCGCCGCAACGGGGACCTCCCCCAGAATGCGCCTTTGGGCCACCGCCGGGACGCCGGCCCCGGGCCTCTCCCGCACGGGAATTCCCTCCAACACCCGCAGCCGTTTCACGGACCCGTGCGGCAGCCACCGCGGGTCCTTCAGGTCATTCGTGTACACGCTCAGGCAGTAGAGCTTGCCGTTGGGGTCTTCCTCCGTCACGACGCTGGATCGCCCGTCCGGCTCGGGGCGGGCACAGATCACCTTTGCCTGGATGTCATGCCATTGGGGGTCATCGAAGACCATATCGGGACAACCGCTTTCCGGGTCCAGAACATACAGGCCGTAAGTGCTGTCACTGGTGCTCGACATATGGGAGACGAGGACCCGGCCGTCCGGCAGCGGTGCCGGAGAGTGAAACCACCCCTGGTCCGCACGGGTCACCGGCCGGTACGAATGAAGCGGCCGCCGCATCCTGACCGACCCGAGCGTACCCCCCGCGTGCCAGGGGACATTATCCGCCTCGACAAAGACCACCAGTCCCTTCGTAGTCACGCAGGGCATCTGCTTGATGCGGTTGCCCTGTTCCATACAAAAGGCCGCGCAGTCCGTTCCGTCGATATTGATCCCGAACAACCCCACGCGGCCCCAGGGGTCGTCGTCGAGACGTGCCCGCTGCCAACTCGCGAAGACCAGTCGGCCGTCCGGCAGGAGGTACGGGTCCATATCGCTGGAGAGATTGAAGGTAAGCTGCCGCACGGCCGTTCCGTCGAGCTTGCACGAGTACAGGCTGGTGCTGGGGCCGGACCCGCATTCGTTCATGGCCCCCGGAATCGAGGATACGAAGGTCAGTTGATACCAGGGCGCAGGCGAGACAATCGTGTACAGCGTCGATTGATAGCCGGGGCTTCGACAATCACCTCGATCGCGCGTGATCTGGCGCACGCCCGAGCCATCGACGTTCATCTCGAAGACATTCCAGTCGTCGCCGGCCTCTCTCCGGCCGGCAAAGAGGATTCGCCCGCCGTCGAAGGAGACGTCGGGATCGGCAGCACTGTGAAAGCCCGCGCTCAGCGGCTTGATCGAGCCATCGGGATCCACCACCACCAGTCGCGCTCCCTCTCCATGAGACGAGCGAAGCCGGTTGCCCGCGCCCGGCGACATGCTCGTGCCGGGCAGTTGCGTGAAGACAATCGAATGCTTGATGCGCGCTGCCCCAGGATTTGACGGTCCGGCCGGCTGGTCGGAAGCGTGCGCCCGGACCGCCGCGAGCACGAGCAGGACGCACGGCAAGCGCCCGGGAAAAGACCCCCGAATCGCTCTGAAGAAACGATGAATCCCCCGGCGTTGTCTGTGAGGTCCCCCCAACCCGATACGACGAATACTCTGGGAGCTTACAGTCATGGCGTCCTTTTCTACCAGACGGGACGTCCAATCCGGGCACATCTACTTCGGCTTTATCGCGTCCACCTCGATCTCAAACAGGAGATTGTCCCGGCAGATGTCGTTCTCCACGATCACCGCCGGGAACCGGCCAATCGCGTTGTTCTCCAGATACCGCCTGAAGAGCGGCGCGTCATCGGGCCGCTTGAAGTACACGAGCGACCGGACGACGTCCGACCAATCCATTTCCCGGGATTCCAGAATGGCCTGCACGACCTGCATGGTCTGTTTGACCTGGGCCGCGGCATCATCGATGAAGACAGTGTTGCCGTCGCCGTCGATGCTGGCCGTGCCGGAGACGTAGACCCGCCGGTGGTCGGGCGTTTGCAGCTCGACGGCCCGACTGAAGGAACTGCCATAGTTCGGCGCCGGCGATTGCAGCGGCGAGGGAATCTCAACGGCCTTGACCTCGCTGCTTTTCGACTCCACGGCGAGCAGGCCCGCGATCAGGGCCGCCCCCGCCGCATTGCGACCGCCGACGCCCGTGCTGGCGGGAAGCAGGCCGTCAAAAACACGCCTCTCTTGGAAAAACCGGGTGCGAACGACGTTGAAGTCGTGATACCAGTCGAGAATGTTGTCGTTATAGAACCAGGTGCGGAGCACATTGGAGAACGTCATCTTGGCAATCTGAAGAATCCCCTCCATCTCCGCGAGGATTTCGGTCGTCTGTGCCGTCCGCGACAGCGACGCGTCGATCGGCAGCAGGCCGACGAGCCGGCAATAGCGCGCGTGCTTGTCCTCGAACAGACTGCCCACCCGCCGACCGTTCAGCACCAGCCGCTCGACCTGGGCCCCCGTGATGACCCACAGGTGCACGCCATAAAGGTTGTCGATCCGCGTGTTCTCGATCCAGCCGACGGGAACATCGTTGCCGTCCAGGGTCCTCGTCAGGACGCCGAGATCCTTGCGATCATGCGCCGAGGTGCCGAGCACCTCGACGGAGACGATCTGGCCGCCCATCTGGTGGACGGTGTCGCCCACCCTCCGGAACAAGGATCCGGGAGACTCATCACCCTGCGGCGTTGCCGTGACAAAATGCTCTTGAATCGGGTCGCGCGTCAGGGTGACAATCTCCACTCCCCTGAGGACCCGTTTCTTCGTGCCTGCCAACTCTACGGCTCCTTCTTACTCCTCGTCGTGTTCTCTCACCACAAGCCTTATAGTATACCAGAAATGCACCGCCAAAACAAGGGCTCAGAACGAATGGGCGACGAAATTGTCGGGGTAGGCCCGACGATAACTCAGTCAGATCCAGTCCCATAAACTGCCCTGGTGGGGATAACCTCACAGGTTCCGTATTTCGCTGTTCCGGGCCGGGCCTCTGTGCATGGCCCCGGCGCAAAAGGCCCTGAGTGTCGGATGATACGGATTATGAATAATTCTTGCGCCCCGTGCGTCATCCTGAACGAAGCGCAGCGCAGTGAAGAGGTTCCCCAAACGCGA
>JABAOC010039071.1_pt2 | contig 12766 bp, 13 predicted proteins | sample 7062161 | NCBI WGS metagenome assembly JABAOC01 (sample SAMN14538625, study PRJNA623070) | marine sediment metagenome | biome: marine biome [ENVO:00000428]; feature: marine pelagic biome [ENVO:01000023]; material: deep marine sediment [ENVO:00002113] | place: India: Gulf of Khambhat ... | reverse complement strand
GCCCGGCACCTTATTGACGTAGAAGAGTGAGTCCAAAATAATCAAACGGGCGGTTGGATTGTTAGCCACTACAATATGCTTACCTTTAACGGATTGTTTTTCTCCGGGAATTTCAGTAAAAACTTTAACAAAATTTTCCCGGTTATCGTGGTTGCCGAGCGCCATAAAGACGGGGCTTCTTTCGGCGATTGGACTTAGCAGTTCTTTAAGGTTGTCGTAATCACCCAATTGGCCGGTCAGCCGGGCTAAGTCACCGGCGATGGCTACGCCATCCGGCGAAGCAGAGACGATATCGGGAACGACTTTTTGTAAATTTTGATAGGGATAGAATCCTCGATAATTGTTGTTAACATCCTCCGGTATATGCGTGTCGGCTAAAAGCGCCCATCGAGCTGGCCTTTTTACACTTTTCCTTAAGGCCGGGCTGCAGCCTGTAACAACAGCAGTTAGGGCTCCGACTGCGGTTAAACCGGTTTTAATGAAAGTTCTTCTATTCATTGACTTGTAGAAAAGCTCTGTCATGATATGAATAAAGGTAAGTTGTGTTTTTAGAGCAGCTCGTCGATTGCGGCGGTGAGGTCTTTTTTGCTGGTTAAGCCGACCCATTTTTTTTGCACCTGGCCGTCCTTGAATAGGATGATGGTCGGTATCGCGCTTATGCCGAACTCCATGGCACTGTCACGGGCGTCATCGGTGTTTAGCTTGCAGATTTTGGCCTTGTCTGCGTATTCATCTGCGATTTCCTTGATAAGCGGGGCTATCATCTTGCAGGGTCCGCACCAGGGTGCCCAGAAATCCACCAGCACCGGCTCATCCGAACTATGAACAGTCTGGTCAAAAGTAGCATCGGTTAACTCAATTACATTACCAGCCATATTACTTTGTCCTTTCAGCCAAGATTTCGCAGAAAATTACTTCCCGGCTATATCACCGGCTTATTTGTGGTCATAATAACTGAAGTATTCGCGGGCGTCAATAAAAATTGATTTTTATGCCATTTTTGACGGTCGGCAGGATATTTCCAAGTTTTTGTGTTGGTTTACCATCCGCCGGGCCCGAGCAGGTCGCTGACCGGCTCGTCCCACCATTTCGGATCTCTGAAATACTGCTTGAGCATCATAGCGGCGACGACGCCGTCACCGACGGCTGTGGCTAACTGCATAGCGGCTCCGATTCGGCAATCACCGGCCACGAAGACGCCCGGCATACTTGTTCGCAGATATGCGCAGTCACACTTGATGAATCCGTTGTCGGTCAGCTCGACGGAACCTTTCAAAAAGCCGGTGTTCGGCACCATACCGATGAAAATAAATACGCCGTCGCAGGGATAGTCTTCTTCTTTATCGGTTTTGACATTTTTGAGCTTGACCGACTGGACCTTGCCTTGCCCTTCAATGGCTGTAGCAACTGTGTCGTACTTTATAATCAGATTAGAATCGGGCTCGTTGGCTTTTGCCAGCAGCTCTTCAACGAGAATCTTTGCCGCCCTGAACTCGTCCCTGCGGTGTATCATCGTTACCTTTTCGGCGAATTTGGTCAGGTGCAGGGCTTCCTGGACTGCGGTATTGCCTCCGCCGACGGCTACGACCTGCTTGCCCTTGAAGAACGGTGCATCGCAGGTGCCGCAATAGCTGACACCTGCACCGGCGCTGCGGAATTCTTCTTCGCCGGGGATGCCGAGCTTGCGATAGTCACTGCCCGGAGCTAAAATGACGGCCCGGGTGGTGTATTTATCCTCATCGCAAACAACGGTGATTTTGCCGTCCTTTAATTTCTCCAGAGTAGTTACTTCACTGCTGTTCTTTATCTCGGCACCGAAGTTCTGGACCTGCTTTTGCATTTGTTCGATCAGGCCCGGGCCGTCTATACGCTCGATACCGGGATAGTTTTCTATTCTGTCGGTGTTGTTGATTTGTCCGCCGGGCATGAGCTTTTCGAGTATCAAAGTTTTCATTCTGTCGCGGGCCGTATATACAGCCGCCGCCAGACCCGCCGGCCCGGCCCCAACTATAATGCAGTCATAAGTATCGTTACTCATTTTTCCAATTTCTCCAGACTACAAACCTGCGGTAAAACCGCAGGCTAAATATTTAGCCCCGCGTTTCACGCGGGGTTCTGACTATTCACGTACTTTATGCGCCGCCTCAAGCTTTCCTCGTCAAAACAAAACCTTTTATCATAACCGCGAGTCCAGAGTTTACCATTGTGTCCTGTAGATTTTAATGCCAGCCTCGCTGCGTTTTTGTAATAAGCTACGACTTTACTTATTGGTAACGGAATATACTCAGCGACAATGTGAACGTGATTTGATTGCACAGACAATGCGTATATGAGTTGGCCTTGTAATCGTGCATGCTCAGCTATAGCTTTTCGCACGAATTGCTGTTGAGTTTTTGATAGTTTAACTGCATCTTGCAGTTGTAATTGTTTATTGCTTTCCATCAAAGCTTTATTTTCTGGGCAGATTCTGCCGTTTTTAACATAGCCACGCTCGTCACCTTGTAGCCAGGTACCATAAGTTGTCCAGGTAATCATATATCCTACTGTTTTCGCCACAAACACACCCTTATTTAGCCCCCGGTTTGACAACATTGTTTATTGGCCGATTTTTTCTTAGAGGATTTTAATATTTAGCCCTGGGTTTTACCCAGGGTTCTGTCTTCTTAATAGTTTCATCCCGATTCATAAATAACCTTCCCGAATTTATTTGCAGGATAAATAATGGTGCCAATAATGTCTCTATAAGTACGGAATTCTTCAGGAGTCTTTACAATGACATCTATGGGAATTCTCAAATCGGAGAGAATCCTCCTGATTTTTCGATTCTGCAGGCGTGAGGGAGAGTCGCTGTCTTTAATAACCAATAAATCCAGGTCGCTTTCCTCCGTAGGTGTTCCGTTGGCGTATGAACCAAAAAGAATTATCTTTTGTGGCTTGAAGTTCCTTACAATCCTCATACTAACTTCGTTTATCTGCTCTTGAGTTATCATTAACGAGCCTCGTTTTAATATTACTAAAGCAATCGATGGTGTATAACACTCTTTGTGTTCGTGAAGTGTGTTTGTTTTAATAATTATAAAAATTTATTTATTGTTGTCATTTTATCGGAATAGCCTATTTTGTCAATTACGTTTGTTCATCCGTTTCGCCCTGTATTTGGTCGAGGTGCATTCCGAAGCGGTCGAGTTTTTTCTGGCCCTCATCGTATTGACTGTAGGCGTTTCGTAGGTGCTTGCCGAGGATGTCCCAGGTGCCGCCAAAGTCGGCAAACGAGGAATTGAGCCTTTTTAAGTTTTGTCGTATTTCAGCCGCTTGTTTTTCAATCTGCAGGCCGTGCAGGCCCATCGCCACCGTCATAAGATATGCGTATAAAAGATTCGGTGACGTGGGGATTACTTTTTTATCAAAGCAATATTGCAAAATATCCTGGGTTTCGCCGAGGTACTTAACTATTGTTTCGTAATAGATGTTCTCGGCAGGTATATACATTATTGCAAAATCCAGCGTCCCCTCAACCGGCCTTATATAATCAGAGGCGATTTTGTCGATGTGAGTGTTGACGTCCTTAAGAAATTGTCTGCGAAGTTTTGTTTTTTCAGCTTCTTCTTCGGTTTTTACGACTTTTTCAAAACCCGGCAGGGGGAACTTGGCATCGATAGGAACGGAGAAATCGGTTAGTTTTATCAGGGCATCGACCGTTTTGCCGTCCTTGAAAGTGTACTGAAGTGTATAGCTGTCTTTGGGTAGGATAGTGGCCAAAAGGTTTTCAAGCGACCATTCACCCATCTGGCCGCGGAGTTTGGGCGAGCTTAAAATATCCTGAAGGCGCCTGACTTCGACTCCAATCTGCATCATCTGCTTGTTTGTACCCTGTAATTCGCCGATCTGCTTATTAAGTCGGTCGAGCACTTCCTGGCCGGCCTGCATGTTTCGGCTGATATTAGTCTGGCCGTCCAGCAGAGATTGCTGGAGCTTATCTTTCGTATCGTCCTGAGCGTTTTTCAATGCCTCTAATTGCTGCTGCAAAAGACCGATTGAGGCCCGCTGACCGGCCATCTTCTCGGCGTTGGCGGAATTGGAGATTATGAGCCAAACCAAAAGCCCGACGACAACTAAAACCAGAACAGCAATGACTACAGTTAAAATAAGCTCCATATTTTTTGTCCTCAAACAATAGCTTTGATTATAGATTCTGAAGAGCGTTCGTCAAAGGCTAATTACAGCCTTAAACAGAGTAAAAAAATGTTGATATGTAAGTTGAAGCTGTGTATCGTTCTGGGCGAAAATAGTAGAAAACTATCATTTCCGGGCTGTTCACGATGGAAAGAATAGAATCTGTGATATTCGATTGGGGCGGGGTGCTGATAGATGACCCTATGCCGGGTCTGATGCAATATTGTGCACAGGCCCTGGGTGTGACGAAAGAGGATTATATAAGGGCCAACGATAAATTCGCAGCGGATTTCCAGAAAGGCTTAATCTGCGAAGATACATTCTGGGAAAGAATATGCGCTGAGCTGAACGTACCGAAGCCGAAAGCCCCCTCGTTATGGGCTGATGCATTCAAAGCTGCTTATGTGCCCAGAGAAGATATGTTTTCCCTGGCAGCCCAGCTTCAAAAAAATGGCTACAAGATTGCACTTTTATCCAATACCGAAGCTCCGGCTATGCGGTACTTTCATACGTTAAAATATTATATGTTCGATGTATTGGTCTTTTCGTGTGCCGAGGGGACAAGAAAACCCGAGAAGAAAATCTATGAGCTAACAATCCAGAGACTCGGCTCGCAACCTGAGCAATCGGTATTCATAGATGATAAACCGGAGTATATAAACGGCGCAAAAGAGGCGGGATTGAATACAATTCTTTTCGAAAACATCAACCAGGTTACGAATGCATTGGTCGAACTCGGAGTCTAATAGATTAAACAAAACAAATATTGGGTAACAAATGGATTTGTCAGAAGCATTAAAGACTAAAGATATCTTTTTGCTCGATGGGGCGATAGGAACTGAGTTGGATAGGCGCGGCCTTATGGGCCGGGCCGGCAACAACCTTGATAATCCGGAGGTTGTTCTTGAAGTCCAGCGGGAATACGCCCAGTGCGGCAGCGATGCAATTACCGTCAATACGCTGACGATGAACCGTATATACATCGAGACGCACAATCTCGGCGTGTCGGTGCGGGATGTGAACCGGGCCGGGGTTGAGCTTGCAAAACAGGCGGTTGGCGAGGGGCAGTATGTGCTCGGCAATATCAGCTCGACGGGCCAGCTGCTTGAGCCATACGGCACTTATAAGGAACCGCAATTTTACGACGCCTTCCGGGAGCAGGCTGAAATTTTGGCCGAAGCCGGGGCGGACGGACTTATAATCGAGACTATGTTTGATTTGCGGGAGGCGATGTGTGCCCTTCGTGCGTGTAAGGATAAGTTCTCATTGCCTGTGATTGTCTCGATTGCATTTGCGACCGAGACAAAAGGTGGAAGGACGATGATGGGCGACTCCGCGGAACAATGTGCCAAAGGTCTCACGGATGCCGGTGCGGATGTTATTGGTGCCAACTGCGGTGATATCGACCCGGCCCAGATGGCTGTGGTTGTGTCTGAACTTAAGTCGGCAACGTCACTGCCTGTTCTTGCCCAGCCGAATGCGGGAAAGCCCAAATTGGTTGATAACGAGACGATATTTGATATGAAGCCGGAAGCCTTCGCACAAGGGATTACGGAATGCCTGCGTGCCGGGGCGAGCATTGTGGGTGGCTGTTGTGGAACAACACCCGAACATATTCGAGCTGTTGCCGGCTTGTTAGGTAAGAAGTCAAAATGAAGGCCGTCTGTTTACATGATAAGAGTAAGATAGAAGCATTTCTTCGCGGCAATGTGTTTCTTAACATTTACGGTCTTGGTGACCTCGACGATTTCTTCTGGCCGTACACAACCTGGTACGCGTTGACCGACTCGGAAGGTATTCAGGCCATAGCCTTAATGTACACTGGTGGAAGTTTGCCTTGCCTTCACGCTCTGGCTGAAGGAGACAAAGTCATTTATACAGAAGAGCTTTTGCATTGTTTGATTCCCATTTTGCCCAGACGGTTTCATGCCCACCTGAGTTTGGGATTAGAGAGTATATTGGCGGAGCATTATGCTTTAAGACCTCACGGCAGGCATTATAAGATGGCTTTGACAGATAAATCCCTGCTATCCAATTTTGATACCTCCGGCGTGGAAGGTCTTTCAATGTCGCACCTGAGCGAGATTATCAGCTTGTTTAAAAAGGCTTATCCCGGAAATTTCTTTGAGCCAAGGATGTTGGAGACAAACCAATACTGCGGTATTCGCCGCTCAGGAGAGCTGGTCAGTGCCGCAGGTGTGCACGTATATTCTCGCCGGTATAAGGTTGCCGCCTTGGGCAACATCACAACGCATCCGGATTATAGAGGCAAAGGATACGGCACAACTGTAACCGCCGGAGTTTGTAAATCATTATTGCGCGATATAGACTACATAGGCCTTAACGTCAAGGCAGACAATATAAGTGCAATCAAGTGCTATGAAAGACTGGGCTTTGAAGTTATTGATTCCTACGGCGAATTTGAGGTAGAACTTAAATCATCCTGAAAGTAGGTATTAAATCATATGGCGAATTATCATCTGGTAATCCTGAAGAAGCCTTATCTGGATGCGATTTTAGAAGGTCGCAAACAAATCGAATCGCGTTTTACCAGGACAAAGCGTCCTGCTTTTGGACGGGTCTTGGCCGGCGATAAATTATTTCTTAAATTAAGCTCCGGGCCTGTCTGCGCGAAGGCAATTGTTGCAGCGGTTAAAAATTTCGAGAACCTGACGCCGGGACAGATTATTGAAATAAAACAGCGTTATAATCACTATATCAAAGGCAGCGATGAATACTGGGCCGGCAAGATGAATTGCAGGTTCGGCTTTTTGGTCTGGCTCAGGGACGTCAAACCAATCGAACCTGTGCGAATACGCAAAAAAGATTGGCGGGCCTGGGTGGTTCTGACAGAGAAAGAAAACTTCGGACTGCTAAAAATAAAAGGACTGTAATATCCTCTAAATGGGTGTTTCCTCCGTATTTTGCATTTTTTTTGTTTAATCCGCAATAAAGTCCCCTTTAAGTCCGTCTCTATCTTTACGAATCCGGTATGTTTAAATAATAAGTGACCCTAATTTTTGAAAGGAGTGAGAAATGTTGAAGAAGATTGTGTTAGTCATTTTAGCGGCGGTTTTAGTAGTAGCCGCGGTTGATAGCTTAACGGCCCAGCCGGGCCCGCGGGGCAGAGATTTCGGCGGCAGGCGGGGCAGGGGTTTTTCAGCCGCTCCTCAGCAGCCGCCTGTACCGGTCAACGAGCAAGAAAAGAAGATTCTGAGCATACTTGATGATATGGACCGTAATCAGAGTAGAGGGATGATGAATGTCCCGATGGAGGACGGCAGAATTCTGCGATTGCTTACCGAAGCGGTGGGCGCAAAGCATGTTGTCGAGATTGGCACGTCCAACGGTTACTCGGGAATATGGTTTTGCCTTGCCCTTCGGACGACGGGCGGCAAGCTCACCACTCACGATATCGACGAGGGCCGGGCCTCACTGGCCCGCGAGAACTTCAAACGGGCCGGTGTCGATAATATCGTTACGCTCGTTATGGGGGATGCCCACGAAACAGTTCAAAATATCAAAGAACCCATCGATGTCCTGTTTCTTGACGCGGACAAAGAAGGCTATATCGATTACCTCAATAAGCTGCTGCCGTTAGTGCGTCCGGGCGGACTAATCCTGGCCCACAATGTTAACATGGGACAGATGCCGGACTTCGTCAGGGCCATTACTACCGACCCCAATCTGGATACGGTTTTTCAGGGCCAGGGCCAGGGTCTCAGTGTGACACTTAAGAAACGCCAGAGTAAATAATTTAATTCACTGTTAATATCGGAAGGATTCTGTAAATTATGCCATCTAATCGAAGGGAAGTCTCACGCCGTAATTTTCTAGCGCAGGGTGTTCGTGTTACCGCCGGTGCCCTTGCGGCCACGACATTGACATCATGTAATTCCCTCGGGACAGCAGACTCAGCTAAACGCAGCAAAAGAACGCGATTCGGATTCACCACTTACCAGTGGGGCAAAGACTGGGACATACCTGCTCTTATCGCCAACTGCCGCAAGGCCCGGGTTTTTGGCGTCGAGCTTCGAACCAGCCAATCCTACGCTCACGGTGTCGAGCTGGTGTTGAACGCAGCCCAGCGCAGCGAAGTTAAGAAACGTTTTTTGGATAGTCCGGTTATTCTGGTGGGTCTTGCGACCAGCAAGCGGTATGATTCGCCGGATGCTGAGAAGCTCAAAGCGGCGATTGAAAATACCAAGGCCTACATCAAGCTCAGCCATGATACAGGCAGCAGCGGCGTGAGAGTGTTCCCAAACAGCTTTCATGATGGCATTCCGCGGGAGAAAACAATCGAGCAGATAGGTAATTCACTTAACGCCGTGGGGGCTTTTGCCGCCGACTATGGCCAGCAGGTTCGCCTCGAAGCGCACGGTAATGCAGGCGATTTGCCGACTCTCAGGGCGATTATGGACCGGGTTGACCAGCCGAGCGTCCGGGTAAAACTCAATAGCGATAAGAGGGACACCGCGGGCAAGGGATTCGAGCACAATTTCAACCTGGTCAAGGATTTGCTGGGTGATACGCTGCATCTGCACAATCTCAAAGACACGGGATTTCCGTATCAGCTTCAAATGGACCTGCTGGTGAAGATGGGCTGGACCGGCTGGCAGATGCTGGAAGTAAGTCATAAGGTACCGGACCGCGTCCAGGCGTTGCTCGAACAGCGGCAGATATGGGATGGGCTGCTGGCTAATTCACTGAACGTATGAGTAGAAAGCACAGATAAATAGTGGTGAAACGGAGACGCCGGATTCGGCGAGACCTGTTATGCAAATAGCCCCCGGGAAGGAACTGTCGCTTTTCGATTCAACCTGCATCATCGTCGGCATTATCATCGGCGCTGGAATTTATCAGATGGCTCCGGACATCGCTGAAGACAGATATTGCTGTCGGGGCGTGCAATCATTAAAGATGGGAGTACTGTAAGGACAATGGGAATGCCAAAGGAAGAATTGCAGCGAGGATTTGGTCTATCAACTTCGACCTACGTGGTCATTGCCAGCATGGTGGGGACAGGAATTCTGGTCTCGCCCGGATACATGATGGCTTCACTCCAGAACTACCCCGTCATATTTGGGCTTTGGGCCCTTGGTGGTTTGTTGGCTATATGCGGTGCTCTTTGTGTGGCGGAGTTAGCGGCCGCTCTACCCCGGGCAGGGGGGGAGTACGTTTACCTTCGCGAAGCATACGGTCCGATGCCTGCCTTTCTATCCGGCTGGACGTCGTTTTTTTTGGGCTTTTCCGCGCCGTTAGCCGTGGTAAGCTATATCGCGGCTTTATACCTTTTGACGCCCTTCGGATTAGCTGAAAAGGAAACGGGACATCTTCTCCAGACCATTGCCTCGCTCATTATCGTCGCCATCACGCTGCCCAATCTCGTTGGTCTTCGTCATTCCGCCTGGACCCAGAATCTCACCACGATTTTCAAGTTAGGTCTGTTTGTGGTCTTTGTGGTTATGGCATTTCTGTTCGGCGGAGGAAAGCTGGCAAACGTTACGGGAGGACAGTCGATAGGGAAGGTCAAGTTTGGGACCGCAGCTACTCAGTTGTTCTATGTTATGTTTGCCTACAGCGGCTGGAACGCCGCCACCTATCTGGCCGGTGAGGTTAAGAACCCGGCCAGGATTCTCCCACGGTCGCTGCTGTTGGGCGCCGGATTGGTAATTGTTTTGTATCTGGCCCTGAATCTCGTTTTCGCCTACGCAGTACCTCTGGCCGACGTGGGATTTGACAACGCTGAGCGGGTCCCACAGCTCGCGGTCGAAAATCTGTTTGGGCCGAGAGCCTCCAGCGTTTTCTCCGTTGTGCTGGGATTGACCTTCCTGGCTACAGTGAGCGCTTTCATTATCACCGGCCCGCGGATTTACTACGCCATGGCAGGGGACGGATTATTTCCATCCATAGCTGAGCGTGTCAGCTCAAAGGGTCACGTTCCTACCTATGCTATGCTCCTGCAGAGTGTGTGCGCGATTATTATTCTGTTCGTGACGGACTTTCAGAACTTGTACAAGTATGCCTCGGTGGGTTTATCGCTCTTTGCACTGCTTTTTGTCGGTGCAGTGTATGTCCTTCGATGGCGCCGGCCGGATATGGAAAGACCGTTTCGCGTGCCCGGATATCCTGTTGTTCCGGCGATCTTCATGGCCGTGATTCTTTTCACGGCTGTATTTGCGTTCATACAGTGGCCGAAACCTTCGGCTTTTAGCCTCGGCAGCATCCTTCTGGGTATACCCATCTATTACATTTGGTCGTTCGTCCGCCGTCAACGGAGTACATAGTAACAAGTTATGTGGATGTGTGAAAGTTTGGAACAAAAAGTTCTGTTTCCACATCCGTATTCGATAATTGTCGTGCTTTTTGAAAAAACAGTCCTTATTATCATCTTCAGAGATTTTCTGTGCAAATTATCCAATGATTTACCTTGACGAGGTGGTGTCTAATTTGGTATAAATAAAATCAGTTAAGTTTATGCTCGTAGAATCGGGTATCTGTGCATTTTTCGTCTTCCAGCGGGCGTATTTCTTGCAGGTTCTTGACAGAGGAGGAATTATTATGCAAAACACGGAGTTGCAGCGGAAACTTTGTGTTTCGAAGGTAATGATTTTTTACATATCAATTAACGACCTATATTTTTAAGGAGGATTATTATGTGCAAAAAATTGATTTATCTGGTTTCTATCGTTTTAGTACTCGGCCTAATTAACAGCACAAGCGGCCAACCAACCGGTGAGTTTCTGATCGAGTGGTGGTTCGAGATAGGGGGCGGCAATGCGGTTACTGACCTCATCAACAATCCAAACTTTCCAGACAATCCGACCGGCAGCGCAATGCTGGATTCTGTGGAGTTGCCGCAAGGAAACAAACCGGCACATCTTTGGGAGGGTGACATGGAAGAATATGGAGCGAGGCTTCAAGGTTACATCTACCCGCCGGAAACCGGTGATTACACCTTCTGGATTACCGGCGACAACGGCAGCCAATTTTGGCTGAGCACAAATTACGACTCATCCAATGTGGTTATGACATGCGAGGTGCCCGGCACCGAGTGGACAGGAGACCGTGAATGGGGCAAATTTCCTGACGACCAGAAGTCAGACCCCGTTACGCTCGAAGCCGGTCAAAAGTACTATGTCGATGTGCTGTTTAAGGAAGGCACCGGGGGCGACGGCGTTGCTGTCGCATGGGGAGGCCCGGGAATTGGAGAAGGCCCTGAAGTCATCTCTGCCCAGTACATTTCGCCTGTGACCGGACCGACCAATTTCATCGCCGCTAATCCCAATCCCCTTGATAGCGACGTTCTTGAGGACACATGGGTAAGCATGAGCTGGGACCCGGGTGCTTATGCAGTCTCACATAATGTGTACTTCGCTGATAATTTAGAAGATGTGGTTAACGATGCCGAAACCGCATTCCGGGGCAACCAGCACTCTACGTATTATGTTGTGGGCTTTCCCGGTTTTCCTTATCCGGATGGTCTTACTATAGGGACGACCTACTACTGGCGGGTTGACGAGGTCAATGATGCGCATCCGGACAGCCCGTGGAAAGGTAATATCTGGAGCTTTATGGTTCCCCCAAAGAAGGCCTACGGCCCAGACCCCGCTGATGGTGAAGAGCTTGTGGACCCGAATGTACTGCTTAGCTGGGAGATTGGCTTTGGCTCAAAACTACACTATATGTACTTCGGCGATAATTTTGACGAGGTGAACAACGCCACTGGAGGACTTTCATCAGGTGTTGTAACCTATGACCCCGGCCCACTTAAATTGGCCGAGACTTACTACTGGCGGGTCGATGAGTTCGATGTCACCGAGACTCATAAAGGCCACGTCTGGAGCTTTATTACTAAGGGCGCCGTCGGGAGCCCGAATCCGTCTAATGGCGCTGTGGAAGTAAGTCAAACACCGATTCTTACCTGGTCGCCGGGAGTCTTTGGAGCTTCACATCAGGTATATTTCGGCACTGATAAAGATGCCGTGAAAAATGCCGATACCGGCTCGCCGGAGTATAAAGGCACCGGAGACCTTGGTGCTGAGAGCTATGACCCCGGAAAGCTTGAATGGGATGTCACTTATTATTGGCGTATTGATGAGGCCAATAACGCTAACGCCGATAGTCCCTGGATAGGTCCTCTCTGGAGCTTTACGACCGCCGACTTCCTTATTGTGGACGATTTTGAATCCTACAATGACCTTGACCCTGCTGATCCCGATAGCAACCGGATATTTTATGCATGGATTGATGGATATGACGACCCGGCAAACGGCTCTTTAGTTGGTTATGAAACTCCTCCTTTTGCCGAGCAACGTATCGTTCACGGGGGTAATCAGTCGATGCCGCTTTTCTACGACAATAGTGTTGGTTACTCCGAGGCGACGTTGACATTGACCCATCCACGTGACTGGACCGAAAATAGTGTCAGCACATTATCTATCTGGTTCAGGGGCAATTCGGATAACGCTGCTGAGACTTTATATGTTGCCCTCGATGGCAATGCGATAGTTAATAATGATAATCCTGATGCAGCACAGATTACTACCTGGACCCAATGGATTATCGACCTGCAGGCATTTGCAGACCAGGG
>JABAOC010001515.1_pt1 | contig 12768 bp, 12 predicted proteins | sample 7062161 | NCBI WGS metagenome assembly JABAOC01 (sample SAMN14538625, study PRJNA623070) | marine sediment metagenome | biome: marine biome [ENVO:00000428]; feature: marine pelagic biome [ENVO:01000023]; material: deep marine sediment [ENVO:00002113] | place: India: Gulf of Khambhat ... | reverse complement strand
GAACTTAGGGCAAAAGCAGAAAAAAATTTTGACGTGGCGGTCAACGCTATCCTAAAAGAAATTGTATCCTAGACAGGTGGGAATATGGAACCTGAAGTGAAGAGAATTGTCGATCGGATTGTCCATGATGCAAGGATGGAGGCGAAATCCATTTTTGAGGAGGTCCAAAAGTCCGCTGAGATGATGTTAGAGAAACGGAAGGCGTTGGCTCGTCAAAAAGCAGGGGAAAAAGCCTCCTCCATATTGAAGAGGACTGAAAGTGAGGTGAAGGCTCTAAGGGAAATGGTGCCTACGGATGCGAAGAGAAAGGCAGGTTGGATGGTTTTATCGGAAAAGGAACGCTTAGTTACTAGCGTCTTCGATAAGGTGAAAACCAAACTTGAGGTTTTGTCGCGGTCGGAGAAATATATACCTGTTCTTGAGAAGACTATTCTGGATGCGGGGATTGTCTTAGGTGGTGGAGAGTTAGAGGTATCGTTAAATGAGCGAGACTCGGGTTTGCCATTGAAGTTTAGTATATTGGCCAAGGCAATTGCGGATAAAAGTGGAAAAGAAACGCAAATTACGCTCTCCAAAGAGAAAAATGAAACATTTGGTGGTGCGGTAGTTAAAACGGTAGATGGCAGAATCGTTGTGGACAACACTTTTGAAGCCATACTTAAGAGACGCGAAAGAGATCTAAGGTTCAAAATAGCAAAAATCTTGTTTGGATAGAGAGAACCAATGATCTATTGGATTGACGTCACATTTTGATTCCGATAGAATCGGAATTTTGAAAGAGGATGAAGATCCATCCGTCTCAATATCATTTAACCTTATTGTAAGGCATAAGAAATTTAAATTGTGGTGGAACTAGGAGAGTCTGTGGCGGCCGTAGTCTAGCCTGGTCAGGACTTCGGCTTCCCGAGCCGACTACCCGGGTTCGAATCCCGGCGGCCGCACCATCTGGCGGAACGGGACGCGCGCGCAAATTTTTAGTGTAGGCTGCCAATTCGTACAAAACTTCTTTAAATGCAATAGTTGATAATATTGCAGCTGAGGTTAGCCTTTGCACGAAGGAGTTACGCTGGCTTTTATTCTAGCTAGTGTAATCATGATGGGATTTCTTGGTAACTATTTATTCAAACGGACAGGCCTACCTGACATGCTTTTTTTGATAGTTTTGGGAATCATTTTTGGGTCTGTACTGGGTGTTTTTGATCCTTCGTCAATCATGGGTTTATCCCCGTACATAGCAGCTCTATCAATAGTCATCATTCTGTTTGATGGGGGTCTGAGGATGAATCTATATGAGGTTTTTTCAGAGAGTCCGAGAGCTGTGTTGCTCGCTTCTGTTGGTTTCGTCTTTGCTCTCGTTACATTAGGTTTATTCGCGCATTATGCGATGGGTCTTCCACCGTTAAATGGAGTCTTGTTTGGAGCCATATACGGTGGGGGAGGCAGCTGCGTCGCTGTGCTGCCCCTCGTTAGGAGAGTGCGTATCAGCAACAGATGTGAGACCGTATTGAGTCTGGAATCTGTAATCGATGATGTTTTGTGCGCAGTTGGTTCGCTAGTGGTTATCAGCATTATAATGACTGGTGCTGTGGATTCTGTAATTATTGCGAGGGATGTTGCAAGTCAGTTCTCCATAGGGATCGCCATCGGCGTGGTTTCTGGGGTGGTTTGGTTAAGTGTTCTTCGAAAGGTGGCGGAAGAGCCCTATGCATACATGCTCACTTTGGCGGTTGTATTTCTTGCGTATTCAGCATCCGAATACCTTGGTGGGAACGGAGCCTTGGCTTCTTTACTTTTTGGTATAGTGCTGGGCAATGAAAGAGCGATATCTAGGTTTCTTCGTTCTGAAAAGGCAAGAGACCTTCTTGTAGACGCTGGATTGAAGCGCTTTCAGGAGGAGATAGCGTTCTTCATAAGATCATTCTTCTTTGTTTATTTGGGCTTAATTGCTGTAGGGATTGATATCAATTCGGTGTTTTGGGGGGTGATAATGTCTTTTTTGCTTCTAGTTATTCGATATATTGCTGTTGGACTTGTAACTATCCGCAACCCGTTGAGTGAGAAACGTTCAATAATGAGCGTGGTTTTGACACGGGGGCTAGTCGCAGCGATTTTAGCAACACTTCCGATGCAGTATGGTCTCCTTTACGCGGATTTGTACCTGAACATAACACTTGTAGTAATAATATCAACAGCGATATTTTCTACAGTGGGAGTGCTCTTGTTATCCCGTGAGAAGTAGAAGAGCGTATGCGCGCCTTTAGTTTGGATTTCCTTAATGCACTCCTCGACCCTACTGCGTTCTTCCTTATCTCTTCTGTATGACCCTTCAACTTCTAAACCTTTTCCTCGTTGCTTAGACATTTCTTAACCTGGTTATACTTTTTCTCATCACATGGAAACCGATACAGAAATCTCTACACTCTCTTTCGTCCTTGGACTCCGATCTTTGACTGTTTTCTTTTATACGCAAGTGTAGCGCCTTTACTCTGTAAGAAGTTTTGATAAGAACGTAAGATCAACTGCGCGTGCATTGCATTTATTTATTAGAAATAGAAAAATATTCTACCAGATAAGGGGTATTAATCGATATTTTACCTTTCTTGTATATTCTTTATATCCTTTCAAGTCTCTTAATAACACTCTCTCTTCATCTAATATTCTAAAAAGTATCAATGGGACTGTAGGAACAAAAAAGATCAAGGCAAAATATGAGCCTAGGGCAAGAGGAATACATAGAAACATAGGTATCACTGCCGCATACATCGGATGCCTGACGATAGCGTAAGGTCCTGTTGTAATTACTTCCTGTTTTCTGTCAACCTCAACTATCCGTGAAGCGTAACTATTCTCCTTGAACACAAGAAAAACAGTAATGTAAGCAAAGAAAACAACAATATCCGACGAAATAACAAGCCAAAATGGTACCTTCGACCATCCGTACCTGTAATCAAGCCCCGGGATCAAGAAGCCTATGAAAAAGAGTAACTGTGCAATTTTGATAAAAATCTTTTCTTGAGTTTCTTTTTCTCTAAATTTCAATCTTCTTTCCAGAAATTCGCGATCATTTTTCAAAAAATAGAAAATCACAAAAAGAGCAGGAATGAAAAAAACTCCCATGAAAGTCCATGCCTGCCAGTAGTTTAGTGATCCTGCCGGCAAAAAAAGCGCCAATCCTATAGCTATGAAAGTCAGCGAAAAAACAAGAAAATTTTCTTCTTTATGTCCTGTACTTTCGATTGCTTCATATCAACCCTTTTATTTTGACTGACTTGCCTGTTCTGATAAAGGTTTCTATGTATGGCGCGCGCACGTGTGTGTATAAAAGCTTATATATATGTAAGGTTAAATAGCCTTACGTAAACTCTAAGACAAAGGCAAAGGAGGTATAGGAATGAGGAAGAAACTAATTTCGATTTCAGCCATAGTCGCCATATTGTGTCTGACGTCCGTGTTTGTTATATGGACTTCTGCTGAAACGTCTACGATGACTCTTACCATTACCGCAACGGGTGGTTCTTTTGGAAGAGGAAAAGGAAATTGCTTCCAAGCATCATCAGGGACGATAGAGGTTGAGCTTCTTCCAGACACATACGAATACAGGTATTCGAAGACGATCGGGAAAGTTAACTCTACGGTACTTTACAGTTACGAGGATCTAGCATCACTCACTCTTGTTGAGGAGATCATAGTACACATACATATAGATGGGTCCTTCCGGAGACTAAGTATTGATGAAACTGCCCCTATAACTATGCTGGAGATTATGGGATGCACTATTGTAGACTCTAACGGTGTGCAGTATTGCGTAAATGCTAATTACGCGCTCCCACCTTCCGACATTGGAAATCTTGGAACAGTAACCAAGACGGGACCCTACACGTGGTGGGTTGACGCATTGATCCCGGCACACGAACAAGGGGGACCAAGTTTGTGCGTGCGCCAGTGGTCTGGAGGCGACGAACCTATAGACGGCTTTTGTGTCCCCCCACTGTATAACTTTCAAGTGAAGTGCACGGGAACAATAGCGAACTAGATCACAACTTCTACTATCATTTCCCCCTTTTCTTTCTTGTTTGTTCCTAGAAAATCTTTTTTCTTATGCGTGGAGATGAGCTTTGCGGGGTCATTGTTTATCGTAGCCCTCCTATTCACACGTATGGGATGAAAGCAGCTTTAGGCAGAACGTTAACAATTCAAGAGGTGAATCGAGACTTATGCATGCAGTGGTGTAGGGAGAAATTTCACTCGCGCGCGCAAAATAATTACAATCGGTTCTTTATGTTGGAAAGTTGGAAAAGTGGAAGCTTAGATTAGGAAATGATAAGGAACCAATATACACATGTGCAAAAGCTTTTATACATGTAAGTCTATATAACCTTACATAAATTCTAGGAGCATGTTGAGATGGGTTTCAGGTTCGGATATTTAACGCCTCTGCAGAGAAAGTATTGGAAGTTGCGGCGCAGCGGTATGACTCAGGCGGAAATCTCCAGAGAGATGGATGTTACCCGTCAGACAGTGAACAAAGCCTTTAACGCCATCGACTCACGGGTTTCAAAGGCATTGTTGGAGGCCGCTCGGGTCAACAAGTTAGAGATAAGTCGGGTGGACCCGGTGAAGGGTTTTCTTTTAGGTCGCTCTCCCAGCTTGGGGATGGATGTGCTCATCACCTTTTCCGACAGAAATGGCATTCTAGTCTGGTATAGAGGAGAGGGAGGCTGTTCAGAGTGCAGTTGGTTGAGTAGCTGCAGAAAGAAGCTCATGATAGAAGCGGAGGACAGGGGCATCCCACTGCCAAAGAACGCGAAGGATATGGAGCCCTCCACACTCTCTGAAGCCCTCTTCAAAAAAATCATGGAGGAATAAGCATATGGACCGTTGGACACGCTTTATTGAGTGGTGCCAGAGACCAAGCAAGATAAAGGTCCGCTCGTTTAACCCCCGCAACGCGGTGGTTCTAGTCACTATTTCCATCATCCTTGCTTCTTCCATCACTTTTGGGACTTGGAGCTACCTAATGGCCAGTGCCCCACCAGTCCCAGACATAACCCGTGATAATTATGAGACCCTCTTTCCCACTCTCACCATAACAGAGGACACCACCCTCACCCAGGACCACAGCGGCCACATCATCGTAGCTGCAGACGACATCACCCTAGACGGCAGCGGCCACACAATCACTGGACCTGGCATATGGATGTGGAATTACACCCAGCGCATGTGGGACATAGCCACAGGCATTAGAGTAGAAGGGAGGACTGGGGTCACCGTCAAGAACTGTCGCGTCACAAACTTTGCCGTGGGCTTAACGCTTTGGATGTCCGATGGGTGCACTCTCCTGAATAACACAGTCTACGAAAACATTTGGGGGGGCATCTCGGTGCAGTTTTCTCTTAATAATACTATTCTAGATAATACGGTTTACGGCACTCGGGATGTCGACGATTATGGAACCGGTTTCGTAGTCGAACTGTCTTTTGGAAACATCTTCGAGAGTAATGTTGCCTACGACAACGGCGCGGGATTCGTGGCCAGCATGGCCTTTGGAAACATCTTCAAGGGTAATGTTGCCTACGAGAACGGCAGGGGTTTCCAGGTAAGCGAGTTCGAGAGGGAGATCTTCGAGGAGATGTTCGAGGAGAGAAGGGGCTTCATTCCAGAGGAGTATGAGGGGAACATCTTTGAGGCGAACACGGCTGAAGGCAACACCGAGGCCGGTTTTTATATCGGGAGTATTGACAACTCCTTGAACAACATCTTTTTCCACAACAACCTCATCGACAACGTAATCCAAGCGGCTATTCAAACCGATATGCGCGGCTGGGATAATGCAAATACTTGGGATGATGGTTATCCGTCCGGCGGAAACTATTGGAGCGACTATGAAGGAGTTGATGCAGATGGCGACGGAATAGGCGACACTCCATATGATGATATTCCCACAGTCACTTACGAATGGAATGAAGAAGATCCCAATGCGCGTCCCGTTCTAATCATTGGTGAACCCGACGGAAACAACGTGGATAGGTATCCACTCATGGCTCCGTTTAGTGGTTAATGCGCGCGCGCAGTGAGGAAGTTGAAAATTAAAAAAGAAATAGGAACACCACTTTGGTTAGGATTGAAGATTGATTCTTCAATTCTTTTTCCACCAAAGAAAAGTTTAATGGAGAGGCTTTTATGAGAAGACTTGCCGTTTCTCGTGCGATACTGACTCTGTTGCTGGTTGCCACGTTGCTTCTTGTGTCAATCGTTGAAGCTGCAACTTGGAGCGCCCCTTCAATAGTAGCTGAAGACTGCATTTATGACGAGCTTTCTATGAGCGGTGATGGCAGCAAAATCGCGTTCAAGGGTGGCGGTTGGGATAACAAATCGGAGATTTTCGTCATCGATTCCGACGGCACAGGACTAACACAACTAACCAACAACACTGGAAAATATCCGGATTATAATTTAGAAAGTCTATCCATTAGTGATGATGGCAGCAAAATCGCGTTCACGCATTCTGTGTACGGTGATGAGCGTCCAAGCAAAGAGATTTTTGTGGTTAACTCTGACGGTTCAGGGTTGACACAGCTAACCGACAACCCTGACGATGACTATTGTGTTCTATCTTCAAGCCCATCTATTAGTGGTGATGGCAGCAAAGTTGCGTTCCAACGTATGAATTTTAAAACATGGGACAGAGGGATTTTCGTGGTCAACTCTGACGGGACAGGAGAGAAAATGCTGACCAACCACACCGTCTTTGATGAATATCCATCCATTAGTGATGATGGCAGCAAAGTTGCGTTTCAGGGTGGCGATGACTTTGACTGGCAGATTTATGTGATCAACTCTGACGGTACAGGACTAACGCAACTAACCAAAAACACTGGAAACTGGCAGTATGTTCCCTGGGGCGGACCATCTATTAGTGGTGATGGTAGTAAAGTTGCGTTCCTGGGTTGGGATGGCAGCAGCTGGGAGTTTTTTGTGGTTAATTCTGACGGATCAGGACTAAAGCAACTGACCGACAACTCCATTCCGCTCAACGAGAATTATCCGGATACGCCGCCGCCTTTCAAGCCATCTATTAGTGATGATGGAAGCAAAATTGCGTTCGCTAATTTTGTTGATATGTATCTTGAGGTTCCAAACTCTACAGAGTTAGTTCCAAGGAGTGAAATTTTCGTGGTCAACTCCAACGGTAAAGGACTAACACAGCTAACTGACAACACCAAATATAATTACCGTCCATCTATTTGCGATAACGGAGAGAAGATAGCCTTTATGGCTTGTTTTGAAACTGACGAGGGGTATGACAGCGACCTTTTCTTGGCCAGCTATCTCTCAGACGTTGATGATAAGAATGGTGTTCCACAAGATGAAGGCTCCTCAAACCTGCCTCTCATCATCGCATTAGCAGCATCAATTGGAGTTCTTGGTTTTACCTTTATTGTATATAATCGCAGACGTCAGGACAAATGGACCGCGTGACCTAAAATACCAACGAAGACGCGCGCGTTTCGGCTATTGTTTGGCCTTCTCCTTCCTCGGCTGTACCATCTTCTTCGCTTGCTGTACACCAGCTAACGCCGTCAATCCGAACACCTCTCCCTTAACCATATCCATCGGAATCGCAAACACAATAGTATTACTTTGGTCATAACTAATATCCTCCAAACTTGACAATGTACGCAAATACATCGCACGATTGCTCATTTTCTTCACAGCTTTCTCCAAATTTGTAGCTGCCGTCAACTCACCCTCACTTTTGATAATTACCGCCCGCTTCTCCCGCTCAGCCTCAGCCTGACGCGCAATAACGCGCTTCATATCCTCAGGCAACTCCACAGTCTGCAAATTCACCGAAGTAATGTCCACACCCCAATCTTTTGTTCCCATATCTACAATCTTCGCAATCTTGTCAGCGATTTCATCTCGTCGCGCCAACAACTCGTCCAACTCTACGTCCCCAACCACATCTCGCATCGTCGTTTGTGCATACTTCATCACACTGTTCCACACATTCTGAATGTTAACAAGGCTATCCTTCGTATTCACTACCTTCATGAAAACTACCGCGTCAACACTCACACTGATGTTGTCCTTTGTCATAACTTCCTGCCGGGAAACATCCAAAGTGATAATTCGCCTATCCTGCTTCAGAAAACTCTCAGCAAATGGCCACTTGAAGAAGAACCCAGGTCCTACGAGCCTCTGAAACTTCCCGAAACGTAACACAATCGCCTCCTCCCACTCCTTATTTATCGCTACAGTGGCCGGTAGAAACCCCAAAGCAACAAATGCGATAATACCGAAAAATACAGGCAATATGTATTTTTGTGGCTCTATCGCGGGATACGGGAAATAAAGTGCAGCCAACAAAAGGAACACCAGAAATAACGCCAAGAAAAACGCGAATGGAGCGGGAGAACCCCTATACTCGGCACCCTTCCTCTTCGAATCAGCCTCCACAATCCCAATCATTTCACAAACTTACCTCCTTCATATTACCGTTACACGCACGAAACCTATTTCTGTCTTTTCATGTCAATGCTCTTTCCTACTACTCAACTATGGTACTGGTGGGAAAAATATGATTTGTTACTATCTTTCTTTCCACAAAATTCTATCTCTGTAGTTTTTGTGTGCCTTTTAAGCGTATTTTTATGTTATTGGGAGAGTTTGGTTTGAGAAAACTTTTCCATACCCGCTTTCCTCTTGGCGGCGCACGAGTTACCTAACATAAATGCATCCCACAGTAAAAGAATATATTCTTTGAAATCAAAATCAGAAACATGTGAGGACGTTGGAAGAAGCGGCAATAGTGATCGACAACTTGACCAAGAAGTTTGAAGATTTGACTGCAGTTGATGGGCTTAGCCTAACAGTTGAGAGGAGCGAACTCTTCGGATTGCTTGGACCAAACGGAGCGGGAAAAACAACTACTATTAATGTTCTCAGTGGTCTTTTGAAGCCAACAAGTGGTTCGGTTATTGTGGGTGGCTATGACGTTACGAAAGAACCGGGCGAGGTTAAAAAGATAATAGGCGTTTGCCCACAAGACACCGCTGTATTCTCGTATCTTACAGGTAGAGAGAACGTAGAACTTTTCGGAAATCTTCATGCAATGCAAAAGGAGAAACTGAAGAAGAAAACGGATGAACTTATAGAAAAAATGGGGCTCAGTAACGATGCTAGGAGACGTGTTGGAAAGTATAGTGGAGGCATGAGGCGTCGAATAAATCTAGTGATGGCCTTGGTGCATGATCCTAAGATAGCATTTCTAGATGAGCCTACAGTTGGTATGGACCCCCAATCCCGTCGCGCTGTCTGGAACTTCATCAAGGAACTTAAGAAACAGAACAAGACAGTCATCCTCACGACGCATTATATGGAGGAAGCAGAGGAGCTCTGTGACAGAGTTGGAGTAATAGATCATGGCAAGCTCATCGCTCTTGGAGCGCCAGAGCAACTGAAAGCAAAGTTCAAGGCGAAAAACTTGGAAGAAGTCTTCATTCAATTGACTGGCAGAAGAATAAGGGAGGAATTGTAAGTTGAACTTTCAACGAGTTTTTTCTCTCATCAAAAAGGATCTAAAAAGAATGATCCGAGAACCAGCTACGCTATTTCTAATCATCCTTTTCCCCGTAATTCTTACACTGGCGTTTGGAGCATCTTTTGGGGCAATTGGTGGCACCGAGTCTGCCACTTATCAAATTGGCGTCGTCAACATGGACTCAGCAGGACCGTACCAACAGTGGTCACAAAATTTCTTGGGTAACCTAACCGAAACCGAGATCCTGAGAATTCAAGACTATTCTAGCAACGAAACTGCACAAGCCGATTTGATTCAAGGGAAAATCCAAGCCATCATCTTGATTCCTACGGACTTTGGTCAAAGTATCGATTCCTTCTGGAACGCCCCAACAGATCCAAGCCTTTGGGTGAACACAACACTTCAGTTGTATTCGGACAGCGGATCAATGTTTGCGACTCAGGCAATTCCACCAATCATAGAGAAAGTTCTTGCTGCAACCCTTTACGGAACCCAACCGGTCTCCACACCAATGCCAATTCAGATAGGCAGCCCATCTTTGGTTCAAGCTAGCAAACTCACAATGTTTGATTATATGGCGCCAGGAATATTCGCTTACGCAGCAATCTTTCTAACGATGACAGTAGCCCAATCCTTCACCACTGACCGAGAGAACGGATTGCTCAGAAGAATCAACACTACACCTACCACGCCCGCAGAGTTCATGATGAGCCAGACAATCTCAAATATGATAACAGCTCTAATCCAAGTGGCCCTTGTCTTCGCGATGGCTCATCTTGTGGGTTACCGTCCCAATGGCGATGCATCAAGCCTTGCCATGGCGTTCATAATAGTATCGCTTTTCTCCTTGTGTAATGTTGGGTTTGGCTTAATCACAGCTACAATAGCCAAGTCTTCTGGAGCAGCCACAGGGCTATCATTCGTCTTCATAATGCCCCAAATGTTTCTAGGGACATTCGTAGGATTTGCCCTTTCTCCGAGTGCCCAAGCAGCAGGCAAATTTGTGCCAAGCTATTATGTAACCGATGCGTTGACATCACTATTCTTAAGGGGCGCACCAGTATCAAGTCCAGCAATATTGCTAGACCTTTCAATCGTATCAATCTCCAGTGTTATGGCGCTGCTTTTAGGCATACTGCTTTTCGGAAAATACGGAAAAACCTAAAGAGCGTAGTGGCAAGCTTGAGTCCAAAGAAAAAATTGTGTGAGGATTAAATTTTAACCCCCAAACCCAAACCCAAACATTCTCTCTAACTCCCTCTCTAACTAACTCTCTCTCTCTCTCTAAAAAAACACACAAAAAACAAAAACAAAAAACACACATTTATTCACTCAGTCACTCGCTCTCGCTCTCACACACACGCAAAGAAATAAGCGCGCGCATTATGGAGTAGTGGGAAAAGCTAGACATGTATGCTGCTTGTTGTCTGAGGTTATGCGCGCGCTGCGAGTTTCATTTTTATTTTTTTATGCGAGTGCGCGCTAGGGGTATGTATGAATAGAAGCTTGCCTAGAGTTTGAAGCTCGTTTTTTGATATCCATTTTTCTTTCTTTAGCTCTTTCAAACCTCTTTTTACGCCTATTCGTAACTTCTTTGTTCGTAAGACGCTTTCTTGGATTCCAGCCTCGGTTACCTTTTTTTCAAACATAGGATTTTTTTGGATTAATGTTACAAGTTGGTTAAGGAATAATGCTATTGCTTTTGAACGAGGTTGAAGAAAACTTTTCATTTTTGTGACACCGAAAACGCCTTTCATTTTTTCCAAGATTCCCATGCCACTCACAACGGATGGAGGATAAATGTCATATCTTTTTGTCGATTCCATTTCGTAACGGACGAGGTAGAAGGGCAAGTGTACCAGTGCACGCGTTTCTCTTCTTCTCGCCATGCCTATTCTGTCGAAATCGTTTAAGGCTGCTTTTTTTGACTTTGCCATCTCATTGATTTGGTTTAGGATCAAGGAAGATGTTTCCTCCATCAATGTTATTTCCTGTTGCTTCATTCTGATTCTGCCTTCTCGTGAAGCCTCAAGCTCCCTAAGAATCTTCATGGATTCTTCGATGCGGGTGTCGCACCCTATCCTCTTTTTAGTTATTTCATTGTTCTTAGCAGTTTCAAGCTTCTCTATTCTTCTCTCAATTTCTTTGATTTTTCTCTCAAAAGTTGGCAGTGTTTTCCTGATTTTTTCAAGTTTTCGGGACCATCGGGTTTCGCTTCGTTTATTTTTGCGACGCTTGCAAGAACTTATTTTAGCTTCGCAACGTTTAATTTCACCTTTCAGACGTTTCTGCGTTTTTTCAAGTCTAACCTGTTCTTTGTGTAAACGTTGAAGTTGTCTTTCAAACCGTTTAGACATCCTGTTGATTTCCTTGTCATGTTTCTCTTGAATATTCCGTATCTTTCTTGTTACCCTAGGCTTAACCTTCTCAATTCTCTTACCAAACTTTTTTCGAATTTTCTGGATTTCTTCTCGAATTACTTTTACTTTTTCTCTAGTCATTATGCTTAGCAGTTTCATACTTGCGTCGAGGTTTTTTACATCCTCGTCAATTCTTTCCCTCAGATCTGAAAGATCTTTGACCGAAGTTGAGATTTCGGATTTGTTAAAGATAGGAGATAAAACCACCTTGGCGGCTAACGGTTTTTCAGTTTTCTCCACCTTTGAGCGATAGAGCGAAAAATCTTGTATGAAGTCTGGAGATGTAATGAGGCCTTCTATGGTTTTTTCCTCTTTGCCAGCAAAGTTTTTGAAGTAATTGGAATTTCGGGAAAGAGCCACAGAATAGGCCTTACATGTTTTTGCGCTTCTTCGCATGTCATTATTGAAGACTTTAACATCGGGTAGTCTATCATAAGAAAACATGTGAGATGTGACACCAAGTCCGTCAAACAATAAGGTTTCTCCACACCACGGAACTAACCATATGGGGTAGCAAGCTTCAGCTATGAAAACCAGCTTCTCATCTGTCTTCTTCAAAATATAACCTTCACCCTTTTCCCTTTTCGACTCCGCTAGGTAGAAAATGGTTGCTACCTCCATATTCTTTGTAAAGGCTTTGATACGATCCTCCGCAGAAACAGCAAAAGGAAGAATGAGCTTAGTTTTTAATCCTCTATCTATGTAATCAATCATAGATGCTTCTCCTAGCAAGTATTCCAAGTGTTAGACTGTTAATGATTATGAAACTAAAATCAAAATTCTGGTTCTACTTTAATGCGCGCG
>JABAOC010040310.1_pt1 | contig 12771 bp, 10 predicted proteins | sample 7062161 | NCBI WGS metagenome assembly JABAOC01 (sample SAMN14538625, study PRJNA623070) | marine sediment metagenome | biome: marine biome [ENVO:00000428]; feature: marine pelagic biome [ENVO:01000023]; material: deep marine sediment [ENVO:00002113] | place: India: Gulf of Khambhat ... | reverse complement strand
CCAACATGAGCGGGGATCCAAGCCAGGAGTTCTTTTCGGACGGTTTTACTGAGGACATCATTACCGGACTTTCCAGCTTCCACGATTTGTTCGTGATCGCGAGGAATTCGTCGTTCAAGTTCAAGGGTCAGAATGTAGATATTCGACAAGTCGCAACGGACCTTGGTGTTCGATACGTGCTCGAGGGGTCCGTGCGCAAGGCAGGTGACAAGCTCCTGATCAATGCACAGCTCATCGACGCGAGCTCGGGGTCTCACCTCTGGGCGAAGAGATACGACGTTGACGCTAAAGAGCTGGTCGCCATTCAAGACGAAGTGACACAGCAGATCGTTGCAACACTTGTCTCAAAGGTGCGAAGTACCGACACGGTCAGGGCCAAGCGAAAGCGCGAAAGTGATTTGACCGCCTACGAATATCTGCTGCAAGCCAGGGATCTCCTCAGACAGAGGGGGGCAAGGAGACTAGCTTTCGAGCGCAAGAAATGGCCAAAAGGTCGATTCAACTCGACCCTAGGTACGCCCCGGCGCATGCACTGTTGAGTTTTACATACTACAGGCATTATGTATTGCGCTGGGGTCCACCGGAAGCTTTGGAACTTGCGCGGGAATCAGCGCAAAAAGCCATCGAGTTGGATAACTCGTTGGCCGAAGGATATGACATGTTGGCTCGGGTCTATTCTCGCCAGCGGCAACACGATGATTCGGTGGCGACATTAGAGAAGGCGCTGTCACTGAATCCGAATCGAGCCGAGACATACCTAAGCCTCGCCAATACGTTGACCTTCGCCGGGCGCCCTCTAGAGGCGGTCCAAGCCACCCAGAAAGCCATGCGCCTTGATCCCTTCTATGGTTACATTGGCGACTTCTATCTCGGCCGAGCTCTATATTTTGCCAAACAGTATGAGGAGGCACTGTTGCCACTCAAGACATGTGTGGCGCGCGCACCAGAGTTTCCAGCGGGTTACATGTATCTCGCTCCCTTGTATGCGGAGCTAGGCAGAATGGAAGATGCGCGCCACGCGGTTGCCAAGCTCCTGGAGCTAGCGCCGAGATTCACTATCGAGGCGTCCGTACAGAAGCACCTTCCCTATGTCCCTGAAGCCAAGAGTCACTATGTACAGGGTCTGCAAAAGGCGGGAGTACCTGAGCGCTGAGAGAATTCGAGTGTTACGGATTTGCCCGTGCAAAATCTGGTCGAATGACGGCTCTTGACCATTTCGGACAATTTAACGAAATTTCCGCAACTACTGGTATTGGCCGGTTGGAGTCATTCGCACGGGCGGGGTCTGTCCCCATTCATTCTTTCCGGCCCCCCGCGGCTGACCACTCGAAGCCCGATATGGCCGCCAGCTCCTTTACAGGGACCACGCCAGTATGGCGGCGACCGTCGATGATCCAAGTTGGATAGTCCGTGATGTTGTTTGCGACGCAGGCGAGACTGTGCACGCCTTTGCGCCCGTTCGGCGTGCACTCGACGTAGGGCAACCGCTCGGCGGAGGCCTCGAACAACGCTTTCTGCTGCTTGCAGGCTGGGCACCAGTACGCGCCATAAAAGCGTGCGCCAGAATCGTGCAGGTGGATGGCGAGCGCTTTCAGGTACGGCTTCTCGGGTCCCGCGGCAGGGTCGAAGAGGCCGCTAAAATGCAGGAACAAACCGAACACGATCACGATGGCTGAGCCTACCGGGACCGGCAGCGATTTGGCCCACGTGTGCTCTTGCATGTGCGCGGGCCTGCGCACCAGTACCAGCACCAGCAGTGCATTCATGATTCCAAAAGAGGTAAGGCAGTAGGCGCAGGTCGCTTCGATCACAAACACCGAGACCGCGGTGAGATACCAGCTCACGGCAGCGCCGACGGTGGCGATGGTCAACGCCGCCCCCCAGGAGCTCGGGCGGGTACGCAGGCGCCACACCAGCCGCGCGAGCAGCGCGTAGGTCATGAGGCCCCAGAACGCAATCGGCACGCCCAGCAAGGTGGACCATCGGCTTTGCTGCNNCCGCACTCGGAATCCACCCCGCAGTATGCTGGATGCTCGCCAAACCATGCGACGAACGTGAGGTATGACGTCAGCGCAATTCCGGCCAGAGTAAGCCCGAGCAGCCAGTGGTCGAGGGGATGCAGACCGCGCCCTCGGTTAACCCCGGCCTGGCTCTCCGCCACGTGAGCCTCGACGCGATGCCCTGTCCCCGGGGACTTGTCCCCGGATCCACGCTTCCTAGATCGGCGCTGCTTTCTCGACATATCGTTATCAATGGTAGATGCAATGCTTGGTTCCGCCAAGTGGCGAAGTCATGAGTACCGTACTGAAGCTACACTGCGAACTGGGCCTTGTTACGCGATTTAAAGAATCTCTATCAACGCATCCAGCACGGCGTTCGGTTGCTCGTCGAGCATGGAATGACCGCAATTTGAGAGCACGACCATGCGCGCGCCGGGGATGGTGTCGGCGAGCTTCCTGCCGGCCGCCGGCGGCGTCATGATGTCGCGATCGCCGATGATGACCAATGTCGGACAGCGCACTTTAGCGGCATGTGCCGGCCCGTCACTGTAATCGTTGCAGGCCTTGAGATCAGTATGGATCACGCCTGGGGCCGCCTGCTCCCACAGCCGCAACGCGGCGCCCGTTTTCCAAAGGCCCGGAGCACCGACGCCGCCGATTTGTCCGGCCTGACTGTGTCCCCAGATATTGAGCATGTCGATGGCGCTGTGCTGATTGTCGTGAGCGGCGCCGAGCAGACGCTCGTGCACCGGCATCGGCGCAGAGGGCCCTATCAGCGCCAAGGCGCGCGTGCGTTGCGGATGACGAGCGGCTGCGGCCAGCGTGACCAACGAGCCCATGCTGTGGCCGACGAAGGCCGCCTGTTCGAGCCCAGCGGCGTTCAGCACCTCCGTCACCCAATCGCCCATGGCCTCGATGCTTGACAGCGGCGGGCCTTCGGAGCGACCGTGTCCAGGAAGGTCGACCGCCAGAACATTGCGGCCATGGCGCACGAAATAACGCATCGGTAATGGCCAAACGCTATGATCGAGACCAGCGCCGTGCACAAAGATGATGGATGGGCGCGTGTTTTCTAGAGCGCGACCGCTCGTAGCAACAAACGCAGTCTTTCCATTTACGTTTAGATGCATGGGCGACGGCTCTGCGCTCAGGCCTTTTGCGAAATGTAAAGCGCGCGCCCGAGATCCTCGATCAAATCGTCCGGGTCCTCGAGGCCGATCGACAGGCGCACCAGTCCCTCGGAAATTCCCGCTGCACGCAGGGCCTCCGCGTCCATGCGGTGGTGCGTCGTGCTCGCCGGATGGATCACCAGCGACTTGGCATCGCCAATATTGGCTAGATGCGAAAACAGGCGGAGGTTTTCAATGAAACGTTGACCTGCCGCGCGCCCGCCACGAACGCCGAAGCTGAGCACGGCGCCGCAACCGCGTGGCAGCAGGCGTTTGGCGAGGGCATGGTCCGGGTGATCCGGCAGCTCGGGATAGTTCACCCACTCGACGCCCTTGTATGAGCTCAGGAACTCGACGATACGGCGCGTGTTCTCGATGTGCCGCTGCATGCGCATGGACAAGGTTTCCACGCCCTGAAGCAGATGAAATGCGGTGGTCGGCGCCATACAGGCGCCGAAATCGCGTATGCCTTCACGTCGCGCCCGAGTGATGTAAGCGGCAGACCCGAAGTCTTCGACAAAATCCAGACCGTGAAAGCCCTCGTACGGCTCCGTCAGCCCCGGAAACTTCCCTGAAGCCTCCCAGTCAAAGCGCCCGCCGTCGACGACGATGCCTCCTAGGGCAATACCGTGACCGCCCAGGAACTTGGTTAGCGAATGGAGCACGAGATCGGCGCCGAGCTCGAAGGGGCGGCATAGATAAGGTGTGGTGATCGTAGAGTCGATCAGCAGCGGCACCGCGGCACCGTGCGCGACCTCGGCAATCGCCGGAATGTCCAGCACTTCCATGCCCGGGTTGCCGACGGTCTCGCCGAACAGCAGCCGGGTATTAGGGCGAATGGCGGCGGCGAATCCTCGCGGATCGCGCGGGTCCACAAAGGTGGTCTCGATACCGAAGCGAGGCAGGGTATAGGCCAGCAAGTTATGCGAGCCGCCGTAAAGCGAGCGTGATGAAACGATATGATCCCCTGCGCCGACGATGGTGGCGATGGCGAGATGCATCGCAGCCTGGCCGCTTGCCGTGCAGACGGCGCCCACGCCGCCTTCGAGCGCGGCAATACGTTCCTCGAGCACGGCGTTGGTTGGATTGGAAATGCGCGAGTACACGTGGCCGGCGCGCTCGATGTTGAACAGGCCGGCGGCGTAGTCGGTGTCACGAAAGACGAACGATGCCGTCTGATAGATCGGCGATGCCCGCGCGCCGGTCACGGGGTCCGGCTGCTGGCCCGCATGCAGGCTGAGCGTGTCGAAGCGGGGGTACTTGGGGTCGGCCATAGCCAGTCCTCCTCGATGATGGGCGGCTACGCGCATTATTCGCCGGAGTCGGTGCCCTGTATAGCGCGGCGCGCACGGTGGGTCAAAAAGGCATCGCCACTGTAAATGGCGAGCGCGATCCAGATGCAGACGAAGGTGACCAGATGTGACAGTGTGAAAGGTTCGTCGTACAACAGCACCGCGAGCAAGAAGTTTAAGGTAGGNNAACCGACCGTGGACAGCGCGAGTCGCTGGGTCGCCTGGAGAAAACAGAGCAGCGGCACCGCGGTAACGAAGCCCGCCGCGACCAGTAGCAGATTTGTCCCTACATCGCTGCGACCGAAGGCGCCATGACTGCCGAGCAAGAGCAGAAATGTCACCGCGAGCGGGGTCAATAATATAGTCTCCACCGTCAGCCCCGACATGACATCGACCCGCGCCTTCTTGCGCAGCAGGCCGTAAAAGCCGAACGAGAATGCGAGCGCCAAGGCGATCCAGGGAAGCACACCGTGCGCAATCACGAGGTTGAGCACGCCGACGGCCGCGAGCGCCACCGCTAGCCGTTGCCAGACGTTGAGACGCTCGTGCAGGAACAGCATGCCGAGGAACACGTTGACCAGCGGGTTGATATAGTAGCCGAGGCTTGCTTCGAGCAGGCGGTTTTGCTGGATCGCCCAAATAAAGATGAACCAGTTGATCGACACGAGCAGCGCGGTGGCGGCATAAAACAGCAGCCTTTGGGGATTCCCGAGCTCACGCGAGAGCTCGCGCAGGCGTCGTCGCCACAGCAGCAAGACCAACATCAGGATCATGGCCCAGATCACGCGGTGAGCCATCACCTCCAGCGCCGGTACGTGCCCGACGGCCTTGAAATAGAGGGGCGTCAGGCCCCAGAACCCAAATGCGCCGAGTCCGTAGAGAAAGCCGGTCAGTTGCGAGTCAGGCGGCGGAGAGGCCGACATCGAGGACGGGGCGTTAGCCATAGCGCGCGATTATAGGTCTGCTGGAAGCGCGATGGGTGCGGAGCGCACGGCGGAATAGGCCACAAAGAAAGCTAGAATCCTTTTTAGGACTCGTCAATAACTGTTTGAATTGAAATTATAAANNAATCATGCGGCTTTAACAGCTTGCGCACGGCGCCTGACACCGCCACCTCGCCGGCCCCCGAGTAGGCTTCATGGTTGGCCTCGATATCGCGCAGCCTGTAGCGATAGTTGACCATCAGGCCGGCGGAGTGACGCAGTCCCTTGGGGGAGATGTCTGCCAGCCAGTTGATGCGTTCGACGCGGGCACCGTTGCTGAGGTGAAAATGGGCCACGCGGTCCAGGGCACGCCCCTTTCTTTTTTCCTTCACCAGGTAATTGGCGCAGACCCGCATCAAGGGCTCCTTCAATGCCGCCACCAGGCGCGGGTCGCGAGACCAATTGGGCGTGGACAGCAGCTCGCGCATATCGCCTTGACGGCTGTCGGCGGCGAAAAGCGTTTTCAACGAGTCTCTCTCGGCGATGGTCAGCACCTCCTCCGGACGGGTCTCCAGGACGGTGTCGAGGTAGCGCCGAAATCCCGGTATCGGAGACAGCGTGGCAAAGATCTTGAGCGCGGGCAGCTCCTGGACCAAGTGGTCCACGACCCGCTTGATGAGAAAACTGCCGAAGTTCACACCTTTGAGCCCTGTCTGCGTGTTGGAAATCGAGTAGAAGATGGCCGTGTCCATGTCCCGCGGGTCCGCCGTCGGGACTCGCTGATCCAGCAGTGCCTGGATGCTGTCGGCCATGCCGGACACCAACGCGACTTCGATAAAGATCAGCGGCTCGTCCGGCATGCGCGGATGGAAGAAAGCATAGCAGCGGCGGTCCGGACTCAAACGATGCTTTAGATCCTCCCACGACTGGATCTCGTGCACGGCTTCGTAGGCAATAAGCTTTTCGAGCAGCGCGGCAGGCGCATCCCAGGTAATGCGCCTGAGCTCTAGAAAGCCAACGTCGAACCACGAGGTAAGCAGGGCGCGCAGGTCATCGTCGAGGCTTTGCAACATTAGATGGCCTTGAGCGTAGCTCATCAGGTCGGTACGCAGATCGACCAGGAACTTGACCCCTGCGGGGAGGGAGTTGAATTGCGTCAGGAGCTTGAGCCGGGGCGGCGTGAGGATCTCGCGCAGGCGCGCTTCGGTCTTGAGCGCATGTTCCAGCTTGTCGATTTCGTGAATCTCGCGGGTGGCCCCATACAAGGCCTTGCGGTCCACGGCGAATTCACCCGCCAGCAGCTCCAGAAAGCGCTTGCGCCCCGTGTCGTTGAGGCCCAGATAGCACTGGCCCAGGGCCGCTGCCCGGGCCCGTGCCGACACCTCGCCGCCTCTGCTTTCCAGACACTCCCGCATCTGGTTCAGCAGGGGCTCGCAGTCCTCATCGGGTAGGTCCGGGCGCAGTGGCGGCATTTCCCCTGCCCGTGTGGACTGACTAATAGCGCGCCAGGCGCTGCGAAGATTGCCCAACGTGCGCTGGAGTATGCTGCCGGCTTGGGAAGGGCTCATGATGCTATGTTCTCAAAATGCCAACAAACGCCAAAGTTTTTGCAGGTTTCAGCCAGCGGGTCGATTGGTCACGGCCGCCTGTCTAAACACCAGTTTAGCATCCTAGTGCACCGCACCATCCGACGCCTTGATCGATATCATGTGGGCGCGGTTGCCATGCCAGGGATCTTGCGGGTCGTCTATAGTTAGAGATGTTAAAGAATAACGCAGGACAGGTGGTCCGCATAAGCCATTGTGTTTCCAAGCTTTTTGACTTGGACGGGCGGGGGAGAAACACAGGTAGAGAATATGTATTGGCGGACCATGGTGGTGCCACGATGGCTGCAAGCGGGTCTAGTTGCGGTCGCCGTTTCCCTGATTTCGTCTGTCGCGCAGGCCTTGGGCGTGGGCGAGCTCCGGGTGTACTCCGCCCTGGATGAGCCGCTTTCTGCCGAAATTCCACTGACGCCCAGTGGGCCCAAGGAAACCAAGACCCTTCAGGCCCGCTTGGTAGCGCGGCCCGATTNNCGATGGCGCCAATCTCGGGGGAAGTCAGGGTCAAGGTGGCGCAACGCCCTGACGGCCAGCACGTGCTGAAGCTGTACTCCGAGCACCCGGTGCGCGAGCCGTACATACGGTTCCTGCTGCAGCTCGATTGGGCCGGAGGCCGCCTCACACGCGAATTTGTGGCACTCATTGACCCTCGCCATCTCAGACCAGCGGAGTCCACGGGGTCCCAGGAGGCAGAGCCCGAGGCAGAGAGCGCCCTCACCATGACTGCCGAACCTAGCGGCGTCGCCGTGGAGCCCACGTCGTCGGCGGAAACGGCAGGGGCGCCATTATCCGAGCCCGCGGCCCAAGCCGAAACTGTCTCGCCCGCAGCGCCGACCCCGGCTAACGCAGGCGCGGTGCCGTTGACGCCTGCTTCGAAACCGGCGGCCACTAAGAGAACAGAACGCGCGGCTGCGGCCGACGATGAATCGACTGCGGGAATGAAACCTAACGCCGATGAACAGCGTGAACGTCTCGCGTCGGAAATCAAAGCCTGGGCGAAGGCACAAGAACAGAATCGACCCACAGACCAGGCCGCTTCTACTGACGTCCAGGAGCCGGCGAAACAGCAAGTGGATGAGAGCAAAACGGTGCAAGCGACTGCCGCAACCAGGGCGGCCGCCAACAAGGGCGACACCGCCAACGACAAGGCGAGCGGCGTGAAAAAGAGCGCGACTCCTGCCGCAGCGACCGATATACCGCTCTTACAGTGGACGCGCGAGAACGTCGGCCGTTTGCTGATGGTATTTGTGGCTGTGCTTGCCTTGATTGCGGGTACGATCGCTGCCGCGTGGGCCGCTTTATTCGCGTGGAAGCGCTGGCGCCCGCGCACGTCACAAGGAATCAGATACGGAGAGCGGCGCAGGGGCGAGGGACGCCGCCGTCAGTTTCTGCCCGTGGCGATAGAGAGGCGCCGCGGACCACGCCGCGATTCCGACCGTGTGGTGTCCGAAGTCGGCGTGATTCACGCAGGTGACGAACACGACGATGACGTCGGGCATTTTGAGACAAACGCGGAAGAACCGACAGAACTGACATTGCAAAAAGCCGTTGCCACACATCCTCATCAGCATAGTCTCAAAGTCAAGTTGCTTGGGCTCTATTATCAAAACGAGAAAAAGCAGGCGTTTGAGTCGCTGTTGAACAGGCTGTACGCCGATTTGCTGGAGATGCCGGATGCGGAACGGCAGGTGGCGTCAGCGTTCGATGACTTGGTGCAACAGAGTCTGAGCGAGCAGCGGCAAGCCGAGCAGGACATACCGCAAACTGATGAGAATGAGCCATCGATCATCACCGGTATTGTGACAGGCCATTTGCGTTACCCATTACCGGAAGAAGACATCCACGAGGCAGTGACCATCATACCCCATGCGGAGCCCAGGGTGCCGGAGGACGGCATACCGGTATTGGATGCTGGCGAGAAACCTAGTGAGACTGCAGATCCGAAAGACGCTGAGCCAAACGAAGCGAATGTAGACAAAGGTGTGGACTGGGACAGTGACAAGGACATCATTGCAAAAGACCCGGATATGGTCAGCAAAAGTGACTCGGCTTCGGAAACACCCGAAGAGTCGGCAAGGGAGGACAAGAATGCCGGCTTGGAGCAACTGTCTGTAGATGATTTGGTCGATATCGGCAGCGCCGATGGAGACGCGCTCCTCGACAGCATCGAGTTCGAGCACGTAGATGTACCCGGTGCACCCGACGTCGGCAATCGCCGCTCCAGGTCGAAGGGCAAGAGTCAGGATGATCCGGCAAATCATGGTCGGCGGAAAAAATCGTCCGCCAAGGACGGTGACCGGCGTCGGCAATGGCGCGACCCGGCGATCAAAATCGATCTGGCCAAAGCCTACATCGATATGGGTGACCCCGAACGGGCGCGCCACATCCTGGATGAGGTGCTCGCCAACTGGCAGCGTGGCGACGGCACGGACGGGTAGTTTCGAGCGAAGACTAAGAAAATCAATATATTAATGCGCCTCCCGTGGCCGGCGAGCCGCGGCTTTCCCTGATCTACGCCTAAAGCGGCGGTGCTCAACCCGACCGCGATGGCACGGGTATACTACGGCGCTATGAAATTTCCTCGCGCCATACGCCTCGATGAGTCGGATGTCCAGGTGTACCACAGGCCGGCGACGCCTGGCGAGTGGGCCGTTCCGGGCTCGTTCGCATTCGTCGACAAAAAGCCGACGGAATTGGAGGGCAAGCTGCTGCAAGCCTTTAACCACGGTTTTCTCGGAACAGAGTCCTTCGGCTGGAGCACGCTGGTCGAGGTAGCCGAGATCAGCGACAGCGAGTACCAGAACGTGATCGACCGTCTTGCCGCTCACTTCGTGCAGAATTACGGCGCACCGGATGTCCCGACCGCACTACCGGCGGCCCGCGAAGAAGCGAGTTTTGCCGCCAGCATTTGCGATCACGATCTGCACACACTATTGATGGTCGAACGCGAAGCGGGGGAGGATGGGATCGTAGAACGTTTCAAGGTCGTAAGATTGAACGCTGCCGACCACAGCAAGATGAAGCTGTGGGCATTGGAACAGAATGAAGATACCGACTAAGCGTCTTAATCATTGCCAAAATATTCGGGCACGTTTGTGTTTCTCGTTACGTGGTTCTTGCATGAGGTGCCCGCCATTCACGTACTAACAATAAAATCGTCCATCTGATGTCTGTCGACGTTTCGCAAATGCTCTTTGTGGGCACGCAGAAGGGATTGTTTCGGCTCTTTGCCGATGCCGGGCGTAAACGCTGGCGCGTGGAAGGGCCCCAGATTGCAGGTTACGAGATTTTACACACCTTCTTCGACTATCGTGACCAGCGAACAGTTTACGCCGCCGCGAACCATGCTGTGTGGGGAACGCATATCTATCGCAGCGAGGATGGTGGCAAAAGCTGGAAACCGGCAGGGCCCGTGCCGCGCCACGCACGCGAGCTGTATGAGCAGGGCGTGGACGCGGTTTGGTATCTGGCGAGTGGACACGTCTCGGACCCACAGATCATTTACACAGGTATCGCGCCGCCGGGGTTGTTTCTGAGTCGGGATCGCGGAGAAACATGGACCCCGGTGGCGAGTCTGAACGAACACCCCACACGCAACACATGGGAACCTTCACGCGGAATATTTGCCATTCATTCCATCCATATCGACCCGTTACGCCCGAAGCGATTGTATGCCGCTGTTTCGGCCGGTGGGGTCTACCGCTCGGATGATGGCGGACAAAGCTGGCTCGCCGCCAATCGCGGCGTCAGGGCGGAAAATCTGCCCGAACGCTATCCCGAAAGCGGGCACAACGTACACCGCTTGATCATGCACCCGGTGAATCCGGACCGACTGTACCGCCAGTGCTACAACGGCACCTATCGCAGCGATGATGGCGGCCAGACGTGGGAGGAAATTACGGCTGGCTTGCCAAGCGACTTCGGCTATGCGATCGCCGTGGATCCCCGTGATCCGGACACGGTCTTTCAGATTCCCGAAGAAAGCAGTCACATGCGCACGACCGTCGGCGGTAAGCTGCGCGTGTACCGCAGCCGCAATGCAGGGCGAGATTGGCAAGCACTGACCCACGGACTGCCGCAAGAGCACGCCTACGTCACGGTCCTGCGCGAGGCTATAGACACGGATGGACGGGATCCGTGTGGTGTTTACTTCGGAACCTCGGGCGGCCACCTGTTCGCCAGCTGCGACGCCGGCGAACACTGGGAGCTGATTGCGAACTATCTGCCGCGCATACTCTCGGTGAAAGCGGTCGTGCTGGCGGACTGAGACTGTGACCGTGGAAGCATTGTTGGATCTGTTCTGTGCCCGAGCCGGTTTGATCTGCACGGTCGGCGCCGGCGGCAAGAAAACAACGCTTTATCGTCTGGCGGCATTACACTCTGGCCGGGTGGCACTGACGTCGACCGTTTTTATCCCGCCCTTTCCCAAGGACCTGCAGGCGACTGTGATCAGGGCGCCCAGCGAGCAGGTCGTCGCTGCCGTCTGTGAGGCCGCGCGAACGCACCGCGCCGTCGCCTATACGGGCGTGGTCACGAAGAAAGGGCGCTTCGAAGGGGTGGCGCCAGCGCTGGTGAAGGAGATCCATGAGCGCGCCGGTTTTGACGTCACCTTTGTCAAAGCCGATGGCGCGCGCACGCGCATGATCAAGGCACCGGCGGACGATGAGCCGCAGTTGCCGCCCGGCACGCGCTGTGTGATCCCCATCGTGTCCGCGGCGGCGATCGGTGCGCCGCTGAGCGAGCGTATCGCCCATCGACCCGAGCGGCTTGCCGAGCTCACCGGCGCTGAGATCGGAAAACCCCTGAAACCCGAACACGTCGCCGTATTGCTGAGCAGCGAGCAGGGGTTGCTTAAGGGCTGTGACCCCGCGCATGTCGTTCCGCTGATCAATATGGTTGACGACGCCGAGAGGCGGGAATTCGCGCGCACGGCAGCGCAGGAGGCGCTGCGCTTGAGTCATCGCTTCGATGTCGTGGTGTTGGCGTCCATGCGTGCCGCCGACCCGTTGGTCGAGGTGGTGCGGCGTTAGTTAGGTACCCGGAAGCGGCGACACATCGAAGGCGATGCTGATACGCGTGTCTTCGATCGCGAAGGGGACGGTGCGGTGATAGAAGTACGAGGGAAATAACAGCAGCAGCCCTTCTTTGGGCTGGAACAACCGCACGTGCGGCTCCGCTTGGCAGTGAAAGTGTTCCGGTGGACGACCGAACTCGATCCAGCCGGCGGGCCGCTGATCGGGCGCGTCGACCAGTTCGGGGACGCGCACGTAGTAGACGCCGCTTAGCCAGGCCGAGGGATGAATATGAGGCACCTGATGCCCCTGCGCGCCCAGGACGACGCCCCAGGCGGTGATGCGCAGACGCTTAGGCGGATGCGCCAGAAACGGGTGCGAGCCATCGGCCGGTCGTGAACGGCGATAGTCCTCGACCGCCTGGCGGATCTGGCTTTCCAAGGCGGCGATCGGGCCTTTTTCGGGTCCGAGTAACTCACCCGAATGCTTGCCGAAGCGGGTTGCATGTCTGCTCGGGGCAGCCACGAGGGTCGGGTGCGTTCCCACGTAATGCGCCAAGGCGGCATTGAAGTCGCTGAGGCTGGCGAAACCCGGCGGTGTCTGTAGTTCGGACGCCAGTATCAGCCGATCGAAGTCCACCAGCATGTTTGCCTGCTCGCGCTCACCGAGCTCGTGCAGGGCGACGGCCTTGAACGCGAGCACGCCAGTGTTGCCGGGATGCTGTTGTAGGTAGGCATCGCAAAGTGCCACCGCCTCGCGGCGCTTTCCCTGTTG
>JABAOC010010353.1_pt5 | contig 12772 bp, 8 predicted proteins | sample 7062161 | NCBI WGS metagenome assembly JABAOC01 (sample SAMN14538625, study PRJNA623070) | marine sediment metagenome | biome: marine biome [ENVO:00000428]; feature: marine pelagic biome [ENVO:01000023]; material: deep marine sediment [ENVO:00002113] | place: India: Gulf of Khambhat ... | reverse complement strand
CGACGCTCGATCAAGGCGTGCGCCGCCTCCCAGAGGACGGGGCCATCGCGTCCGTATCGCTGGATGCGGCTGCATCCTCACAGATCGAGTCCAAGGCTAAGATTGATGCCCGGATTCTGGGTGGGCTGGGCTTCGAACACTACAGCCCGAAAGACTCGAAGTTGGCAGCTCTCTTGGCAGACACGAATAACGGCAATTGCATTTCTAGCGGCTGGTTCATTGAGGTCTTAGCCCGTCAGGTCGCCGACGCCAAGGCCAGGCGCGACGGCAACAGTTTTATCGATGAGAGGTCGGTGAATGAGAATGACGCAGACTCTCAAACGGTTGACGATGGCCTAACCAATCTAGTGCAGATGGCATTATCCCAGGAGCATGACGATGGAGACGGCTCCATCGCAGCGGTTAACGGCTCGGAGCAGGGTTCGTGGCTTCTCCGGTGGTTGCTGAATGCCGGGGAGGACGATGAATGCTCTGATCCAAACGACGATATTCAGGTGATTCTGTAAGAGGAGGTTGTCTTTTCCAACGTTTCGAGATTTCTACAACATCTTGAAGCTGAGGAGATTTTAAAAATCTTTACTTTTTAGCCCGCTTATGTAATAATGGATTCCCCAATACCGCCGAAGCAGTATTGGCCGCAACCCGTGAATCGCAAGAATGGAAGAGTGGGAAGTAAGTTAATAGCTCACTTTATCCTAAGGAGGTTCCATGGCAGAAGATCGCAATCGTAAGGATTCTGGGGTAAGGCCGAGAGCCATCCCGGTAGGCGCCCAGCCGAAGATCAAATGGGACGACTCGAATATGCGGAGTGTCTACGCCAACGTATGCAACGTGGCGGGCACGCGTGAGGAGATCGTCCTCCTGTTTGGGATGAACCAGGCATGGCATTCTGGCCAGAAAGAGGTTACGGTCCAGCTCACGGACCGAATCGTCCTGAGCCCCTTTGCGGCGAAGCGGCTGGTCGTCCTGCTCGAAGGTGTCGTGCGGGATTATGAGTCCCGATATGGCAAGCTGGATGTCGAGCCCCGCCGTCCAACCGAGGGTCCTGTAAGTTAACCGAACCGGGAGCCCGGCCCAGCTCGTAAGAATGATCACGGGACAGGATCCTCGATGCAAATGAATTGATGTGCCACTGCAATGGTGCGAATTCCCGAAGGCCCCGGAGGCCAACCGCGCTCATTTCATGCAGTTGGCAAGCCAGGGGATCGTCACAATTCCGAGCCAGACCAGGCTCTTTGGCGGAAGTTCGCCGGGGCGACTACGCCTAGAGCTTTCGTGCAAGGCTGGCTATCCCTCCAATGCAGTATGCTCAGGGGTGTCCGGAGCGGCGTGGTGCTGCTCGGGCCTGCCGAACGCGGCCCATTCACCCCTGTAGCAGTATGGCCAACCCCCAAGCACAGCGTGAAGCACCTCACTTCAGCCGCGGAGCGCGCCCTGAAAGAGCGCCGGGGCCTTCTCATCCAGAACGATTCAACCCACACCCCTGAAATCCGCTTGTCCGAGGGCTACCACGTTGCCTATCCCATTGAGGTATCGGGCAGGCGCCGCGGTGTAGTGGTCCTGGAGGTAGACCTACGCCCAAGGGATGAGATTCAGGCCATCATGAGACAGCTCCATTGGGGGACTGCTTGGCTCAAGGTCATGCATCTGTGGAAGGATGCCTTGAAGTCTTCGGACATGAATGAGCGCCTCCAGACGGCCCTCGATTTGGTCGCGAGCGGCGTGGAACACGAACGCTTCCACCCGGCGGCCATGGCATTCGTGACCAGGTTAGCCACGAGCCTGGATTGCGACCGGGTGAGCCTGGGGTTCGTCGACGGTAAGCATGTGAACGTGAGTGCACTATCTCACAGCGCGGAGTTCGGCAAACAGATGAACCTGGTCCGAGCTATCGGATCGGCCATGGACGAGGCCATCGACCAGGGGGCCGTGGTCGTGCATCCTTTGCCGTCTGACGCCGCCCCCTTGGTTACTCGCGCACACGCGGAACTTGCCCGCCAACACGGTGCCGGTGCGATCTGTACAATACCCTTGGAGAACAAAGGTAAGTTCCTCGGGGGTCTTACGCTCGAGCGTCCCGCGGACAGGGTCTTCGACCAGGCCACGGTGGATCTCTGTGAAACCGTAGCAGCGCTGGTGGGCCCAATTCTTGATGGAAAACGAGGGGAAGACCGGTGGCTGATCACTAAGGCAGGGGAGTCGTTCGTCGCGCAGTTGCGAAAACTGTTCGGGCCCGGTCATCTGATGCTCAAGCTGATCGCATTGATGCTGATCGCACTCGTTGCCTTCTTCTCGTTTGCCATGGGCGACTATCGTGTCACAGCAACAACGAGCCTCGAGGGAGCTGTCCAGAGGGTGGTCGCCGCCCCCTTCAACGGCTACGTCAGTGAGGCGCCGGCGCGGGCTGGTGATCTCGTTCGGGAGGGAGAATTGCTTTGCCTCCTTGACGACAGGGACCTCAAACTCGAGCGTGTCAAGTGGTCGACCCAGAGAAATCAACTCATCAAGGAGTACCGCGAGGCCATGGCGAAACACGACCGCGCCCAGATCGAGATCATCCGAGCCAAGATCAACCAGGCCAACGCGCAGCTTTCTCTGCTTGACGAGCAGTTAGCACGGACAAAGGTTATCGTCCCCTTCGACGCAGTTGTTATAAGTGGCGACCTGAGCCAGTCGCTGGGTGCACCTGTGGAGCGTGGCCAGGTGTTGTTTGAGGTGGCCCCCCTCGATGCCTACCGGTTGATCGTGGAGGTGGATGAGCGGGAAATCGCCGACGTGGCGGTCGGACAGACGGGAGAACTGGTTCTGCCGTCCGTGCCTGATGAGGTGTTTCCGTTTGTCGTCGATAAGATCACGCCGGTCTCGATAGCCAAAGAGGGCCGTAACTACTTTCGGGTAGAAGCCCGCCTGAAGGAAACTTCGGGACGGCTCCGTCCGGGCATGGAGGGTGTTGGGAAGATCTCGGTAGATCGTCGCAAACTGATCTGGATCTGGACGCACGAGATGATCGACTGGTTGCGCCTCAAACTGTGGACGTGGATACCCTAAAGGGTAAATCGGAAACTCGAATATCGAAATTCTAAACAAGCACGAATTTTCGAAATACAAAATTCAAAACTGTGTAAATAGGTTTTAAAAATTTGAACATTTGAATTTCGGATTTGTTTCGGACTTCGATATTAGGATTTCGAATTTGGGAATAGGCCAATGGGATCTTCACTTTTTAGTCCCTCCTGGTATCGGGTGGCTGCGCTGAAACCCCGGCTGCGCAGCCACGTGGAAATCCACCGTCACCACTACCGCGGAGAGCTCTGGTACGTTCTGCAGGACCACGCCTCGGGGCGATTCCAGCGTTTCACCCCGGCCGCCTATCTCCTCATCGGGCTCATGGATGGGCAACGCTCGGTCCAGGAGATCTGGGAGGCGGGGAGATCACGCCTCGGAGACGATGCCCCGGCCCAGGAAGAGATGATTCGTCTCCTCAGTCAACTTCACGCAGTAGATGTGTTACAGTGTGACGTAACTCCGGACACCGCGGAGCTGCTGAAGCGTTTTGAACGACGGCGGTACAGCACGTGGAAGCAAAACGTGCTCAGACCGCTTTTCATGCGGTTTCCGCTTATTGACCCGGAGCGGTTTTTAATTCGGTTCGAGTCCTTTGTACGGCCGTTCTTCAGTTGGCTGGGGGTCCTTCTCTGGCTGGCCGTGGTGGGGACGGCGATTTTCCTGGCCGGTGTTCACTGGCCCGATCTTACGGAGAATATCACGGATCGTATCCTGGCCCCGCAGAATCTTCTGCTTCTCTGGCTGATCTTTCCCATATTGAAGGCCTTTCACGAGTTCGGACACGCCTTTGCCATAAAGGTGTGGGGCGGAGAGGTCCATGAAATGGGCATCATGCTCCTGGTCTTGACACCCATTCCATACGTGGATGCCTCTTCTGCTTCAGCCTTCCGCAACAAGCGGGAACGCATCGCGGTCGGCGCGGCCGGTATGGGTGTGGAATTATTCATCGCAGCTCTAGCACTGTTGGTGTGGATCAACGCAGAGCCGGGACCAATCCGAGCGGTGGCCTACAACGTGATATTCATAGCGGGGGTATCTTCAGTGCTCTTTAACGGCAACCCCCTCCTTCGCTATGATGCGTATTATATCCTCGGGGATCTCCTGGAGATTCCGAACCTCGGGCCGCGAGGCACCCAGTACATGAGCTACCTGGCGCAGCGGTACTTGTTCGGGCTCCGTGATGCGGAACCACCCCTGTCAAGTCTCGGTGAGCGTGCCTGGTTCGTTATCTACACTATCGCTTCCTTTGTCTACCGAATCTTCATATACGCTGCAATCATCCTGTTCATTGCGAACAGGTTCTTCGTGGTGGGGATACTTCTGGCGGGATGGGCGGTTATAAGCATGATCCTCATTCCGGCGGGCAAGAGCATGAGGTTCCTCTTCTCCTCTCCGAAGCTTGGCCGCAAGCGGGCCTGGGCAATCCTGGTGAGCGCTCTTGTCGTAGCCAGCGTGGTAGCGACTGTTTCATTAGTGCCTGTGCCACTGCGTACCCAGGCTGAGGGGGTCATGTGGATCCCTGAACAGTCGTTTGTGCGTGCTGGGACGGAGGGGTTTGTTGATCAACTCATTGCTGCGCCTGGCACCGGGGTCAGAAGGGGCGATCCCCTCATCGAGTGCTCCGACCCGCTGTTGCCCGCACACATCCGGGTGCTGGAGTCCCAGCTCAAGGAACTAAAGGTGCTCTACGATACCCAAATGCTTTCTGACCGCGTCCAGGCGGAAATAACCAGGGAGGAGATTGAACACGTCAAGGCCCAACTCGATGACGCACGCCAACGCGCAGGAGAGCTCACTGTCCATAGCACCGCTGANNCCCATGGCCAAGGATCTCCCGGGCCGGTTTGTTCGCCGGGGGGAGTTGCTGGGCTACGTTGTGGACCGGGGCATGGTCACTGCCCGGGCAGTTGTCTTCCAATCGGAGGTTGACCTCGTCCGACAGCGGACCTTGGGGGTAGAAGTTCGGTTCCCGGAGACGATTGCCGAAACGGTTCCTGCTGTGCTCATACGCGAGGTGCCTGCGGCCACAGACGAACTGCCCAGCAGGACGCTCAGCCAAGAGGGTGGTGGGGAGATTGCCATCGACCCGCGGGATTTGATGGCCGTGAAGGCCTTTCAGAAGGTATTTCTATTCGATCTCAGAGTGGAGGACCGCATGCAGCTGCTGAATGTGGGTGGTAGGGTCTACATCCGCTTTGACCATGGGCGCGAGCCGCTCATCTACCGGTGGTACAGACGGGTGAGGCGAGTGTTTCTGAGGAGGTTCAATGTCTAGCGTCTCCGCTCCGTCCGTCTTTGCTGGCGGGATCTATCCAGAGCGCGAGGAGGCGCGGGTGGGATGGTTTGACCGGTTGGTAGTTTCCGCGACGGGGGCACTCGCGCCGTGGGTGCGACCCCGTGCCGCACGCTTCGATTGGATAGTTGGACTCGTCAACGAGCATGGTCGATCTATGGGCGACTGGAGCGATGGGAGGATCCTGGAGGTGAGCCGAAGTCTCCGGCAGCGGCTTCGGATTGAGGGGTACACGGAGGATCTGGTCGCTCAGACATTCGCCCTGGTTCGTGAAGTTGCTGGGCGTAGGCTCGGAATGCGTCACTTCGACGTACAGTTGATCGGTGGCCTGGTACTGCTGAACGGGATGGTGGCGGAGATGGACACCGGTGAGGGGAAAACGCTGGCGGCAACGCTTCCCGCCTGCACTGCGGCCCTGGGGGGCATTCCCGTGCACATCGTGACCGTGAATGACTACCTGGCCGCTCGCGACACCGAGTGGATGGGGCCGATTTATCAGGCGCTGGGGCTTAGGGTCGCAACCATCAAGCATGGTATGGATCCAGAGGCACGCCGCGCTGCATATCGGTGCGACGTCACCTATTGCACCAATAAGGAGGTGGCCTTCGACTATCTCAGGGATAGGATCGTTCTCTGGGACAGGCCCAGTGGGATTCGACTCCGGGTGGAACGGCTATACGGTGAGAACTCCCGGGTGCATCAACTCCTCATGCGGGGGCTTCACTTCGCCATTGTGGACGAGGCCGATAGCGTGCTCATCGATGAGGCGCGCACGCCCCTGATTATTTCAGCGGAGGACGATGGCTTTGATGAGCAGAGACTTTACCAGCAGGCCCTCGGTTTTGCCAGAGAACTGGTGCCAAGGGAAGACTACTCGATCTCAGCGAGCGAGCGCTCGGTGGAGCTCACCGACGAGGGCAAGGTTCGCATCGAGGATTTCGCCTGGCCGGATGCACGGGCGTGGACGAACAGACAGCAGCGCCAAGAGCTGGTGCGTCAAGCTCTCGTGGCGCTCAACTTGTTCTCGCGCGACAAGCACTACCTTGTCAGGGATGAGAAGGTACAGATCGTCGATGAATACACGGGCCGGGTGATGGCCGATCGGTCGTGGGAGCGAGGCTTGCACCAGCTCATTGAGGCCAAGGAGGGGTGTGAAATTACCAGGCGGAAAGAGACGCGGGCGCGAATCAGCTACCAGCGCTTTTTCCGTCGTTACCTTTGGCTTGCCGGCATGACGGGTACGGCCCGGGAAGTAGCAGGGGAGTTGTGGTCGATCTACCGCTTGCGTGTGGTCTCCGTGCCCACGAATCGACCAGTAGACCGACACTATCTCCCTGATCGTGTCTATTCCTCGGCAGGGGAGAAGTGGGAGGCTATCGTTGAAACCGTTTCAGACTTGCACCGCAGTGGCCGCCCGGTGCTCGTGGGTACTCGTTCAGTTGCCGCGTCGGAGCACCTGAGCCACCTGATGTGTGATGCTGGTCTGCCGCACAAGGTTTTGAACGCACGACAGGATCAGGAGGAAGCGGAGATCATAGCGAGGGCCGGTGAGCCGGGCCGAATCACGGTGGCCACCAACATGGCCGGCCGGGGGACGGATATCCGTCTCGCAGGGGGTGTCGCGGAATTGGGAGGACTTCACGTAGTTGCCACCGAACGGCACGAGGCGCGGCGAATCGACCGGCAGCTTTTTGGGCGCTGTGGCAGGCAAGGTGATCCCGGTAGTTGCGGCGCCATGGTTTCGCTGGAGGACGAACTGGCAACGGTATATGTGGGCAGGCCAATTAAGTTTTTGGCGGCCGCTTTTCTGAAGGGCGCCCCCCCTCTCGGAGCCCGATGGATGGGAAAGATTCTTTTCCGTAGGGCACAGCGGACGGCGGAGCGGCTGCACGCCAGGATGCGACATGACCTTCTCAAGATGGATGAGCACTTGAGCGACGCGCTGGCATTTTCCGGCCGTCCGGAATGATGGTGGGATCCTTCGCTATGAGGTTTGCAGCCATGCTATTTTTTAGATTTTTCGTGCTCCTGGTGATCGTTGTATCGGTACCTACGGTCGCGGGCACCGTCGAGTTTGATGGTCTGATCGAGCCCTACGTTGTTGTCAAGGTGGGCAGCGGAGTCCCGGGGATTCTGGAGAAAGTGTATGTGGATCGGGGCGACTTTGTGGAAAAGGGTCAGGTACTAGCTAAGCTTCAGTCCGGGGTCGAGAGGGCTACTATGGAACTGGCTCGAGCCCGGGCAGAGATGGAAGCGAGCATTAAGGCGAAGCGGGCTCATCTGGATTTCTGTATCCGGAGGCAGCATCGGAACGAGAAACTATATAAAAGGGAAGCCATCCCTCTTAGCGAAATGGACGAGGCGGAGACCAATAAGATACTCGCAGAAAAGGACCTGCAGGAGGCGTTAGAGAATAAGCGGCTGGCCACATTAGACCTCCAGCGCGCCATCGAGGTGGTCAAGCGGCTTACCATTCGCAGCCCGATCAATGGCGTTGTGGTGGAGCGATTCCTCACCCGCGGAGAGTACGTCGAGGATCAGCCGATAGTGAAACTTGCGCAGATCGATCCGCTCAATATTGAGGTAATTGTCCCGGTTGCCCTGTATGGTTCCATTACGGTGGGAATGGATGCCAAGGTGAGACCAGAGGCCATGCTGGGCGGCGTGCTTACCGCTAAGGTGAGGATCGTCGATAGGGTCATCGATGCGGCAAGCGGTACATTTGGCGTTCGCCTGGAACTTTCCAACCCAGACCACCACCTACCGGCTGGCTTGAAGTGCAAAGTCATTTTCCTCAAGAAATGAGCGAAAAATAGAGCACACCCCGTGCTCGCGGGCTGTGCTCCCCATCCCGAGGTAACGCCGGCTTGTGCGGAAAACGGGGTCAGCACACCCGTGCGCAATGGTGCAAGTTTGTGAACGACTTTGCCGGGCCTGAGGTGAGATACGTCTACTTCGTATGAAGAGATGCTGGAACCTGATCAGCTTCCTGAGGCGGATGGACGTGGGTGTCGGAAGGGTTCGTTTTGCGTCGTGTGGTGAGTTCCTTCCTAACGAGAGGGAGATCGGTCCATGCGGTGGGCTGCCGTCGCAGCCCTTTGAGCAAGGTCGTCTGCATGTGGGGTACGAGAACTGTCTGCCATCTGCGAGCGAGCTGAGGATCCTTGAGCCAGCGGAGAATGTTCCGCGCGCGCTGCACCGAGAGCGGGTGGCGGTCGTCCCGGAACAGTTTCATGATCGCCTCAGATGCCGAGGGATTTTTGACGAAGTACTCTGCCATGCCAATTGCCCGTTCCTTCTGGTTGAGCATGACCATCAGTACGGTGGCGAATTCATCCGCAACCTCTTCGTTCGTGTAGAACGGGTAATTCCATTGGGCTAGTAGGATATGGCCCACCTCATGGAATATGGTAAAAAGGAGAGCGTTTTCGGCTTTTTCCCTTTGGCCGAGGGTATTGTAAAGGTGTTGTGGGTACTCTGCGCAGAGGACAATCCCCGATTTGTCAACGAACGATTTTGGCACACCACACTGCTCGACTCGAATGGGGAAAGGGTCGAAAACGAAGATCTGGTGGAGCTGTTGCTCGAACTTACGGAGGATCTTTTCGGCGGCATCCAACTTGCCCTCGCCGCCGCGGGCGGCGCGAACCGTAACCGTAACCGCCCGTGCTTGAGGTCCTAGACGGTTGTCGAAAATGACATAATAGTGGCCCTTTGCAGGAACCGTTACCGAAAACGAAAGCTTTTTTTCGACCCGACCGAGGAATAGTGGACGGGGGGGAGTGGGGAAACGCCGATAATTGTTTTCGTCCACAAGTGCGACGACAATCTCGCCAGTACTCCTAACCTCTACAGCGACAAATGCATCTTTCGGGAGATTCTTAAGCCTCATTGCCTTCCATTTACCCGGGGGGAGGTCGACGTTGAGCGTCACAGGGCCGTTGGCCGCTAGGGGGCAGAGCCAAACCATCCAGAGACAGAGCGTGAAGAAGGCTGTTGTACGTGGTGATCTCATATACAGATTCGTATCATATGGCTTTTTCGCAGTCAAGTACGTCGAAGGACTAGCATTCAGATGCCCGAGCGGCCTTGTCAAATTTGCCAAATACGTAGCGAAAATTCTTGATTCTTGTTTGTATTGGTTTGTATCACCTTCGCTCAGTATCTAAAAATAAAGGCCCTGGCGGGTTTGCCAGGGCCTTGGTGCTCAACGTGGCGGAGTTGCTTTTTTATGGGGATTGAGATCTTCCAACCCCTTTGCCTCCTCCCAAATTCGGTCCATCTCCTCGAGGGAAGCTTCCTTCAAGCTCCTTTTCCTTTTGGAAAGTATCTCTTCCACGTATTGGAAGCGGGCCACGAATTTGGAGTTGGTCTTCCTCAGAGCGTCTTCGGGATTGATCCCGATAAACCTTCCCACATTGGCCAAGGTGAACAGCAGATCGCCGAACTCTGCCTCTATTCTCTCTTGATCTCCATCTCCGACGACGTCTCGGAACTCCCTCAGTTCCTCCTGGATTTTTTCGAACAGGTCCTCCACATGCTTCCAGTCGAAGCCAACGTGTGAGGCCCTTTGGGTGAGCCGGTAGGCCCTCAGCAGAGCCGGGAGGTGAAGGGGGATATCATCGAGCAGGGACGTGGCCTCGGATTTCCCCTTCTCCCTCCGTTTCAAATCCGACCAATTGAGCTCGACCTCCTCAGGCGTGGATGCCTTGCCGTCGCCGAAGACATGGGGGTGGCGATTGATCATCTTGGTCACGGCCGAGCGCCCAACATCGTAAATGTCGAACTGCCCTTTCTCCTTGGCAATTTGGGCCAAAAAGAAGATGTGCATCAGGAGGTCCCCCAACTCCTCCTTCAACCCTTTCGGGGACCCCTTGTCAATGGCCTCAAGGACTTCGTAGACCTCCTCGATGAGGAAGGTCTTCAGGGTTTCAAAGGTCTGCTTCCTGTCCCACGGACACCCGTCTTCTCCTCGAAGTCGATCCATGACCTCGGCCAACGCTTGAAACTCCCTGCCCCTTTTCATCCCTCCATGCTCCTTTCGATTGTATCGCAAATCGGATTTACCCTTTACATAGGATAGTTACTGCCCATTTTCAAGGTGAAAATTGGGTCTTGAACTAAGCCCCTTTTTATGTTACGTAAAAACTTTAAATAATGGGCCCTTGCGCAACTTAATGATTTTCTTCATACGTTCGCTCAGGCGGAAGTCGGGAGTCGGAGGAATAGATGGACTACAGAGATACCCTCAATTTGCCGAAGACCAATTTTCCCATGAAGGCCGACCTGCCCAAAAGGGAACCGGTCATCCTCAAGGAGTGGGAGGAGAAGAGGATTTACGACAAGTTGAGGGAGTCCGCCAAAAATAGGGAGAAATATATCCTCCATGACGGTCCTCCCTACGCCAATGGACATATCCATATGGGGACGGCGTTCAATAAAATCTTGAAGGACATCATCGTCAAATCCAAATTCATGGCGGGCTACGATAGCGAGTACGTTCCCGGCTGGGATTGCCATGGCTTACCGGTCGAGCACGAAGTGGATAAAAACCTAGGCCCAAAGAAATCCGAGCTCTCAACCCTTGAGATCAGGCGGCGCTGTCGGAAATATGCAGAGAAGTTCATCAACATCCAGAGAGAAGAGTTCAAGCGCTTGGGGGTGTTCGGGGAATGGGATAACCCCTATCTCACCATGGATTCGAAATACACGGCCTGCATCGTTCGCGAGTTCGGGAAATTTGCCCAAAATGGGAGCCTCTATAGGGGAAAGAAACCCATCTATTGGTGCACTACATGCCATACTGCTCTGGCAGAGGCGGAAGTCGAATACCAAATGGACCGTTCCCCCTCCATATATGTGAAGTTTCCCGTGATATCAGATGCGGGGGAGATCCTTCCGTCCTTGAAGGACAGGAAGGTTTCCGTGTTGATATGGACGACGACGCCTTGGACCATTCCCGCCAATTTGGCCATCGTCTTTCACCCTTCGTTCGAGTATGTGGCGGTGGAGGTGGGCGAAGAGGTCTTCATTTTGGCCAAGGCTCTCTTGGAAGAGGTGATGACAAAGCTCGCGGCCGAGGGGTATCGAGTTTTGGAGACGTTTCCGGGGACCGCTGTTGAGGGGATGAAATGTCGCCACCCCTTCATCGACAGGGAGTCGGTATTAATCCTCGGCGATTTCGTGACCCTGGATGTGGGAACGGGATGCGTGCACACCGCCCCCGGCCATGGCCAAGAGGACTATGAGGTTGGCCTGAAGTACGGCCTCGACATCTACTCCCCCCTCGATGACGATGGGAGGTTTACCCCGGATGTCCCCTTTTTCGCCGGTCAATTCGTTTTCGATGCAAATACGGCCGTCAATAGGAAATTGGCTGAGGAGGGATGCCTCCTCAAGGAAGAGCAAATGGAGCATTCCTATCCCCATTGTTGGCGGTGCAAGGATCCCGTAATCTTTCGAGCCACCGAACAGTGGTTCATCTCCATGGAGGCCCAAGGTCTCAGGGAGAAGGCGCTTCGGAGCATCGGTCAGGTGATGTGGATACCCTATTGGGGAAAGGATAGGATTTACGGCATGGTGGAGAATCGGCCCGATTGGTGCATCTCCCGCCAGAGATCGTGGGGTGTCCCCATTGTCGTCTTCTACTGCCGGTCTTGCGGCCATGTATTGGTCAATGGGCAGATCATAGAGCTCGTAGCCGACCTATTCGAGAGGGAAGGGTCAGACGTCTGGTTTCAAGAAGAGGCTGATGCCCTTCTGCCGCCGGATACCCGATGCCCCAAATGTGGGGGGAGTAAATTCCGCAAGGAGTCCGATATCATCGATGTATGGTTCGACTCCGGGGTAAGTTGGGCTGCTGTATTGGAGAAACGGGATTACTTGAAATATCCCGCTGACATGTATCTTGAGGGCAGCGATCAGCACCGGGGATGGTTCCATAGCGCCCTGCTGACCTCGGCGGGAACCCGGGGACATGCCCCCTATGCAACCGTGTTGACCCATGGGTTCGTTGTGGACGGGGAAGGGAGGAAGATGTCCAAATCCGCGGGAAACGTCATCCTTCCGGAGGAAGTCATTCGAGACTATGGAGCGGAGATATTGCGGCTTTGGGTGGCCGCCGAGGATTACCGGGACGATATCAAGCTCTCGGAGGAGATCCTTCGNNTATATCCTGGGAAACATCTATGATTACGATCCTGAGAAGGAAACGGTTCCCTACAATGATTTGATGGAGCTCGATCGATGGGCACTTCATCGTCTACAGAAGCTGGTTTCCCGAACATTGGATGCCTATGAACGGTTCGAGTTCCATATCATCTACCACAGCATCAACAATTTTTGTGCCGTGGATATGAGCGCCCTCTACCTAGACATCTTGAAAGATCGACTCTACGTTTTGCCAGCACGGTC
>JABAOC010005507.1_pt1 | contig 12775 bp, 7 predicted proteins | sample 7062161 | NCBI WGS metagenome assembly JABAOC01 (sample SAMN14538625, study PRJNA623070) | marine sediment metagenome | biome: marine biome [ENVO:00000428]; feature: marine pelagic biome [ENVO:01000023]; material: deep marine sediment [ENVO:00002113] | place: India: Gulf of Khambhat ... | reverse complement strand
ACAAGCACAAAAACGAAATTCTTATAATTCCAAAGCCTCACTGAGGAAATAATGCCAAGTGGGAGGCCCATTGGCAGGGGACAGGTCATTTTTTCTCTTGCACTGGCTTTGTGTAGACGACCTCCCCCCCGNNCCAGATATCTTCAGCCGGGATGGTCATGTAGTCCACAGGAATGACCACAAAATCGGCCAGCTTCCCGGCCTCGATAGATCCCAGGATATCTTCCGCAAACATAGCGTAGGCACCACCCATGGTTGCCGCCCGTAGAGCCTCTTCTCTTGTCATGGCCTGTTCCGGGAACCAGCCGCCCGGAGGATTATTATCCCGGTCCTGTCTGGTTACTGCCGCGTGCAGCGTGTAAAAGGGATTGTAGGGAGAGACGGAATAATCAGTTCCCGTTGCTACCACAACCCCAAGATCCAAAAGGTCTCTCCAAATATAGGCATACTTTATGCGTTCAGGCCCCATCCTGGATTCGGCAAAGTGCATATCCTCAGTGGCATGCAAAGGCTGCATGGAAGCCACAATTCCCAGCTTGGCAAGTCTGGGTACATCTTCAGCAGTGAGTACCTGACAATGCTCAAGGGCGAACCTGGCCTCTTTACCGGCTGTCCCGGTGGCCTTCAGAGCCCTTTCGTAGGCGTTGATGGCGACACGATTCGCACCGTCACCGATGCAATGTATCCTCATATTAAAACCGATTTTGAGCAGCTCGGTCGCCGATTGTGCTATTTCGTCTTCGCTTCGTCTCGGTTCCCCATAAAAGCCAGGATAGTCGCTGTATTCCTCGAGGAAATGCGCACCCCTTGACCCTAAAGCTCCATCTAAAAGAGTCTTGACCGAGCGGACGAAGAATTTGTTGTTGTAGTTAAACGGTTTGCCCAGCTTTTTCGCCGCATTCTCGCTCACCATCTCGTTAATCCTTATCCTGAGAAGCCCGACTTCATAGAGTTTTAATCGTCTTTGAACCTCTTCGTAGCCCGTTACGCTGGCCCCATGGATAGTCGTCAGTCCGCTGGCCACGGCCAACTGAGTCCCTTCGACGAGGTTCCGGCTTCTTTCGTAATCGGTCATCGGAGGCAAGGGCGGAATAAGTCTTGTTAATTGTGAAGGTGCCCTTTCTACGAATTCGCCTGTGGGCTCCCCATTCTTGTCCTTCTTGATATGACCACCCGGAGGATCGGGAGTGTCACGGGTGATGCCAGCCAGTTCCAGGGCTTTGCTGTTGGCACCGCTGCCATGTGTGTAGCGGCTGATAAAAACAGGATTGTCAGGGGCTACGGCATCGATCAGCTCCTTCCGGAATTCCGGCGGATCCCAGACATCTGACATCCAACCGCTCAATACGAGCCACCGTGGCTCAGGCCCTGGCCGCATTCCTTCTCCGGTAGCTAAGCAGCGCTTGATCACTTCCTGCATGCGCTCCACTGAAGCCCATTCACCGATGGCAGGCCTGATGTCTGGAATTCGCGGATACAATTCTCTTTCTCCGTACCTGATGTGGACATGGGCATCATGTAAACCAGGGATCACGGTTTTGCCTTTGAGGTCGAAAACAAAAGTCAATGGACCGATATAAGCCTTGACTCCGGCATCGTCACCCACGTAGATGAACCGGCCATCTTTCACGGCAATGGCAGAAGCGGTGCTGAATTCTTCATCAACAGTATATATGTTCCCATTGACGTAGACTCTATCCGCTTCTGGGGCGTCACTGACTGTAGCTGGTGCTTGGTTGAACAACACAAGCAGCACAAAAATAGAAAAGAGAATAAACAATTTTTTCGTTGTATTCATCTTATCTTCTCCTTTGTCCCCCTATCGGGATTCCAATAAGATAATAATTATAACGGGATTAGTCAAATTGAATCGAAAATGATCTGAAGATTGATAGGTTTTGGTCACGAAAAGTGGGAAAAAATAAAGGGAGAAAGTCTGGTTTTTGAAAAAAAAGTGGTGGGCGATGTAATTTTTTTTAACTCTCCAGCAATAGCTTCTTGGGGGTAGAGTTTTATACAAGCCATAAGGCCCGTACATTTTTCTTTATCAAAAATAAATTTAATTTAATTGCTTTTGCCGTCCTATTGCCCTTTTTCCATCTTCGGTTTCTAATTCACATCTCAGGCAACGCTTGGCTTCTTTAATGGCCATCTGCGCGGTTAGACCCAATTCTACTTCTTTGAAGTCCTTCTGTCTTTCCTTTACAGACAATTTCGGCATTTTGGCTCTTTTAGCTTCCTCTATTTCCTCTTCAGTCAGTTCGATGGGCTCAATGTATAAAGATGGCCTGTTTAGCTTGTATTCCCTTGCTAAACTCTTCCCTTCAAGATATTTTTCGATAGATTCAGCAGCAGCTTTCCCAGCAGCCATGGCTTCTACGACAGTGCGTGGACCTGTTACAACATCCCCACCGGCGAAGACACCTTTTCGATTAGTTAAAAGAGTTTCTTTATCGACAACTATTGTATCCCATTTTGAGATTTCCAGATTATCTTTATCGGTTAAAAATGAAATATCTGGGCTTTCTCCAATAGCAGGAATGAGCGTATTTAATTCCATTGTGAATTCAGAGCCTTCGATAGGGATAGGTCTCCTTCTGCCACTGGCATCCATATCTCCGAGTTTCATGCGTATGCACTCCACTCCTATAACTTTTCCATTTTGAGTTAAAACCTTAACCGGAGCGACTAAAAATTGAATCTCTATTCCTTCTTCGATAGCGCTATCTATTTCTTCTTCAAAAGCAGGCATTTCTTTTCTCGTTCTTCTGTATAAAATTGTAACGTTCTCACAGTTCTCGTTTCGGATAGCTATTCTAGCTGCGTCAATAGCTGCGTTCCCGCCCCCAATTATCCCGACTTTTTTGCCGAGCGTGACTTTTTTCCCTAAATTAACGGCTTTGAGCAGCTCTATTGCTTGGTAAACACCTTCTGCGTTTTCACCGGGAATACGTAGTTTCATTGACTTGTGAGCACCAATAGCAATAAATATAGCTTCATAATTTTCTTTAAAGAGATCATCAATAGAGAAATTTTTACCTAAAGCCATATTTGTTTTTATAGTTACACCCGATTTTATGATGTTTTCAATATCGAATTTTAATATGTCTTTAGGCAAACGGTGATCTGGAATTGCTATCGCTAACATCCCCCCCGGGACAGGTAATGACTCGAAGATAGTCACTCGATATCCTATCTGGTTAAGATAGTAGCCTGCCGTTAATCCTGCGGGACCTGCACCAATAATAGCCACTTTATTTTTCTTTTTCGGCTTTTTCTGTTCATTAGGAGTTTTGTAGTCATTTTCAATTGCCCAATCCAAGACGAAACGTTTTAAGGCCCGAATGGCAATTGGTTCTCCGATTTCCCCTGCTTTGCAAACAGTTTCACAAGGATGGTGACAAACACGTCCGCAAACTGCCAGCAAAGGGTTGTCTTTTCTTATGATATTCAGAGCCTCTTCAAATTTTCCTTTAGCGATTAGGGCAATATAAACTGAAGCTTCTTGGTCAATCGGACAAATGTATTGACAAGGGGAAGAAATGATTTCTTTACAGACTAAAGCCGGACATTTTTTGTGTTTAATGTGATCTTCGTATTCTTCTTTAAAATATCTAAGGGTTGATAGGACTGGATTTGAAGCCGTTTGTCCCAGACCACACATGGAAGCATCTTTCACTACTTGCGCTAATTGTTCGAGCAGCTCAAGATCTCCTCCTTTCCCTTCTGAAATATCATTTACAATTTCCCACATTCTCTGAGTTCCTTCTCGACAGGAAAGACACTTTCCACACGATTCCTCTCTGAGAAAATTCAGGAAATATTTGGCAATATCCACCATGCATGTGGTCTCATCCATGACGATCATTCCGCCAGAGCCCATAATGGAACCGGCTTCTGCGAGGCTTTCGTAGTCAATGGGTAAATCCAACAGCTCCTTGGGAATGCATCCACCTGAAGGTCCCCCTGTTTGAACTGCCTTAAATTCTTTTTCTCCTGGAATGCCTCCTCCAATATCGTATATAATTTCTCTGAGTGTTATACCCATGGGAACTTCAACCAAACCAGTATTATTTATTTTTCCAACTAGGGAAAATATTTTTGTTCCTTTGCTTCCCTTGGTTCCAATTTTTGAAAACCACTCTGCTCCTTTATTTATTATTAAAGGAACATTAGCCCAGGTTTCTATATTGTTGATATTCGTTGGCTTTTTCCACAAACCTTTTTGAGCTGGATAAGGTGGCCTCTGTTGAGGCTCACCTCTTCGACCCTCAATAGAAGCAATCAGAGCAGTCTCTTCCCCGCAAACAAATGCCCCCTCGCCCTTGCTGATGATAATATCAAAATCAAAATCAAAGCCTAGTATGTTCCTTCCAAGAAGACCATATTCTCTAGCTTGTTCAATGGCGATTGTGATGTGCTTGACAGCTAAAGGGTATTCATCTCGCACATAAATATATCCTTGATTGGCTCCAATGGCATAAGCTCCGATTATCATTCCCTCTAATACAGAGTGTGGATTACCCTCCAACAAGCTTCGATCCATGTAAGCACCTGGGTCCCCTTCATCAGCATTGCAGATCACAAATTTAAAATCGCTGTTGACTGCCTTCCTACAGAAATTCCATTTATTACCTGTAGGAAATCCGGCTCCTCCTCTTCCCCTTAAACCTGAATTTTTAACTGTTTCAATTACTTCTTCAGGTGTTTTCTCAGATAAAACTTTGCTTAAGGCTTCATATCCTCCAATAGCCAAATAATCATCGATATTCGTTGGGCCAACATAGATATTATTGCCCGAAACAATTCGTTGCTGTTTGATATAGAACGGAATTTCTTTTTCGTAACGGAATTTTTTATTAGTATTGGGATCGATGTAAAGAAAATCTTCAATAATTTTTTTCTTAAGAATTGTTTCTGAAATTATTGCTTTAACATCTTGTGGCTTAAGCCTTTGGTAAAAAATTCCTTTAGGATATATGATTATATTGGGTTCGAGTTCACAAAAACCGTGACAACCCGTAACTCTTATATCAACTTTTTTCTGAAGATTAAGCTTTTTAATCTCTTTTAGAAATGCCCGAACGATTTTTTCAGAACCTCGAGCCTGTCCGCACGTTCCATTGGAGATGATGATCTGAGTCTTATTTGACGATTTTTGCTTATTTATTTCATCTCTTAAAATAGCTAGGTCTTTTATATTTTGTATCTTTTTCATTCATTGTTCCTTTTTTTTCTTTTTATATTTATTCAAGATTGAAACAACTTTTTTCATGTTCGTCTGCGCATAATAATCCCTATCGATAACTACTACAGGCCCTATGGCACAACATCCGAAACAATTTACTGTTTCTAGGGTAAATTCTCTATCTTCAGTTGTGTGACCTGTCGTGATGCTTAGCTTTCTTTCGAATTCCTCCAAGACTTTGGGTGCACCTCTAACATGACAGGCAGTTCCAAGACAAACGGTGACATTATGCTTGCCCCTGGGTTCCAGGCTAAAAGCCCTATAAAAAGTAGCAACACCAACGACATCTATTAATGGAATATTCAAGGATTCAGAAACTAAAATCAGTGCTTCTTGAGGCAAGTAATTGTATTCAGCCTGAATATCCCTTAAAATAGGCAACAAGGCCTTTCTTTCAGAACTGTGTTTCTTTATTAAGGATGCAATTTTAGAATAATAAGGCTGCATTGAGTTACTCCCATATTTTGATTTTTTATTCTCTTCTTTGAATTTTTTAACCAAAAAGCCTCCTTTATACATGAATTTGAAAAAAAGGATCCGCTTCTTCCTGCAGAACATGGAAAAAGACGATTTATTCCGATGGCACATATATATTTCAAGATCATTTCTTCTTCTTTGTCATGCGTTCTAAATAAACAGGACATTTAATATGATCTTTAGAAGTGCAATATTTTTCTTTATCTGATCGACTGGGAATCATTAATTTCTTCTCGAATGCCTTGCAATACCTTATTTTTGTTTCATCATAGAAGGGGCAATCCATTTTCTGCACCGATGCACAGGATTTATAATGGCAAAAGACGTGCCAATCCAAAATTGGAAGAAAATAGTGGGGAGTAGGGGGAATTAAATTATTGAATTTCTTGTAGATACAGAGAGATAAATTTGAGTTGGTCTTTAAAGATTAAAAAAAACAAAGGTGGGAATGTATAATTTTGTTCCAGAAAGATATCACAACTGTGTAATTATTATACAATTTAAGATTATTCTCCTTCCCCTTTTTTCAAATTATATTTATCTATTTTATTATAGAGAGTCCTTCGTTCGATTCCTAAGATCTTGGCACTTTTGCTTTTATTCCACTTAGTATCTTTTAGTACCTCATAAATATATTGCTTTTCGATTTCTTCTAGTGGTTTGTCAGGAATAAAAATATTTAGCTTCTCCTGCGGCTCCTTTTTGATATTTTGGGGTAAATGTTCAGGTCTAATAACTTCATCCCTACATAAAATTACTAATCGTTCAATTACATTTTCTAATTCTCTAATGTTTCCGGGCCAGTCATACTTCATCAACAAATCTAATGCTTCCGGAGACATGGTTTTTTTCCCTCTACCTGATTCTATTCCGTACTTCTTCATCATGTAACCAACTAGAAAGGGAATATCTTCTTTTCTTTTTTTTAACTCGGGAAGGTATATCGTGATTACATTTAGGCGATAAAATAGATCCTGCCTGAATCTCTCCTTTTTAACTTCTTGTTCTAAATCTCTGTTGCTGGATGCGATAATTCGAACATCGATTTTTATTAATTCTGTACCTCCAACTTTTCTAAATTCTCTTTCCTGAAGAACTCGCAATAAATGAATTTGGGCATTAAGACTCATTTCCCCAACTTCATCGAGAAAAAGGGTGCCTCCGTTGGCTAATTCAAATCGTCCTTTTTTTGCATAGGACGCACCTGTAAAAGCTCCCTTTTCGTGTCCGAATAATTCACTTTCCAGCAGTTCTCCTGGGATGGCAGCACAATTAGCAGCAATGAAAGGTTTATCCCGGCGGAGGCTTTTCATATGAATGAGCCGAGCAATGACTTCCTTACCAGTTCCGCTTGCACCTTGAATTAATACTGTTGAATTGCTATCAGCTATGTTTTCTACTAATTCAAGAACTTCTTTCATGTGTTGACTTTCGCCAATAATGTTCTGAAAACTATATCTCTCTTCTAACTGTTGTCTCAGCAATATGTTTTCAGCTACTAATTCCTGGTATTCTCCTATCGCTTTTACTATCAATTCCGCCTCATCCAATGAAAATGGCTTCACTAAATAATTATAAGCTCCTTCCTGCATAGCTTTAATTGCTGTTTCTATGGTTGCATAAGCCGTCATAATTATGACAGATGTATCAGGATTTATTCTTTTCACAGCCCGGAGAACCTCTATCCCATCTAATCCTGGCATTTTCATATCCACAAAAGCAACGTTGAAAGACTCTGTCTTTACTTTTTCAATCGCTTCCATTCCGCTACAAACTGATACAACACTATATCCTTTTTCCCCTAACCAGTCTGACATAGTATTCCTCATCGCAGCTTCATCGTCGACTATCAAGATTTTAAATTTATGAATCATTTACATTTCGCCGTAAATGGGTAACTTAACGGTGAAGGTCGTTCCCTTATTTACTTCACTCTCCACTTCTATGCTTCCGTTATGTTCATCTATAACTTCATAGACAATGGATAACCCTAAACCTGTCCCTTTTCCTTCTGGCTTAGAACTAAAAAACGGCTCAAAGAGAGAAGGCAGATTTTCCTGGGGGATTCCATAGCCAGTATCAGTAATTTCTATTTTAATAACTTCATCTCTTGGGTCATATCCAGTACGAATTTTTAATTTTCCACCTTTCGGCATGGCTTCTAATGAATTTAAAATTATGTTCATTAATGCTTGATGAAGCTGTTGGGCATCAATCCTCACCTGAGGTAAATCGGATTCTAATTCTTTTGATATCATAATATTTTGAATTGTGGCTTGAGGTTCTATCAAGGCCATTAATTCTGAAATTATGGAGTTAATATTTATGAGGACAGGCTTGAGGTTTGGCCGTCTTGAAAAAGCAAGAAAATTCCGGACAATACTAATGCAACGATTCAATTCCTGTTCAGAAGTCTGTAGATACTTAATTGAATCCTTGAAATCTTTTGGTTTTGGAGTAGGCTTATTTATCTTATTCGAAATAAGCTTTATGCAGTTTGAAATTCCTCCCAAAGGATTACTTATTTCGTGAGCTACACCAGCAGCCAACTGCCCCATAGCGGCTAATTTCTCAGCTCTCATTATTTGTTTTTGTTGTTTTTTATATTCTTGGTCATATCTCTTTAAAATATTAACAATTTTCCCAGATGCTAAAAGCGTAATTCCCACAATAGCTAAAATTGTTATTGAGCCAATGACAAATATTTGATTTTTTAAATATTTTATTTCTTGAAATGCTTCTGAAATATCCTGTTCAACCATTAGGGACCATTCCATTTCTGGTATCCAGAAATAAGCACCTAAGACTTTTCTATCTCGATAATCGATATATTCTCCTACACCACTCTTGCCCTTTTTGCATTCTTGTGTTCCTTTAGTAGATATTTTCTTTTTGAGTATATAATCGGATTCAAATTTTGATTCTGTAAGAAAATAACCTTCTTTGTTGATCAAGTAACTTTCACCTGTTTTGCCGATTTCAATATCTCTCATTAATTTATTAATAGCGTCTAACTTTATTCTTTCAACTAATACTCCGATTATCTTTTCATCAGAATTTCTAATTGGAGCTGCAGCTACCATGGTTGGTCTATGAATAAGCGGAGATAGGAATATGTTTGTATTGAATGTTTTTCCATTTAGTGCTTCACGAAAATTATCCCTATTTATCTTAAAATTTTCCATTTCTTCAGTAGTGATAAGCATTTGGCCATTATTATCCAAAATAAAAATTTCTTCATAACTATCATATTCATTCTTTACAAGCTGGAGATATTTTTTTGCAGTCAAAGAATATTTCTCTCTTACGAGAAGATCATTTTTTATATTTCCTATGGCTCCCAATGATTCCACTACTGAAGGCGATTGGGCAAAAACTTCTGCATCTGTATGGCGTTCGAACAGCCATTTTTGAATTGCAATTCCTTTATTTTTAGCTATCTCAAAAAGGTGGGTTGAAATAGTATTATGAAGGGAATTTTTAAAACTAAAGTAGGAAATCAAAGAAACTGTAAATAATGGAATTAAAGATAAAGCAAGAAATAAAATAATAAAATTTCTTTTTAGGACTCCGTATTTCTTTTGCTCTGTTTTCATTACATCTTCTCTTCACAGATATTGTGTAATAATTATACATATTAAATATCAACGATTTTCTTCGGATTGTCAAATCATATATAGTATGTCTATCTCAGTTCGTAACTTTGCAGTTGTAACAATGTCAGGGGGCAGATCAGTCGATAATAAAGTGATCGAAGTGGTGGGTGATTCAGGATACGAACTTGCGAAATATAGAAATTCCTTTTTGAGCAAACCCGAAATATCTCACAATTTTCCGTAATTTCTGCCCACTGACAGTCTGAGATAGGAGGACCACAGTGGAGACGGGAGGGAGTCTATCTTAAACGTATTATTTTGGAGGTGTGGGTCGATATGTTCCACTATTCCAGTCGCGGGCTCTTTCGTTTTGGGTGTGTTATTCTTATTCTCGAATACCAGCAGATGGAAATTACGAAAAATTGGGATGGATTGAGAGTCAAGTCAAAAAAGGAAAGGCTTATAATTCGAATAATCAGGAACCGTGTCCTCGGGTAAGGCTAAAGACCAATGATTAGGATTGTCTTCTCAGTTATACAAATCGCGGATTGAAAGATTTCCGTGTTTCATTTTTTTTGCAACCTTTTTCGTTTTCCAGCGTATTATTAAATGAATATGTTCTATGGAATAGAACATATAAGGAGCCGCTATGACAGATAAATATATTTCCCGACCCGAAGAGATAGTGCTGCTGGCAGTCTGGAAACTGGAGGACAACGCTTACGGCATAACCATCCGGAATTTCATCCAGGAGATGACAGAGCAGTACTGGTCGATCGGGGCCATTTATGTGCCGTTGGAAAGATTGGAGAAAAAGGGGCTCCTGACTTCATGCAATAGCCTTCCCTCTCCGGAAAGAGGGGGCCGCAGAAAACGACTTTTTCAGATCACTCCGGCCGGCATTAAGGAGCTGGATGAGCTGTTCCGAATCCACGCCATACTCTGGAAAGATTATCCCAAACTCAGCCCGGATGGGAACAAATGACCATGCATCGAGAGAAAAAGTCTGGAAACCGGTTTATCGAATTCTTCGTGGAAAAATTATTAGCCGAAAAATACAGGGAAGGTTTTGTCGGAGATCTTCTCGAATGTTATGAAGCCCGGGCTTCCGACGGACGGTTCTCGGCAAAGATTTGGCTTCTGGTTCAGCTGCTCTCCTCTTTTCTTTCTCTTCTCAAAAAAAACATCAGCGGGAGTGTCGCCATGTTTAAAAACTATTTTCAGATGGCTTTTCGAAACCTCAAAAAGCACAAAGCTTACACGATCATCAATGTTTTCGGGCTGGCACTTGGATTGAGCGCAGCCATCCTCATCCTTCTTTACCTCCAGTTCGAGATCAGCTACGACCGTTTTCATGAAAACGCGGATAGTATCTACCGTGTTTGCATCCGGCATCTTCGCGAAGGACGATTCGAATCGGAGAGCCCAATCTTCACGGCTCCCATCGGACCGGACATGAAAAAAGATTTCCCGGAAGTCGAGGATTTCGTTCGCATGTCCACCCCGCGCACCGCTTATCTCGCCGTGGACAATCGAGCTTTCCGGGTAGATCGCATCAGCTACGCATCCCCCAGTTTATGGACGGTCTTCGGTTTCAAGCTCCTATCAGGCACTCCGGGGTCTTCCCTGACCGACCCCTTTTCAATCGTTCTTTCCTCGCAGACAGCGAAGCGGATCTTCGGCTCTCAGGATCCCGTCGGGGAGACGATCCAAATCGGTCCTGAAGATCTTTATAAAGTCACGGGGGTGGTTGCAGACCTTCCTCCCAATTCTAGCATTCAATTTAACGCCCTGATCTCGTTCGCCACGCTTTACGCGCGCCCCATCATGGGCATGGATTGGAATGGGGGCAATCAGGTCATTACTTACGTCAAGCTCGGAGAAAAAGCCTCTGCCGGCTCTGTGGCCGAAAAATTCCCGGATTTTCTCTGGCGAAACATCAACGAGAAAATCGACCAGTACGGGTGGAAATACGAGGCCTATCTCCAGCCTCTCAAAGAGATCCATTTTTATTACGACGAAAGTTCGCGTACGGCCCTAGTGAATTTTTATACCTTTTCCGCAGTGGCCGTGTTTATCCTTCTCATCGCTTGCATAAACTTCGTCAACCTCACCACGGCCCGGGCAGCAAGGCGTGCCAAGGAGGTGGGGATAAGGAAAGTGATCGGAGCCCACCGAGGAAATCTGATCCGCCAATTTCTGGGGGAGTCCGTCGTCATGACCATCCTGGCCTTCAGCGCGGGAATAGGCGTCGCTTTTATCCTGACTCCCACTTACAATCAGCTTCTGGACAAAGAACTTAATCCCATCGGACTGATTAATCTGACCAGCATTTTTGGGCTCTTTATTCTCATTCTTTTGGTCGGCGTGGCCTCCGGAGTACATCCGGCATTCTACCTATCCTCTTTTCAGCCGGTTAAAACTCTCAAAGGAGTTTTCGATACTGCCAGAAGTAAAAAAAGATTCCGCAATGCCCTGGTCGTGTTCCAGTTCGTGATATCCGTGACATTGATTGTCTGTACCCTTCTTATCCGCAATCAGCTGCGCTACATTAAAAATGCCGAGCTGGGGTACAACAAGGAAAATATGGTGGTTCTACCTTTGGCAGATCGCAATTTGCGGACAAAAACCGAAGAGGTGAGGAATGTCCTTCTCTCTTTGCCGGGCATTATTCAGGCTGCCGCTTCATCGGAGGTTCCGAACAATGGGTTCACCAGAAATGGCTATATCCCCGAAGGATATTCTCACTCCATCATGATTCATGCGCTTGCCGTTGATGAGCATTTTTTCGAAACCTACGGGATAGATCTGGTGATGGGGAGGAATTTTTCCAAAGAGTTCGGAACTGATAAAGACGCTTATCTCATCAACGAGACTCTCGCGAAGCAAGTGGGTTGGGATAACCCCCTGGGCAAGACGATCCGCCGAAACGGAGACAAGAAAGTCATCGGCGTCGTGAAAGACTTTCAGTTTGCGACTCTCCACAACACGATTGCTCCTCTTCTTATCACCAGCCCACAAATGAGAAAAGAATTCGGTTTCCTGACGATAAAAATAAAAACCGGGGATATCCCGGCTACGCTTGGTGCTATCGAACAGGTCACAAAGAAATTTGCTCCCATGGTTCCCTTCGAATATTTTTTTCTGGATGATGCATTCGACCGGCTTTATAGGTCCGAAGAGAGGTTCAAGAAGATCTTCCAGTATTTTTCCCTGCTGGCCGTTTGTATCGCTCTCCTCGGACTTTTCAGCCTCTCGGCCTATTCCGCCCAGCAAAAATCCAAGGAGATCGGGATCAGAAAAGTCCTCGGGGCGAGCGCTCCTCAAATCCTTTCCCTCTTCACCAGGGAAACGATCGTTCTGATCATCGCTGCCAATGTTTTCGCAGCCCCCATTGCCCTTTTTGTGATCCAGAGATGGCTGGGGAATTTTGCCTATCGGAGCGGGATCAGCC
>JABAOC010004509.1_pt3 | contig 12777 bp, 12 predicted proteins | sample 7062161 | NCBI WGS metagenome assembly JABAOC01 (sample SAMN14538625, study PRJNA623070) | marine sediment metagenome | biome: marine biome [ENVO:00000428]; feature: marine pelagic biome [ENVO:01000023]; material: deep marine sediment [ENVO:00002113] | place: India: Gulf of Khambhat ... | reverse complement strand
CAGTATATGATCGCTTACCTAGCAGTTCAGCAGATGTTTTATCACGTAAAATACCTCTTCGGGCCATTTAACGCCGTTTGTGGATATACCATAGTGGATGCGACAAACATCAATATAGTTGAGCCCCAAGTAGAAGCAGGAATGTTCTAAATACAGTTTTACCCCTTTTTATTTTTTATATACCCATTTCTAGCGCTTTCAACTAACGCCAGGATATTCTCAGGAGGCGTGTCAGCGGGGTATATATAACCGCCCGAAAGTAGGAAACCTCTTTTTCCTGCTCTCTCTATCGCTTTCTTACCTTCCAGCCATACCTTTTCCGGTGGGGCAGAAAATAGTTCATTTAAACTAACGTTCCCCATCAAGCCAACCTTATCTCCAACTTTTTCCTTGGCCTCTTTTAAATCGACTTTTTCTAAACTTAAAACGTCGGCACCGGTTTTTGTCATGCTTATTAAAGAAGGGTCAGCTTCTCCACAACAGTGAAGAATATACCCGGCGCCCGCATCGCGTATGGATTTAGCCAGTCTTTTAACGTATACCCCATTTACCTCCCAAGCTTTGTGGGGCCCGAGCAAGTTTAAGGCGAACAAATCCTCGGCACTTATTATCCAATCACATCCCGCCTCGACCTGTGCGGTACAATACTCTATCGCGCATTCGGTCAGAAATTCCATATACCCCTTTTGGAAATCCGGGTTTTTCATTGTGTCACGAAGAAACTTATCCGTTCCCCGCAGGAGCGTTGCCCAAGTGCTGATTCCTCCAAAGCCACCGAGTATAGCAAGCCTATTACCGACTTTCTCCTTCAGAATTCTGGCTGCTTCCACCCTGACCTTCATTGATCCGTCCTTTTTGGGATCCGGAACTCTCAATTTTCTCAACCCCTCTTCTGTTCTCAAAACTGGAATTTCACGCTCGACGTAAGGGGAGATTGGAGATTTAATGGAAACCAAAGCATCAATTCCACAAGTTGGCGTGAGAAAAGAACATACATTGTCGTGTTTCCAAAACTCATAAGATTTTAGCATTGCCTTAGCAATATGCCCAGCATTCCAGTATAAATCCTGCCAACTCAATTGTAAATGCCTTAAAATATGATTTCCGCCGCCAAATCCATAATATACCACGGGTACTCTATCTGGCGTTCCTCTCTTCGCTGCAATTTCAAACCTTTCTTTTGAATTCATCTTCAAACACGAAAATCATTAGAAGTGTTAAAGGTTAAAAAAATATCTACAAGCCACCATTTATCTTCAGAACAAGAATAGCATTTTTAATTAAAAACCAAATTTAATCGATGAAAAAATCTATATAAAATCTATACAAAAAACTTAAAAATAATAAAATTTAATAACTCAAAGGGGCTATTTGCAGAGAGTACTAAAAAGCATCCTCACTGGTCAAAAGCCCGAAAGAGTTCCATGCATGCCAATTCTAACCACTGGGTATGCCTCTAGGGTTACTGGTGTACCGCTTGGCAATTTATATGAAGATCCAAAAAAATGCGTAAGGGCCCAGCTTCTAACGGCGGAAATGCATGACTATGTACCACTTCCCCTTTACGGATACGCGGCCTTCGGTGCTTGGGAATTCGGGGGGGAGGTCGAACTCCCTTATGAAAGAGGCCTCGCACCCATGGTTGTCAAAACCCCGGTGGAAAAACCTGAGGATATCGAAAAGCTGGAGATTCCGGATCCAAAGGAAGCGGGTTCTCTACCGTTGACGATAGAAGCGGCAAAGGAAGCGACGAGGTTAGATTGCCCAGCTGCATTTCCAGCAGGCGGGGTATTTACTTGGGCGTGTAACATCATCGGATACGATAGGATAATGCGCTGGCTCATCAAGGAGCCGGATCTCGTTCATAAGGTCCTAAAAAAGGCCACCGATTTCTCGATCGCCATTGCCGAGTATTTTGTTAATAATTTTGGGGCCGGATCCTGTCTTGCGGTCGACTTATCTCCAAGTGAGGCAAATACCTTGATATCCCCTCAGCATTTTGAAAAATTTGCATTGCCCTATACTAAGGAAGTTCATGAAAAAATATTGAAGATGGGTGTCCCAAACTTCCTCACGCACATATGCGGGGAACAAAACAGGAATTTAGGGCATTGGCAAAAAATTCCGTTTGGGAGGCCTGGTATCTTAAGCTTTGGACAACAGGTGGATCTTGAGGTCGCAGCCAATATCTTTGGCAGGGGCAACTTCATCATGGGCAATGTGAACACCGTTTCAATTCTATCAGAGCCATTTGATGTTGTGTTCGAACTCTCTAAGAAATGCTTGGAGAAAGGCAAGAAGATTCAAGCGGGTTATATATTGTCGCCGGGATGCGAAATCCCGTCGCCCACGCCTCCGGCGAATATTTATGCAATGGTGAAAGCGACAAGGGAATACGGATCATATTAATCGGATGGTACTTTAAAATGAATGTATACAATCGGATGGAGCTAAGTTCTTACGATGAACTAGTTTTTGGAAGAGCAAAGTATCCATTGCGCTATGGTCTTGATCTTGAAGTTGGGAACGGTCAAGTTATCCCCGAAATCAAGCCCCACCCGAGGCCTGGAAAGGAGAAAACTCTTGAAACCCTGAAAAGGGAATACGAAACAATGACTAGAGATGTGCTTGAAAGGGCCATAAACATAGGCCTTCCATCGATTCAAGTTGAAACCGAGCACGTAGTTCAAATAACATCCAATCCAAAATGGGCGGCTGAGATAACTGCTTTGCAGAAGGAACAACTTGAGAAATATCACAAAGCGTACGGGTTAAATTGCGCTTTGAGACAAACGATAGCAGATATAAGAAAAGCCGAAGTCGGTATGAGGGAAGGTGAAGAATTTAATAAAGTCATTGAAGCTTTCGAGGCCTGCGCTGAATCTGGGGCAGATGTTTTATCAATAGAATCACTTGGCGGAAAAGAGGTCTTCGACTACGCAATAACTAGGCAAGATATCAAGGGTATCTTGTTCTCACTCAGTGTTCTCGCATGCGGTGACATGGAATTCCTTTGGAAAGAGATAGTGAACATAGCTAGAAAAAATAAAATTGTGCCTGGCGGGGACTCGGACTGTGCCCGTTCAAATACTGCCATGGTTTTGGCTGGAGGTTATATGAACAAGGAGCTTCCCCATACGATTGCTGCAATTGTAAGAGCTGCCGGAGCATCTAGATCCCTTATTGCGTTCGAAGTTGGTGCAACTGGTCCAGACAAGGATTGCGCGTACGAGGGAACCATAATCAAGGCGATTACGGGCAGACCGGTATCCCAAGAAGGAAAAAGCTCGGCATGCGCTCACTCAAGCCTTGTTGGGAACGTTTCTGGCGTTGCATGCGACCTTTGGTCAAACGAAGCTGTTCAATACGGCGACATGTTTGGAGGTAGCACCCCTCAAGTTTTCGCTGAGATTTTGGGTTATGATGTCGCCCTATTTAACACTGCACTTGCTTCGGGCTTGGAAATTCAAGTAAGAGATTTGTTGGTACTATCAGATAAGTACAGAGACCCCCAGGCACTCATTTTAACCCCAGAAAATGCTTATCGCATAGGAAGGGCGATTGTTGAGAATTCAGGCGACAATTACCTCAGGGCAAAAAATGCCATGCTCGAAGCTGCTAAAGTGATTGAAGAAGAAAGGGGAAAACTTCAGCTCACGGAATCGGAGTTTAAAGCGCTCGAAAAATCGACTGGCATGCTTTCAAGCTTCACAGATGAAGAAGATAAATTTACCGCTGAATGCATTGACATTTACAAGGGCTTAATTCCATCATTTAACCCAAAAAATTACGAGCTTTGAGGCGATGAAGTGAGACTTCTACCAAAAAAGAGGGTGCTGTCAGCAATCCTAGGCGGGAGGGTTGACAAGACACCCGCCACAGCTGTTTGTCAAACCGCCACTCATGATCAAATGCAGGCAGTTGGTGCGAGTTGGCCGGAAGCCCATCTCGATCCTGAAAAAATGGCAAAGCTTGCAAGTGCAGCATATGCTCTTACTAGGCTGGAAACGGCAAGGGTTCCTTTCGATCAAACCGTTGAAGCTGAAGCTTTAGGAGGGAAAATGGAGATCAAGGGAGAAATCCCAGCTATTGTGGAACATCTTGAGGACTTGAGTTTGAAAATCTCAGAGAATTTTCTTGAGTTCGGGAGAATACCCGTTGTACTTGACGCGGTCGAAAGACTTGCAGCGGATGTGGGGAATACACTTCCAATCATGGGAGGGGTAATTGGCCCATTCTCGGTTGCCGCTCAAGTTTTCGAACCTACTAAGATGCTCAAATGGACTATAACCAAGCAAAAGGAATGTTCCGAGGTAATAACGGCGATAGCATATCCATTGATAGATTATGCAAATGAACTAACCGAAAGAGGGGCCAACATAATAGTCATTGAGGACATGTTTTCTTCGCAGCTTGGGAGCAAGCTCTTCAGAGCTGTAGCAAAGGAGCCTTTGAAAAAGGTTGTCGAGAAAACAAAAAACACTGTTGTGATTCACATTTGCGGGAATATAACTCAGATGATTTCAGATGTCGTAGATGTTGGAGCGGATGGTATAAGCATAGCGAAGGAAACTGATTTAGGCACAGCTGTTCATCACGCGAGGGGCAATGCATCTATAATCGGCAATGTCGATCCTGTCAAGGACCTTTTGTTCGGAGAAAGTTCTGTAATAGAGAGAGCTGTTAAGGCTGCGATTGAAGGGGGGGTAGACCTGATCGCACCAGGGTGCAGCATAGCTCCGGCGACTACGATCGAGAACATAAAGCAGATGGTACTGTGCACCCAACGTTATGGTAAAAAGACCAAAGTGGTAGCGCCTCCAATCATCAATTTCAAAAAAATTTTCACCAAGTATGGAACCCTAAAGGTCGCTCCACTAAACTACGAGCGTTTATTTCCGAAAGAACCTGAATTGGATGAGGTCGCCAAGGCGGTTGTTGATAGAGATTTGGAGGGTGTTAAAATGACGGTTGAAAAGGCTCTTAAAAAAATAGACCCATTAAAAATAATTTCGGACGGATTAACCACAGGGATGAACATAGTGAGCAAGATGTGGGACGACGGAGTCTACTTTTTGCCGGAAGTTGTGAATGCTTCGGATGCTATGCAAAGAGGAATAGAACTCTGCGAGAAAAAAATGGGCAAAAAATCAGCGAGGAAGGGGAAAATTATCACTCATGTCGCCGAAGGAGATATTCACGAAATAGGTAAAAACATAGTTTCGGCTCTTTTGAGGGCAAACGGATTTGAAGTCATAGATTTGGGGATCGACGTTCCGATTGAAAAAGTAATTGAAGAAGTAAAAAAGCAGAGACCGATCGCAATAATGGGAACTGCTTTAATGACAACTACGATGACGGCCTTTCCGAGGATAGTTTCAAGGTTAAAAGAGGAAGGAATAACTATTCCTCTTGCATGCGGGGGCGGGGCTGTAAACCAAGAGTATGTTGAAACATTCGAAAACAGCGTATTTGGAGATAAGGCTATAGATGCAGTAAAGATAGCCGAACTAGCACTCCAAGAACTTTCATGGCAAGAGATAAGGAGAAAGATCCATAAATGACATGAAAAAATTCAGGACTTATTTTGGGCCCAATACGGGCTTTTCGCACAACTTTCTCAGGCTCGGAAATCTGTTGATATCAGAGTGCGGGAAGTACATCGCCGAGAGGAACTCATTCTGGAAATCTGGCGCTACTGTCAACTCTAAATAATGCGCGTTCTTCGCTATAATTTCGGCGCCCCTCCTTCTTTCACTAGATATCAGGGCCTGTCTTGCCCCAGCGCCTGCAGCATTTCCCACTGATTTTACTCTATCTATAGGTATATCCGGGTAGAGCCCTATGATTTTCGCACTCCACTTATCGACGTAACTACCAAATGCTCCTGCCAGATAAACCCGGTCTATATCTTTCTCTAAAATCCTCCTTCTCTTCATCAGTATACTGGCTCCTGCATATAAAGCGGCCTTTGCAAGTTGGATTTCTCTGATGTCTTTTTGAGTTATCACAATGTCCTCCACGTTTCCTTCGGTTTCATCGGACCACACCAAAACGAATTCTAAACCATTATTTGATTTTCTTATCCTAGTATTTTTCACCCCAGCATTAATCTGTCCAGTTCTCAACACCACCCCGGCCTTGAATAACTCAGCGGCGGCGTCAACCACCCCGGACCCACATATGCCCCTAGCTGGAGCATCGTCAATAGTTCCATACATAACATCTAGAGTGTCTGGTTCTATGGTAACTTTCTCCACCGCACCTTCCGTTCCTCGCATGCCATGCTTCAAATGCCCTCCCTCGAAAGCGGGTCCGGCCGCACATGAACATACCTCGATATAGTCCTTGTTTCCCAGCACTATCTCTCCATTTGTCCCGACATCGATCGCCAATGTCAATTCAGGCTCATCGTAGAGGTTCGTAGAGAGTATCACCCCAACATTGTCGGCGCCAACGAAACCATCTATAACCGGTAGGACGTGGACATTCGCCCCTGGATTAACTTTAAGGCCGAGTTCCCTAGCCTTGAGGTCAATGCCCTTTTTGACCACAGGCGTGAATGGGGACAAACCTAGGAACTTGGGGTTGAGCTTCAAGAAAAAGTGGTGCATCGCAGTATTCCCAACGACAGTTAGTTCATATATTTCCTCGGGTTTGACATCTGCATTTGAGCAAGCTTTATCTATGATATCGTTCAAGGCACCGATAACTAGCTCGTTTATTTTATCAAGCCCATTCGGATTTTCCATACAATATGTTATTCGCCTCATGACATCCTCCCCGTGCGAAATCTGCGGATTCACCGTGGCCGAAGTGCTCATCAATTTTCCACTATTTAAATCAATCAAATAACCGACGATTGTGCTTGTCCCTATGTCAACAGCAACCCCATATTTTCTTTCTACGGTCTTTCCGGATTCGATCGAGATTATCTCCCTGTCGCCCCATACTGTGAAAGTTAACTTCCAACCACCTTTTCTAAGGGAACTAGGCATTTGCTCAAGTAGCTCACGCTCGATTTCCAGATCATCGAGTCCGTGCTCTTTTCTAATTGCCCTTATTACCCTTTCAAAATCCGGCGTTGGGTCATCCAAAGTAGGCGGCGGAAGCTCGATAAAATACTTGTTAACAAGTGGATTAAGCTTCACCGTGGTTTCGATTGCCTCCGTTAATATTTTCTGCTTCCCCTGCAGAGTTTCAAGCGGCACGGTGACTAACACGTGCCCTTTGACCGGACCCGACCTGAAGATTTTTCCCGAGCTCTCCATCTTCGTGACACATGCAAGCCTGTAACCCTTTTCGATAAACTCCCGCGAGAACATCCCTCTCTCAGCCAGCCTTAGCTCAGCCTCAGCGACCTTATTTAGGTTTTCAGCCCCTCGATCTATTCTGATCCTGCATTTTCCACATTTCGTCAATCCGCCGCACAATGTCTCCAACTTCACCCCTGCTTTCTTTGCAGCATCTAAAAGGCTGGTTCCAAAGTCAACCTTAATCCTTTTCCCTTCTGGCTGAAAAACAATTATCCCCTTTTCCATTAAGTCTCCTTTTTGAACATAAGATGATATTACTATATTTCTTTGATGCTGTTCAAATAAGCACCTTCATCCAAGCTTTTAAGATGATATATCGTGAAGCCATGAAAAGTTCTGCTATGGAAAGACTGTATGAAGCACTTAAATTCACTTATTGGTAATAATTAATTACCGATATATTTAATAAGGGAAAGAAATCTATAAAAAAGAGGAAAATAAAGCGGTATTTAGTAGGGGGGACAAGTAGATGAAGACTACCTTGAGTCTGCTCGAGGGAGAGCAGTACTATTACTACGCACGCAATATTCGGAGGAAGCTGGAATTAAAGTTAGATTGTTATGGTAGTGAAAACTTTGAAGAAAAGGTTAGGAGGTGAAAATATTGAGAAAATTTGCGAGAACGTTGAGAAAGTGGGAGCCTGTTCGTAGAAGAGCAACACAAAACGAAGTTTCCATCGATAAAATAGGCGTCGACATATTCGCTTGGGTCGCTAGGCATTTCAGAGGATACAAAGGGGCAGACCTGTACCTAGACGAAAAAATGTGCTTACTTGGGATAAAACCAGTCGCGAAAGGACAGCGGAGTTTGATTTCAAAAGCAGAGGGAAACGGATTTTTTGTTTCCTGCACCTCACTCATGGGACAAGCCGGTGTGAACGGAAGGAAAAGGGTTCCAGCCGAATGGAACGAAAAAGAGAAAATGCTGGTAGTTTACCTGAAAGGTCGTCGCGGAGAGAAAAGCAATCAAAAAATTTCAGTAGCTTGAAAAGCTAATGGATGCTCGGAAAGATGAGCCCCATGGGGATAAGGATCCTATTAATGGAGTCCTCTGGGGTTCCCATAATTATTTTCTGCATGTCGCATTTTAAACAAGTTTATCTCTTATTTGCCAATTTATAATATGCGTATAGCCCGAGGCCTACAACTGCAGGAAGCAAAAAAAGAAAAAGTTTTGTTTTCCTGTCCATCCGAACGCCCTATTCGCTAAAGACTTCATTGCGTAAGGCTACCAACGAATCCACAGCCGCATCGACATCTCCGTCGATAAGCAAGGTTTGGAGAATACCTTGTACGCCGCTCACAAAAGCCGTGTCTGTGCCGTCTATACATTGTGCGGATGGAACAAAGTGTGTTGCATCTGCCTGTATTTCCAGTATGTCTGTAGTTATTGGACCGAATCCTGTTGCGGGTATATCTACGCGCCATGCAATGCACGAGTCTCGGGGCACAAGCTCTAGACTAAGCGCCTCAACGCTACCTGCAACCTCGAGGAATTTCTTTCCTGCGTCTGGATGGTCACAAAAGCGTGGGACTGACCACATATTGCCGTCCATCACGAAGTAGTCTCCGGTCCCAGGGAACCCTATTATGCCCATATCGGTTCCCCATTCGAATCCCTTTGATGCAAGCATTCCTCCGGCCCATGAGCCATGCACGTACATTGCAGCTTCGTCTGAAATTATAAGGTCACCCGCCTCATCCCAAGTCAGTTCTGCATGATCAGCATTGGTGTACTCTGCTGTGCTCGCTAAGAATTCGAGCGCCTGTCTGATTACCGGGTGCACTGCCGTGATTTCTCCTTTATAGAACGCCTCGTATTTGGCTACTCCACCCTTTAGAATTACCGCGTCGACAAACGGGAATTTCAGCGACCACAGCGATTTCGATCCTATAGCAAACGGAGTGTAACCGGCCGCTTTTATTTCAGCGCAGGCGTACATGAGAGCATAAACGGTAGTAAGGTCAGCTGGGTCTATTCCTACATCATCAAAGATGTGTTTGTTGTAAATGATGCCGCTTTCGTAAGCAGTAAGTTCAGGAATTCCGTAATGATGGCCTTCAAATGTAAGAGCGGGTATTTCGGCCAGATGCGGATTTATAACATTATCCAAGCCCAATTTCTCCCATACGTCGTCTACAGGCAGAATTAGACCTGCTCTGACCCAATCCGCGGTTCTACAAAAGTCAGCGGATAAAAAGACATCAGGTGGTTCTCCTGCATAAAACAGCGTTTCCAATATAGTCACCATCGCCTCAGTGCCAGCAACGGGGTTCTCAGTTAGGGTTATATCTGGATATGTATCTCTGAAGAGTTCGATTACATCATCCATGGCCGCCTTTTCATCTCCAGCGGTGTAGTAGTGGTAAACAAGTACTTCTGTTGAAGGCTCGGGTTCCTCTTCTTCGGGTGCTTTTGGTAGTAAGAAATAAACTGCTGCACCAACGACAATTGCCGTTATAAGTACAACCACTATCAATACGGCTGCTACTTGACCAATATCTCTTTTCATTTATACCTACTTTTTGTACGATTTACATCTATTTAACGTTATTTTAAAATTATGAACTGCATATTTTTTACCTAAAATAGATTATATAAAACCNNCGAAAAAGAGGATAGCTTCTCAACCTGACGTAACTTATTTATGCGAGGTTTGGGAAAAAAATGAGGGCCGAAAAAATGCCGATTGAAGTTTCCATCAAAAAGGACTATGATGAACTCAGCAAGAGGGCGGCGGAGATCATCGCAGATGCCATAAGGAACAAGCCGACCTTGGTTCTTGGATTGGCTACCGGAAGTACCCCCGTTGGCTGCTACCGTGAGCTCGTCCGCATGCACAAGGAGGAAGGACTTGACTTCTCAAGGGTTGTGACTTTCAACCTAGACGAGTATATTGGATTACCACCAACCCACCCCCAAAGCTACCGATACTTCATGAATGAAAATCTCTTCAACCATGTAAACATCAAAAGAGAAAATACGCATGTACCAAATGGTCTATCAGACGACTTTCAGAAAACTTGCAAGGAGTTTGAAGAAGCCATTAAGAAGTCTGGGGGAATCGACCTCCAACTTCTAGGCATAGGGAGTAACGGGCACATAGCATTCAATGAGCCAGGTTCACCATTTGACTCTAGGACTATGGTTGTGAACGTCTCAGAGCAAACGATAAAAGATAATGCACGATTTTTCAAATCCATTGATGAGGTTCCCCGCCAAGCTATCTCCATGGGGACTGGCACCATAATGGAAGCGAGAAAAATCGTTCTCTTAGCAAGCGGTGGGGGAAAAGTGGATGCGGTTGCCAAGTCAGTTAAGGGACCGGTGACAGAAGAGGTACCTGCGTCGATTCTCCAGACTCATCCTAATTGTACATTTATTATTGACGAAGCAGCGGCTTCTAAACTTGGAAGTATTTAAAAAATAACCCCCATAATTAAAAGAGATAACCATGTTGAAGGGCAATTTAATAATAGGGCAGTCTGGCGGTCCGACCTGCGTAATCAACGCTAGTTTATGTGGTGTAATTCAAGAGGCAAAACAACATGGAGAAATAGAAGGGATATACGGAATGCGTTTTGGCATTGAAGGGTTCATGCAGAAAAACATTATTAATCTCCGGTACGAGGATGAAGAAACCATTAAAAAGCTGCTGGATACCCCTTCTTCCGCTTTGGGATCTTCCCGTCACAAAGTCAAGGAGGATGATCTACCCAGAATTTTGGAGGTGCTTAAAAAATTCAACATCAGATATTTTTTAATGATTGGCGGTAATGACACCATGCATACCATCCATAAGGTTGAAGAATATTGCGCTAAAGAAGGACATAAAATCGTTTGTGTTGGCATACCTAAAACTGTAGATAACGACCTTTTTGGCACGGACCACGCTCCCGGCTTTCCAACAGCAGCAAGATTTACAATCCTTTCGGTAAAACAGGAGGGGATCTTGGCTAGAGATATGCAAAAGGTGGATCAGTTTGTTATCTATCAGTCAATTGGTAGGAATGCTGGCTGGCTTGCTGCTTCGGCGGCGGCTGGCAAGGAAAAAGAGTCGGATGCACCCCATCTCATTATTATTCCAGAAAGACCGTTGAATAAAGAAAATTTCTTGAAAGCAGTCAAAAAATATTATGACAGATACGGCTTCGTGTCTATAGTGTGTGGTGAAGGAAGCGTCTGGGAAGACGGCACCCCCGTTTCGGCATCTGTCATTAAAGATAAATTCGGCAATGTCGAGTTTGGGGCGATGGGCGGAACTTCCGCGGCCATGGTTCTACACAGGATAATAACTTCTGAATTTGGTTGGCGCGGAGAGTTTCAGATTACCGAGTCGTTACCGATGTGCTGCGCAGATAGGATGGTCGAGGTAGATAGCGAGGAAGCTTATCTCGTCGGCGTACAGGCCGTAAAATTAGCCGTCGAAGGAAAATCTGGAATAATGGTCACCTTGGAAAGGAAGAGTAATCATCCGTATCTATGCCAAACTGGGACGATCTCTTTGAAAGAGGTGGCGATAAAAACCAAACCCATGCCGGACAATTACATTTCTAGCGACGGTTTTTTCGTTACCAGCGAATTTCTTGATTACATAAGCCCCTTAATCGGGAAAATTCCTCATTATGCTGAATTGAAAGCCAAAGCAGTGACAAAGTGAGTAAAAGAGAGGAATATAAAAAATTATATTATAACTTATTTGAAGATAAAAATGTAATTTTTAAGTCATTTTTAAGCAAAAAACGTAATGAGGCTAGCTATTCTATCGAGAGGCGATAAAGCATGGCAGTAATCAAACCGGTTCTATTTTTAACACGCAGACCCCTTGGGGTTCTAACTTTCGCTCAATTTTGAGTCCATCTTCGTAGCTCCAATTCTCTTCTGCCTGCCTGAAAAGATCCAAAACCCTATACTTCCCCTTGGGAACTCGAAGGCGAAAACTTATATTGGCTTTTTTGCTGCCGTGATTAAAACCGAATAAAAGCTTGTACCCTGCGCTTTCCAGTATCCGCCCCTCCGCCTTGCCCCCGGATATTTCCACCAAAGGTTCGACACCAGCCCATTTGCGTAAAGCTTTCAGAAACTTTCCGTTCTCCTCGCTTCGGTCCAGCTCATATGCCTCACTAACCAACGAGCCTATCAATAACGCTTTGCCTTTACCATAACTGTTGATTATCATCGCTGGCGAACCTTCCTCAAAGTGCGCCATGATTTTTGCACTATCCTCCGATGGCCCCAAGGCCTCCTCGTAGACCAGTCCTGAGACCTCCATCTTCCCCGATAAAGAGGGCATGATCTCACCCGCCGGTTCTACAATCATCTTCGGCTTCTGCCTCCTACGCATCCATCTCTCCCTACAACCGAAAACCTCGTGCAGACCAAGACCCGGTATCACCTCGGAACATTGTCCTTTTTCATCACTCCAACCGGGCCTGACCTCAGCAACCAGCTTGCCCCCCTG
>JABAOC010008688.1_pt2 | contig 12779 bp, 14 predicted proteins | sample 7062161 | NCBI WGS metagenome assembly JABAOC01 (sample SAMN14538625, study PRJNA623070) | marine sediment metagenome | biome: marine biome [ENVO:00000428]; feature: marine pelagic biome [ENVO:01000023]; material: deep marine sediment [ENVO:00002113] | place: India: Gulf of Khambhat ... | reverse complement strand
ATTCGTGGCGTCAGGTCAAGTACGGCCTTCTGTTGACCGTCCTCCTGGCGGCTCTCTTCACCAACCTGACCTTGATGATCTTTGACCCTTTGACCATCCTCTTTCGCACCCTGTCGGTGAGCGTCTGGCCAGCCGTAGATCAGGTGATCACCGTGGTTGAGGCTACGCTATATCGGCTGCCGATGCTTCGCCCAACCGTGTCATCCTTCGACGGTCTGGTGCGGCCCAAGGTCCTCCCAGCCAGTCCGGCCTTCTACCGTTATACCGCTCTCTATGCAGGAGTGTTCGTGGGAGTGATTCTGCTGAACCTCGCGGCGCCGCGTTTCTGGTGCCGCTACGTCTGTCCTTTGGGGGCGCTCTTGGGCCTGGCGAGCAAGGTGGGGATCGTGCGGCGAGAGGTGAACGAGCAGTGTACACAATGCGACGCCTGCGTGAAAACCTGCCCTACGGGAACGATCCGGCCGGGGAAGGAGTATGGCAGCGACCCTGGCGAGTGCACGATGTGTCTCAAATGTCTGGAGATCTGCCCCCATAACGCCATCGAGTTCACGCCCCAACTCATGCCGGCCGAGTGGGAGACCTACGATCCGAGCCGCAGGCAGGCCTTGGTGGCGTTCGGCGCGGCCATCGCTGGCGTCGCTCTGGCGCGGGGCAGTGGCACGAGTTTCAGGGACCACCTGCGCTTGATTCGCCCCCCCGGAGCCAGGGAGAACGATCTGCTGTCCAAGTGCATCCGCTGCGGGGAGTGCATCAGGGCCTGTCCCACCAGCGCTATCCAGCCGTCGATAGCAGAGGCTGGCCTGGAGGGGCTGTGGACGCCCGTCCTCGTACCCCGGCTGGGCTACTGCGACTACTCGTGCAACGCCTGTGGTCAGGTGTGTCCCGTGCAGGCCATCCCGCCCTTGAGTCTGGAGGAGAAGCGGCAGCAGGTCATCGGGCTGGCGTACATCGAAAAGGATCGCTGCATCCCCTGGGCCGACTACCGGGACTGCATCGTTTGCGAGGAGATGTGCCCGGTACCCGACAAGGCCATCGAGTTGGAGCTGGTCGAGGTGCTGACCTCCGACGGAGAACCGGTGACTGTGCAGCGCCCTCACGTGATCAGGGAGCGATGCATCGGGTGCGGCATCTGCGAGTACAAGTGCCCCGTCAACGGCGAAGCCGCCATTCGCGTCTACGTGCCGCCTGCCGCGGACTGACCGGCAGTGGCAGCAACCTCGGCGAGTCGAGAACCCCGGGAAGCTAAGTCGGTACCCTTTCGAGGCAGTCGTCGCTGTCGTGTTGGTCAGGCAGCTTTCACACGACTCTCGCGTTCTGCTATAATGTGAGGTCAGGAAGAGGAGCTAGCGCATGCGGATACGCAGTGGCGATCGAACAGGTTCGGAATAGATGGTCTGCTTGACAGGAATCCGAACGCTCCCGCGTGGTCGTAGGTGCGCTGGCGCGGCCAAGTGGCGATAACGGAAGGAGGCCGACGGCGTGGACAGATTCCTCACGTTGAACCGAAAGGTAGCATTTGCGGGCTACGCGATGGCCGATCTGGTGAGCGTTGGCATGGGAATGGGGGTGCCCATCTTCTGCATCGCGCTTGGGTTCCCCGTGGGATGGTACATCGCCATGAGCGCCATCAGAGGCAACTCACACGTGACACAGACCCTGCGAACGGTGTTGCTGCATGCTGTCGCTGCTTGCCTGGTGACCTTCGTACTGATGGCTCTCCTCTGGGGACCTACCATCCTGCTGCTCTTCGATCCCACTTTCGACGTCGCGAACTTCGGCCATCCAGACATCCTGTATGATCCGACACTGAGCTTCGTCGGCTGGCTGGTGCTCATGATCTTCGTCTCGCCTTTCCTGCAATTGCTGACGACGCTGTTCTCGTCTTACTTGACGCTATCGGTGTCGCTGAAAGAAGAGAGCAGAGCGGTCTAGAAGCACGTGCGTTGAAGTCCGACCTCTGAGGGAGCGATAGATGGAAGGACGAGCAACTGAAAGCGCTTTCTCTGAACATCTATTTGAGTTTCGCGCCGTGGCCGCGAGAAGGCTTGCTCTCTCCTTGACCATCACCGGTGTAGTGATGGTGGTGGAGATCGTCGGGGGTCTGCGCACTGGCAGCATCGCCTTGATCAGCGACGCCGGGCACATGTTCACGCACTCCTTCGCCATCGCCATCAGCCTGGTAGCGATTGTCATAGCAAGGAGACCACCCTGCCACCACCGCACCTTCGGCCTATACAGGGCCGAGATCCTGGCTGCCTTCATCAACGGGCTGTTCCTCCTCCTGATCGTGGCTGTGATGATCTTCGAGGCAGTGCTGAGGATCATCAATCCGCTGGAAGTCCTGGGCCTCCAAATGCTGGGCGTGGCGCTCGTGGGCCTGGCGGTGAACCTGGCCAGCATTGCCATTCTCCAGGGGAGTTTGGGAGAGGATCTCAACGTTAGAAGCGTCTTCTATCACATGGTGGCTGACGCTGCTTCTTCCGTGGGCATTGTAGTGGCGGCGGTGGTCATCTTCTTCAGTGGCTGGAATATCCTCGACCCGCTGGTCAGCCTTGGCATATCGGCGCTCATCATTCGCTGGGCGTGGGGGATACTCAAGGATTCCACGAAGGTCTTGCTGGAGGTAGCGCCTACGGGATTGAACATCGACATCATCGCTGAGGATCTCAGGAGCAAGTTCCCCCAGCTCAGAGAGTTGTATAACGTTCATCTGTGGACCATCACCGCGGGTATGATCGTCTTCTCCGCCCACGCGGAACTGGCTGAGGTAAATCACGCGGTGGAGGCCGGGAGCTTGGTTGAAGACATGAGCCAATACCTCGCTGACGAATACGGGATCATCCAATCTACTATTCAAGTGACGACGCCCGAGGAAGCAAAGGTCTGCGAAATCCCCTAGTGGTGGTTCGTTGCGGCGAGGGCTTGAGTGACAGCCTCCGTCACGACGGGAAGTGACGGGCAAGGAGTGTCATAGACATGGTGGAAGTGATCAATCTCGAGGAGAAAGCTGCCAGTATCGCCAGACCGTGGTCTCCCATCGAGATCGCCCGGGTCAACGATCAGGTCGTCCGCATGGCTTTGCTCGAAGGCGAGTATCATTGGCACAAGCACACCAACGAGGACGAACTCTTCTACGTCCACAGGGGAGAGATCACCCTTCAGCTCAAGGGCCAGCCAGACGTGACACTGCATGAGGGCGAGATGGCCGTCGTACCGAAAGGCGTGGAGCATTGCCCCAGAAGTGTTGGGCCCTCCTATACTCTGGTATTTGAGCCTCGCACTCTGGTCAGCCGTGGAGACTAGTAGACTATGGTGTCCGGGCAGTTGATGCCATGGGCGAGCGCGCGTACAATGAAAGCTGAACAAACCTTGCTGATTGCACAGAGATTTCACTGAGGCGGTGCACGATGGAAGCGCTTGAGGAGTTGCGTGAGAAGGTCTTACCAGTTCTCTTGCCTTGGGGGGTGAAGCGGATCGCCCTCTTTGGCTCGACGGTGAGGGGACAGGATGGGCCCGGAAGTGACATTGACATCTTGGTGGATCTGAAGGAGCCTGAGGATCGCCCTGCTATTGGCTTGAAATGGTTCGCGCTCGAAGAAGAGCTGAGTCGCCTGCTAGGTCGTGAGGTGGAATTGGTGAGCGGAGACGCGCTGAGTCCATACATTCGTCCGTATGTCGAGGAAGATATGGTGGTGCTCTTTGAAGAGGGATGACACGGTATACTTGCGCCACATTGTGGATGCGATTCACAGGATAGAGCGGCACCTCGGTGGTGTATCGAGGGATGATTTCTTCGAGAGTGAGCTGGTACAGGACGCCGAAGTCCGGCAACTTGAGATCATCGGCGAAGCCGCCAGGAACGTTTCGGATGACTTTCGGCAGGCCCATGCCGAAGTTCTGTGGAGCGAGATAGTGGGCATGAGGAATCGCCTCATCCACGCCTACTTCCAGGTGGATTTGGCGATAGTCTGGGAAATCGTTGAAGGGGACCTGCCTCTGCTGAAGGATCAGATCGACCGACTGATCCTGTCCCACGGCGGCACCTAGGGAACGCTACATTATCTGCTCCATGCGCCTCAGCACGCGCAGCACCAGGAAGGTGAGCCACGGCGAGGGGTTCTTCTTGTCGGCGAAGGACCAGCCCTTCCAGGCGCGGTACATCGAACCGGCAGTGTAGCGCCCCTCCTGATCAGGCTGGGCGGTTATGGTGTCCAGCATTTCCCCCAGACGTACGTCAGTGCGTACAAAGGGAAAGCGGCTGAGCACATTTACCACGTGCATGATGTCGTACCAGACGAAGGGATATTTGAGCTTCCTGAAGTCCGTCCCAATGCCGAACATGTAGACCTTGCGCTGCCCCCGGTGCTCCCAGTGCCAAAGAAGCATCTCGGCGCCCCTTCGGGTGGCCTCGCTGTCTGCCAGACCCGGCACCAGTGAGAGCGCCTTCAAGGCATAGACGTTGGCGATGGGACAGGGGTCTGCCTTGCGCCCGGGACCTCGGAACTTCCCCAACTCAGCGGCGGCCACGCATCGCCACCCGTTGTCGTCTACCAGCTCAGCCAGATGCTGGGCTGCCCTCCTCACGGGCGGCTCACCGGCGAGGCCCATGGCCGCCAGGGAGTAGAGAAGCGTGGGCGCATCGCACGCCATCCATGTCCACATGTCCTCGTCCGTCCCGCCAAAGGCCCGGGGGACATTGCCCAAGGTCTGGAAAGGGCCTTCCGGCGCCTGATGGGCCATGATTGCTTCGATGGTCGCGTCCATGCCAGGATCGCCAGCACGCACTCCGAAGTCGGCGAGCGTGCTGAAGGCGTAGATGGGATGGCTGGCGTCGTTGTGTCGTTTGAGAGGGCGCCCAGGCCATGTGGCGGCTTGGGCGATCAGGTCCTGAACCCCGGGGTGGGCCAGCATCTCGGCGCGGGCGGTCTGTACCTCTGCCTCGTCCTCCGGCCGGTCGAGGAGGTCCACCAGCGTGCGGTAGCGGGTCCATGGTTCGTCGCACTCCAGGAGCCATCGAGTTAGATCAATCGCCATCACTTTCCTTTCATCCTCTTCAGGATCCGCATCGCTTTCAATGTGATCCACTTGCTGGGCTGACCTTTGCGCTCAATCCACACGGGTGTCGAGCCACCCTCCTTGATCCACCGGCCATCATCCCACTCAACAACCCAGGTCCACGCCTCTCCAGTCCAGCCCGTGCCTCTCGGCGATGCGGCGTGTCCTCTCCATCAGCGCGGCGTGGTAGAGATTTCGGTTCGCGCGCAGCGCACTGTAGGCCGGAACCAAATCGGGGTGGTGCGTCTGCAACGACTTCCTCATGCGCCCCCAGGCTGCGCCCCGCAGGTTCAGGCTGTCCACCAGCACGTAGCCCACGTTCACTCCTTTGAGCTCGCGGAAGAGGGCATTTACCTCCTCCTCGGTGTCCGAGAGGAAGGGCAGCAGAGGGCCACAGAAAGCCCAGGTGGGGATGCCCGCGTCGGCCAGCACCCGTAGGCCTTCCAGGCGCTCCGGGATGGGCGAAGAGTGTGGCTCGAAGCGTTGGCGGATTTCATCGTCGAGGGTGGTGATGGTGAACGCCGCCACTGGCTCCTTGAGGCGCTTGATTAGGTCCAAGTCGCGCAGGACGAGGGCGGACTTGGTGAGAACGGTGACGGGAAAGTCATAGTCGAGCAGGACCTCCAAACACGCCCGTGTGATGCAGTACCTCTCCTCCAGCGGCTGATACGCGTCGGTCACCGTGCCAAAGGTGATGTTACCCGGTTTGGCCCGTTTGAGTTGCCGCGCCAGTACCTGCGCCGCGTTGACCCTCACGTCGACGAACGTACCCCATTCCTCTTGGTGGCCGGTGAAGCGCTTCATGAAAGTGGCGTAGCAGTACTCACAGCCGTGCTCGCAACCTACATAGGGGTTGAGGGCATAGTCCACCCCTTCGATGCCGCTCTTGGTGAGAATGGACTTACACTCTATCTCCCTGACGAGCAAGGGGCCTTTAGCCTCCCGTGGTGGCGCCGCAGTAGTGGTTCTCTCAATCATTCCTTCGGTCTAGCTCTCCCGTCCCGTGTGAACTCCTCTTGGGGTATGCTCTACGAACAGCAAGTCGCCAAGACAATTTTACACCAGATTCGGCAAAAGGTGTGCCAAGGGCGCACTCGGGCAGGGAGGTTGATAGGTGAAGTTAGCAGGATCTCGGCGGCCACGGGTGGCTCAAGAGAAGACGATCAGGGGTCGGGCCTTGACATGGAGGTGGCGCTCACGTACTATGGATACGAGATGATGGTCGGCAGGCCCTCCGTCGAAAGGAGCGCACAATGAGCAAGACCGAGCGCTATAGGGAGGCGCTCAGAGCACGTGGAAACTGGGATGCCTTTCTGTTAGAAGAGTCCGGACTGCCGGGTCGAAGGGCCAACATCGAATTGGCCCGCGCTGTGGCTGAGGAGGGTCAAGGACAGCTTTTCCGCCGTTACCTCCTATTCGATGCCGCAAAGGCGCCCACAGGCTCCCCCCACGAATTCCTCCCCTTCTGCGGCGTGCTTGGATTGGGCAGGCTTCTGGCTGAGGGGAAGGTGGAGGTGTTGGTGACGCTGCGTCGATGTGCGTCGGATCCACGGTGGAGGATACGCGAGGCGGTGGCTATGGCGCTGCAGCGCCTGGGAGCGGTGGACATGGACCAGTTGCTGCAAGAGATGGAGGAGTGGAGCCAGGGCAATGTCCTGGAGAGAAGGGCCGCCGCAGCCGCCCTCTGCGAGCCCTCTTTGCTGAAAGAAGATAAGCACGTGAAGGAAGTGCTCAAGATCCTCGATGGGATAACCGCTTCCATACCGATGGTCGAGGATCGAAAAAGCGATGAGTTCAAAGCTCTGAGAAAGGGCTTGGGCTACTGCTGGAGTGTAGCGGTCGCTGGTGCCGCCGAAGAGGGCAAGAGAGCGATGGAGAAGTGGTTCTCCAGCGACGACAAAGATGTGTTATGGATCATGAAGGAGAATCTCAGGAAAAGACGGCTGGCCCGCGTGGACGCAGCGTGGGTCGAGGAGTGGAAGGCACGATTGGGAGTGAGGTAGAAGCGGGTGTTGGTCTCGCCCTCGGCACAGCAGTGGAATGGGCGTTTGTCTGCCCGAGGACTGTGGTTTTTGACAAGTTGGATCTCGGTCCGTATAATTAGTACTACGAAGTATTAGGGGGGCTAACCGCCATGTCCGGCAGAACTGAAGTGGCTGCACGTCGGGTCGTAGAGGTCATTCCGCTGGTCATGCGGAGACTTGCGCTGGAGATGCGGAGCACGGGGTATGTGCCGGCCCCGGTGCACTGCCGTTTGATGGTCGTACTGGCGGAGCGGCCTCATAACCTGAGTGAACTGGCGGAGAAGCAGGCGGTCAGTCTGCCCACCATGTCCAACTCCATCAGCACTTTGGTGGAGCGAGGATGGGTCACGCGGGCGCGAGCTCCCCACGACCGACGCGTGGTGATGGTCGAATTAACGCCTGCTGGTCGCACGGTACTTGAGGACATGATGCGTTCGGTCGAAGCACGAGTGGCGCAACTTACTGCTGCGTTGTCACCAGAGGAATGTGATCAACTCTCGGCTGGGCTAGATGTGCTGAGAGGTTGTTTTGCCCGGACGGGTGATAAGAGAGTGGAGTCAGGCGATTGAAAGAGAGTAGGAGAGACGGACTTCCGAAACGAGAAGGGCGATCGAGAGGGCGCACCTTGGGGGCACCGCTTATGCGCGCACTACGCTTTCTTTCGAGCTACAAGTTGGAAGCAGTCGGTGCGTTCATCAGTTTGTTACTGGGCACTTTTGGCGGTCTGATTGTTCCGCGGCTGACTCAGGTGGTTATTGATGAGGGAATCTCTGCTGGAGCGCTCAACGTCATCATTTGGGGTGCAGTAGGAATCGTGATCGCTGCTCTGGTTGCGGCATTGTTCACGTTCGTGCGAGGGTACCTGGCGGCGAAGGCATCCCAAGGGGTGGCCTACGACCTGCGCAACGCACTCTACATGCACATACAAAGGCTCTCCTTCAGCTACCATGACCGCGCTCAAACCGGCCAACTGCTCACTCGAGCTACCAGCGATGTGGAGTTGGTGCGGATGTTCATCGGTACGGGATTGCTGCAACTGGCCAGTGCACTGCTGATGATGATTGGCAGCCTGATTCTGCTATTCAGAATCAACTGGCAGCTGACCCTCATGACACTGCCCGTGATGCTGCTGGTGTTCGGGGTGTTCGGCCTTTTTGCTGGGAGGGGGCGGCCCCTGTTCATCCAGGTTCAGCAGAAGCTGGGGCGTCTCAACACCGTGTTGCAGGAGAACCTGGCCGGGGTGAGGGTGGTGAAGGCGTTTGCCCGCGAGCGATGGGAGGGGGAACGGTTTGGCCTGACCAACCTCGAGTTGCGAGACGCGGGTCTCCGCGTCGGCAGGATGTTTGCTTTTGTCATTCCGCTCATCTTCACCATAGCCAATCTTGGCACGCTGACTGTAGTCTGGGGCGGAGGCTATCAGGTAATCGCCGACCGCTTGACCATCGGTGAGTTGGTCGCCTTTCAGAGCTACCTGATGATGACCATGTTCCCCATGATCATGCTGGGCATGATCATCATGGCTGTCTCTCAGGCTGGCGCCGGCGCGGAGAGGATCTTTGAGATCCTGGACACTGAGGTCGAAGTGACGGACAGGCCAGACGCAGCGGAGTTGCCTCCGATTGAGGGACGGGTCGAGTTTGAGAACGTCACCTTCCGGTACTTTCGCGACCAAGAGCCTGTGCTCAACGGTGTTAGCTTCATCGCTGAGCCAGGGCAGACCGTGGCCTTGTTTGGCGCAACCGGTTCGGGCAAGAGTACGGTCATCAATCTCATACCGCGCTTCTACGATGTAAGTGAGGGAAGAGTGACGTTGGACGGACGTGATGTGCGCGATGTGACCCTCGAATCGCTCCGCCACCAGATCGGCATTGTGCTGCAGGAGACGGTTCTCTTTGGAGGCACAATCCGGGAGAATATCGCCTACGGGCGGCCAGACGCCACGGAGGAGGAGATCACCGCCGCGGCCCAAGCGGCCGAGGCCCATGATTTCATCATGAGCTTCCCTGATGGCTATGATACGGCTGTGGGCGAGCGCGGTGTTACTCTCTCCGGCGGGCAAAAGCAGCGAATCGCCATCGCTCGAGCACTGCTGGTCGATCCGCGTATCCTCATCTTGGACGACTCCACGAGCAGCGTGGACATGGAGACTGAGTACCGCATCCAGCAGGCTTTGGAACGCCTCCGGGGAGGGCGGACAAGCTTTGTCATCGCTCAGCGAATCAGCACTGTCCAGAGCGCGGATCTGGTGGTGGTCTTGGATGCGGGCGAGGTTGCGGCCATCGGTACGCACCAGGAGTTGTTGGAAAGGAGCCCCATCTACGCCGAGATTTATTGCTCGCAGTTAGAAGACGACCGGGTGCCGGGGCCACAGGCCGAGATGGCCTTGAGTGTGGAACCGGGAAGGGGGGTGGTCTGATGTTCCACGGCGGTCCCGGACATGCACTGAGGCAGGAGGTCGAGCACGCCACCGACTTCCGTCACACACTTGTCAGGCTGTTGTCATATCTGCGGCCTTTCGCGGGACAACTGCTGGCAGTGACCCTGTTGGTCCTCGTCAATACTGTTCTTACGGTTGCCGCACCGGGTCTCATTGGACGAGCGGTTGATCTGCTGTGGGACTTCGTCAACGGCGAAATGGGGGCCGACTTGGCCTGGAGCGGCCTGAGTCGTACGATGCTGCTGCTTCTAGGTGCCTACGCTGGCGGCTGGGCCGCCAACCTGGGCAGCTTCTACGTCATGGTCAGCCTTGGTCAGAACGTCCTCTACAGCCTACGAGAGCAGATCTTTGCGAAGATCCAATCGTTGTCCTTGAGCTTCTTCGATGAGCACGAGGCCGGAGATTTGATGTCCCGGTTGACGAATGACACTGACGTCATCAACAGGGTGCTGAGCATGGGGCTTACCCGATTCGTGAGTAGCTTTCTGACACTGGCCGGCATCCTGATCGTTATGTGGGTGCTGAACTGGCGGCTGGCGCTGGTCAGCTTCACCGTCCTGCCAGCCATGGTTCTCAGCACCGTCTTCTTCTCCGGCCGGGCGCGGCGGGCATTTCGAGTAACCCGCCGGACCATCGGCGGCGTATCGGCCGAGCTGGAGGAGAACATCGCTGGCGTGAGGGTGGCTCAGGCGTTCAGCCGAGAGCAGGCCAACGTGGAGGCGTTTCGCCAGGTTAGCGCAGCCAACCGGGATGCTAACGTCGCGGCCGAGTCAGTCACCGCAGCGTTCGCACCCACACTGGACGTTCTCGGCATCATCGGCGTGGCCATCGTCGTGGGCTACGGCGGCTACCTTGCCCTCAACGACCTGGCGTCAATCGGCATCATCGTCGCGTTCGTGCAGTACGTCCGCCGTTTCTTCGAGCCGGTGAGGGCCATTGCTATGATCTGGGCCAATTTGCAGTCGGCCATCGCCGGTGCCGAGCGCATCTTCGAACTGCTCGACACACCGCCGACCATCGTGGATGAGCCGGACGCTATCGAACTACCCTCCATAGAGGGGCGGATCGCCTTTGAGGACGTGTGCTTTGAGTACAAGCCAGGCGAGCCCGTGCTGGAGGATGTGGACCTAATCGCGGAACCGGGTCAGACCGTGGCGCTGGTCGGGCCCACGGGGACGGGTAAGACGACCGTGATCAACCTCATTGGCCGCTTCTATGACGTATGCGGGGGCAGGGTCACAGTGGACGGGCACGATGTCCGGACGGTGTCCCAGGCCAGCCTGCGACGGCAAATGGGCGTCGTCCTGCAGGACACCTTCCTATTCTCGGACACGGTGATGGAGAACATCCGTTATGGTCGCCTGGGCGCGAGTGACGAAGAAGTGATGGGGGCCGCCAAGCTGGCCAAGGCCCATGACTTCATCACCCGCCTGCCGGAAGGCTACCAAACGGAGCTGACGGAGGGGGCCAGCAACCTCAGCCAGGGTCAGCGGCAGTTGATCTCCATCGCCCGAGCTGTGCTAGCCGACCCGCGGATCTTGATTCTGGATGAAGCGACTTCCAGCGTGGACACTCGCACGGAACTGCTCATCCAGAGCGCGCTAAGTGAGTTGCTCCAGGGACGGACGAGTTTCGTGATCGCTCACCGGTTGAGCACCATCCGTGATGCTGACCAGGTGATATTCATCCAGGACGGGCGGATAACAGAGCGCGGGACCCACGAGGAACTCCTGGACAAGGGCGGGCTGTATCACGACCTGTACATGAGCCAGTTCCGGCCCGAAGTCGAGGCCGAGCCCGTCGAGTGCGCGCAACCAGAGGTTGCAGCTGTGCGGGTGCACCCCGGGCGTGCTGAAGCGGAATGATCTCCAGTATGAGGTGACGCGCGTCTGCTACTGGAGAGACGCTCGATCCGACACTCGACCGTCTGCGAAACCCCCCTTCACATTTGTGGCAGGAGGTCAGGAAGATCAGCGCGATTCTCAAGAGCTTCTCGCCACGAGCGGTCGAGCAGGCCATCGAGGCCAACATAGTTGAGCAGGTGCGCGTGCTCTCCACTGCGTCGCCCCACGTCCAGATCCACGATGAACCCGACGTGATGTGGATCACCACCGACGTGCCCCATTCCTTTCTCAACCGCGTCTATCAAGCCCGATTCGAACCCGAGCATGCAGATGGAAGGATCGCCGAGCTTCTGAGTCACTTCGTTGCACGCGCAATCCCCTTGAGCTGGCATGTTGGCCCCTCCAGCCAGCCGCACGACTTGGGAAGACGTCTGATCGCCCAGGGGTTGAGCCACACAGGGTATGAGATCGGCATGGCAGTCGATTTGCGGACTTTGGATGAGAGCCTGTCCACACCGTCCCAGCTGGTGATGGAGCGCGTGGACTGCGCTCCGAAGTTGCAGCAGTGGATGCGCGTCGTGGCAGCCAGCTTCCAGTATCCCGAGAAGGTCGCNNGGCTCGCTGGACGGCGAGACTGTCGGTGCGTCGCGGCTGTTCATGGGAGCCGGGGTGGCGGGCGTCTATGCCGTCGGTACCTTGCCGAAGAAGCGGAGGCAGGGGATTGGGACGGCGATGACGCTTGCGGCTCTGGGCGAGGCTCGGAGATTGGGGTACCGAATCGGCGTGCTTCGCGCGGCGGAAATGGCACTGGGAATCTACCGTAGGCTTGGATTCACAGACTTCTGCAGGTTCGGTGTCTACGAGTGGCAGGGAAAGACAGAGGCACCTGAAGTGGTGGGCAAGGCCTGACTTTGCTGACGCCTCTTGTGCCATCTGTTTGCCTGCCTCAAGAGGGCAAAGTGGTGCCAGTTAGCGAGGCCATGGAAGCGGAAAGAAGGGCACCGAACCTCGTGTCAATCTCCGTTGCTCCAACGACTGAGGTGATACAGAGGCGGTACTACGATCTGCCCGGCACGATGGAGCTAATGAGGCTACTTTGGCTAGAGGCAGTGGTCGACGGCGTCGAGTTTCAGAATATGGCGGAGTGGGACAACCAAGAGCCTCCAAGGGATGAGCGAGATAGACGTCTGGTAGCCTGGAAAGCAAGCGAGAAGTACACGATTGCCGAGATTGCAGCGCTGCTGCAGGAAGCTGAATTGCCGGTCCTGTCCGTCCACGCCAACCGCGATGTTGGAGCCTGCTTATGCACTGGCCTGGAGGAAGATGTCCAGAGAGGGCGCAGACTGATTCATGAAGCACTATCTCTGGCCCAGGCGGTTCAGGCACCTGTGTGCGTCTTCCATCTCTGGGATACCTGGA
>JABAOC010005349.1_pt1 | contig 12781 bp, 12 predicted proteins | sample 7062161 | NCBI WGS metagenome assembly JABAOC01 (sample SAMN14538625, study PRJNA623070) | marine sediment metagenome | biome: marine biome [ENVO:00000428]; feature: marine pelagic biome [ENVO:01000023]; material: deep marine sediment [ENVO:00002113] | place: India: Gulf of Khambhat ... | reverse complement strand
CTGAATGGGCCATTCCTTACTGGACTTATTTGAGACTGATCTTTGACTTTCTTGCAGTTGCGATCGGAATAGGTGGTGTTTCGGTTATACTAATTACCATCAGCACACATACTCCAGAAAAACGAATCTTGGTCGGCACACCTCCTGACCTCCGCGCCCAGACCCCAATCAAATTGACCAAACTCATCTGCTTCCTACTGACTTCTATTGGAATCGTAGCCGTTGCCTTTTCAATAAACCTCAACTCCACAATTATCGCGCTAGTGGGGCTTGGGTTGATCTTCTGGGGCGCGATATTATTCTACGTAAGACCACAGGGTTACGTCAGAGAAGTACTACTCGACAAGACAATATTGCCAATGCTGAAGAATCTAGGTAAGCTAATAGATGAACTGGGCTACAAGAGCAAAGGAATCTACCTACCGCCTAAGTATTTTCAAGGCTTCGAGTCAAGCAAGGTATATATCAGCGCAAACGAAGACATAGAATTACCGCTTCCGGAAAAAACAATGAATGAAGAAGGTAGAATTCTTATTGAAAATCCAAATGGAGCTTTGATCACGCCGCCAGGCATAGAGCTGAAACGACTCTTCGAAAAAGCTCTGGGCACCAATTTCATAAAGGGCGATTTGCAGCTTGTGAAGGAAAAGGTGCCCAGACTTGTGGTTGAAGATCTAGAGATCGCCCAAGAAGTCGAGATGGAAATCAGTAATGACACGGTAATCGTTAGCATAAGAAATTCTATTTACCGAAACGTATGTGAAGAAGCTGCACAACTCTCGAGAGTTTATTCCTCTTTAGGCTGTCCTCTGTGTAGCGCAATAGCTTGTGCCCTAGCTGAAGCTACGGGAAGACTTGTAGTGATAGAAAAGATCCAGACAAGTAATGATGATCAAACTACTAAAATCGAATATCGTACTTTTGATCTGAGACTGGAGGCCTAGCAGAATGAGATTGCCTTTGAATTTCACGGACATTAGCCTCTTGCTGGCTTTCATCGCGATAGTATTGCTCATCACATCGGAAATGTTCTCTTTCTACTATGGCAAAATCACCGTTCAAATAAACAGGAAAAGACTCCGAAACGTTGCTCTGCTGATTTCAATCCTGTTTCTGGCAACTTTGGTGTTAAGAATAGCTAGCATGGTTCTTACTGTGTGATTTCAAGTTTGGGTATAGGCTCAATTGATCCTACTCCATTTCTATCTTTACGGCACACTATGCGTGCTCGACGTTGTTAGGTAGTACAATAATACGGTTTCAACGTGTCCGAACAATGAATACCCAAGCAGATATCTTGACAATGGAGTATACTTCTAGAGATAGATTCACTGAACATTTATTACAGGCATGAAATCCAAATAATTTGGAGGTACGCAAGGTGAGGAAAAAACGTCTCGTGGGTTCATTGCTCGTTGTGCTAGCGATTCTAATAGCTGGCATTGTAGTACTTGGACAAGTACTGCCAACTCCATCCCAGTCTTCTGGTCAAGAGGAACTACCTCTAGAAAGGTCTCCACCAGCTGAGCTTCCTTCAGAAGAAACTCCACCAAATCTTTTGGTAATACCTGAAGTTCCCATCGGTACACTGGGGGTAGTATTGACCGGCTTCCTCGCGTTGCTAATCAGTCAGATTAAACCTAGATCCAGAATGCGATAAGAATCAAGTTGTGACCTACCGAATAGATGAAAAACGAGAACGTGCTACTGTCTTTTCCTGCTTCCAGCGCGCGTTAAGGTGCTAAGACCAGTTCGAAATCGTCTGCGCGGGCCCAGGCTGTGTCAAATCCAGGTGCTATGTGGATCTGCATAATAACCGCGCCGACAGCCACAAAACGCGCTTCTTCTGGAACCGTGAAGTTCGCCCAGGTCGCTTGTGTCCACGTTGTTGAAGTGACTCCTGTCCCTTCAGAGACCAGTGGGGTTTGGTTAGAATCCCACATCACCACGACAATCCTCAGCTCAACTCCGTCAGTCTTGCCCCATGCTCGAAGTTTGTAGGACTTACCTCTCTTCAAGGGAGCATAACCCGACTTGTTAGTGGGATACTCCAAATCGAACTTCTGTCGCCATCCAGTGAACGCCAACGGACTCAGGGTATCGTTTTTTGTGATGTGCATTTCCAGTGACTTGTTCCCAGTGTGTGCATCTGTGGACCATACATGTTCGTCTGTTGGTACGTCTGCCTCTCTCAAATACCAGTAATCGGGTTGTCCATCATCATTGCTATCGTCCCCGACGGAGGGATTTCGCAGCAGGTTAACCAATTCGAAGGTTGCTTTGCAGGTCGTCGTTCCTATCTCTACTGTAACTGTTAGAGGATTTTCAAAGCTTGTGGTTATTGTGTTTCCCGCAGGTTCCCAACTTGAGAAGTTGTATCCATGATCTGCGATTGCTGTCACCATGACGACCTGGCCAACCTCGTAATCGTAGGTTCCCGGAGCAAGATCCGTGGTTCCGCCTACGCCGCTCTGGATGACAAGAGTTCCACGCGCCGGAGTGAGCTTGTTGAAATACCAGTACATGAATGCAAAGGCGGCTATAATAATACTGATTAGTATTATAGTATAGATATGCCTTCTGTTTCTATTCAACTGCATAGCTTCCTTGAAGTCTAGAGTATGAATGACTTTGACTGCAAGCAGATTAAAACCTTATGAACCTAGAGGATGGATTAGTAATTTGTGCGTGCGCGTATCAAAGGAATCTTTGTAACTTCCTTCACTCAACAGGAACGGCTTGTGCGTATTGCATAACTCTTTTTAGTAAGGGTTAGGGTAAGTTAGAACTTCCTAAACAGGCGAGAGAGAAACGGATTGAAATCTAGAAACGCGATTTTATGCCTTTGTACAATGCTCGGTCTTTTGACGCTTGGTTTGGCTCAGCTAGAGTTTGGATTTGCTGTGGATATGCCTTCACCTTCTTGGAAAACCAAAACGGGTATGCCCACCGCGAGGGGGCAAGCCGCGGTTGTAGCAAGTGACGATGGATTAATCTATGTCTTGGGCGGATTTACGGGGTCCGATCCTCCAAATGCAACAGTGGAGGCCTACGACCCCTTAACCGACATGTGGACTATGAAAGGGCCGATACCTACCGCGACGAGAGGCGCAGCCGTCGCCAACGGATTAGACGGACTGATTTACCTGATTGGCGGTGCAAATGGAACAATATACTTGCCAACGGTGCAAGCTTACAACACTACTTCACGCACATGGTCTCAGAAAGCCGCGATCCCAACAGCAACATGGGTCGCCGGCGCTGCAACCGGCGATGACGGCAAGTTCTACGTCGTCGGCGGCGAAGCACCTGAAGATTACTACTGTAACAAAACACAAATCTATGATCCTTCAACGGATTCATGGACACAAGGAGCAGACATGCCTACGGGAAGAAGCATGTTGGGCTTAGTCAAAGGTTCTGATGGTCTACTCTACGCCATGGGCGGATACAACGGCTCTGCGCTGTCAGTCGTAGAAGTCTACAACCCATCAACCGATACGTGGATCGAAAAGGCTCCGATGCCGTCACCAAAATTAGAGTTCGGCATAGTTCTAGGACCTGACGACAAGATCTACGTCATAGGCGGAGGAACCAGCTACTTCAGCAACGAGGGTCCATTCCTGGACACGGTTGAAGTCTACGATCCCAGAACAGATACATGGATCACACCAAGCTGGTCAGAGTCGGTCTTGCCAACAGGGAGGAAGGAGCTCGGTGCGGCTCTTGGAATCAACGGCCGAATCTATGCGATAGGTGGGACCAACGGTACATACGTTGGCACTAACGAAGAAGCTTTTGTTGTTCCCCCCGAGAACATTCCCCCAACCGCCTTCATCGACTTCATAATGCCGAACCCAGCAACTCGAGGAGAGACCATTTCCTTCTTTGGGCACGGCACCGACCGGGACGGCTCTGTCACAGCCTACCGGTGGAGGTCATCAACCGACGGAATCATAAGCAATTCGACGGCATTCGGCATGTCTACGTTGTCAGATGGAATGCACACAATCTATTTCAGCGCGAAAGACAATTCAGACGCATGGTCAGAAGAAGCCATCGCGTTTATAACCGTTAAGAATCCAGGGACCGAACTCCCTCCGCTAGAAGAAAAAATCGACTTGCTGTCAGAGCAGAATGACAACCTGACAAGAGAGGTCACGGACTTGTCCCAGCAAAACACTGATTTAACAGGGAAAGTTGACAGTTTAACCAGGAAAGCTAATCTGATGACCGGGGCACTGATTGGGACCAGCATAGTCATCATCATATTGGTTGCTCCCATCGGAGCAAGATATGTGCCCCTTGCGGCCAAACGCTTTTCCAATGCAGCAAAACGCGTAAGAAAACGCCGAAGAGCAAACACTTGACTGATGGTAGATTAGAAGAATTAGAACCTGATCCCTTCTGAGGCTTTCTTACAGTTGCGATTGCAAAAGGGACAAAAAAAAGAAGGGGGGGGTTCTAGTCTGGCCAGTAGACCGTGATCGGATCAGGCACTCCAAATGTTGGTGGGTCTTCCGAGTATTGAGGTCCATCCGGTGTGCCGACGTTGCATTTCAACACTGGGCCAGAGTTCAGCTCGTAGGTTCCAGGTGACGTGTACCTTTGCTTTCCGGCTGGATTGAAATTCGTTGCTGCGGTGAAGTACAGTCGCGCGCTTTCGCCTTCTGCTAGGTCACCAACAGTCCAAACCAGTTCGGTCGCGCCTTTCACCTTTCCGCTGTTACCGTTTCCGGTGTTTTTCCCGGGATTACGGTAATACTCCACCGATCCTTGGTCGACACTGTCAATTGAAATGATGTCCAGCTCAGCAGCGATCCTATCTTCGACCACGATATTGAACCAGTCGTCACCCAGGTACGCGCTAATTCCTATCATAAACACGAACTCGACGTATTCGCCAACCTCAACGATTCCATCGCCGTCCGCGTCGTTGATCTCTTCCACCGCTTTGTGACAGGCATAGGCAATCGACGCTTGAGTGAGGAACAGCACGCTGAGAACCAGAACAAACGCTACCAGTTTCTTTCTCATAGGAAACCCTCCATTTGAATTCACATTGAGTCTGTGAAAAGCGCTATATAAAACAGTAAGTAGGATATTTCTAGAAACTAATTACATATTTCAGAAGCTTATTTCATTACGCCCTGAACACCTGCAAGTGCGAGCGAGGGCAGAACGACAATTTGTCACAGAAGTTTGACTCGACCTAATTCCTTATAAACTTGCCCCCCCATCTTGACTGCGTCCATACCGTGCAATGGTCATTTGACAGGAGGAGATGAGTGGACGTATTCAACTCTTTTCAGGAATCTCGTCATTCCCCTGTACGACTCTGCAACTAGGAACCTTGCTCGAAAGCACATGAAAACACTGGAAAAGGCTCAATGGTTAAGGCCGAATAAACTCAAAGAGCTTCAACGTGAAAGGTTCCAGCGACTAATCCATCATGCGTATCGTACGGTTCCTTACTATCACAGAATCTTCGATGAGAGGAAGTTGAAGCCTGAGGGCGTCAAAGACGTGAACGACTTTGCAAAGTTACCCGTGCTAACTCGAAACGATGTGCGGAACAACTTGAAAGACCTGATTTCAATCGACTATCCGAGAAGGAAGATGAGACGATCAAACACGGGAGGCTCAACTGGAGAACCGCTGGTATTCTACACAACTCGGGAAAACAGGCAGTGGAGCAACGCCGCCCGATTCCTCGCCTGGCGATGGGCAGGATTCGAGGCTGGAGACAAGTACGCTCAATTATTCGGCTCGTCGGTGGACATCAAGGCTCACGCGGCTGTAAGGAAGAGGTTGGAGGGACTCGTGAAGCGGCAGCTTTCCTTCAACTCCTATCGATGGTCGGAAGCGGATATGGCGACCTTTGCGCGCGTGATTGCCAAGTCGAAGCCGCAGGTGATCTACGGCAACGCAGTTCCTGTGGCGATGATGGCCCAGTTCTTCGAAGACAGTGGTTTCCCTGGCATTCACGCCAAGTCCATCATCATTGACTCCAACCAGCTCTTCGCCAGAGAAGTCGCAACGATCGAACGAGTGTTTAACTGCGACGTTTGGTGGAACTATCACAACCGCGAGAACGGAACGTTTGCGGCTGAATGCGCCGAACATGACGGGTATCACCTGTTTACCCCCAACTTCGCCTTCGAATATCTGCGAGACGGTGACCCCGTAGCTCCAAACGAAACTGGCAATATCGTCGTCACGGACTTTCACAACTACGCCATGCCTTTCATTCGGTACGAAGTCGGGGATCTCGGAAGCTTCACCGAGGAGACCTGCCCCTGTGGCCGCAGTCTGCCCGTGATGACCCAGCTGCACGGACGACGCGCCGACATACTCATGACCGACCGCGGCAACCTGGTCATAGATCCCTTCTATCAGTTTGAGAAGTTCTTCGACGTCGCCAAAATCAAACAATATCAAGTTATCCAAAAGGATCGGACGCATACTGTCGTTCGAATCGTGCCAGAAGCAACTTATTCTGACCGCGACATCGAACGCATCCGAAACATGGTGCACTTCATCCTGGGCGACACCATGCACATCGACATCAAGATTGAGAAAACCATCGCATCGACCAAATCAGGAAAACGGAGATCTGTGATCCGAGAATTCCCAATTGACTTCAACGCCTAAACACTCCGGACCTCCGGGATGCATACACAATTTCTGCAGACTGCGACCCCAGTTTGTACCCGTGCCCAACAAACCATAAAAAGCCAACAACCCTGCAACGTTACAATGCGGATGAGGCACTGCTGGACAGACCTGATATTACGCGTGCGCATTCCAGCAGTGCTGCATCCCTTTGTGTTACCGAAATGCACGCGTTCAATTTGCGAGGCATCCGCGGATGAAAGATTTGTCTAGAACAACCCCAGAGAAGTTTCACAAATAGTATAAGCATTGATTATACAGGCAAGATTAACGAAAGAATTCAACCTTGTGGTCTTTTGAAAATTCTCCAACAGAGTTCACATACTGTAGTAGCTATCATGATAGCGTTGGCCCTGGCGGTCAGCCTCATCTCAACGGCAGCAGCGCGCGCGAGAGTTAGAAACAGACAAAACCACGAGAATCCCACCACTACACTGGAAAGTCACGAAATGCGACTCGACTCCAGTTTCGTCAATTCAAGATTGGTTGCGTGGAAATATGCTGTCTTCGGGAATATGCCTTTTCTACACATCCGCGTTTACCTAAAACAAGGCGAAATTCGCAGAGGAGGATTCTGCAGTTGAAAAGATACGTGTGCTTCGATTGTCAATCACACTGGAAACACGAAGAACAAGACCCCGAGCACCCTTCCTGCCCACGGTGTGGCTCTAAAAACATCGTCGGCTTGCTCGAAATTCTCGAAGAATAATCGCGCGCGCAAGATACGTGTGATTGAAAAAGATTCGAGTTGTTCAGCAACACTCTGTTTCGCGTCCACGAGAGCTCTGTCACTGACGCGGACCCGAAATAAGACTATAGAAATCTTCATCGCATGTTATAGAGGAAACCTACACAAGTCTTATTTCCACGCGTAGAGATAAACGGTAACTCGAATACGTGTTTCGAGGAGGATCTCGTTTGAAACTGTACAGCATAGCTTTTGTGGCGTTGGTCATCGGTAGTTCTGTAATCCTCAGTTATACCGTTCGTTCTCCCCTAGTATCCGTCATCGCGTCCAAGCACAACCAAACCCCTGCAACTTTGCTGCAACTGCTTGAAGAACTCAAAACAGAAATACAAGCCCTCCCCGAGGAAGCCTTCAGCCATCCCAAAGCAGTTGAGCAAAGGAGAAAGGCCATCTGCAATGACATAAAGGCTGTAGTCCACCAAGTGGAAGCAGGGGCCTATACCGGCTCGATCCGCAAACTAGAAAACGCCTTCAGAAACAAACTAGCAGGGTGGATCCTCGATCCCTGGAAAACCGACCTGATTGACAAAGTCAACCACATCATTGACGCCTTCGGACATTACGTGTGAAACTTCTCATCTGTGAAACGACTTTCCCATAGAAGCTTCTCGGAATCAGAAACAGCGCAATAGCGAGAGCTGCGACGCCGTAGTAGAGCAGAATCGTGTTCAACGATTCCGAATACGTTTCGAGCTTCAAGCTGAACGAATAAACGCCGGGTTGAGCAACAAATACGCTGATGAAGCTGTTGTATTCATTCATGCTCAGTGGCTCCAAGGTGCTGGCAGGATACATCCGCCATCCGGCATCATAAGACTCGCTGAGGATCACGTGGACAGGTTCGTTCGCAGTGATTTGCAGTCGCAGCGTCATCGCGTTTTCTCGACCAACGGTCATCGTTGCATTCGCCTTGTTTGGGGCAGACAGCAAAGCGGTCACATCGGTGTAGAGCTCTTTAACCAGGTAACCTCCGCTCCAGGCATCGGTTGCCCGTGTTTCAGCCAGATAGACATCGTCAAACCAAGCTTTTCCCGTGGCGTTTTGCAGGATCAACGAAACCGTGAGAGTGTCCGCAGCCTTGGTCGTGTTGACCCTGAAGTTGACCGAGGAATATTCCCACTCGTGTGACTCAACCGAGAAAAGGGCACAAGGCGATTCAAAGCGTGACCCATCAGCATAGGTAACAGTAGCCTGCAGAGCAAGTGTTGCATTCTCCCCGTAAACATCTTCAGCCCTTGCCCAACCTGAAAGCGCGTACTCCTTCTCAGCTTCACTTGTGAAGCCAACATCGCAAGTTCTCGCAGCTACTCCATCATTTCCAGCGCTGGCTAGTTTCATGGAAGAGACGCCGGATCTAGATACCGTGTGGTCAAGCTCCGAGAATCCTTCGCCCACGTCTTGTTGAATCCAATATTCACTGCTTTCTTCAAACCCGTCGTCCTCAATCAAATTATCTTCTTTAGATACGTCGCCAAATCGGTTGTTGCGAAACAAGATGTACCCTTGGTCTTGCCTGAGGAACTTCAGATCGTCCGTCTCGTTCATCCTCGCGACCAAACGCTCCCATTCGCCCCAGTAGAAATTGTAAACCAGATATTTCACGCCAAGCAAGGCCATCTGCTCTCCAATGTCATCAGTGAAGTTTCCATAGCGAAAGCCATTGTAGACTTCCCTCTGATATCTCGATCTCAAAGGAAACTGAACATAATCATATGCGAGAGTAGCCTCAGTTTCTCTAAGATACTGAACATAGTGATAGTATGACCTCGAGTATACAATCGGGGCAGATAACACTCTATATGAGCTGCTCGTATCTTGGCGAATATGACTGTACACCGCATTGAACTCTGGTGCATAGGAAGTCTGTGGGAACACGAAAAAGGCTGAATCGGACCCGTAATCAGCTAGAGGTCGCCATCCTTGCTCTTCGTATACTGATGGTGCCATAAAGAGTGAAAGATCTAAGAAGACTATTGTCATCATAGCCAATGTCAAAATCAATTGATGACTTGTCCTCTTGAGCAAAGATCTTATCGTGAAACTCGCGCCTATTCCCGCTATCATCGCCAAACATAGTTGCGCCACAACCAGCCATCTAGTAGGAACACGAAAAACAGAAAAAAACGGAACATGATTGTACAACAGACCATAGAGTGGTGTTGTTGCTCCCAAACCCAGAAGCACGTATCCCAAAGCTGCCGTGAAGAAGAAACAAGCGTCCTTGTCCGTTTCGGACGTTGCTTTGGACAATAGAATCCTCTTCATGGTGACCAAGCCGCCAATTGCGAAGTTTAATAGAACTGTTATTCCGAGGTAGACCCCGAGACTTTTCATGTAGGGAATCAAGAGGAGATACGGTTCGGGGGAATAGAAGGCGAATGTATACATACCTACATGTTCTGTGAGACCTCCAATTGTTGACAGATATCGCGGCTCAAGGATCGGATACGCTAGCAGAAACGCTAGGAAAAATGCAGCTCCAGTGTGCCACAGAGCTCTTGTCCATTCTCGCGTGGTCAAAATGAAATAGATGAAGAAAAGCGTCATAAACGAAATCGTAAAGTAAGCGAAGTCTGGTCTTACGACGGTTAACCAAGCGAGTAGCAAGGCAGATAACACTGTTGTGAACGGGCTGGAACCGCGGAGGGCTTTGACGTAGGTTGCTATAATCAAAGGGATCAAAGCGAATCCAACGACCATTGAAAGGTGTCCCAGAAAGAGTTCGAAGACAAAGATCTGAGAGAACGCGTAGGCCGTTGAAGACACTAGGCAAGCTATGCGATCGGATGTCAAAACATGTACAAAGTAATACATTGCTAGGCTTGCCATGACGTAAAAGAGGAACACCGTAAGCTTCCATGAGAGAACAAAATCTCCAGTGGCAGTGGCCAGTAAAAGAGAGATAGAATACATCGGATCAGCGTACACCACTTCAGGCAGGCCGCAGTAGGTAGACTTCAACCAAGTGACGCCGACCGGTACAAATCCTTCAGCCAGCAAGTTTTGTAGGTGATCCACAATAACCATGTACCAGTAGGCGTCTTGTCTGTACGCAAAGCCAAGCATGAGATTTGATGGCGAGAACAGATAGTTAGACGCGAAAACCAAGTTCAGGAGCAAAAGGAGCCCGAGGTCTTCAACGAAGGCTATTAGTCGCTGCCTTTCGATTCGAGTCAACCTCTGCTCCCTTCCAAGCTGAAGCCACTTTCGTTCTCGACTGGAGAAATGCACCTTTGAGTGTTTTGCTGATCACGGACAGGTGGTGACTGAGCGACTTTCGTAATCATCGTCGAAAACTGGCTGGCTATTGCGTTCCAACTGAATCTTCGCGTGGCTCTCTCCATGCCCTTCTTTCCCAGCTTGCGCGACATCTCCCTGTTTGAGAGAATCCTCACGATCGCGTCTGCTAGTTCGGCAGATTCTTCCGGTTGCACCAATATTCCAGTTTCTTCATCCACAACTACTTCTGGTATACCTCCAACCTTCGAAGCCACCACTGGCCTAGCCATACTCATAGCTTCCAGAAGAACCACACCGAGACCTTCAGTGTTTCCGTCAGAATCCAAGACGGCTGGAAGCACAAAAACATCTGAGATCGCGTAGAGTGCGAACAGATCACGATTCGAAAGTCTGCCCAAAACGGAAATCTGTCTCTCAAGTCCAAGGCGCTTAGCCTTTTCTTCAAGCATAGACCGCAGAGGACCATCGCCGACTATGACCAAAACAGCGTCAGAGACAGAGAGCAAAACAGTTGGAATAGCTTCAATCAAATACTCGAAACCCTTTCGTTCTATTAATCGGCCTACCGCCAAAATAACAGATGATTTACCCAAGTTGAATCGCCTTCGCGTGCCGGAAACATCCTTCATGGTTTTCACAGGGTTGACTATCTCAATACCTGGATACACAACCTTGACTTTGGAAGAAGGGACCTTGAAAACAGCAGTTAGCTTTTTCGTGTAAACAGAGTTGGCAATAACGAGGTCAGCGCTGTCAAACGTTTTCTTCAGAAGCCCAACGAGAAACTTGTATTTTGACATCGCCAGCGATAGTTCCACTGGAAAAGCACCAACGACGAGAGACCTTCTGAAGATTCTCTTGAGAATTACACCCATCAGACCCTGTGGAACCGTCCAGAAAGCCACGATGACGTCGATTCTCTCCTTCTTCGCTAACCGAATACATTCTAACATGCCAAACAGAACGTATGGAATGACTTGAAGAAAAGTCAATCTTCTTTTTCGAATATTTTCAGGAATGCTGTAGTCGTACGCCAACGTTTGGAGATATGTCGGATACATGTATGTGAAGCGATGAACGAAAACGTCTTCCATCACATCACGTTTTTTCAAACGATCTTGATGTGGAGTTATTACGTGAACGACGTGGCCCTGATTTGCCACACGCTTGAACAACTCAAAAAGAAAGGAACCGCTCAGATCTCCGCGATAACGCGGAAACGATGAGGTTATCACGAGTATTCGAGACAAGCTGTCTCCTCTGTCGAAGCGATTCTAAAAGCTATTAGCTCAACAGATTTTCTCACAATTTTCAGCAGGAGATTCTCTTTTGGAAGCCTTCTGTCACGCACGTCAACCGGCATCTCCTGAATGTTGTACCCCGCTCTTTCAGCTTTGATCAGCAGCTCTGTATCGAGAATGTGCGTGAAGCGAATACTTCTCAAAAGCGGAAGGATGCTGCTCTTCTTGAATGCTTTCACACATGTCGTATCCGAGAGGTCTGTTCCAAAAAGCAGTTTTACAAGATAGTGGTAGCAAATAGAACACAACTTCCTTAGAGTCGACCTCTGATCGGACGAAGCTTTCAATCTTTTCGAACCCACGGCAATGTCGCAAAATTCCAAAGACCGAATGCTTGCAGGTATGAAATCTAAACCTACTGAGAGATCTATTGGTACGTAAACCACATATTCACTCGCAGAAAGCGTGATACCCTTGCACAAAGCTAGTCCAAGATTCGCTTCGGGCATAGCGGCAGAAGAGACGTTTCCGTTGATTTGCTCAACTTTCCTAAGGAGCTCGGCCGTACCATCTTTGCTACCATTTTCAATCAGAAGGATATCGTAGTCATGTGAGAATGTGTCAAGAAAAGACGCTAGAAGATTAAAGTTCTGTAGCAATATGTTGGCTTCATTGTGTATGGGAATCAAAACAGTGAAGCGCTTCATTCCGTTTCGGAATATGGATTGGAATCTCCCTATATTTAATTCTTGTAGAACTATTCTCTAGAAGAGCATTTTTACAGTTTGGGCGCGCATCTCGCTAACCCTGAGACAGGGGCGTTTGCTTTTGACCTTGAATCTTCCCAGACGCGCTTTTGACGTGCCTGTTGGCGAGA
>JABAOC010030066.1_pt3 | contig 12783 bp, 10 predicted proteins | sample 7062161 | NCBI WGS metagenome assembly JABAOC01 (sample SAMN14538625, study PRJNA623070) | marine sediment metagenome | biome: marine biome [ENVO:00000428]; feature: marine pelagic biome [ENVO:01000023]; material: deep marine sediment [ENVO:00002113] | place: India: Gulf of Khambhat ... | reverse complement strand
GATCCTTCGACAAGCTCAGGACAGGCTTCTACCTGATCGCCTCGCAAGTTACCTTTGACATATTAAATTTATCTATCCAAGGTTCAGTAGGTTCAATAAATATAGACAATTCAGGGTGTTTCATAAATTTCATAGGCCAATCTTTGAGAAATTATCTCAGACTTGCATCTATGGTATCGTGCTACCAAGATTTGTCACTGAATGCTATATGATAAAACCCTACCATTAACATCTCACCTTTTTAATGTTCACACAACTCAGTTAACACTCCAAAAGTTGATTTAGGATGTAGAAAGGCAATCTTATGACCGCCAACACCAACTCCTGGTTTTGAATCAATCAATTGCACCTGCCGTTCTTGGACACGTTTTAAATTCCCTTCCAGATCATTTACTAAATAAGCGATATGATGAATCCCCTCCCCTTTCTTCTGCAAAAATTTCGCAATCGGACTGTTCTCCGCTGTGGGCTCCAGCAGTTCAATTCGTACTTCGCCAACAGGAAACATCGCCACTTTTACTTTTTGATCTGATACTTCTTCAATTCCGGCACATTTCAAGCCAAGCACATCAGCATAAAACTTCACCTGTTCATCCAAATTTTTAACAGCAATACCAATATGATCAATCTGCTTAATCACCTTCTACCTCCTCTCAAAGTCAAGATAAAATATTTGTTCAACGGATAAGAAAACATCGGATGAAAGTTGTTTAGTTTTAAATCCGTGGAGACACTATATAAAAAGTCAAGAAAAAGTTAACTAATAAGAAGGAATAGCTTTTAATAATGCAAACAGACATAATTGTTATTATTTCCATGAATTGGTAATCTGGGCTGGAAAAATCTGTTTCCCCTCATCATTTAAATAAATGGAACCAAAATGAATAAAAGCAACCTTTGCTTGATCAAATTTAGGAGAATGTAAGGGAAGAATTTTATTAGCTAAATCGATTCCTCGGACAATTCCAAGCGTAATCACAAAATTTTCAGGATTGCATAAGGCGATCAGCAGATGACGACACATTTCCGGATCGCGCAAATCTGGAATCCGACCATGAAAACCAATTCCTTTCCAACACAATTCCTGGACCTCTGCCAATCTAAAATAGCTTTTAAATTTTTCTTCACGATAACTTTTGCGTTCTACTGGTGTCCGTGGAATTGCAAACGGAGACACAGGTAACCAGTGAATTTTGATTCGTGGATTTTTCTTGAAATTTATGGCCCACCTAAAAATTTCATTTGCTCTCTGAAGGATAATTAGATAATCTGGTTGAAGCAGATCAATCACCTGAAACTGAAATTCACGAGCCGTTTTATCTGACACAAATCCACATGAATCCAGAATAATTCTCTGTGCCCCAAGTTGGATTGCTTTTTCAGTTAGTTTCTTTATACCAGTTAAAGTGGGTAACAAATGGCCCCTGGGCGTAGTTGAACCAATAAAATGGAGATAATTGATTTGATCCTTTACCTCTGATTTGCCAGACATGGTTAGACCAATTGTCGTCGGTGGGCCAATAATCGACTGACCCGGATCACAGTCAATATAAGCCGTGCGGAAATCTCTCGAGAGATGGTCGAACAGGAATCGGCAAAAGGTGCTCTTACCGCTATCGTTAGCCCCTATGGCATAAATAACTTTTGTGGCAGGGATGGTTTTTAATTTAGTAAGCAGTTGCTGCCATTTTTCATCGATATTTATCATCTTCATTCGATAAATGGTATTGCGAGATCTGTTATGACATGAGTCAGTCCAGCCATAACTCGGGCCAGGTAAGCATAATCAAGTTTTTCTGGTGTATCTGCTGAACTATGATAATAACTATTGCGGAACAGAGCTGTATCAGTGATCATAATAGCAGGGTAATTCTCCTTCCAGAATGACCATTGATCTGACCAAGCGATTCCTGGTATCCATGATGGGGCAGCCACCCCCTCGGAAGGAAATGCCGCATGGTTCCGAAATGAAGTGATCGCTTCAACAACCAGGTCTTTTGATGACATATTGCCAACAAAAGCGATGAAATTACCCACATCTGGATAAAACAGGTTGAAAGGAAAAGGGTATCCCTGGCTACCCTTTTCTTCTGAATAATAACCGATGGATTCAAACGAAAGCATCGCGACAATTTTCTCATGAAGTTTGCGTGAACGACGGGCGTACACACGACTGCCCATGCTGTTTGACTGAAAGAAAGGGGGCTCTTCATTGACAAAGGCGACAAAACGCAACGTACGCCTGAATTTTTGGTTTGATAATAAACGTGCAATTTCCAGTAGCGCAGCGACTCCTGAGGCATTATCATCAGCCCCAGGTGTTCCAAAAACTGTATCATAATGAGCGCCAACAACAATAATTTCCTCAGGGTGAGAGGTTCCGAGCAACTCGACTTCCAGGTTCTTCACAATCCTCTTCTCTACTGTATAACTTTGTGCCGCTACTTCATAATTTATACTATTGAAAGCCGATTCGATAAAATCAACACAAGCTTCAAGAGCCTCATATCTCCAGATATTCCTTTCCCCAATTTGTCCTGCAAGTATGTCCACATGCTGTTGTATTCGATTCTGAATCTTTATCACCATTTCAGTTCGATCCGGCAATGGACCTGAATAGGAAGCGCCTGGCATATCAGTATAAAAAATTTTCTGCATTCCAAAGCTCGATCATTTCATTTTTAAAACGATGACAATTACTTTATAAACAATCGCAAGCTATTCGCCATTACTTCTAAATTAAAATCCCAGAACAGCGATGATTCAATGACACCAGAGTCAACACAGGAATTACATGATTCAGCTTCTTTTTGTAGCTTTTTCATTCTGGGACTGGAGAGAATATCGGCAAGCTTTTCCTGGTAAACATTGCCGATGGGATGAGCTCGATCCTGGCAGTTGGTAACGCTTCCATCTGGTTCTACCCGAATGCTAATTTTAGGAGCATGGCAGCAATATTTGACCTGTCGTTTTTCAAATAACTTTAAATAACCATTGGAATTGTTAATCGATGGATGATTTTTCTTCAACTTTCTAATTCTGCCGAAAACCTCTCTTTCCTTTTTGTTGGGAAGCCGTAAATCAACAATCTTCTTGCCTCCTTTTCGTGGGAATTCGACCACACCCTGGTTAACTGATTCAAAAGTAATCGTAGCGGAAAGTTTCTCGGCAAAATGGGTAAGTTGTTCAACATAAGGATAATTGAGCTGACTGATAACGGAATTAATAAATACTTTTAGTCGTGGATTTTCAGTTCTTATTTTTCTTATCCCGACGAGGATGTTGTTAAACATTCCAGGTACACCTCTTAAACGATCATGTTCTTCATTGGGAATGTCAATAGAAACAATCAAAAAATCCAGATTCTGAGCCAGAGGTCTGTAATGGTCAGGCAAGAGAAAACCATTTGTAATTAATCCTGTAACCAAGCCAAAATTTTGGCAAGCTTTTAAAATCTCAAATATATCTTCGCGCAATAATGGTTCTCCACCCCAGAATGTCGTCGAGACAAATCCACGTTGTTTCGCCTGCTGATAAAAGTCAATTATTTTAGACGTGTCTTGCTCTTCTTTGGATTCGCCACGCCACAAACACGTCGCACATCTGGCGAAACAGCGAGTGGTAATTAAATGTGACACAAAGAATGGACGATTATTAAAAAATCTCGATCTGATAGCACATTTTGTGGCACCTATAAATAGCCAAATCCGATGTAATGCTTGAGCTTTCATAGTATAAATTCTGGGTGTTTATATTTGGTAAATGTTATTTTTTATAGTTAGCAAAGCCTCGCTTTTAACCGAATAAAGCAATCTTTGTTTTGCAATTTCCCGAATAAATCGTTATTTCCAGCATCAGCCCAGATTTTAATCTTTATCTTTAAAAGGGAACATGTACTTGCCTGGTCTGCCGGGTGTGCGATCAAACATAGAGTTTTCCGTGGTTAAACATTGAGCAGGATTGCCATCTTCATCGACCACAAGAGCTTCTCCGATTAAATTTATCATCAAAACGACTTTTTTCCCGAACGCGGAATTGGGTATTTAACCGTTAAAATAAAACAAAGCACAATCAAAAGGATCGTCCCATTTTTCTCCAATTTTTAATGAGAGCTTTTCACCTGAATATCGCTGGTTAAATGGAACAGGCTACTTTGTTCGCCGGGCTGTTATTTGAAGGTCTGCCACGGGTTCATATATCGCTTTTTCAATACGATCAAGTAATAAAGCTAACTGCGTCTTCGTGTGTTTTGTCTGGTAGAATTTCATACTTTTTTCCTCATTCCTCTTGATTCGGATTTCCGACTCTTCTGGAGTGGGTACCTAAAAGACTGGCTTTCTTAATTAAATCCGGTCCAAATTTATTTTGAACGAGATCAATCACCGTGTCAATTTTCTGATCCATCTTATCGTTCGGCTCGAATAAACCGATCTGGGCCTCCCCTTTGGGATTCAAATTGGAGACGGCAATCCCTAACAGTCTAACTTTTTTCCCTTTCCTTTGAAACCTACGATAAAGTTTAAGACTTACCCGGCTGATAATCTGAGATGAATCGATAAAGCTGTCAAAACTTTGAGAGCGTGTGAATGTCGAAAAATCTTCCAATCGTATTTTTAAGGTAATTGTCTTTCCTTTCAACTGCTTTTTTCTTAAAATTCTGCTTAGATTATCGGCCATTGAAAAAATTGTCTGCTCGATTACTTTTTCATCATCGACATCTTCTTCATAAGTATTTTCTAAACTCACGGATTTCACAGTATCATCCGCTTCGACCTCACGATCATCAATCCCATTGGCTAAAGTCCAGAAATGTAAACCGAATTTACCGAATTTTTTAATAACCATATCCTGAGGCAACCTGGCTAAATCGCCGATGGTATTAATTCCCATGACTCTTAATTTTACCTCGGTATTTTTTCCAACACCCCACATTTTTGAAATCGGCAACGGATGTAAAAAATCAAGCATATGGTTGAGATCCACGATGACCAGACCGTCTGGCTTCTCTAAATCCGAGGCAATTTTGGCAATAAATTTGTTTGGTGCAATTCCGATAGATGCTGTTAATTGAAGCTCATCCTTAATGCGTTTCTTGATTTTCCTGGCGATCTCTTCAGGTGAGCCCAGTAGCCGTATACATCCTGTAATATCCATAAATGCTTCGTCGATACTGATCGGCTCAACTTTTGGCGTGAAATCATTCAAAATTTCAAATATTTTCCTTGAAAATTCCACATATCTTTTCATTCTCGGTGGCACGTAAATAGCAAATGGACACAATTTGTAAGCCTGTGAAATTGGCATGGCAGAGTGGATACCATACTTTCGGGCTTCATAATTACACGTTGAAACGACACCTCTCCCCTTTCCACCTTTGGGGTCAGCACCCACGACAACCGGTTTGCCCCGATATTCTGGGTGATCCAATTCTTCAATGGCAGCGAAAAAGGCGTCCATGTCGATATGTAGGATGATTCGTGACATTTTTTAGCGCATGAAGTTAACTTGCTGAACTTTCCTTTTGTGTTTAAAATAATCCCTAACGATATTCATCGCCAATCTCGGATCTTCGAAAATCCTTTTCACATACCTCAAAGAAAATTTAGACATAATTGATTTTAGCCGTCGGCTATTGCACAAGGACATTGTATCCAATGCAATCTGCTGAAATTCATCGAAATCAATATGTTCGTTAATATAGAAATCTTTTCGATTGGAGACCAGTGGACTTAAACTGAACTGCCGCCAGTCAACATCCTCAGTAATATAACCTTTTGCAAGGGCATAATCCCAGAGTTGAGTTCCGGGAAGTGGCGTTGTTACAGTCAACTGGCAAGAATTTTTGGTATCCATATCCAGGATTTCCCGTATTAATTCCCGGGTCTTTTGAATGTCCTCGATGGTTTCTGGTGGTGCACCGATCATGAAGCAACAATAAGCCCCAATGCCATATTTGTTCAAAATTTTGACAGCATTCCGATTATCTTCAACAGTGACATTTTTTCCTTTGAGGTAATGTAAGATTTTATCAGAGCCAGATTCCAATCCTAATGCGACTTTCACGACCCCCATCTTTTTTAACAGTTGAATTAGACGATCTGTGACCATATTTGCCCGAAGATCGACTAAAAAACGAATCTTACCCAACAGTTTGCGCTGCTCCATTCCCTCAATAATTGACTCGATTCGTTTGGTGCTGCTGACAAAAAGATCATCACTCATGGTAATGGCTTCAACGTGATATTGGCGGATTAAATTTTCCATTTCATTCGCCACATATTGGGGAGAATGGAACCGGGAGTTGCCCCATTTGGCTGAAACATGGCAATAGATACAGTTAAATGGACATCCTCTTGAAGTCAGCATAGTGGCGCCGCGGAGAAATTCATTGCTCATCAGGATCTGACTTGGTTCTAAAAACTGATGGATATGTAAAAGTTCTCGATCTGGCTTGGGTATTCGATCTAAAGGTCTGATTAATTCTCGTGGTCTTGTGAATTCCAATTTTCCATCATTCCAGAACACCAGACCATTGATATTTCGGAGGTCAGACGGCATCAACTTTCCCTTATCTAAATAAATCTGCATGAGCTCCAACAACGTCTGCTCCCCTTCGCCAATAAAACCGATGTCTGTGTATTTAGATAATTTATGAGGTAAACATGTGATATGAGGTCCTCCAGCCAGTACGATGACCTGTCGTTGTTTTTTAACCTGTTCCATCAACTGGAGGACATCGTAATAACCAGCAGTGTAAGCTGTAAATCCAACAATCTCGGGATCATGATCAATAATTTTTCGGAGCGTCTCGCAACCAGTATTCACGATTGCAATATCATGAAAATCTAAATACTCTTTTAAATAGGATGCTAAATAGCCAAGCCCCAATGGTGGCTTATCATTCCCGATACCCGAGGACCAGTGATTAACGAGCACTAATTTTGCCATGGAATCCTTTTATCAAGCTCTTAATGGTTTGAATTTCTTTCGTTTCAAAAAAGCCAGAGACATAAAGCAAAACTAAATATATGACCAGTAATAATAACCTGGCAACTGATACATAAGGAAGTGAAATATAATTATAAGTTAAAAAAATAATCATTGAAAGTAAACAAATTTTTAATATTTTTCCGAATTCATATTTAATTGGGTAATATTTATGAGCAACAAAATAAAGCATAACTGTCATACACAAATATGATAACAGTGTCGCATAAGCAGCGCCCATTAATTTAAACCAGGGAATTAATAAAAAATTTCCCAAAATATTAATGATTGCAGCAGAGCCTGTAATCAAGGCTAAATATTTGGTTTTTTCTCGGAGATAAATTCCAACCAGAAAATTCAAATATAAACCATAACAGATATAAGCCAGAATAACGACCGGGACAATCTGCGTGCTTCCCCAATATTCCTCTCCCATAATCGTAAAACCAAAAATGCTGAACCGGACGATTTGATCCATATACATTGTAAAAAATAGAAATATTAGACTACATATCAGGGTAAAATATGTGAGAATTTTGGAAAAAACTTCTTTTGCATTAACCTCTTTTACCATCGATAAAAAAAATGGGACCCAGGCAATTTGAAAAGCATTAATGAATAATTTTATCACCAGTGCCACCCGATAACCCGCTCCATAAATTCCAGTTGCATCGAAGCCCAAATAGTGTTTAATAAAAACACGATCGATTGAGTCCATAAAAAAAATTGCTAAAGTTGAAGGGAGAAACGGGAGTCCAAATTTAAGCATTCTTTTTAACATTTCCCACGAGATGGCGGGAAAGAAGTGTTTAATTGTAATTGGCAAAAACAAAAGGAAGGTCATTCCTGATGATATAAAATAAGCCCAGAAAATACCTTTTACACCCATGGCACAACGAACGACAAAAACTATGTTCAACAAACAATTGGTGGTGACGTTGATGAGACTAAAAACTGCAAAACTGATCGAACGTTCCCCCGCACGAAGAATATTTTTAGATAGCAAAATCAAGGCGTCAAATGTGAGGATCCCGATGCTGAGCTTAATCAGATATGTGTATTGCTCCGAATCGAAGAGGATTTGGGAAATAAAACTTTTTAAAATAAATAGGATTGATGATAATATTAAAGCAAGAATTGCTGTAGCAATGAAGGCAGTGGAAAAAAATTTATTTCTTCTAGTTTCATCATTCTCCAATATATAAAATTGGAGAAATGCGGTGTTTAATCCAAAGGAATAGATTATCGCCAAAATGCCTAACAAAACCATAAGAATGGTAAAAAATCCGTATTCCCGTGTAGTCACAAAGTTGGTATGAACTGGAAGAAGAATGATAACAACCGCTTTAGTAAGAACATGTCCGACACCATAGATAACAGATTGTTTGGTGAGTCGTAATATCGCTTTAACCATAAGTCTCCAGCATTAAAGCGGCCATTCGATCTTTGACAGAGGGATCATAACAAATTGTTCATCTTTTTTCTTATTTAAGTGAACCGTACAAGGAATTGAACGATCTTTTAGAAAGATGGAGACTTCTTTATTCGCAGGAGCCTTGAAAGTAAGTCCCAATAAATCCTCAATCGACAGATCATGCACAGGTAAGTCTGTCTTTAATCCTTCGATTTGTATGTGATATTTAGTTTCTGTTTCTTTTACTGCCCATTTTAGGTGGTGATAAATCCAATTGTATGTTAATAATCGACTGGTGGTCTCGATCCAGACTTTACCTGAGTGATAAAGCTCCGCAATTTGACGAAGCTTCTGGATCGTCAACTCAGGAAGTGGTAGTGGATTCGTCTTCAACTTTTGATCGCCGAGGTGGATATAGGCAATTAAATACCCCTGTTTTCTGATGAGATGATTTATCACTTTTTCATTCAATAAAAAATTAAGATCGTCAGCCCAATCCAGTTTTCCATGACCAAAGCGTTTAAATTTAAAGAGGATGTTACCATCTCGGAGTTCGTCCATCTGGATTAAATAATTTTGAAAATCAAACGGCTGCCAGGGAATGAAATGTTTTTTATTAAATCTATAATATAAACAATCAGCAAACGAGAGAGACCCCTTGATTATACTCTTTGTCTTCATTTTAAATCCTAAATAAAGTGGGCTGGACCAATAGGCTTCACTAAAATGGACGGGAGCATCCTGACCGACCAAACTGGTTAACGATTCCTCACAATCCCAATAAAACTGGATACCATAATCGATTAAAAGATCAGAATGATAGCAATCAAGACCTTCCCCGGTGCCATTTCCTTCATGCGTGGGGAGGTCTCCTTTACCCCAGGAAAGAGAGCCAATATTTTGAAAACTTTCTATGCCCCCGTGGTTAGTCCATGCTTTTATTTTCAAATTATATTTCACAAGTTCTTCAATTGCCAGGATAGCGAGTTTTCTTGAAAAATCTCCCATCGTGGCAAAATTCCCATAACTATGTATGACATCTAAAATGCCAGTGCGGATAAAATCTCGCATAACAGGAGCAGTTTTAGACTCTTTTCCATTAAAATCAGCAAAATAGGAGAATGCAGAATCGGATAAGTTTGTTCGATCATACATCCAGAATGAATCACCAATTGGCAGCTCCAATCCCTGTCCCATTTCGGTTTGTTGATTTGTATTCAAAAATTTGTGAATGGCGATGAAATTATCCCAACTGGTCCCATCAATATCACTGCAAATGGTCAATGCTGCTTGATATGGATAGGGAAACTTGCGAAGTTTAATTTTATCCATAAATTTCTCCCGAAGCTATTCTCGCTGACCAATTTCTTTCGCTGGAACACCAGCGACGATGGAATAAGGTGCCACATCTTTCGTTACGACTGATCCTGCAGCCACTACCGCGCCGTCTCCGATATTGACGCCTGGCAGGACAATCGCATAAGCCCCAAGCCAGACATCCGATCCGATCACGACATCTCTTTCAATCCCTTCCTGCTCCCGAATCAATTGATTCCTTTTAATGCCATGATTATCTGACGTGATAAAAATTCCAGGACCAGAGACAAAATTATCTCCAATTTTTATTCTGGAACTCTTTCCAGCCCAGAGATAAGCATTACGATTGATGTGGACATTTTTACCCAGAAAAATATTTTGAGGATTTGCCAATGATGCCGATGGGCGAATTACTGTACCCCGCCCCATTTTTCCTAACTGCATGATGCTCCAAACATTATAGGAGAAGAATAAGGCAATTACCTGCTTCATTTGGAGCCAGAATATTTTTGAAAAAATGATTGAAAGATATTTTCGAAGTTTTAACATTTAAAAATTTTGCTTCATCCGTGAATTGAGTTGTTATTATGTAAATCGAATAATTTGAACGCCAACCTTAACAAATAGGTAACGAAATCGTTTCCATTGAAGTTGAAGTTCTGGCTCTTTCCAATTTAAGTCCGAGGATGATAATTTTTGCCTAATTGAATTATTTAATTCGCTAATCAATTTATTGAAATATAAAACATTATAAAGAATATTCAAAGAACTTTTTTTTGCTTATCTGTTATTTTAGGTTCATATATAAAGACCACATATTTTTTGAAACTTAATTTCATTTTCCAGTATTCGGAATGTTTTAAATGATGTAACGAAATTTCTTAAAATAGTTCTTTTTCCCTTCAGGGAAGTTATATAGTTTGTTGATTCAAAGGCCCAATCTTCTGTGCCGCAAATTTCTTCAATACCTTGATATCTTTTTCATGAAATAAATCTCTCTTTTCAGGGGGTATGTTTAGGGAGTGAGATAAAATAAATTACGCAGTATAGTTTTATTAGTCTCTATTTTTTCAAGATCGACAAAATACAAATGGGACAGTTATTTAATCTCACTCCCTTAACAATAAAATCCCATTTCTGCCAACTGATTTATAATAAATATCTACCAAATAAAAGTCAAGTCTTTTTTCTTCCATAGGGTACTACCTCAGTTATTGGTTGGTTACCGATGCCATCGCTTAACTTTCAAAAGATTTTCATAAGACTTAATTTTATATAAAACAGATCAGTTTTCAGTACAGTTGATACTTGCCAAAGCGATGGCATCGGTATATATACTCCCATAACTAAACAATTACAATTTTTCCAACAAAATCCTTGCAACTTAAAGAAATTATTTTATATTAAGTGATTATTTTTCAACCAAAAAAGTTAAAAATGAGAAATTAGGTTTCTCTGAGGAACCTGGTTTTTGGAAAAGAATCAATAAGTAATAAAGATAGGTATTTTTTTATGAACGGAGAGAAACATTTTAAAACCATTGCAGAAGAACAAAAATTAAAAGTCTGGCAGGTTCAAAAGACAGTTGAATTACTGGACACGGAAAACACGGTCCCATTTATTGCCAGATACCGAAAAGAAGTTACGGGAAATCTAAACGAAGAACAGATTCGCACCATTGAAGACCGTATTCGGTCGCTGCGTGTATTGGACGCGAGAAAAGAAACAGTGCTCAATTCCATTGAAAAACAAGGGAAACTGACCCCTGAGCTCAAACAAAAGATACTTGAGGCGACTAAATTGCAGGAAGTTGAAGACCTCTATCTGCCATATAAACCCAAAAAACGAACACGTGCCACCGTTGCCAAAGAAAAAGGCTTAGAGCCATTGGCAGAGTTGATGTTAAAATTAGAGACCGAAATTGAGGATTATGATGCACTGGTCGCTTCGTACATCAATGAGGAAAAGGGAGTTAATAATGCCGAAGAAGCACTGGCTGGCGCACGAGATATCTGCGCTGAAGCCATTTCAGATAATGCAGATGTCCGAAAAGTCATTCGGAAGATATTCCAGAAAAAAGGCGTTGTTGTTTCCGAAGCGAAGACAAAAGAAGATATCGGCAATTATGAAATCTATGCTGAATTTTCACAGCGTGTTAAGACGATTCAGCCATACCAGACTTTAGCCATCAATCGTGGAGAAAAAGAAGGTTATTTGAAAGTAAATATCGAAGTGCCTGTTGATGAGTGCATTGCTGAAATTGAAAAAATGTATTTAGTGAATGATGTATCACCTTTTGTTCTTGAATTAAAAAATGCCCTTGCTGATTCCTATCATCGGCTCATTGCGCCTTCTATTGAACGTGAGGTGCGAAGTGAATTAACTGAAAAGGCAGATGAGCATGCCATCGAGATCTTTGCCAAGAATTTAAGAAATCTGCTTATGCAGCCGCCCGTTCATGGCGCAACAATTATGGGTATCGATCCTGGCTATCGGACGGGTTGTAAAGTGGCGATTATTAATCCTACAGGAAAATTTCTGGAAGGTATTACCATATATCCCCATGAACCACAACGCCAATGGGAAGAGGCGAAAACAATTTTATTTGATTTGTGCAAAAAGCATAATGTGCAGATCATTTCCATTGGAAATGGCACAGCTTCACGGGAAAGCGAAATGCTGACAATAGAACTGATCGAGGCTTATGAAGAGGATTTATCCTATATCATCGTCAATGAAGCTGGTGCCTCAGTCTATTCTGCTTCTCCGCTCGCCAAAGAGGAATTCCCTGATCTCGATGTTGCCATGAGAGGCGCAGTTTCCATCGCCCGTCGTTTACTCGATCCATTGTCAGAACTGGTAAAAATTGATCCGAAATCCATTGGCGTTGGCTTGTATCAACACGATGTCAATCAACCCAAATTAAGTCAGATGCTGGATCAGGTGGTGGAATCATGTGTTAACTTTGTCGGGGTAAATGTCAATACTGCTTCCAAAGCTTTGTTGAGATATGTTGCCGGTATTAATAGTCGTATTGCAGAACATATTGTTGCGCTACGAAACGA
>JABAOC010000072.1_pt1 | contig 12783 bp, 11 predicted proteins | sample 7062161 | NCBI WGS metagenome assembly JABAOC01 (sample SAMN14538625, study PRJNA623070) | marine sediment metagenome | biome: marine biome [ENVO:00000428]; feature: marine pelagic biome [ENVO:01000023]; material: deep marine sediment [ENVO:00002113] | place: India: Gulf of Khambhat ... | reverse complement strand
TGGTTTCAATTCTTCAATAATCTTTGCATCAATCCAATATATATCGTAGTTACCATTCCTGCCACTGTTGAAAAATAGATATTTGCCATCCGGGGATACGTAGGGATTACCAGCACCATTGTAGTTTATAGTTTCTCCCATGTCTATCGGTTTTGTCCATTGTCCATCTTTATCTCGAAAACTAATCAATAAACTGCTTCTTCTGGATTGATCGTCTCTGCCAAAAATCATATAGCTTTCATCAGGCGCGATGAACGGGGCGGTTTCAGAGAATTCAGTATTAATCATTTCGCCAAGATTTTCTGGTTTTGCATATTCCCCATCGATGAGTCGGGATAGGTAAATATCGCTCGCTCCTTTGCCACCAGCGTCAGTAGAGCCAAAACAGAGTGTGCCATTATTAGAGACCGATATCTGCCAGCGTATGGTCATGCGACCAACAGTTTCACTAATAGGTCTCGGTTCAGACCAGCCAGTTTCGGTTTTATCGATCACCCAGTAATTCTCTCTTTCCTGACTTTCACCTGGTTTCGTTGATCGCTTCGACATGAAAAATATCCGCTTTCCATCAGGTGACACAAAAGGAACATCATCATTGATGAGCAAATCTCCTGTAAAAAAGGCATATTGGGGCGCAGTCCAGCGATTATTTTCTATGTGTGAGGAAAAGACTTTAAAAGCGCCTTCGGAACCACTTTTCTTGTACTCAGATGTCCAATAAACTGTTTTCCCATCAGGCGAAAAGGTGACACCGCCATGCTCCCCATTAGGTGTGGAAATAATTCCTAAGGCGAAAACCTCTGGCTTATCCCCTGGTGGGATTTGTCCCAAATATGGTCCTTCCAGAATCGGGAATTGCTGTGGCGATGGATCTGCGCCCTTTGATTTCAGTAATTGAGCCAAATCATCGTAACCTCTATCAGTAGCAATATTAAATGCTGTTTTACCCGAGAGAATCCGCACATTCAAATCAGCCCCTTTGCTGACTAACAATTCCACAGCAGCTTTGTGTCCATATTGGGCGGCATAATGAAGCGGCGCCCAGCCATATCGGTCTGACTCATTATAATTAAATCCCTTTTCGATTAAGATGTTGATAATTTCTGCTGAACCCCCTTCAGCAGCAAAATGTAATATGGTACCGCCATTATTCGTCCCGACTTTCAGATCAGTCCCTTTCTCGACCAGAATTTTGAACAGCTTTTCAAGTCCCTGTGCCACCGAAAACCTGGTTAACACACGGCTTTTTTCGTCAACAAACGCACCTTTATCGATCAACAGATTTACGATATCCCGATAGCCGTACTGAGCCGCCAGCGCAATCGGTGACACCCAGGTTCCTTCTATCTTTGCATTGATATCAGCACCGTGATCAATTAATAACCGCACCAGGTCAATATCATCCATTCGCCAAATCGTCATCATTAAAGGGGTAGCGCCTCGGTACTCCCTGATATCAATCTCTGCTCCTTTTTCAACAAGGAGCTTGATAATTGATTTCTGTTTGTTCCATGCAGCTAAATGGAGTGCAGAGAATTTGTCTTTATTTTGAGCGTTAATATCAGCCCCGTTGGTGAGCAAAAGTTCTGCAAACGCTATTTTTCCATTCATGGCTGCATAATGCAAAGGTGTATTACTATTTATTTCTCTGGCATCAATCTCTGCTCCGTTTGCGATCAACAATTCGGCGATTTCTTTGTAGCCCCCCTCAGCAGCAAAGTGCAGCGGCGTACAACTGCGATCATCCTTTGCAGTTATCACAGTGGCATCTTTTCCAACCAGGGCTTTAACCTTTTCAATGTCCCCATTTTTAACCGCTTTGTGAATATCTTGAGACACCACACGACCTACTAAAAAGAATAAGGCAAACAATACGATAACGACTCCTTTTCTTATAATCATATCTATTTCTCCTTTTTCTGATAAACTTGTCATCCACCTCTAATTTTTAAGGTGGGCTCCAACTTTTCTTCTCATGACTAAGATGATGGGATTTAAATTCCGTTTGTTTGAACTATACGTAAATTATTTTATTTTGTTCTTTTCAGTAAAGATATATCGGAAATTAAATCGGATGAGGGATATGGATGGAAGGAGAAAAGTTGCAGCAAAATAATTGGTTATTACCAGTATGAGAAATCGGTTGTGGAGTCTGCAACGCACGTTCACCTCCAGCGGAAATCGATTTAAGAATAAGAGTATTACAAGGCACCGGAAGTTCTGGCAGGCTTACATTTCAAGCCGATGAGTTGATCAGCGAGGTGATGGCTCAACTCCATTATGTGTTACGAAGGTTGGACCCGCCCAGCCATCGCCGCATCATGCGTACTTATGGTGCTGGATTTACTTATCTGGAACGAGTACGAGAAGCATTAGAAAAATTACCCGGTGTTATTTATATGAACCAATTAGTCCAATCTGGATTAATAAAATTTCAGTCAAGTTATCATAAAAGAGAATGATTGCTATCCTATTTTAGTGAATTGACAATTTCTTTTTTTATTTTGAAAATCATCAGGAGAAGTACGCCCTGATGGTATGTTATTAAAATTGTTATTGCATTAATCGAAATAAAGTTTTATATTAATTCATTATCAATCTGTTTCCTTATGTTGATGCTGCTTTTTTGCCAGCCTAATTGCGCCTAACTCCGTCATTGACTGCGGGGTTCGGTCGGGTTCAGCCGCGTTGCTGAGCGCAGCGGCGCAACGTCGGCTGCAACCCGATGTTGAACTAAGGCGCTTCGCGCCAGATTATTATTTAATCCGTTAATTTGACTTTTCCGCCACGGCGGATCTCTGACCTCAAAGCAATTTTCTTGTTAAATTTTCGTAAGAATATATAAAGTCACAAGCCACAATAAAAATGTCTTTCGATAAAATCTCCTCGCGATGAAAACCTCAAATAGCGGTTCGTGAAACAGCTCAGTTCAACCCAGAATTCATGTCGATGCCCCGCTGCGCTCCGATCGACATGAATTCCTTAGTCGTTAGGGGGCCCTTGTACCGTGCAACCAAACTTTGAGGTCAGACTTATGACGTTCGGCTTTCGCTGTTCGTTGTTTGCAGTGTCAGCGTTGGCAAATAAAGCGATTGATCGCCTCAACCGCTCGGGCCACACCATCTTCAGCCCGAATATGCTCGCCAAGCGCAACAGCTCGCCTGCGCATTTCCTTGTCGCTCACGGCTATTTGGATCGCAGTTGTCAATCGTTCTACGGAAAGTTTTTTCCGTGAAATAGGTTCAGGCCCAACACGCAAATCGGATACTCGCCGGCCCCAAAATGGCTGATCGATCCAAAAGGGAATAACGATAGAAGGAATACCTGCACGCAACCCAGCAGCCGTAGTTCCAGCACCACCATGGTGAACGACTGCTGCCATCTGCGGCAAGAGCCAATCGTGAGGGACTGACTTTATTTTGAACACATCTTCGGGCAATTCAGCCTGGCCCAGCCCTCCCCAGCCCGTTGCTAGCACCCCACGCTGCTTTGTGCGTGCCAGAGCCTGTAAGACCAGATCCGTTCTCTCTTCTGGCTTGCGAGTACTCATGCTGCCGAAACCAATGTAAACAGGTGGTGGTCCAGCCACGAGAAAATCAACCAAGTCGGCCGGAGGTTGCCAGTCTGCAGGCCGGTCAAGGAACCAATAACCGGTGACTTCGATATGGTCTCCCCAGTCGGAAGGTTTAGGTACGACGCTAGGGCTAAATCCATAGACCACAGGCATATTTTGTCCCCAATATTTGGAATAGTTCACTGAACGCGGTATCGGTGGTAAGTTCAAACACTCCTGACGGAATTGATTGACTACCGAACGGTAAGGCAGCCAGAACATGACGCGATTGATCTGATACGTAAGACGGTTAACAACACTGCCTAAATTACGTTGGGTCGGTGATCCAAAGCTGGGAAAAGCGCTTGTCTCATGGATGGGCTGCTGGTAAGCACCAATAGCTGGTATGTCAAGCCTTTCGGCAATATGGGGTGCAACATAGGAGCCAAGGGGAGAGTACAGGATCGCGTCGGTCTCTTGAGAAACCATTAGGCAATCAGAACCTGCTTGCAGTATGAACGGACTTACCATCTGTGCGAAATCCTGGAAACCGCGTATAGGATTTCTCCTCGCTAACGATTTTTGACCTGCTTCACTTTCAATCACTTCTCTTGGATTCATATGGACAGGAGAAAACTCCAACCCCACATCTCGGGCCATTCTTTCAAACAGCGGGTGAGTCACTATCTGGATTTGATGACCAGACACTTGCAAGCCCAGTCCCAGAGAGACTAGTGGTTGCACATCACCCTGCGAGCCAAGGGCAATAATGCTAATCCTCATAAGCGTGCCTCCTTCAACAGCGAAGCAAGTAGTCAAGGCAAGCCGCCTAACGAAAATAACCTGCTGGAGCATGCGTAACACAGGACTTAAACATTTAAAAATCCTTTTTGCGGAGCACAGAAATGCAAATTTGCGCATCGCTGTTCCAGTCAGGTTAATTTTTTCGCCATGGCTTATCTTCAACCACCAGATCGACAGTTTTTATTTTTCGTTTCCTTTCTGAATCATATTTGTATCGCACACAAGTTAAAGCATCGCCATATTTCTTAAGCCACTTTTTAATGCCAGGCTGCCCTGCAATAAGAGTTTTTTTGACAATAACACTCATTAATTTTTTCTTTTTGTTAGACGGATTTTTTAAAGAATCAGTACATTAAATATTTGAGATCATAAAAAACTTCAAATTATCGGTTGGACTTTTTATCCCCAATCCTTTAATGATGTGCGTATAAATTTTGGTGGTTTTCACATCTCTGTGTCCTAATAGCTTCTGCACCGTACGAATGTCGTACCCATCTTGAAGCAAATGTGTCGCGAACGAGTATCGAAAAGTATGACAGGAGGTGTGTTTGGTGATGCCTGCCTTTCGAATTGCTTGTTTTACAGCTTTTTGGAGCACCTTTTCATAAATATGATGGCGACGCCGAATCCCAGTTTGAGGATCTGTGGATATTTGAGTTGCCAGGAATACAAATTGTCACACAAATTCTTTATTGGCATTGGGATATTTTCTCTCCAAAGCATACTGCAGATAGACCGATCCATAACTCTCTCTCAAATCTTTTTCATGTAATTTTTTAACCGTCTTTAAATGTTCTTGCAGAGATTGTTTTATGACTTGTGGTAATACCGTGGTGCGATCTTTATTACCTTTAGAATCTCGTACTGTAAATCTGATTATATTTAAAGTCAATATCCTTTACTCACAATTGCAGACATTCAGTCAGTCGCAGTCCGGCGCCATACAGCAGGTTTGCCATTATCCAATTCATTCCTGAAAGCTGATTTAAAACGGCTTTGATTTCTTTTTTCGTGAATACGACTGGCTCGGTTTCTCGGTTTTTCGCCCAGATAATATTGCTAAAATCACCGAGCTCAATTTTAAGGACATGCTTATAAAGAAAGACAATAGCATATAATGCCTGGTTTTGTGTGGAAGCAGATACTTTCTCTTTTACATCGAGGTGAGTCAAAAACTGATTGATCTCCTTTTCGCCCATTTCCTTGGGATGGCGTTTGTTATGGAAAAAAATATATTTTTTGATCCAGTGGACATAAGCTTCTTCAGTCTTCATGCTGTAATGTTTCATACGGATAACTTCCCAAACCTGATCCAGCAGTTTCGGCTTATTTTCAACAGCAGGATTTTTTGTTACTGGTTCCATTCACTGACTCCATGACCGTTTTTCACGATCATATCAATTGTTACCAGCCAGTCATCTGGTGCAGGTGAAAAAATCAGTGTGAGAAATGAAGAAACAGGATGTCAGTCATTATATCAAGTACAGGCAAGGCATCACCTGCAACAAAGTCAAAATAATTAGAGACAAAATGATTTAATGATTTTGTCTTTTATCATTTTTAATATAACCATTTTTTTTTATTTGTCAACAATTATTTTTAATATTTTGACATGATTCACTGGAATTTCTTAATTTAAAAGTTTTTCCTGTCGGGACCAATTTCTCTGTATGGCTTTTGTTCAATTGACCTTTCGAGCAAGCCTTCAGGATATTGAGTCCTGCCCCCCGTTCTTTACGAAACAAACTTTACCACATGTGAATTCGGTGCCAAGTTTCCCGCAGTACCTTAGCTGACGCTAACGAGAACCGAGATTGGCGTATCTATGCTGAATTTGCCCAAATATTAATTCATCAAGCAAGGATGCTTTACCGGGATGACGATTTAGGTCTCGAATTAAGTGACCTGGTTTATGCCTTAGATTCAACCACCATTGATTTATGTCTTTCCGTATTCCCCTGGGCAATATTCCGAGCCAGAAAAGGGCGGTTAAGCTTCATACTTTATTAGACCTAATATGTGATTAAACCATCGTACTTACTGATTTTTATGCGACTAAAGATTATCCTGAAAAAATACAGTGAAAACTCAAATCTGGATTGCCATCGATCCACCCCATAAACCAACATTTCCTAGACATGAGGAAAAAATAAAAAATGTGTATAAGTATATATTTATGAAAGTATGAAAGTGTTCGCTCATTGATCCTTTTTTACCCTGGAGCCCCCTGTATCCTGAAGTTACATAAATTTTATCGCTTGATAATGGCAAAATAAGTGTTCGCAGCCATTGCGATGAAGGTGAAATATCGTTATCGGCAAATACGTATACTTCTGCATTATTAGCAGCAGAAATACCAGCGAGTAAATTATGATTTTTTTGGGCGCAATTTTTTGTATGACCAGCGATTACTAATTTAGCATGTTTGTGATTTTTGATCAGTGATTTAATTAGAGTCACACCGGGATCATTCTCGTCTTCAACAACATAAATAATTTCATAATCTGGATAATCCGGAGAAAGAAAAGATGAGAAATTTTTCTTACCATTTTTAGGAATCCCTTTATTGGGAAGTATAATGGAGCAGCGAGGAAGCCATGAAGAATCAAAGCGAGAACTTATGAAATAGGGATATATAAAATATTGATAAGTGATTGAAAAGAGAACAATAAAAAGTTGAAATCCTACAAGACCAATTGCAAGAATGATAAAAAAAATTCCTAAGAACATGAAGACCACCAATTAGAAGCCTTGCAATCCGCAACAACGAGTACAGACTGGCATCAATCCCTTTTGCATTTCCCGTCGAAATTTTTTGTATTTGTCCCCATTCCAGATTTCATAGACTGATTGCTCATTAACATTCCCACATTCATAGTCTTGATAATCGCGGCAAGGGGTGACTCTACCATTAGGCGAAATTTCCATAATATAGTATATACTACGACAATCGGAATACCCAGCGGTCCAGGTATGATCCTCATAATATCGGTCAATATCTTCTTTTGAAAAAATGTCGGGAATAAATAGCGGTATGCTTGGATAATTTTTTGCTATCCGATTTATTTCTTTAATCTGCTCTGATGTGACTTCTGGATCGACCTCATTGAAAGCTGATATGATGTATCCACGATGATGGTAAGGTTTTGTTCCAAATCGCTTCTCAAAAACTAATTCATGTTGTTTTGCTCGTTCTTCAGTGATAAACCATCCATAAAAAAAAACATGAAGTTGTGCTTTTTTGCCAATAAGTCTATAGATATCAGCGAGGTGCTTGTAATTGTAATTTGAAATGACAGTAATCGGAAGTATCAAAGGTAACGTACTATTAAGTTTCTTTTTGTATTCGTTTATTTTATCAACACAGCACATCGTTCGCTCAAAATTATCACTACGCTTATTTCTGGCTGATTTTCTAATGAAGTTTTGTGATTCAGCGTCCCATCCATCCAGACTTATCATTATGTTTGATAATGCTACTGTATTGATAAGAGATTCAATAAAAGGTTCGAGTTTATGACAGTTGGTAACAATCGAACCAAGTAAGTTATTTTTACCTAATTCCTGAAACATCAGTAAAAGATGTTCCCATAAAGTAGGTTCACCACCCCATATATAATAAAACGGGCGATCTTTTTTTGTTTCATAGATGATTTTTTTTATTGTATCCCAGCTCAAAGAATCAAGTTTTTCACCTCGAGATTTTTTTCCCAGAAGCCATCCATTTTCACCCCATTGACCGCAAGAATGACAGCGTAAATTACAAACCTCATTACATCTGATGTGAATTTGACAAAGGGGGTAATCCTTCTCTGGATCGTTAATTCTCAAATGTTTCTTTATTTGCTGTAAGAATATATACCAATATTGGGGATGATTTATAAGTGCTGGTAATATATAGCGAAAGAGCAACTTTCCAGGTACTAATGTTATTCCATTAAATTTTGACATTATTGTTTTCCTATATCAATGTTGAGTTGAAAGCAAGTAAGAGAAGCATCGAGATGCAAATCTTTATTATTGCTTTCATCTTGCCTCCAATTTAGATTTTTTAAATGGTTTTTTGCTTTTGTTCCTGCCAACGTTTGTGTGTATTCATTCTTCTTACACTGCCAATTGGAGGGATAAGAACAATTGTTTATATGTTTCATTTATCATCTTCACTCTGCTCTCCAAACTAATAACGACCTGGGCATAACCCGCAAAAGGGCTACAACGCACTGGACATGACTTGAGCAATGAAACCTGATTATTACGACCAATTTATACTAATTCGAAACACGGCTCTTTTGTCGGAGTTCCAGGTAGAAGCAGTCAATTACTCGACCGCTCCCCCTACAGACCCGGACGTGAAGATTTCCTTCATCCGGTTCCTCGGTTCTAATGTATCAGAAACCAAACAGGCACCACCCCGTTTGGCGCATAACTTTGCTACCCTACTACGAAAGAATCAAATCGAGTGAACAACTTTGGGTGCTGACAATGGAAATATGTGGAGGATTTTACTTTCAAATTCCTCCCAGGATATAAATCCGTCTCGATGACTTCTGCCAAGCCAGCGCTTCCAGCTATACATCACCCTCTCGTACACAACCTCCAGCATCTTATAATTACCTCGTATACCATAGTAATTATAATGACCACGAAGCTTTGAGCTAAGAATCCGATGCTGCTCTGGCAGACTCCAGTGCCGATTTTCTTGACACCATTTCCAGATTCATTTTAGTGTACGTCGAATACGTTTGGATGCCGTCTTACGCTTGATCACCCAGTTGCCTTTACGTGACTTCCCCCAGTAATGCGTGAAGCCAAGAAAGTCGAACGTATGTTTACTCGATTGTGTCCTTCTTCGCAATTTCGGGGATCGAAAATCTACAAGTTTGGTCTTCTCGGGATGAATGGTAAGTTTAAATCGTTCAAAGCGCTTCGCCAGAACTGCCATAATACGACGCGCATCTTCTTCTAATTTGCAGCCAATGACAAAGTCATCTGCAAAGCGGATAAGAAAACTGCATCCTTTTAATCTTGGCATTATTTCTTTGACATACCATTCATCCAACACATAATGAAAAAAGATATTCGCTAATAATGGTGATATGACACCACCTTGCGGTGTACCTTTATCTGTATAAGAGAGATCCTCTCCTTCAAGCATACCTGCATTAAGCCATTTCCCAATGAGTCTGATTATGCTGCCATCGCTGATCCGTTTCCTGATCAACTCTCGTAGTATTCCATGATCCAAATTGTCGAAGAATTTTGTTACATCCGCATCAATGATCCAATGGATATTCTCGCGGTAACATTGTTCACGCAATGCCTCTATTGCCTGGTGAGGACTACGACCTTCAAGAAATCCATAGGAAAAATCGTAGAAATCCTGCTCATATACTGCACTCATGAGCATACTCACCGACCGTTGCGCGATCTTATCCTCAAACACTGGCATGCCCAGGGGACGTTGACTTCCATCTTCTTTGATGATCCAGCCACGCTTGACTGGTTGTGCCTTATACCGACCTGTCCGCATTCTGGTATGGAGCGATGTCAGGTTGTCTTCGAGGTCACGGCTGTATTCTTCTGCCGTTATACCATCTACACCGCATGCTCCATCCTTCCGCGTCTTGCGCTAGGCTTCCCGAAGAAAGGCGACATCCATCAAATGGGCTAATGAGATGAATACCCGATCCGGATGTTCTTTCGCTTGTTTTGCAATTTGATAAAGTTTTGTTGATATGGTTGGTGATTTCTGAGTATCTCCCATAGTTCCATCCATCAAAACGTCATGCCCGGCTTCTCCTTCGCTACAGTGGGTCGCTTGGGTCTCACTTCCCCACCTCACCGATCCAGAGATATGATTCCAGACCATCGCTACTATGATCTGCTAAGACTACCAGATGTTCATTTCAGGTTCCTTCGCTCCTCGCTCGTCACCAGGTACCTTGAATGCTTCAAGCTCCTTTTTAAGTTTATTTAAAATTTTATTTTTATATTTTGTTTCGGGAGTTGGGATTAAAATAGTAATTTTATATCCTTTATGTCTAAGGACAGAATTAATAATTTGTCTAATAGTCGTACCTACTCCACCATGTAGAGGTGGTAATTGAGGTGTAATTATTACGATATTCATTTAAATATATCCTCATAATTTAATTCTGGCATGTCCTAAAGAAAAGCCAGAAGCAGCACCAAATAATATGACTTCAAATCCAGAGCCTAAACTTAATTGTTTGGATTTCATTGCAAAGTCAAGTGCAATAGGTATCGATGTAGACGCAGTATTACCAAATCTGTGTGCTGTTACTATCGTTTTGTCGATTGGGATATTTGTTTCACTGCACATCAGTTCAATAAATTTTTTAGATATCTGGTGTGGAATAATTAAATCGACAGATTGTAAAAATGATTCTTCTTGAAATTTTTTAAAACGATAACTGGCATATTGTCTAAAATATTCAGGGATATATTTCTTAACAACCTTTGCCAGCGCTGTCATATCAAGGTAAAACCATCCATGAATACTCCGCCTTTTTCGGCTTCTCCAATTTACATCGTGAGGAACATGACAGCATTCCCAAAAATCTGAAAGATTAATCAAATTAACTTCTTGTATTCCTAAACAATTATCGGATCTTTCCATAATTAAAGCAGCACCACCATCACCAAGTGTTAATCCGCCGAGTTTTATATTCAGTTCATGTTTATTTTTAATGTCAAAACTTATAACATGGCTTCCAATCTCTCCAGATACTATTAGTCCATATTTGCAAGCGCCAGAAACTATTAATGCATTGAGTATAAACATCGCCTGTAAAAAACTATTACATGCATTTTTAACATCAAATGAATTTAGCGCTTTTACGCCTATTTTATTTTGTATGACATTAGCAGTAGCTGGTTCGAGAAGGTCGGTATCGGTAGAAGCGAAAATTAAAGTATCAATTTGATTCGGCTTTAAGCCAGAGTTTTCGATTGCAATTTGAGCAGCATTAACGGCTAAAGAAGAAGGGCTATCATAATAATCCGCCCACCTTCTAGTTTGAATGCCAGTTAAAGAATCTAAATATCTCACAACTGAACTTCGAAATGATCTATTACTATTATTTATCATAGTAGATATTTCTTCGTTATCGACAATACGTGTTGGTAAGTAAACACCCAAGCTGCGAATTCTAGAAGTTATACCATTAGAGGAATAGATATTTTCAAGCATATCAGAAACTCCTAATTTAGAATGTCTAATAGTTTAATAGTTGACCAATCTGAAACGCTCCTAGGAAGAAGATCAATAAATGTTAGCAATTTCGCATCGATGCCAACTAAATATCTTCTTCGCGGTCTCTTAGATGTTATAGCCTTTGCAACAATAACAGCTACCTTCTTAACATCCGCTTTAAATGGAGTAGTTGCAATTCGTTGTAGAAAATATATTATTGGCTTATATATTTCTATCAATTCTTTAGATATTTGATTAATTGATTTATTAGCTAAATTTAATCCTTTTTCCCATATTGGAGTATTTATAATTCCAGGTTCTATCAGTGAAACAGCGATTCCAAATCGTTGCAATTCTAACCTCATGGAATTACTGAATCCAATTAATGCTGATTTTGAGGAAGAATAGGCACACAGCCCTGGTACTGAAATTCTTCCGGCAATCGAACCAATATTGATTATTCTTCCTCTGGATTTACGCAGCAAAGGTATAAATACTTTTGTTACTCTTAAAACACCGATGATATTTATAGAAATTAGTTCTTCTACTTGATGCATTGGAAGAAGTTCAATAGGGCCGCCAATAGAAATACCGGCATTATTTACAAGAGCATACAATTCGAGACCCGAACTTGCGATATTGTTAAATGCATTTAATATATCTTCACTCTTTCTTACATCAAGAAAAATAGGTAATATTTTAGATGGTTTATAACTCTTGTAGAAATTAAAGTCTTTTTCTTTTCGAACACCAGCATAGATAATAAACCCCAATTTTTCGAGGTGAAGGGCACATGCTTTACCAATTCCAGAAGAAGCGCCTGTTATTAGTATTGCTTTCTTATTGGCAAAATCGATACTCATTATTCTTTTAATGAAGCAATTAAGCAATTTTATCTTACGCCTACCCTGCGTTTCACCTGCCCCGCCTAAAATGATCTTAATAAAACGAACTGAACTTATGAATTAGAACCTAGTATTGACTTGCTTATTATCCAAGTGTCCATTATCAGGGACAAGTTTCCATTATTGGATCCTGTTCCTATTATTCGCTACTTTTTCATCCTTTACAAATGATTCGATCTTTTAATCCTAATGCCAATGCTTCTATATCAAATAGCCAGCAAATATTTGCACAAAAGTTTATTCGCCTGGGTAATTATATCGAATCCTTTAATAATGTGAATACAAATTTCTGTGGCTCTCAGTTT
>JABAOC010009480.1_pt2 | contig 12790 bp, 14 predicted proteins | sample 7062161 | NCBI WGS metagenome assembly JABAOC01 (sample SAMN14538625, study PRJNA623070) | marine sediment metagenome | biome: marine biome [ENVO:00000428]; feature: marine pelagic biome [ENVO:01000023]; material: deep marine sediment [ENVO:00002113] | place: India: Gulf of Khambhat ... | reverse complement strand
TGGGGAATACCCAGTTGTTGCAAAGTTTACAGATGGAAAGCCCGAAAGAATCACGATTGAATTTGATCCAAGCGATGAATGGTATTGGGAACCCGTAGACGACGCAAAAGTATACAAAAAATTAGACGTTGAAGCATCACGCAAAGCGAGAAATATCGTTCTTGTTGATTGCTAGTCAAGTAAAAGCGAGGTGTCACAAAGGCACGCGGTACATTCGTTCTCCATTGGTACCCCGTGCTTACACCTCTCTATTTTTTTAGAGTTGGCTTTGTTGTTTTTCTTCAAGTTCTTTAACCGCAATTTCTTTAGGCTTACATCCTACAATAAAGTACCCCTGGATTCCTTTTTCTCTGGATTTTATTTTTCTGGCTGGCGTTGTGCCCTCAAGTTTTCCAAACAACATTTTATCACTGAGGACTTTTTCATTATTTTTCAAACACCACTGGCGATAATACTCATAAAACTCAAGGGATGGCATTTTAAAGTCAGGGTTAAGCACAGTCTGAGATTCAAGCCATGCAGAAGCACTATCGGATTTTTCTCTCCACAAGGATTTTGTTTCTTCCAAGGTTTGGTAGTGTGTAAATTTGAAATTATTTTTTATCAGTTGGTGTGCATTTTTTACCAAGATATCAAAAAAGCCACTTTTTTCTTCATCGGTTGTCAGTTTTTTCAAAAGTTCAATGTCCCTTTTTTCTGGAGGGATTACAATTGGGAACTTTATAACCCAGAATCTACGGTAGATGGCCTCATCAGAGTTTGGAAAGTCTGGCAAGTGATTGGCAGAGAACAAAAGCCTCATTGGTATTCTTGTGGAAAATGCGTTCTTGTTTTTCTTTTCAACCATGATATGCTCATGGGAAATAATCTGCTTGATCATACCAGTCTGCTTGATGGATTCAATATCCAGGTCCCCGTAAGCGTTCAGTATTTTTCCCACCATGGTGGAGGTAGCAAATCTGTTGGTAGCTAGGTGTTGTAGTGAAACATTGGAAATATTTTGGTCGCCCAAAATTGAAATGATTAATTCAATCAATGTGGATTTTCCATTGGCCTGGTCGCCAACAAAAATAATTGCTTTTTCTAATTTTATTTTATGCAGTAAACATGATGCCAATAATTCTACCAAAGTTTTCAAAGATTTTCCATCTGGCATTATTTGGTTTAGGAATTTCAGTATGTTAGGACACTGTGCCCCTGGAATGTAGTTTGTCTGTATTTGGTTCCTTGTCAGTAACTCATGCGACTGTTCAAAGACTTTGAGATTCTTTACATTGAGTATGCAATTCTTTGGATGGATCAGTTCTGGGTAAGAGTCAAAGTCGTCGTTAGTAACGTAAGTAGTAGCCCGAATAGTAGCCAATAACTCAGCAACTTCATTACGTGGTATTCCGTAGTAGAGTCGGTGTAGCATTTCTTTAATGTGCGTTTCACCGTCGTCAATATACAGTCCATTTTTGTAGACATAAATCTCCTCATTCTCGCGTAGTGTTTTAGGATGTAAGGTTACAGTAACATGACGAGCGACGTAGTTTCGCTTGAACGTCTTTTTATTAAACTCGGCTGGTCGCTCCTCGAATGGTATGTTGTGTGCAGACTCAAACACACGCTCAAGTTCGTCCTCATCAAGTGGAGGCTCGTTTGACTCATTCCACTCTAGCAGTTTGACCCATGCGTCTTTCTCCTCATAGCCTCCCTCTACTGGATTAAGTAGCCACCTGGACATGACATAGGCAGAATCATTACGGGAACCCTCACTGACACCACCTTTTACAACGTCAGTAAGTTTTGCTTTCTTCAGTCCACCGCTAAAGCCATGGAATTTGATTAGTGAGTTTACAAATCCCTCAATATCAATCTCAAGGATATCTCTAGTGCTGCTTAGGACTCTGTATTTGCCACCGTCTGGGTGTATGGATGGAGGGGCAACAACGTATCCACCCTCGGATTTAATGTCAATACCCCTACCCTTTTTGTCAATAAGCTTGGCAGTTGGTGGGAACTTTCCATCTTTTGGACGTACCCAGATGTGTATACCTCTGGATGTTTCTGTCATGAATGTCTTGGTTTTCCATGACTCAAAGGTTGGCTTTCCAGCCTCATCCTTGATTACCTCATCAATGAGAGATCTATCATCAATATCTATTACAATAACATCTGATATCTTACCAGTAAGGACAGCAATATTCTGACCCTCCTTGAATCCTCCATCATACTTCTTGGTCTGATACTCTTTCCAGGTCCCTATTGCAGGCTCCTTTGACTGGTGTTTTAACGGAATACAATTGAAACCAAGATCGTCATAGACCTCAGCAAAGTCGATCAGATTCATCGTCTAAATCTCCAAACATAAAGATTCTATTATTTCTAGCCATTAATAACCTTTTTAGATATGTACGATTGAATAGAAGTTAGTCGATCAAACTTCTGTTCTCCAAACTACTGTTTGGTCGGTGACTCGGGAGTGGATTCACCTCCTTTCTTCCGAGTCTTTCTAGGTCCTGGGATTGTTTCTTTGGCTACTTCATACAAACGATCTAAGCGATCCTTTGGTATGTGTCCCAAGTAACCATATCTGGGCTGGTCAATCCTAGCATGGCATATCTTACAAAGTAATCTAAATCTCTCAGGGTCAGCAATAATCTCGGGTATGACGTAAGCGTTGTATTCAATTGTGTTCTTAAAATCACTGTGCTTCTTTCTGTTTGGGTCATACTTCTTGTGATGGAAAGCAAACCCGCTACCATAGTTCTTCCAACAGATGTAACACTTGCCACCAAAAATCTCAATGGCAATACGCTTCTTTTCGGCTACAACCTTATCCTTTTGAAACAAAGCCACCTTGGAATAATCATCTCCAAAGAAGATCTTATGTGAGGTCTTTTCTACTATCAAGCCTACTTTGAACTAACTCTCTATACTTTTTAGGTATTGGTGGCTTGGGTGTGCCCTTGAAGTCAATATGTGTTGGGTTCTCATGTGGGAATCCAGGTATCGTAAGCATCTCCTCGAACTTGAACATTATAGGCTTCTTGTCTAGGAATTTGTTAATGTGCTTTTCATAATCTGCATTGTCAAGTGGGTTCTCATATCCTATGTTCCCCTCTCGTTGCACTCTGTAATCAAGATACTTTTCAAAACTCATGGCATCCTTGTAGTACCAGTAATTGTATGACGACCAAATCATCTCGACAGGATCTCTAGTAATTATGATTGGTATGCGGTCAGGATATCTGTCGTCAATGCGTTGCCTGGAATTGCTACGCCAAATTTGATCATCTCTTACAACGTCATAACCTTGGCGTGTAAGATATGTAACCAAACTGTTTTGACCGCATTTGGGAAAACCAACAACGACATACTTGGCGTTCTTGTCCATAAAATAAAAAAAGAAAAAAGTGTTTTAAACTTTCGTCTATTCGATTCTCATTGAATCTACTAAGATGTGTAACATATCACCTTGTCCACCTAGGGTAATTGGTATCTTCTTGTTGACCCAATTGTCTGTGTCAGTACCCCATGCGTCAATTAGTGCGTTCTTGCATTTGTTGTTCATAGTCCAAGTGCTAGGATCTTCCTTACCTTGTCCACTGTAAGTTACATCACATTGGATCTTGTGCTGTGCTGGTTTGCCCTCCTCTTTGGACTCAAAAGTTACTTGCTGTATTGTTCTTGCATCTGTTATTTGTAGCTCGACGATCTTGTTCTCTTTCACAAAATTTGCTTTAAGATAATCACCGCCCTCTGCTGTCTTTTCAACTTGCGTATTCATTCACCTCCTATCGTTATCTAAAGAATAAGTTATCTATATTAAGATTACTTCTTCTTCTTCTCTGGCTCTGCTTCAATTGACTTTTGAACTTCTGGCCAACCTTGGTAGATCTTATCTAGTTTTGCCTGTAAGTCGTCGGCTCGCTTCTTCTCATTCATTTGTTGGGTGTATAGTTGATTCATGATGTTTGCAAAATTTGTAAACAAACCACTCATGGCATCACCCCTCATGGTAGCCATTTCACCGTCAACTTGGCTCATTTGTCTTTTGGCTTGATTTAGAAAGCTTGTTACCTTTTCGGCATCTAAGTCTTGATTCATCATAACAAGTCGTTATTTCGGTAACATATTAAGTTTCTAAGCGTGTCCACTGAAGTAAATTATAGGGACAATTCCAGGGGTTGATCCTGTGATCTTACTCAGATCATCTGGGGCTGTGCCGAATGTTCCAGTTTCAGTTTGATAATACCCGACAGTTGGACCGACGGTGACTGGATTGTCAGCATCCTCTTGCCCTAATGGTATCATTTCGCGAGCAGCACATCCAGCCATTCTATATGTAGCGTTGTTTTCATTACACATGAAACTAACCCAATATAGACCAGGATCTAACGTTTGATCTGCGATATCACCTACACTCCATCCAGCGTTTACCATAAGGTTTCCTGTTGAAGCAACTCTAACAGTTCCAGGATAAACTTGACCAGCCAGATTATTGTAAATTGCAAAGTCTGATTTTGGAGTTGTAGACCCAGCACCAGTTGTAAGATAGAGTCCTAATCGTTTAACCGTAAATGTTTTTTGAATCCACATTGGGAAGAAAAATTGCCTATCCTCTGTTTGTGCTAGATCAGTTACGGTTCCAAAGGAGTTAATTTGATTAGAATACCAAAACTCATAATTGTTATTTGTTGCAGAAGAAGTATCTTGATACTCTCCAAAGGGTGTACCTCTTGATACAGCGTTAGTATCTACATAGTTCTTAGTTGCAAAATCACTACCGACAGTTGGGTCCGCTCCGTTCACAACTTTGTTTCCTTGCATATTCAACTCGTTGTAGGAATTGTTCGTTGTACCTCCTACTCCAAATTGCACAGCACCTTGAACATACCAAACAAAACCATCATTAGTAGGAACGTTGAAAATCATGTTAGGATCATCAAAGTGAATATACGGAGTACCCGCTGCTAATGATGTTTGATTGGCGTTTCTAAATTCGATTGCCTGTGCATCTTGTAATAGGAAGTTGTCTGCGTCAATATTACTTGTCCATGGTGTTTGACCACCTCCACCGATATCAGAAAAGTTCCTAACAGCTCCACCTGAATATACCTTAACATCAGATCCATTTGTTTTGAATACACCTGTTACCGCTGGATCACCCCCTGAGTTCTGCAAGACAAATTGTGAGTTGGCTTCTAGGATATCAACGTCAAACAATCCTTGAGTTCCTTGTTCTGATAACCTTGCTCGTCTTACACCGTTGATGAAGAATGAAAAGTCATTGGTAATCAAGTCAACACCAAAATTCATATCGCCAGCGGCATCACGGGATATTTCGGTAGAGGTACCCGCTGGGTCAGCCTTACTACCTAAAATTTTAAGCTCTTGGGCTTTTACCTGATCCCAGTAATTTGTATCACTACCCAAATCCAATGATCCAGGTCCATTAGGATTAAGTGATTGATTAATTGAAGTAGCAATAAGATTGGAAAGTGCTGTGTTTGCTCCACCGCTACCGATATCAGATAGGTTTCTCTCAACACCTCCCGAAAATGCTTTGATATCATTACCCTCTCGGTAAATGTATCCGTTGACAGCCCCTACCATATTGGTTGAGTCATTAATGTTAATGAATCCTTGACCGCTTGTACCGTCACCAACAATGATAGAATTGTTTACTGAGATACCAGCGGAGTCAATGTCAAACTCGGATGATCCATCAAAGTAGAATGTGAACTTATCACCTGACGCAGCCACGTTAAAGTCCATTCCTAATGTAGAGGTAGATATCTTATGGCTTTGACCAACACTTGGAGCTGTTACATCATCATCAAATCTAATGTAACGACTCCATAGAGAGTCCCATGAGTTTAATGCACTACCCAAATCTCTAGTACCGTTTCCATCAGGTATCAAAGCCTGGTTGATTGATGTTGGGTTGTCCAAGTTGGAAAGTGTCTTGTTGGCTCCCGCAGTTCCTCCCGAGCCACCTACCACTCTATATGTTCCACCGTTAGGAGCAGTAGAATCAAAAATTAGTTTAAGAACTGGTACACCTTTGGTGGTTACAGTACCATCCATAACTATGTCGTTGCCATCATCGGTAATGATGTTACCATCTACAACAACGCCACTGGTTTCGGCTGGATCACTTGTAGTATCTGAGTATGTGAAAGTTGTACCACCTGTTACTGTAATTGTCACACCCTCAATATTGTAATTTGTTGTCTGCACGATGTTTACTTGTTGACCTGTAACCAAGTTATGATTGGCTGAGGTTGTAACGGTAACAGTTGATCCGTTTCCTGTGATGTTGGATATGTCTGGGCACTTTGCACTTATGACGTTAATTACTTGCTGATTGGTTCCTTGAAGAAATATAATTTGCCCAGAAAAACTTGTGTAATCAATCCAGTTAAGATCATCAGGAGTACCAGCCCCATTGACTAACACATAACTGGAATAAGCCCCCGCGTTCTGTTGGACACTAATCCTACCGCTAGCGATTGTATCCAATGCTGGGTAATACGCAATAGGTCCGATCATGGAGCCACCCGCTGTTTTGAGATAACTTACACCAGCTCCTATCTCTGGGGCTGCTGACGTTGTACCCAATACAGGTGTGTTGATTCTAGTTGGAGAGTAAGGAGTCACTCTTAACAGTGAATACATATCAGTTTGTTCATCGGCTGTTCTTTTCGTTCTATTTGCATAGTCTGGCCATCTCTGGGCTCCTCCACCTGTCATTCTATAATCCTCTTAATTCCTGTGATATATCGTAAAAAGTTACCTGTTTCGCTCGGGGACTTTATGATCTTGTATACTATCTTCTTGGCTACAAGTCTGATAGTGTTGGCGTTGCCTCCGCTGTCGGCTGTTCTTGTATCATCGTCGGGAACTAGATCTACTTTGTTAAGGAAGAATGTGTCACCATAGTTTATATCAATCTTGCCCTCAGTCCTTACGTCGTACTGTCTGTGTCTAAACTGGGCTACCTCAAGCCAACTGTTAGCATCCTGGTCTAATTGTTTGAAGTTTGAGATAAGTGGTTGTTGTCTAAACTGTAACATGAGTGGACGACTTGTATCTGGAGGTGTTACAGCCAATAGTGGTTTTGTAAAATTGATTCTGTCAATGGTAAGGTAAATTGAAGAAGTACCATCCCCGCCAAATAACTTGTTTGTTCCAGATGTGGCAGCATCGTGCTCTACCCATCTGCTAATTTCAGGGACAAATCTTCCCTGATCATCATAAGAGTCCTGAGTCTGTATTACTATTTGTTTGATGTTCTTCCATTCAAAACGGTTTACAATGTCCAAGTTGTTCAAGACAAAAGCGGCTGCTATGTTGTCAAGCTCGTAGCGGTAAGGTATTCTGGCACGATAAATCTGAAATGCAGACAATGGTAATGAAACGTCTTGCCAGACCTGGTTGAATGATATTGTAAAGTCCTGTGATACTACGTTGTCACTTGTATCGTACAGCAAACATCTCATCTTAAAGTCACCTTGTAATGCAAGAGTTCCGTCAGGCGAAAGCCACTCCAGCATGATGGAGAATGAAAGTGCGTTAAGCGGTCCGAGTTCTATTGCCTCAGTGTTGTTGAATCCTACGTTAGCACTTGGGGTAAGGTGCATATTGTTTGAATCCAATGTGACTGGTTCTTTCTTACTGGCGTTGTTTCCGTAGAGTGATCCTATTGTGACACTGTTGTATGAGTTGTGAGGATATGGAAATCTGAGGTTAAGCCAAGCTCCACACTTGTAGTAGTTTGCATCTGTCGCAGCAGGTCCAGGAGGTAGTATTGCAGAAGTGTCAGGCTTGAATAAAACTTGGATTGCACTTGTATCTCCATAAGTGACAGTAGGTCCAGTTGACTTTACGGTATTGTTTACCCCAGCGACATTGATCAAACTGGCGTAACCATGGAAACAGTCATTGAATCTTGCTGCTGTGTGTTTGTCCGTCCAGGTCCCTGATACCTTTTCCAGTACGATTCCCTCATGTGTCACAGCCACCTCCTCCCCATCGGCTGTCTGTCGTTTCACTATCCAATTGCTTCCATCATACTGTGCTATGTTTCCAGAATATGGTACACCGTTAGGGTCGTTTCCATCAAACGGAGCCTGTAATGCTCCCAGACTTGGATCAACCAATATACGAAGTCCTCTGTAAGCTCCAGTTGTCTGATTGGCTCCGTAAAAGTAATTTGCACTAATACCTGTAAGGCTTGCTGTACGTTCTACAACCTGAGTGCGGTAGTGATTAAGATCCCATATAACCAAGTTACCGTCATAGAATCCGCTTTCACCAAATCCCAGACTACCTGAGTTGGCTGGGTTTGATCCGCTGTTTCTCCACTCGTTTGTTCTAAGGTTAGTCCAAGGGGAATAGTTAAGACTTCCAATAAAGTCACGGGCAAACTTCTCTGTCCAGCTAGTTGGAGGGGTATCAGAGTTGTTGTCTATGTTTGACTGGTAGACACTTCCGTTGTAAGTGACAAGTGCGTCCTGTGGATAGTTCTGTCCAGAACTGGCGGGATCTACCCAAGGGGATGTAGCTAAAAATGATTCAAGCTCCCCATGGAAACGAGAGGCATCACTTGGCAAGCTTCCACTTTGAGTGTCACCCCATGAAGCTACCACTGTGCCCTGAGTTGCACTAATACCACCCTCACTAGGATCTGCATTGACTTCATCCGTATCTGTGATAGTTACCTCTTGACCCGCTGGTGGGTTTATGCCACTGACAAAGTTTCGCATTTCAATGTTGTTTGCATCCACCCCATCCTGGAAATACAGTTCCCAAAAGTCACCGCCTCCACCGCTGGCGACAGTGTTTCCAAGACGATCTACAACGTCCATCATTCCGTCGTAGACTCGTTTCTCTGCTACGTTAAAATCATAAAAGTTGGAAGTCCATTTGGGTAATTTGTTACCTGTGTTGTTGTCATGGTCGTTAAGAGTTGGTTGTAGTGTGCCCTTGTTCTCATTGTATTGTGCTCCTATGTCCCTTACAACTTCCCATCCACTTTCAAAGTAGAATTGTTTTGCAAAGTAACTTCGTCCTAAATGCCACTCCTGACCGAATAATTCCAGTTCTACAACGTTTCCCTCCTGAGAGGACTCAATTGGAATAATGGTATGTATCTCGTATGTGCGGGTGTAGTTGTTAGAATCCTCGTCCGTAATGGATATCTGGATCTTTTGATATTCATCTAGTATTGGGGCACTTCGGATAAACTGTCCCTCAAAGGAATAAAGTCGTAATACTGCACTATTGATTTCTCCTGTTCCAATGTCCGTAACCGTTATCGTTTCAACCTGATCGGTAAGATCAGTAGAAGTGTCAACATGGGTGACAGTATAACTAAACTCAGTCATGTTGGTGTAGTTGGATTGTTCTTGTATAACTTAGCTACGAACGCAACCTCGTCGGGTGAATCCTCTGGACGTTCGGTGTAGAGATAATGTAAGATGTATCCCCCCGTGGTTGTAGGGTTTAGGTTATGGACAGTTGAATCATCTAACCTTAATCCAAATCGCCCAAACTTCAATGACGAATTGGTAGCCTTGTTAAGCATCCAGGTGTCTAACAATGTCTGACTTGTGCCACTACCAATAGGATCTTCAAAGTATCCAGTAATTGTAACCTCTTTGGTTCCAGCTAATGTGTCTTGTAATACGTTTAGTGATCTTTTTGGGTTAGGGTGAACAGCAATATCTCTCAAATACAAAACGTTGGTGGAAAGTATGTTACCCTTATCATCTGGGGCTGCTCCACTGTTAAATTCTATTATCTGATTGTTTGTTACAGCCCAAGCTTCGTTTTGACCGTCCGCATCCAATCTGTAAATAGAACTATTACCTGCCAATGTACCTCTCCAAAAGTTGTGCGGTGTCTTTTGTTTGTAAACCTACCTCAGCAAATCTAGTACCGTTGTCGCGGACTTGCTGGTAAGTGTTGGAATTTCCCTCACCGTTTAGATTCAAGAATTTGCTTTTCATCTGAATTATGACTTGACGGTTTCCTATTTGAGTATCTCTTTGCATCTGTCTTGACATATAATTCTCTACCTCATTGGTTATCATTCTCTTATACCTGATATCCAATACTCCACCTGGTCGCTTGAGTTCTTCTAAAACCATCTTGGCGACAGTTGGAGCAATTAACGCTACTGCCGCTGGTCCTAACAGAGGAGCCAACATACGCAAAACAGCGGTAGAGCCACCAGCTCCACGCATGGCATAATTGCCTATTACTCCAAGTAGTTCGCCACTAGCTTCGTCTTGTAGTTTTGCAGAAGTAGAGTTTGTTTCTACTCCCTCACTTTCAAGTATACGCTTTACCTCGTTCTCTATCCAATCTTCAAACTCTCCACTTGGCTCAGAGTACCAATCGAAACTCTCAAACCTATAATCTTCAAAACGTGGAGAAATAATCTTAGCAGATCTGAGAAGATCCTCCAACCAGCCTTTGAGGGTACTTCCTAAAGATGTACCTCCTATGGGGGCTCCGACTATGGCTCCGTCACCTCTCCGTTTGCTAGGTCTAGTCTAATGTGAAACAATGAAAGTCCCTTGACTGGTCTAATGAAGTTCAATGATGTAAGTTTTGCATTAATCCTAAGCGTATCAGTAGTGTTATCCCTACTGGTCATTTGTATATCCCATGCGTTGATTGGAAGTTGACCGCTGGTTAGTTTGGTCATGTTGACCAAAGTTGTAATCTGTGGCACAGTTACCAAGATCTGCCCCTCTATGTAGTGTTCTGCTAATCCCTCCAATTTTCTGACCTCACCGTCAGTTCTGGCTTTCTTGTAGCTTGGTCGAGTAAGCCCCATGGATAGGTTGTATAGTTGGTGGTAATCATCGGTTCCTTGTATCAGTCTATGTGATTGAGCCCCTACTAATTTGGCTTGATCTCCAACGTTTACCATTAGGTCACGCTCCAGGTTGTTGGTTTGATGATTCTGCCAGTCAGTGTGTATTTGGTCAATTGTTCAGTGTCAGAAACTTTGCGTATGTTTGTNNGTTAGGGTAGCTGGTACGGTTTCGGTGTTAAGGTCACTTTGAAGTAATACGATTGTTGGTAATTCATTTCTTAATGGTGAGTTTAACTGAGTCTTGTAGAGGTTATGCAATCTTTCAACTGTCGCTCCCTGCACATCTGATTTCTTCAACATGGTTTGCATTTCAAACTGACCGTTCCATATACCAGTTGACAGTTGAGGCACGTTTTGTCCGTCAGTAGTGTCGTTTGTTAGATATGGTATCACCTCATACCCCTCGTTTAATTCCACGTTGTAAGCTTCGGTGTATACATAATCAGTTCCATTCTTAGAATCTGCTACTGACAGGGAGGTATCAAAAGCCAACACACCTCCAAATCCTGTAAACACCTCTGGCTCCTCTGACGTAATCTTTTGCAGTTCAAAAGTAAGCATACGTCTTAGATCAACCTGAGCTTGATCACGGTGATCTAAGTTTTCCCACTTGTGGCTTGCTGTAAAAAAAGTACCGTTTGGTGTTGATGGTTTGTATGTTAATGCAAGTATCCTCTCTACTTCACTTGCCATATCTTCAATGTATTCCAAGGCGGTTGAGTATACACTAGGATCAACATCAGTAACTCTGTAAAATACAGTTACCCTGTAAACATCACTGACAGTGGTAAACTTTGGATGTTCTACTCTGTTTTCTTCTCCCTCCTTGTTGATCTTTCTAACAGTAACAGCTTTTGGCCATTCATTTCCCTCTACTTGATCACGATCAAAAAACCTGACAATCTCTCTCATGTTCCCACTTACGGTCTTTGAAAGATTACCAGTTAAGCTCCAATTGGTTTCAATTGAATCTCTTATTGTAGTTGCCTGACTTACCATTATGGCTTAAACCCCGTGGTGACTCCAAATAGATTACCACCTCGGAGGGTCTGACTTTTCCTAGCATATACAGCGTCCACATGATCGGAGATAAACTTCTTCCATTCGTTGATACCGTCAAGGGATCTGTCTTTGATTGGTGTTTGCCAGTAATTGAATATTGTAGCAGCCAATCCACTTGCTAGTGATACTAACTCAGGTCCAGGGTTGGTAATTGGTATACTTGTGTGAGGTGAAAGTTGTATGTTTACAAAGTTGTCAGCCTCTTGCATAAAGTCCTGAATCTTACTGTCACTGGAGTTTTCAGAATCAGGTATATTCAATCTTCTTTTGGTTTCTCGCAAGTCAGCGACTTGTCCTATGTTGGTACTCATCCGTTAAACACCCTCAAATCTAATTCAAAAGTTTTCCTAATTTCACCGCCAAGGGTGATAGTAAATTGAACAATGTAAGATCCCGCTGTCTGTGGGACATTTGGAGTTGAAGAATTAACTGCAAGTAATAATCTAAGAGGATTAGCGGTATCTACTGTCAAGGCCACGTTGTTGATGGCTGGACTCGTTGCCGAAAGATCCGAATTAAGTATCGTCATAGTGGCTGAGGTAATACCTGTACCGTCGAAAGCTAATCCAGTTCCTTTATCGAACACCACGAATGGTCGGTCAAACCCTGTTTCCCCTATGATATAGTCCCAGCCAGCCATCTTTTCTAACCTGATACTGTTATTTCTCCCGTACCGTTTAGGTGTATTGTTTCGTCACTCGTACTAGGTACATTGACAGTTTCATCGGCCGTACTAGGTGTAAATACTGTAATTTCCTCCTTTTCGGTCCGTTCACGTAGGTAAGAGTCAGTTGTATGGGTAATTGAGAAACCAGGCTCTCTTTCACCAAGTATGGAATCAGTTGTATG
>JABAOC010003787.1_pt2 | contig 12791 bp, 11 predicted proteins | sample 7062161 | NCBI WGS metagenome assembly JABAOC01 (sample SAMN14538625, study PRJNA623070) | marine sediment metagenome | biome: marine biome [ENVO:00000428]; feature: marine pelagic biome [ENVO:01000023]; material: deep marine sediment [ENVO:00002113] | place: India: Gulf of Khambhat ... | reverse complement strand
GATTCTGTCCGGGTTGATGCCCAGATTGACCAGATAGTCCTTGGCGGCGCGAGCTCTCTTCTCGCCCAGAGCCAGATTGTATTCCACCGTGCCCCGCTCGTCACAGTTTCCCTCGATTCTGATCCTGGCGGCGGGGTACTCTCTCAGCATCGCGGCATTCCTGTTGAGAATCTCCCGATCGCCCGAACGAAGATCGTATCTGTCGAAGTCAAAGTGGATGGCCTGCAGATCCCCTTGAGTTATCTCTTCCTTGCTGACCTCCTCCTCGGGAATCTCGGGCGGCGGCGGTGGAGGTTCCGGTTCAGTCACCACCGGAGGAGTGGGTTCTTCCGCCGGGGGTGGCTTCTTGGCGCAGGAGCCAAGAAGCAGCAACACCATAATCCCCACAAACAGCACGCTTGCCTTTGGCATCGTTCACCTCCTTAAATAGAGCATATTTTGGTTTTTCGCTTACGGAAACTAGATTCCTATTCTGCTAAGTCTCCCCGTCTCCGACTTATTAGTCCCTATTGTATGTTCTTTATCGGAAAAAAGCAAGAATAAACTATCCATGTTTGAAAAAAAATTTGCCCCCTCAAAATCTGGGTGACCAAGAGGGATTATAGTTTTCCCCCTCACCTGTTATCATTCTTTGGGCTGAACCGTCCCAGTGCATGGTGTAGACCTCGTACTTGCCGGTTCTGTCAGAGCCGAAGACGATGTGCAGGCCGTCCGGAGACCAGCGCGGGTTCGCGTTGGAACCGATATAGGTCAAACGGTTGAGGTTCTCTCCGGTTAAGTCTATGGTATAAATATCAAGTGTGCCCCCTCCTCGCAAAACCAAGGCGATCCTGTCGCCCCGGGGAGACCAGCAGGGGGAGTCGGTAATATCCCCGGTATAAGTCAGCCTCCTGAGATTGGTGCCCTCCGTGTCCATGATGTAGATTTGAGGATAGCCGGATCTGTCGGAGGTGAAGGCTATCTCCTTGCCGCTGGGTGACCAGGTGGGCGAGCAGTCGATGGCCCGGCTGAAGGTCAGTCGCCTGACGATTTCTCCTTGCGCCGTCAAAAGATAGATTTCCGGATTTCCGTCTCTGGTCAAGGTGGCGGCCACGTAATTGCCATCGGGCGACCAGGCGGGAGCTGAATTCAGACCGGGATAGGATGCGAACGGTTCGGCTTGGCCTGTCCCCAGATCCGTCATCCACAGGTCGGGATTTTGCCTCTTGTATGAGGTGTAAACGAGCTTGGAGCCATCCGGCGACCAGGCGGGTGAAACATTAATGGAGCGATCGTTGGTTACCGGATGCGGGTTGTGTCCGTCGTAATCGCAGACGTAGATCTCCTTGTGCGAATTGTTACGCCCCACATAAGCTATCTTGGTGGAGAAAATCCCCTTCTGTCCGGTGAACTGAAGCACCATCTCGTCCGAGATGGCATGAGCCAGGGCCCGGTAGCTTTCCGGCTGGGTCTCGAACCTGAAGTTTTTTATGACCTTCTTTCTCAATACGTCCGCCACGTTGATCTCGGCTTTGAGCTTTCCCTCCTCAAGTCGCACCGAGCCGTCAAGAAGATATTGCACCCCCAGTTGATACCACCCGTCCATATTATAGAGATCGTTCCCCAGAATGGCAAGCACAAAAGAGTCGATCTCCGCCACCCGGAAGTACAAAGAATAGTTCAAATCCTCCCGCACCACCCGGGTCACCATGGGAGCGTAGTCTAAATCCTTGGGCGTGAAGTCCACAACCGCGATGTCCAAAGCCTCGATGTATCTTACCGCCCCCTTGGTTATCTTAGCCTCGATCTCCGTCTGCGCTCGGGCGCCACTGAATCCGGTCAGGGTTGCCATGAAGAACAACATAGTCGAAACGGAAATCTGGCATATTCGCGAGAACTTCAAGGGGCTTTGTATAGCAATCATTGCAGGTGAGCTCCTATGCAATCGAGGCCGCAAACAACGCTGGCTGCTCGCAGGTTATCTACTGAATGTATTCAAACTCAAGATGGATTCCCAGGTACTCCCCCGTATATTCCGTCGGCAACGGGGGAAACGGTGCGCCGGTCAGAATCGATCTCATGGCGGCCTGGTCAAACAGGTCGATCCCGGAGCTTTTCTCCACCTCGGTATCTATGATCTGACCGTCCCTCACGATTTTGAAATATATGGTCACCCGCAGGGTGGCGGAGGCTTCCACCGGGTTTTCCCAAAGGTCCCTGATTCTTCCGAAAACCAAGGCCAAATAATAGGACGACCCGAAACCTGCTCCATCCACTGTGGCTGCGCTTATCCCGTCTCCCAGTCCGTACTGCTCGCCCAGCTCATCTCCCTGTGTGACCTTTCCTTCCGGCGTCTTTTTGCCGGTTCCGGTCTTTTGATCGGTCTTTGCGCTCTCGGTGGTCGGCTTTTTCGCGGGCTTCTTGGGTGTTACCTTCTTCTTTCTGTCCTTCTTGGACTCGGTCTCGTGAAACTCCTTAACCGAGACCCCTTTTTCTTCGGTCTTGGGCTTCGCGGTCATGGTGACCTTCGCCTCGGTGGCCCCTTCACCCTCTCCGCCGCTGGAGCCGGCTCGCCGCCCCCCGCCGGGCAGGCTCACCAGGCCCACCCGGTAGATGGTGGGATAGCCTTCCAGTCTGGGCGTGCCCGGTGAAGCTACCATCAGGCCGACAATAACCGCGACGTGCAGAATGGACGACAGTATGAGGCTTCTCTTCATGCCCTGCCTTCAAGTTGATCTTTCTATCTGGTCGGCTCGGTGACCAGTCCCAGGTTATGAATGCCCAGTGCCTTTATCTTTCCCACGATCTCGATAACCAACCCGTAGGGGATGTCCTTATCCGCCCTAAGATAGACGGACTGGGACCCCTTTTTGCGAGCCACATCCGTCAGAATCCCCTCGAACCTGTCGAGATTGGTGACTCTTTCATCAATGTAAATGCGCTGCTCTTTGGTGACCGTCACCACCACTCCCTCTCCCAAATCTTCCGGCGTGGCCTTGGTGCGCGGCAGGCTTATGTCGATGCCCGCCTGCATCATGGGCGCGGCGATCATGAATATGATCAGAAGCACCAGAACCACGTCCACCAGGTTAGTGACGTTGATGTCGTGAAGTGCGTCGTATGTTCTTTTCCTTGGCATGATATCGTCCGCGGTTTGCCGTCGGCCCCGGATTTCAGACTTACGTCAGAAGCTCCTCCTTCTTTGCTGCGGCAAGGAACTCCAGAGCGAAATTATCCACCTGGCTGGCGATCACCTTGAGTTTGCGGTTGAAGAAATTGTAAGCCATTACCGCCGGTATGGCCACGGCCAATCCCATGATGGTGGCCACCAGAGCTTCGGCGATTCCCGGTGCCACTACCGCCAGGCTGGCGGAGCCCCTGACCCCGATGGAGGCGAAGGAGTGCATGATACCCCACACCGTGCCCAGGAGACCAAAAAATGGGCTGACGTTGCCCGTGGTCGCCAGAAAGACCACGCTTTTCTCCAGCCGGTTGATCTCCTCCTGGCCGATTCTCTCCAGGGTCATCCTGATGACGTCCCACCTGTCCTTTTCCTTGTCAACTCCCTTGTTGACATCCGCCTCCGGATTAGGTGCCAAGGACGAGTGTTTGCTCTGACCCGGGTTTCCTTCGACTCGCCGCACCTCATCCAGCTCTCTGAAGCCCTCCTCCAGCATCCTCGACAAAGGGGTACGTCTGAACTTCACGCAGGCGACATAAACCTCGGGAATGGACGGCCTTTTCCTGAAGAGCGAAAGGAATCGCTCGGTCTCGGAGTTGACCCTACGGAAAAGCGATATCTTGTGGAAAGTGATGGCCCAAGAGACCAATGACAGAAAAAGAAGTATCAGGAGGACGATCTGGGCGAACAGATCCATGTCCTTGATCATTCCCCACAAGGTCCCCTGAAAAGGAGCGGGATCCAGCAGGACAAATAGACCGATTAGACTAAGCAATTTGTTTCACCTTCTGTTTTTTTTCGTTTTCGAGCTGACCTAACTAAAGTTGACAAGAGCTATCCGATAAAACTCATCAATAATACTCAACCCTAAACTGCCAGTCAAGAAAAAACGACACAATCATTTCTGCCCGCGGTAAAATGCTTATCACTGCTATTCTGATACCGCTGCGGCCCTGGCGATGTTCCTTTGTTTTTGGCCGGGCGCAAAAAAGTCCTCCGGCTAGGAGGACTTCCGGAAATCTCGACCAATTAAGGATGGGGGGAGAGCACCTGCTCGCGGCAGGGTCTTGGCTCTAAACCACGGAGGTCTCCGGCGCGGCTCCCTTCTCTTTGATGATGAGGTGAGTAATCAGCTCAATCAGGAATCCGTAGATCATGCCCATGATCAGGGTGCCCAGGAATATCTTGAATCCCTGGAAGGCCAGTGAGCCCAGAGCCATCGGTATGGAGACGATGAACCCGAGTATTATCCCGTGGAGCATGTAGTTGATCTTCCAAGCGCTTATTCCGATGACGAAACCCAACAGCGCCCGGCTGAAGATGACTGACCATGCCATCGACGCTGGCATCTGCGGCTGCCCGCTGGAAGTCAGAAGCCAGCAGATGACCCCGAAAACAAAACCCAAGACGGTGGTCACCAAAAGCCTCGTACCTCTCATGTCCCCTCCTGTTCTAAGAGGTTGATCTCAGCTTCTTGATTCGGAAGGTATTTAAGCACGTAGCCTGCCGCTTGTCAAGGAAATTCTCGCGCCCTGCGGCATGAGTGAAGGTCGATCTTGACTGTTCATCTACCCCCGGCGGCCTTCAGGCTTTTGTCGCGGAGAGGGCGCCTTTATCAGGGCTTAGTTAGTAAAATCCCTTGACACGCTGGATCTCGGCTTTATATTTCCGGGAAGGTTCCGAAGAAGGGAACAAATCATGCATGCGTCACGGCGCATCGAGCTTATCCGGTCCTGTAAAGCAGCCACCGGGCCGCCCCGCCACATAGTCAGCGCCCTCTCGGCTTCGCAGCGCGATTCTTGAAGGGGATTCTGAAACGCGGCAACTTAGTGAAAGATAGGTAGAAACACCTATAACGCGACGTTTCCCTTCTTCTGTATTCGGGGATAGGTCTGAACCATATGTCTTGTCGGATAGTGTCGCCCTAACCCTTTCCCTGGTCCATTCCGGAGGTACACAGGGGAAGGGTTGGGGAAGGGGGGGTACGTGATGTCGAGACTCGGTCGAGCACAGCCCCTCTGCGCCCGCCTTAGGTGTCTTCAAGAGGCCAAGGCAGCCGAAGCTGATCGTTTGCATTGTCACGGTTGGCCCACCTGTAGACGGGGGGAAATTGGCAAGGGAATTGCGTGATCAGCCAAGAGGTCTTTTTGTCTGGATATCAGAATAGATCATCCTTTGACACTTCCGCCTGCAGGGGAGAATGGATGCGAATCTCCCAAACCATATTCCCGGCTGCTAGCACCCCTTCCCTGGCCCCGGGACGGAGAGAGCCTCGCATCGACTCGAACGCTCCCATCTGGGCGAAGTCTCCTTAGCTTAAGGCTCAGTTTGCCGAATTGACGCTGGCACCGGATACTTCCCCGGCTTGTCTGCATGCCAAGTCGTCCTCCGACGCTGTCCCACAATTGCCTTGACACTGACTTGAACCGTGCATATATTCACACCGGCTTTGTGCTCTATCAGAGTCTGTCACGGCCAGCATAAGCAAGGTAACGTGAGACGTGTCGAACAGGTTTCCAATAGATCAGTTGGAGAAGGTGGTCGGGAAAGACAACGTGCGGATCGAGTCCGACAGGCTGTTCGTCTGCCCGGAGAACAGCGCGGCTGTTTCCCAGATTGTCAACTCGGCCTTAAGAGAAAACTTCAGGATATTGCCCCTGGGTTCGGGTTCGATCCTGGATTGGTCTGGAGTCTCTGCTGAGAATACGATGGTCTTGAAATCAGAAAGGTTGAACCGGGTTGTGAAGGTTGTTCCGGAGGACTTGTACGTTATCCTTCAGGCCGGTTTCCCTTTGAAGGATTTGAACCAGCATCTCCGGTCTTTCGACCTTTTTTACCCCCTGGGCGACGGGGGCTCTTCGGGCACGGTAGGGGGTTCGGTGGCCGCGAACCTGAGGGGAAAATCCGGCGACAGGCAGATTCAGACCAGAGAATACGTCCTTGCGCTTAAGATAGTCGATCCAATGGGTCACGTACTCGACATGGGGGCAAGGACATTCAAATCAGTCACCGGGTACGATTTGCCTCGTCTTTTCACCGGCTCTTGGGGCACGCTGGGCTTCATAAGCCAGATAACCTTGAGGCTGGTCCCGGGTAGAAGAAGGAAGGATTTCCCTGCTGTAATCCTCGAGGTACCTGCAAGAGTCAAGACCAGGGAGGCCGATGACCCGGCAGCCGCCCTGAGTTCGCGGATCAAGCAGTCGCTGGACCCCAGAGGAATCTTTGTTGACTTTGATGCCCTGGGTGGATAGAAAGTTGCGCCGGGGCCGGGTTGAGAAACGACGGACTCGAACAACACCCTGCCCCTCTTTTCCCGGTGAGGAGTTGGGCCAAAGTGGGGGCACGCTTGATACGGCGTCCCCGATCCCAAAAACTCCTTGACTTTGCATAGCTTTTTGTTTAACTTAGACTTAGGTAATACGGATTTGTGGCGCCCTCCCGGTGCCCTTTCAAAGGAGGATATGATGAGCTTCGAGTGGATGTTTTCTCGCAGAGCGCAAGAGATGAAAGCCTCAGCCATACGGGAGATACTCAAGATCACCGAAAGGCCGGATGTCATCTCGTTTGCCGGGGGACTGCCGGCCCCGGAGCTTTTCCCTATAGAGGCCCTGAAAAAAGCGTGCCGGGAGGTACTGGACACATTCGGACCGAAGTCCTTGCAGTACAGCCTCACCATGGGAGTTCTCCCTCTCCGGGAAACCCTGGCTGAAAGATTCTCCGCAAGAGGGCTTAACGTCACCACAGACAATATCTTCATCACCGGGGGTTCACAGCAAGGCCTGGATCTGATAGCAAAAGTCTTCTTGAACGAGGAAGACCCCATTCTGTGTGAGAACCCCACTTATCTGGGAGCGATTCAGGCATTTAACGCATGCCGGCCCAAGTATGTCACGGTTGAGATGGACGAGGAGGGGATTGTTACGGAGCAGGTGGAAGATAGGCTGAAGAACCACAAGGTTAAGTTCATTTACGTGGTGGCCAATTTCCAGAACCCTTCCGGGATTACCATGAGCTACGGGAGAAGAAAGCGTCTGGTCGAACTGGCGCAACACTACGGAGTCCCCATCGTAGACGACAACCCCTACGGAGAGCTGCGATATGTGGGTGAGGATATTCCGTCGCTGAAGAGCTTGGGTGGAGATCTGGTGATAGAGCTGGGTACCTGCTCCAAAATCGTATCGCCGGGGCTGAGAGTCGGATGGGGCATCATCTCCGATGAGCTGATGACCATGTTTGAAAAGATGAAGCAGGGGGCCGATCTGCATACGAACACCTTTGCCCAGTACGTGGTGTACCAGTACATAAGGGACGGCAATCTGGACCGGCACATAGAGGAGATCAAAGCCGAGTATCGCAAAAGAAGAGGCGTTATGATCGAGGCGCTCAAGGAGTATTTCCCCGAAGGCATAAGATGGTACGAGCCGGAAGGGGGTCTTTTCCTGTGGGTGGAACTGCCTAAGGTGATCTCCGCCTCCAAGCTGCTGGATGAAGCCGTGAAACAGAAGGTGGCTTACGTGCCAGGTAAGCCTTTCTATCCCCACGAAGACAGGGACAATACCCTGCGGCTCAACTTCTCTAACGCGAGTCCAGAAATGATCCGTGAAGGAATCAAAAGGCTGGGCAAGGTCTTTCAAGAAAAGGCAAGAGCACCCGAGCGGACCAAGAAGGATTCAGGGCAAAAAGTAACCTAGCGATGCCTGCCGGCTCCGGCAGGAGCTACTGCATAAGGCCCTTCAGCTCCCACCTGAGCCGGTTTTTCCCTCACAGAAGGGTATCCCCCCGAAAAAAACGAACTGGTGACGGCAGGTTGCTGCCTGGTAGTTGGGTAGTCTATCCTCTACCAATGACTTATATTGGGGGCGACGAGGTCTTGTTAGTCCAGATTCTTTAATATTCCTCTTAAGTTCTGATGTTAACTTGAATAATGAAAAAGTAGCGGCTACAGGACACGGAGATTCGAGATTTGGCACTGGATAGGCTACGGGACACCCTGCAACGGCCGGAGGGAGGCAGGCAGAAAAAGGGGGGCTGAGCAAATCAACGTGCCTAAGGTCATCTCCAGGCTGTGCTTTGCGATTGTGCAGCGGCCGGGCCGCCGACTGATGTCAGTCGATGAGGAACNNAATCCTCGGAAACAATTCAGACAAGGTAGTTCTGCCCGCTGAACCTCGGCTTGATTTCCGGATTTTTTGCTTGACATGTGACGCGAAACCCTTATCTTTTTATCGGAAGGGGACCAGTTCCGAGTTTTTTGGACCAAGAGAGGAATAGTACTTACTTCTTTGCGTTCCTGCGACACACGGTCAGACTTTGAATTTCTTGACAGGACCCTCAGTAGCCGCAGTATCTGCGTCACTGAAGGGACCCATATTCTATCCTTGAGCGCACGGAGAAATAGGGACTTCACAAAGGTTAAGGGACAACGACTAAACCCGATCTAAAAGAGGAGGTGAGATTCATTCCTCGCAACCTGAGGGGCAACAAGACAATTGCCAAATGTTCAGATGAACACTGAAGCTGCCTCAAGCGGGCTGAAGGAGGTGGTAGGGTTTGTATTTTTGCATTCATTCGAGCTCCATTTCGATGGTGAGTTTTGATCACGCCCACCATCGAAGGTCGTTCCCTTTTCAACCCTCAAACTCAAGGAGGGAAAAATGACCAAGAGATGGATAGTTGTTTTCGGCATTGTGGCGATAGGCCTGAGTTGGTCCGGGGTCAATGCTCAGCAGGGCAGCTCCGAGGACTGGCAGGGCTTCGTCCAGGGGACCGAAGTTCAGATGCCGACGCAGAGGGCCCCGTCTTTGTTCCCCGCGTTTGGCCAGGAGGTTCCCGTCATGTACGGCCCGGGAGGTGCGGAGGCGCTATTGAACGCGGTCCGTCGTTCTCAGACTCCTGAGGGGCAGGATCTCCTAAAAAGCTTTTTGCCCCAGCAAAACACCCTCGATGGCTTTCCGCCCGCGGCTCCTCCTTTGGGAGCCAGCTTCACCGGACCGGCCTGGGGGGGAATATGGATTCCGGGTGATCCTGTGATTGCCGCCGGCAGCACGTACGTCGGCGTCATGATCAACTCCCAGTGCGACTTCTACACCAAGGCCGGAGTCTGGTCAGGGGGGTCAATTCTGAAGGTCTTCTTCGCTCCGGTCTATGACAGCCTTAACTGTCGTGATCCCTTTGACGTGAAGATCATCTACGACCACCATGCCAACAAATGGGTCATGCTGGCTTTGACATATTGCAGCGCCTCAGCCAACTCCTATTACCTGGTGGCCGTGTCCCAGACAATGAATCCACTGGGGAGTTGGTGGATATGGGCTCTGGACGTGATGGACCCTCTCGAGCCTGTGCCCCTGTGGGCCGATTATCCGGGCTTGGGGTTTGATGCGGACTCCGGGGTCTATGTTACGTCCAACCAGTATCTCTTTGCCGGCGGCTTCCAGTACGCGAAAATCCGTGCCCTTCGCAAAGGAGCGCTGTATTATACCGGAACCGCTGCCTGGTGGGATTATTGGGGCATGATCGATGCTGACGGGATAACACCCACTTTCACCATAAAGCCGGTTCATACCTTCGGGAATCCGGGGACGGAGTATCTGGTCAACTCCAAGTGGGCCGGGGGAAACACGGTGGACATCTGGAGCGTGCTCCCAGGAGATCCATTCCCCATGAACTGGGGTGCGGTTGGGATAGGCTGGTATTTCCCTCCTCCCGTTCCACCCTGCTCCGATTCAGGGCTGAATCTCTTTGACTGCCGGACGCAGGACGCCCAGTATAGAAACGAATACGTTTACACCTCCTTCCACGAGGAATGGGATTGGGGCGCAGGAATAAAGGCGGTAGTACGGTTCCTGAAGATAGACATCCCCACCATGACGCCGGCCATTGACGAAAGATACGGACATCCGGAATATCACTACTTCTTCCCTTCGATATACTCTGCTCCCAACGATAACATCGTGACGGTGTTTAATCGCTGCGGCGGCACCGAGGTGGTGGAGTTCCCGAGTGCACGCTACTCAGCCCGCTTCCTCACCCAGGGTGATGTTGCCAGCAGGGCCAGCCTCTATCTTCAGGCTGGGCAAGCCTGGTATGGCGACTGGGCCAATCCGAACCGGTGGGGAGATTACAGTGGCATCGCCTATGATCCCTTCGTCTTCTGCACCATGTGGATTTACAGTATGTACTCCACTAACGCGCCTCTGCCTGCCAACTGGTCGACCTGGATTGGATCTGTCTTCACGCATCCAGGAGAAGGAGGGGACAGTCTCTACTGGAAGCCCGACTATGAGGATTACGCACCGAGTGGCATGGTGGACATCGATCAGAAGCAGGACAACTGGAAAAAAACAGACACCGGGAAGTGGACCTTCTGCGGTCCTGCAGCCGTGGCCAACTGCTTCAAGTGGTTTGACTCGAAGTACAACGTTCCGCCAGGAGTACCGGGTGATGGGAACGATCAATTCCCTCTGGTCAGAGACTACATGGACAATCTTCCGCCATTCTTCGCACCCGCTTGGGATGATCACGACCCGTGGAACGTGGATNNTTAACACTCCCTGGGGTCCTCCGGCCAATCCTCCGCCAGCGACTGCGCAGCCCTTCATCCCCGGACCGCAACCGCAACCCAGCGCAATGCCGTCCTGGGGTGAGTTGGTTGAAAGACTGGCCTGGTACTTCGACACCGACGGAATCCAGAGCGGATACTGCGCCTTCTCCGGCACCAAGGTTCAGGACATGCAGGACGGCATAGACCAGTGGTTCTTGAGCGAGCAGTTCCCCNNTTCCCCGACGGGAGCACCTTGTGGGATAGCCTCTATGAGAGAACTTTGCAGATGCCGAGCTTCGCCGAGGTGGAGACCCTGGTGGAGATGTGTGAGGACGTGATCCTTCTTCTGGGTTTCTGGTACGAAGATCCCCCGGGAAGCGGCGACTGGTGGCGATGCGGAGGTCATTATGTCACCGTCGCAGGAATCAACTCTGACTCGCTCTGGATTGGGCTTTCCGATCCCTGGTATGACAATGCCGAGTCGGGAGGTCGAGGTAGAATCGGAACCGGAAACTACATTGCACACGTCTGGCCACACACCGATCCGACCATCCACAACGACGAAGGAAACGTGTCCCACGATATCTACACTGTCTCGACAGATCCAGTCAGTCCTGCGGGACTATGGGAGCTGGTGGGCTACCCGGTCTCTCTGAATCCAGGCTACTGTTACGATTTCTCGGAGCAGAATNNGGATTGTGGGAACTCGTTGACTACCCTGTTACTCTGAACCCTAGCGACTGCTACAACTTCGAGGACATGAACGTGCCGGATGAGCATATCCCGGTGTCGCAGCCTTGGACAGGGGTCTCGCCTATCTTCACTGAGGTAGAGTATGCGGTGGTGATCTCACCCAGGACCCCGCCCGACACCCTGCGGAATCACTTTAAGACCTGGCGGGTTGAACCAGAACCCTTTACGCAGATCGTCTCTGTCCAAGACCAGTTTATGCAGGATAACCTTGTTCTCGATCAGATCGATTTCCTCTCTAACCCGACCAGGAAGGACAGCTTCGAGATCGTGGATGGCATCGAGCATTTGACCTGGTATCGGGCGCATGGTCGGGACACCTTGCTGGAGGTGGAATACACAAACCAGTTTGGGACCTACACTAATACCATCGACTCGGTGAAGTATCTGTTGTTGCCTACTGCCAAGGAGCTTCCTGAGCCTTTCCCGGAGGAGTTAGACCACTACAAGGCTTACCGGATAAAAGACCCGGTGGCGTTTGACAGAACGGTTGAGCTGGAGGATCAGTTTGACCTCCTGTATGGAGTCACCGAGTCTATAGAAACTCTTAAGCCCATATACTTCCTCACTCCGGCCCTGAAGAATATGCCGCCGCCAATGTTTGACTCTGTCACTCATTATGTGGCCTATGAGATTTTCCCCGAGCACCACTACGGACTTCTAAGTGTGCAGACTTTTGACCAATTCGGGGAGCATGCTCTGCAGGTGGATACCAGCAAGATGTTATTGGTGCCTACCGGGAAATTGCGGGCTGAACCGCCACCCAATAATCCACCCGAGATCATCCAGCCTGATACGCTGTACGGCTACCAGGTTTGCGACACCGTGGTCTACACCTTTGAAGGAGCTGATCCCGACAGCGACGCCATCTTGGACAGCGCGTCGTTGTCCATAGAGCCTTCGTGCGGCACGTACTCGGTCACCAGGGTTACCAATCCGGGAGGATCAAGCGGAAAGTGGCAGGTTACCTGGGACACTCATGGCTGCGTGGACTCGACCACCTACAAGATCATCGTCGATCTGACGGACGCTGCGGGCAACGTCTCGTATTGCACCACCTACTGCCATCTGGACCCGAATAATCCGCCCACGATCGAGCAGCCCGATTTCCTTGAAGGGTTGGTGGACGATGTCGTAGACTACACCATCTCCGGGACCGATCCGGATGGGGATGTTATAGCGGATGAGGCGTCCATAGACATTCAACCCGGCTGCGGCAGTTGGAACATAGTCAGAACATCAGGCCATGGGACTGCTTCCGGGACCTGGCAGATCACCTGGGATACCGATGGTTGCACGCCGTGCGATACTCATATGGTCATACATGATCTGACTGAC
>JABAOC010001885.1_pt1 | contig 12811 bp, 11 predicted proteins | sample 7062161 | NCBI WGS metagenome assembly JABAOC01 (sample SAMN14538625, study PRJNA623070) | marine sediment metagenome | biome: marine biome [ENVO:00000428]; feature: marine pelagic biome [ENVO:01000023]; material: deep marine sediment [ENVO:00002113] | place: India: Gulf of Khambhat ... | reverse complement strand
GCCTGCTCCGAATCCTTGACATCAGCCTGAACTGCGATGGCTTCCCCGCCTCCAGACTTGATCTCTTCGACAACTTCTTCGGCGGCATCTTCGCTACCGTAGTAGTTCACCACGACCTTGGCCCCCAGACTGGCCAGCTTGAGGGCGATGGCCCGTCCTATACCGCGGGAACTACCGGTGACCACGGCCACGCGGTCAGTCAGGTCGAGCATGTTGTACCTCCTCAGCGCTATGCTCCAGTGGCATGCTCGTGCTCCACGCCTCGCTCTTGGTGCCATGCCTCGATGCCAGCCACGTCACCAACGGCAACCCTCACGGGGCGCTCGTCTATCCGCTTGAGGAGCTTGCTCAGCACGTCCTTGGGACCTATCTCCACAAAGGTTGTCGTCCCATGATCCAGCATGTAGCGCACCGAATCCACCCACAGGACGGGCGAGACCAGCTGTCTGACAAGCTCATCGCGGATGTCTTCCACATCTCCCAGAGGTTTCCCAGTGACGTTACCCACTACGGGAAAGGCAGCCTCCTCTTGGAGGGCGACGTTGGTCAGAGCCTGTCGCAGCCCCCGGGCTGCGGCCTCCATCAGCGGCGAATGGCTCGCGATGCTCACCTGGAGAGTGATCACCCGGCGGGCTCCTTTCTGCTTGACGAGCTCGATGGCCTTCTCGAGCGCTCGGTGCTCCCCCGAGATCACGATCTGCTCTGGAGAATTGTGATTGGCCACATGCACGATGGAACCTGTTTCTTCGCGAGCCCGGCGACAGGCCTCGCCGACTGGTTCTGCTGCCAAGCCCAACACCGCGGCCATGCCTCCGGGGCGGCGCTCGCCAGATTCCTTCATCAAGCGACCTCGCTCCCGCACCAAACGCACCCCGTCGGCAAAGGTGAGTTGACCACTGGCTACAAGAGCGGTGTACTCTCCCAAGCTGTGCCCCGCGGCAAAGCCGATCTCTCCAAGATCGTGCCGGGCTCTGAGTGCCCGTAGCGCGGCCAGACTCATGGTCAGGATTGCTGGCTGGGTGTTGATGGTGTCGTGCAGCTCTGGCTCAGGCCCCTCGAAGCACAGTCTTGACAGTTTGAGACCGAGGACCTCGTCGGCCTCCTCAAAAGCGGTTCGCGCTTCAGTGTATCGCTGATATAGGTCGTGCCCCATGCCCAAGTATTGCGAACCCTGGCCGGGAAATATCATGGCCAACGTGTTCGACATCTGAGCTATCTCACTCCCTCTACACAGCTACACACCTATCCGTCCTCACCGAGAGAATCATCACTGGCCCAGGAGTACTTCGGGCGGGGTTGTGGGAGAGAAAAGGACGTCACTCCGACTTGGTTGACGGTTTCACAACCTCCACGCCCTTGTAGTGCCCGCATGACGGACACACGTGATGGGGGAGGCGAGGTTCACGGCACTGAGGGCAGACGATCAGATGGGGTGGCATCAGGGCCGCGTGGCTGCGGCGACCACCCCTACGCGCCTTCGATATTCTGGTTTTTGGTACAGCACCCATGTCGTATTCTCCGATCCTCTTGAATTCTGGGTCACATGAACGCAGGACGCGCGATCATAGCAACCGTTCTAGAATCTCAAGGCGTGGGTCCGTTACGTCAGTGGCACACTGGCAGGTACCCTCGTTGAGATTCTGACCGCACTGTGAGCACAGACCTGCACAGTCCTGTGCACACAGGGGATGCATGGGCAGTGCCAGAAAGATGGCCTGTCGGACTACCTCCGTGAGATCCAAGACGTGTTGCTCGTCGATGATGGTGGCCTCCTCCTCGGCCTGGGTCACTGGGAGTTGCGCGCCCGTGTGTATGTCAACGCTGGGATAGAACTCCTCTTCGATCTCCAGTTCGACAGGTGTCGTGCAGGGCTCCAAGCACCGGCAGCAGTCCAATTCCACAACCGTCTGCAGGGAAGCGGTGACCAATATGCTGTCCGAGCTGCGAATCAGCTTGAGACGGCCGGTAAGCAGAGACTTGATCTTCAATTCGTCATCTAGCCCGGTGATATCCTCTGATACGTCCCTTCGCCTCACTGCACCTGTCGGTGCCTTGAGCAGCTGGGCAACATTTATCTTTATGGAGGGTTTCTCTCGTTCTGCCATTATCGCTGTATGGTTGCTCATTGATGCCGCGCTATGAATCTGGCTCCGTCTCACCCGAACTGCCGCTGTGTGCTGCCGGGTCGAAAGCCTCTGTACTGACGTCGACGGGTGGGCGTGTCGCTCGTACGTCCTGCTGGAGGATCTCAAGGCCGTTGCGGATGGTGGTCTGTAAGGCGATCAATTGGTCTTCCAGCTGCCCCAGCACGGTGATCGCGTAGTTGTCGGCCCCTCTCATCGTCTCCTCCGCCTGCCGACGGCTTTCCTCGATGATGGCCTCCGATCGCTTTTGGGCCTCTTCGAGGAGTCCACGCTCGTTCAGGATTTGCTGTGCGTCTTCTCCCGCCCTCTGCATCAACCTCTGAGCCTCCTCGCCCGCCAGGGCGAGAATCTCCTCTCTCTCGTCCTGGACGCGCCTGGCCTCAGCAATCTGTTGAGGGATGGTCACGCGCATCTGGTCAATGATCTCCAGGCACTCATCCCTGTTCACAATGACCGCGGAGCTCAACGGCATGCGTCTACTTTTGTTCAAGAGGTTCTCCAGTCGATCGATCAGGAATGAGATGTCAATCTTGACCACCCCCCTTGAGGGCCAGGTTGTATCGGCGTTGACAGCCTGCTGCCGCTGAATCCCCTAGGTCGGCAACTGGCCGTCAGTCACGCATGGTAGTGATCTTGATCCTGTCGGTCACCTCGTCGCCGAGTTCCTCGATCTTGCTCCTCAGAGCAGTGACCACATGCGGCGGAACCAGTTTGCTGATGTCTCCGTCCAGCTTTGCCACTTCTTTGACAATGCTGGAGCTGAGGAAGTAGTATTCCTTGCTCGTCAGCAGGCACACAGATTCGATTTCTGGCGCCAGCGTTCGGTTCATCAAAGCCATCTGGAATTCGAACTCGAAGTCGCCGACGACTCTCAACCCTCGTACTATGGCCCTGGCACCCTTCCCTCTCGCGAAGTCCACCGTGAGTCCGTCGTAGCTCTCAACGCTGACGTTGGGCCATCCCTCAAACACGTTGTTGGCCATCTCTAGCCGCTCTGCAGTTGAGAAGAGCAGAGTCTTGATGGGATGGGCGTAGACGGCCACGACGACGTGATCGAAAAGAGTAGCCGCTCTCCGAGCGATGTCGACATGCCCATTGGTAATGGGATCAAATGTGCCAGGAAAGATGGCCGTGCTCATTCACGCAGTACCTCCATTATGCACTGATTGGCATGCACCCCTGCTATTATAACATATTAACCCATGCTGTGGAAAACCCGAACCCCTGTCGTCAACTTAGGTCGCCCTCTTCCCTCTGCCAGAATTCACCGACTCGGCGTGCAAGCAGTCGGTTCTGGGGCGACTCCAGCTCTGGGTCCTTTTCCCAGATCTCCTTGGCAACAGCGCGCGCTTCCTCAAGGACGCTCACGTCACTCAGACGGGCCACTTTCAAGTCTGGCAGGCCGCTCTGTCGAGTTCCAAAGAACTCGCCGGGACCTCGCATGGCCAAGTCTTCGTCGGCCAGTTTGAATCCATCTTGTGTGCTTTCGATGATCTGTAGACGTTGTTCACCGGTATCAGTCGGTGAATCTGCCACGAGGAGGCAGTACGACTGCCGTTCCCCGCGGCCCACCCTGCCGCGGAATTGATGCAGCTGGGCCAAACCAAAGCGGTCTGCTCCTTCGATGAGCATCACCGTCGCGTTGGGCACGTCGATTCCCACCTCGACTACTGGCGTACAGACGAGGATGTCCAGCTCGCCTCGATAGAAATCCCTCATCGCGGCTTCCTTTTCCTCTGAGGTCATGCGACCGTGGAGAAGGCCCAGGCGCAAGTCGGGGAACACCTCGTCTCGCAGCCGACGGTGTTCCTCCACTGCGGCCTTGGCCTCAATCTTTTCGCTTTCCTCGATCAAGGGGCAGATGATGAAAGCTTGCTCGGATTCCTCCACGCGGCTGTGTAGGAAGCTGTAGGCCCGCTCTCTCTCCCGCGGCTTCATCCAGCGGGTGATGATCTCCTTGCGACCAGGCGGGAGTTCATCGATGGTTGATATGTCCAGATCGCCGTAGATAGTGAGAGCCAGGGTCCGCGGAATGGGTGTTGCACTCATCACCAGGACATGGGGGTTATGACCCTTCTGTCGCAGAGTTGCTCTCTGGGTCACCCCGAATCGGTGCTGCTCATCAATGACGACCAGTCCCAGATTGTCGAACTCCACACCCTCCTGAATCAGGGCATGCGTGCCGACGATTATCCTGGCCTCTCCCGAGGCGATTTCTTCGTAGATTCTCTCCTTCTCCGACTGCTTGGCACTGCCGGTCAGCAAGCGCAGGTGAGAGGTCACTTTGGTCAGCCCCGGCAGCCACAATTCGCCCCACAGTCTGCCTAGGCTGACATGATGCTGCTCGGCCAGGATCTCCGTAGGAGCCATAAGGACAGCTTGCATGTTGCTGGCTGCAGTCATGAGCATGGCAGCGGCAGCCACAACGGTCTTGCCAGAACCCACGTCGCCCTGCAGGAGTCGGCTCATGGGTTCAGGTCTTTGGAGATCGTCAAGTATTTCAGAGAGGGACCTCTCTTGAGCTGAAGTCAGAGGGAAGGGTAGGGAGTCGACGAAAGTTCGCAGGATGGAGCTGTCTATCCGAACAGGTTGCCCGGACCTTTGCCTCCACTGATGTCTTTGTTTCAAGACCCCCAGTTGAATCATCAGCAGTTCGTCAAAAGCCAGGCGGCGGCGTGCCTGTTCGAGCACCTCCGAGTCGTCAGGGAAGTGAATCTGCCGGATCGCGTTCTCCAAATCCAGGAGGTTTCTCTTCTCGCGTATGGGCAAGGGCAGATGATCGGGCAAGCGCAAGGACCAGTAGTCTGTCGTCCGCTTCATCAGCCGACGCAGCCACCGGCCAGTAATGCCTTTGGTGAGGGGATACACGGGGACTATCCGCCCTGTGTGAATCAACTCCTTGTCCAAAGGCTCCCACGTCGGTGACGAGAAGGTGAGACGCCCCAAGTACTGGTCAACCTTGCCACTGATGACGATCTGCTTGCCCGGCGTCAGTCTCTTGACTAGATAGGGTTGATTAAACCAGGTGGCCTCCACTGTTGCTGTGCCGTCCGAGATTGTACTGGAGACAATGCTCTGACCGCGCCTGCTTGTGCGCTCGCGTGTTTCTCGGACGGTGCCGACCACGGTCACTTCTTCCCCGTAGTGGAGCTGGTCTATAGTCTTGAGAGAGCTGAAATCGTCATACCGGTTAGGGAAGAGGTAGAGAAGATCCCGAATAGTGGTAACGCCGAGGCGGCTCAACCGTTTGGCGTAAGCGTCGCTGACGCCGTGCAGCTCACGAACAGAGGAAGCAAGCGTTGTTCTCGTCTCTGACGGTTCAGTCTCGGTAGGGGGTTGGACAGCCGCTGTCTCTGCTGGCACGCTCCTCTCGGGCCTCGGCTCAGCTTCTGCCGCGCCCCACTCACGCAGGATCTCTTCCACAATCTGCCGGCGTCTCTCGAGACTCTCATCCGAGTACTTCACCAACAGACGGGCCGTGTCGTCGATGAGCCGAACCAGGAAAGGATCGTTGGTGTTCTGTTTGGCTTCCTCGTGCCAGAACGCGGCAAACTTCCCGAGGCCACCGATGACAGCTCTGTCGGTGTAGCCCAGGTCTTTTTCCAGAACGAGGACCTTTTCCAGCTTGTCGAATGGCGGCAGCGTAGAGTTCATGGTGCTCTCAGCGGAATGAAGTTCACAATCACAGACCCTCGTACACGAAGACGCCGATCGCCTCGGGTCCCAGGTGAGTGGCCAGGACGGGACCATAGGTGATCACGTCTATGTCCTGTACAGGGTACGCGACTCGTAGCCTATCCAGCAGGTCAGTGGGGGCAGCAACATTGGCACCTTTGAGAATGGCTATCTTCTCCAGGTGGGGAAACTCCGTGACGAACTCGTACAGTTTGTCTACGCCACCACTCCTGGTCCGCACCTTCTCCAAAGGCAGGACTTCTCCATCCTCGATAATCAGCAACGGCTTGATGCTCAGCATGGTGCCGAGAAGCGCTTCGGCTTTTCCAATACGCTCTCCTCTCTCCAGGTATTCGAGATCCTCGACAAAGAACACCAGATAGACATGCGGGATCATGGCCCTCACCATCCTGACGACTTCATCCAGGCTGGCCCCTTTGCGGGAAATCGTGCTGGCGGTGAGAACCAGGGTCCTCAGAGCCAGAGACGTAGTCAGCGAGTCCACAACCGCAATGCGACGTTGCCCGATGAGGGACGTAGCCGCTTGTCTGGCCAATTCTACAGTCCCGCTGAGCTTGGCGGAGATATGAATGGATATTATGTCATCGGTCTCGCTACCAAGAGATCGATAGGTGTCTTCGAAGAGCTCCAATGGCGGAGCAGTAGTAGAGGGGAGGGACTCGGAGTTCTCAAGCTTCTCGAAGAACTCGTCGTGGTTGATATCTATACCGTCTCGAAACCTTTCACGTCCTATGTGGAGGTTCAAGGGGATGACTGTGATTCCCAAGTCCTCGGCCATGTCGTAGGACAACTCTGCTGTGCTATCGGTGACTACTCTGACTCTTCCCATGTGCTACCCTTGCATCTGAATGGATTTGTCTTGGCTACGGCAAACCAGACTATCTCCTATTCGCCCGAGAGAATGTAGTAGTAGTGGGGCTGTCCGCCGTCGACAACCTCCCACTCCTGATTCGAATAGGTTTCCTGCATCTTCTTGACCAAATCCTCTGCTTGCGACTGGGTCACGTCCTCGCCGAAATACACCGTGATGATCTCTTGCTCCGCCGCGCTCATCTGCTCGAGCATCGTGGACACAACTTCCTCCACAGTCTGGCCAGAGGCGGTCAGGTCTCCATTCAGCAGGCCAATGATCTCTCCTTCCTCGACTTCCAGCGACTTGTACTTCACCGAACGAATGGCTTTCGTGATCTCGGCCGTCTGGACCGCCTGCGTCGCCTTCTCCATGGCTTTCGCATTCTTCTCCAGGTCTGCCTGATAGTTGAAGGACAGGAGAGCGCTGATGCCCTGGGGAATGGTTTCGCTCGGCACCACAGCGACGTTCTTCTGCGACAGTTCCTCGGCCTTCTGAGCGGCCAGGAGCACATTGTCATTGTTGGGCAGAACTATGACGTCCTCTTGCCTTGTGGATTCGATAGCCTCAAGCAGCTCTTGAGTGCTGGGGTTCATCGTCTGTCCACCGGGTACGATGGTGCGGACACCCAGACTGGTAAACACCCGCTGAAGACCTTGGCCTGACACCACAGCCACGATGGCTATACCGTCCGTCTCCTCAGCCGCTGCCTCCTCTCCCATGACCATGTACTCGCGGTGCTGATCCTGCATGTTGTCTATCTTGATGTTGTGGAGGGCGCCTTTGCTGGAGGCAAAACCGATCACCTCTCCAGGCCTAAACGTGTGCACGTGCACCTTGATCGTGTTCTCATCCCCCACGACAAGAACCGAGTCGCCCCAACCCGTGACGCGCTCCTGGATCTCGTTCAGATCGAGATCCTCTCCCTGCAAGATGAACTCGGTGCAGTAGCCCCATTCCATCTCCCCTCCAGCGGGAGCAGCTTCCACTGCGGCGGGAACTGGTTCAGTAACATCGACTTTCTCCATTGGTTCTCCCCTCATGTATTTCAGCGCCCCTTCGAGGATCACGAACAGGCCTTGGCCTCCTGCGTCCACAACGCCAGCCTCGCGCAGCACACTCAGCAGAGAGGGTGTCCTGGCTACAGAGTCCCTCGCGCCCGCCACGACGCGCTCCATGACCGGCAGCAAGTCGCAGACTCCTTCGTCCACAGCCGCCTGTGCCGCGTCGGCCGCCTCGCGGCCGACGGTGAGGATCGTTCCCTCCACTGGCTTGATGACGCCTTTGTACGCGGTGGCGGATCCCTCGGCGAGCGCTGCCGCGAAATCCGCACCGTCGAACTTGTTCTTGTCCTTCAGACAACTCGCTATCCCTCTGAACAATTGGGATAGGATTACTCCCGAGTTGCCGCGCGCGCCCATGAGAGCGCCGTGCGCCGTGGCGTGGGCTACTGCTCCGGCGGACTCATCCGGGGAGTTTCGGATCTCCTCCAAAGCGGCCTGCATAGTGAGCACCATGTTCGTGCCCGTGTCACCGTCGGGCACAGGGAAGACGTTCAGCGCATTGATGTGGGAAGCGTGCTTCTCCAGCCAGGCGGTACCTGCCTGTAGGAGAAGCTTGAGTTCGCGACCATTGCACGAGTCCACCATCGGAGCCATCGCTGGCGCTTCTTGAGCCTTCTCTGCTGTCAATCTGGGCAACCTCCAACCTGCCTAGGCTTCGGTTCTCATCAACTAAGGTCGCTGATCCGCAGACCTTGGACGTGGACATTCACTTCGGCCACGGGAACGCCCAGGGCTTTCTCTACGTTGAACTTGACGCTCTGCATGATGTTCTGGGCCACCTCGGAAACTCTCACACCGTATTCCATGATCACGTAAAGGTCGATGGTTATCTTGTCATCCACGAGGTCTACGTCCACCCCTTTTCGAGGCGTGTCCGCGGGATGGAGCATATCTGCCAGTCCGTCGCGCACCGTGCGTGGGGCCATACCCACGACTCCGTAGCTCTCCAGCACTGCCTGGCTGGCGATGCTGGCGATAGCTGCGGGAGAGATCTCTATGCTTCCCAATCTCCGTTCTTCAACCATTGGACCTCACCTCAAGAGGTTCCATGCTGGCGCTGCGAGGGCGCGCACAGCAAGCATGCGTTGAGGATTTGACTATGCCATCGACTTGTGGTACGCTTATTTACAGTAGTGTTGATCTGAGGTATGGAATAATGGCAAGAGAATGTGATATCTGCGGCAAAGGCCCTCAATTCGGGCATAGCGTCAGCCATGCTCACAATCGAACCAAGCGCAACTGGCAGCCGAATCTGCATCGCAAAACGATAAGCGACGGCAAGAGCAAGCGAACTGTTCGCATCTGCACCAGGTGTCTGCGCACCCTGGAGAAGGGACCTGCTCCAGGTCGGGTGTCTCTCTGATTGATTGATTGATTCATCGTCACACTGTGAGCCAGTCCCTGGTTGCCGGGACTGGCTCTTGTCTGTCACGCATCCCCCACTAGGATAACCCCGGCTCCCCGCATGGGTTACCATGCGCTGGCCGCCGCGCCCAATGTGGACCGCTCGCGGAGCCCCCAATATTCCCAAACAATTAATGATACCCATGCTCAAGCCAAAAGGCAATTCTAGCCCGTAGGTGAGCCTAGCGCGTCGCAAGACGACCTTGCAAGAGCATCGGGTTGGCAGGCCGATGCTACCACGTGAAGGGATACACGCCGGAAGCATTGCTGCAAACCGGCCTTAGCCAGCTGTTCGCAGTCCCTGGCGCAGGGCTTCAGTCCGGCGCTCCCAGGCGAGCGGGATGAGGCGGCGTTCCTGGCTTGGCAATCAGGAACGGGATTCGTGATCCGCACCACTGACGAGCCAATATCATGTCGAGGCCACTATTGCCGAGCCTCACCGCCTTTGCCACTGCCTGATCTGGAGCGCAGCTGACCGCACCCTGCCTCGATCTCGATGCCCCGCCCCAGCCTGATGGTGCTGTTGACGCCCAGGTGGCTCAGTTCCTGGTGAAAGGCCCGCACACGCTTTCTGGGACTCCCTCGCGAGGCTGACTCTGGGACGGGGTTGGCGCGGATGAGGTTGACGTGGCAGAGCAGTCCGTTCAGGAGCGATGCCAGGTCCCTCGCGTGTTGGGACGAATCGTTCAGTCCATCCAAGAGGGCGTACTCGAAGGTCACGCGGCGCCCCGTGCGCTCGACGTAAGACCTGCAGGCGCCTATCAGCTCCCTGAGTGGATATCGTCGAGCGACGGGCACCAACGTCCTTCTCAACTCGTCCGTGGGCGCGTGGAGCGACACCGCCAGTCCGACTTGCTGTTTCTCGAGACTCAAACGTTCGATGCCAGGTAAAATACCCACCGTGGAGATCGTGATCCGCCGTGCGCCGAGGTTGAAGCCCCGCGGGTCGGTCAAAGTTTCGACGGCTTGCCACGTCGCTTCGTAGTTCAGGAGCGGTTCACCCATGCCCATGAACACTACGTTGCTGATCCTCTGCCCCTCTTCTTTCAGGTCTCGAGCGAAGTGGATTGCCTGTTCGACGATCTCCCCGGGGGTGAGATTCCGAGTGAAGCCGCTCTGTCCGGTGGCGCAGAAGGGACACCCCACCGGGCATCCTACCTGAGTGGACAGGCACACGCTGTTCCGCTTCTCGTACCGCATGAGGACGCTCTCGATGGTCTCCCCATCAGGCAGGGCGAAGAGAACCTTGCGGGTCAGCCCATCGGGGGAAACGGCCTCTTGAAGAGGAGAGAGGCTGTGGATCTCTGCGATCTGGCCCAGCTGCTCGCGCAACGATTGCGGGAGATTGTGCATCTCACCGAATTCGGCAGTCAGGGAAACGTAGAGCCACTGGTACACCTGTTCCGCCCGATAACGGGACTGGCCCAGGGACAGAGCCAGATCTTGGAGCTCAGAAAAAGTGAGGTCCAAGAGGGCTAGCTTGCGAGTCCCCCTTGGACCCTCTTGAGCGCAGGCTGTAACAGTCGTCAAACTAGTCCCTCCTGCTCATCCCCGTGGCTAGAAACACGAAGTAGAGCAGCTGGGACAAAGCCTGGGCCAGAGCGGCCACGTAAGTCAGAGAGGCTGCCGAAAGGACGGCCTGCACGCCCTGGATGTCCGTGGTGCCCACCAGGCCTTCCGCTTTCACCATCTGGAGGGCGCGGCGGCTGGCGTCTCGCTCCACAGGCACTGTCACCAGCGCGAAGACCACACCGCCGGAGAAGAGGATGACCCCCAGCCACACCAGGCCTGAGATCTGTACAAACAGACCGATGAAGAAGAAGATCATGCCCATCCAGGTGCCGAGGTTGACCAGAGGCACCAGACCCGAGCGCACTCGCAGGGGAGCGTATTCAGACTGGTGCTGAACGGCGTGGCCTACCTCATGGGCCACGATGCCTAGCGAGGCTACAGATGGAGACTGGGCCACTCCTTTGGAGAGGCGGAGCACCCTCTTGCGCGGATCATAGTGGTCGCCCATCACTCCGCGGGCTCCCTCTAACTCCACATCGGGCAGTCCATTGGCCCTCAACAGCAACCTGGCAGCCTCTGCACCGGAGATATTCCTCATGTTGCGGACGCGCGACCATTTCCTGTAAGCCGATTGCACTCTCCACTGAGCGATCAAGGCCAGGAAGAGCGCTGGCAACGAGAACAGCAGGTATCTTATGTCGAAATAGAAAGGTAAGAACATACAAGTGCCTCCTTAGTCACACATGTTCTACATTAATTATACCAGACTTCCTGCCGCGAAGTCAATACATCTACGAACGGGCGGCCAGCTGCGGATGCCCTCAGTCGGGTCCTGCGGGAACGAACTCCTTCGGTGTCTTCAGGAACCTGCGCCGGAATGAATTCCCGCGCTGAGTTCAGGAAGTCCCTGCGGGACTGTCCCGTCTGCGAGACGGATGCGAACTCGTTGCCAGGCCATTCCGAGCGTGCTAGAATGGCGAGTGGGGAGCCCTCGCCGAAGGCCGACGGTTGCCGGGCCGAGGGACCAAGGGGAAGTGCTATGTCCAGGACTCAATGGGCGCTGATAGCGATACTGGGAGTAGCGGTAGCCTGCGTCTTCTTCTGGTTTGGGTCCTACCTGGTCTTGTACCTGACGGAGACGTTACCATCCCTCAGGTCCGCGGCTCCCACACACACCGAGGTGCCCACGGTTATCCCTTTGCCAACCGCGACAGAAGCCGCGTCGCCGACGCCGACGAGCATCCCGCCCTCTCCGTCTGCGACCGCGACGCCGGAGCCTCCGCCCCCCACCTATACGAGGGTCGTACCGCTCAGCACGCCTCTCTTGCCGCCCACGATCACTCCGCGAGAGCCTGTCGCTCCCGATAGCTGGGAACCTGACGACGCCAGGGTCGACGCCCGGCCCATCGGCCTGGGAGAGAGCCAGGCTCACAACCTCCACGTCGAGGGCGATCGCGACTGGCTGGTCTTCGAGGCCGAGGAGGGCAGGGCCTACGTGATAGAGACCTCCAATCTGGGGGGCGAGGTGGACACCGTCGTTGAGCTCTACGATGAGCAAGGCAACGAACTCGCCTCCGATGATGACGGAGGCGACGAGTTCCTCGCTTCGCGACTGTGGTGGGTGGCCACGGAGGGCGGCAGCACGTACGTTCAGATCAGGGGTTTCTCCGAAGGCGAGGGGGGCCCTGGCACCGCGTACGACGTCTCTCTGAGGTTGGCTGAGAGGTTCCGGATAGACCCATACGAACCCGACGGTACCCGTGCTCGGGCAACGCCGATAGAGGTGCGCGAGAGGCAGACGCACAACCGGCACGTGGCCGGAGACCGGGACTGGATGTACTTCGAGGGGCAAGTGGGGGTGACCTACGTGATCGAGACCTTCAATCTGGGGCCGGATGCAGATACGGTCATCTATCTGTTTGACGCCGCTGGTAACGAACTGGCGTGGGATGACGACGGTGGCGACGAGCTCTGGGCTTCGCGGCTGGAATGGACGGCGCCCGAGGACGGGACGTTCTACATTCTCGTGGAGGACTGGTTCGAGGCCTCGGCAGGCCCTGGGACTCGGTACGACATCTTCGTAGCAAGGAGGGTGAGGGCCCCAGGACGAAGGACCAATGACGGAATGGTCGACCTGGCGG
>JABAOC010007710.1_pt3 | contig 12818 bp, 15 predicted proteins | sample 7062161 | NCBI WGS metagenome assembly JABAOC01 (sample SAMN14538625, study PRJNA623070) | marine sediment metagenome | biome: marine biome [ENVO:00000428]; feature: marine pelagic biome [ENVO:01000023]; material: deep marine sediment [ENVO:00002113] | place: India: Gulf of Khambhat ... | reverse complement strand
GAGATAAATAATTTATCTAAAACTGATATAGATCTCGTTGCATTAGCTTTGGAATTGAAAAAAGAAGGAAAAAATGTTCTAGTCTGTACACATGATCTATCTGTTCAAAACCTTGCCAATTATTTGGGACTCAAATTCTGGGGTGAGAAAAAAATCAAAAAACAGATCGGATGGGAAATCCGTTGCAGAGGGTGCAAGAAAACCTATTCGAATAAAGAATTAGAAGAGATAAAAATTGATGTATGTAGTGTATGTGGTTCGGAACTTCGAAGATTCCCAAGTAAAACCATTCAAATTCGAAAGAAAAGTATTAAAATCTCGTAAAACGAGATTTATGTTTTGTTATTCACGATTTAAGAGATAAATAAGATTTTGCTTTTTGATATAAACCAACATGAATTGTTTTGTAATTAACAGGCCTTAATTCTATCACTTATTCGGAGGAGGTTGGTTTAACTATATATTATTGCGTCCTTCTGTTGCGAGTTCTTTTTGTTCACGTTTCCAATGTAGATTTTCAACTTTTTCACGATGTTTTCCTTAGATATCCCTTTTACGAAGGACAAAAAAAGTATAAAGATACGTTGTTAGCACATTCCAGACAATTTAGGATCTTCAATTTCTGGGATAGAAGGATTCCAAAATGTCATCTTTCGAATTATGGACTGAAAAATACCGACCTAAAACCCTTGATGAAATAATAAACCAAGAAGGAATTGTCAAAAGGTTGAAGGCTTTTGTTGAGAAGAAAAACACACCAAATCTGCTCCTGGCCGGACCTGCAGGCGTGGGGAAGACTACAGCAGTCTTAGCTTTTGCAAATGACCTATATGGGACAGAAAATGTTCATGCAAACTTCTTAGAGTTGAATGCATCGGATGAAAGAGGCATTGATGTTGTACGGGAGCGTATTAAAGGTTTTGCCAGGACATCATCATTTGGGGCTATCCCATTCAAGATGATCTTGCTCGATGAGGCAGATGCATTGACTACTCCTGCACAAACGGCGCTTCGACGCACAATGGAGCGGTTTGCTAGAACTAGCCGATTTGCCCTTGTGGTAAATTACTCATCCAAAATCATTGAGCCAATTCAATCTCGATGTGCATTATTTCGACTTTCTCCCCTCACAAAGGAGGACGTCAAGAAAAAAGTGGACCAAATCTGCGAAAACGAAGGATTAGGAATTACAAAAGAGGGCTTAAAAACATTATGGAGCGAGATAAAGGGCGATCTGAGGAAAGTTATAAACATATTACAAGCTACGGCAGCTATCTCCGATACAGTAACTCCAGAATTGGTATTTAGCGTCTTAGGAAAAGCTCAGCCTAAAGAAGTGGAAAAAATGATCGATCTTGCATTACAGGGGAATTTTTTCGATGCGAGAAAAAAATTAAGAGGTCTTTTAATCGATCATGGTCTATCCGGAATCGATTTGTTAAAACAAATGGCTTCAATAATCCAAGCAATGGAAAAACTTTCAGAACATCAAAAGTTGGAACTTTTGGCGTTTCTTGGGGAAATAGATTTCCGACTTGCAGAAGGAGCGACTGAAGAAATCCAATTAAGTGCCGTTTTAGCAAAGATATCTGCTTTCAATATAGGATGAAGGGGAATCTATTATGAAACTAAAATAAACAGATATTGTTACAGAGTGTCATTTAGAGTTTTGTAAACTAATATATTCCTTAAATTCGTTTATGATCTCTGGAATGGTAAGAGGGGATTGAGTTATTGATCTTAAATATTTATTAAACTTAGTAACTGCTTTAGAGAATGGTTCAAAAAATATATTTGGGAATGAAACTTCCTTAAGAATGAGTTGGTGGGGGGATGCTGGTTGCAACTTTGGTAACTTTGTCTTATTGAGATAATCAAGAGTTTCATCAGAAGAGATTTCACCATGTCCACATAAGATGAGAAATGTAACCATTCTACGTACTTGCTGCCAGAAAAACCCCCAATTTGATGAGAAATCAAGAATTAGAGTTGTTTTTTCTTTGTGTATATCAATATTGGTTATCATTGTTATTCTTGGATGATTGGATGTTGTCTTTACAAAGGAGGAAAAATTATGGGTTCCTTCCAAGAATTGGGCTGCCCTCCGCATACAGTTCAGGTTCTCCTGCCTGTAAGGTACCACATAGCGATATGTTTTCTGTTTATAATCATATCGTGGATGAAATGATGGGGGAACTCTGCGTATACTAAGTATACACACATCTGGTGGCAAAGAATCATTTATTTGGTAAATATTTAACTCTTTTTTGGTATTGAAAGCCATAACTTGAGATAAACTATGAACATAAGCGTCTGTCCGGCTCGCGTACCCGTATTTTGAATTTTTTAATTCAGTAAGAACTTTTACTCTTTTTAAGATTCGAAGAATTGTCCCTTCTACTGTGATAACATTAGGCTGCCTTTGCCACCCATGGTATTGTGATCCCAAATAGGCAATCTTCAGAGCAAATCGCATATTCCCGTCCCTTTCGAATCATCTTATTTCTTTTAATCCTTTTTCATTACCATAATTAATTAATTGCATGATATCTCCAATATCTGTGATAATTATTAGTACTGATGGTAGAATCCATATAAGACATAAGCAACTAATATCTACAAAGAAATTCACTTACATCAACTTGGTATATTGAATTGCCATTGTTTAATACCAGTTTATGGATAATGTTTCCAGCGAGCTTTGTCTAAAGATATAGATGACCGATATTAGTAATATTCGAGTCTTTTGAAAAGGAAAACATTAAGGAACTGAATAGAATGGTAAATGATGCGATTATTCCAACAAAACATTCTCATGGTGATAAATTAGGAGATATCTTAGCTGGAATCATTATAATTAGTGATTCACTATATAAAACTAAATGGAATGGATCCATAAAAGAGGATATTTCCGGAAATTTATGTAGAAGACTCCTGAGTGAAAAGGGTATTAACATCAAAGCATTTGAAGTGGTACCTGACTCAGTGTATGAAATTCGATCAGTTTTCCTTCGATTGATCAACAATGTTCATATAGTGATTACAATTGGTGGGACTGGAACCACCCCAAGAGACCTGACAATAGAAGCAATCACACCTTTTGTCGAAAAAAAACTTAAAGGATTTGAAGAACGTTTCAGAGAAGTAAGTTTTCCTGAGATTGGGAATACTGTAATTTTGACGCGAACATTTTTGGGTATTGTAGGTAAAACTATTATTTGTTGTCTTCCGGGGTCCCCACACGCAGTAAAACTCGGGATGGAAGAGGTTATTCTTCCAGATTTGCGTCACTTGCTGAAGCATGTGACTATTTAGCCAAATTGGACTTAATCACGATCCCAAAGTTTAAATACATATTGGAGGGCGCGAGCTCGCGCAACTTCGACCCTATAGCGGTAAATTCTGATGCGGCCAAATTTTTTGAGTTCTACAATACCTGTATCACACAATTCCATTAAATAACTTTTTACCGATCGATGACTGAGTTCTGTCCTCTTTACAATTTCAGTTATGTTTAATTCTTCAGCTTCTACAAGAGCTTTGATCACTTTAACTTTTCCTCTGCAAGAGAGAACCTCCCATATTGGGAAGTCTTTTCTTTTCATTTCAACGGTCGTCTCCATGTTCAAAGGGTTTAATTCTTAAAATTTGTTCTATTTCAGTTTCTAGAATTTTAGCAGGTATATCGGGTAAACTAATAAGAGTTGTACGACCTCTAATTCCTTGGCTTGTTACTTTTGAGTTTAAGAGCCCTAAATTGCACAAATCTTGCATGTATTGCCATACTTGTGTATGTTTCCTTGGAATATTATTATATTCCTCACAAGATAAAATATAGATTTCCTCAACTTCTTTGATTGAGGAATAGGAGGTATCTTTATTTGACAGGGCTCGCGTTACTCCAAGTAATAAAAGCAAATGATGGAAAGATAGTGTTTTAAGCATATCTTTCTGAACTCCTGGATGAATGGATGCACTTGCGTATCTAACGTGTTCTGGAAGCACCATCTTAGAATTCTGCATATCTGCTTTTTTTCCAGCTATCCAGAGAAGTTCAATTGCATATCTGGCATCACCCCAAGGACTCGCGAGTTCGGCTACAAATGTCAAGGCTTCATTGGATACAGTTCCTCTATGGAATGCCTCAGCAGCGCGTGTTTCTAAAATGTCTCGAAGTTGGGAGAATGAATACTTCTCAAAGGAAATTGTGTTTAATTGAAGGGAGCTAATAGTATTTACTTCAAGGAATTGGCGGAATATTACATCTCGAACAATAAGTATTAATGATACATGCCCTTTTCTCTCAATTTTGTCGTCAGAAATACGAGTCAATGAATAAAGCATATCTGGGCCGCTCTTGGAAATTAAAAAATCAACTTCGTCAAGACATAATAGAATTGATATATTCTGATCCTCCATGATTTTTAACAGGATTTCCAATAGTTCTTCAGAGGAATAACCCCTTGAAGGAAAGTGGGGATCAAATTCATGAATAATACTCAGAAGAACAAGAAAATTGGTCTGTTTTTTACGACAATTCACATGCACGTATTTCAAAGTAACTCCATATTTTTTGGCTAAGTTCGCAAAATCTATTCCGAATTTTTTAGCCAGAGCTGTTTTCCCAGTACCTATTCCCCCCCTGAATACAACTTTTTGGGCAAATTCGGCGGGATGAAGAATTAAACCTTTAAAATAATTTGTTAATGCTTTCATTTGCTCTTCTCTGAAGAGAAGACGATCCGGGAGATAATCGACTGTGAGTTTATTCTCATCCTTAAGGATTGTAGGACGACAAAATTCTGTTTCAATTATATCACTACTCAAATCAGTCCACCAATTACTATAACGATTATTAGTTGAATTGGGAGAATCAAATAACTACTACGTAGGTATTAGAAACTTATCAATATTATTCAAAGGTCCGGGTTAAATTTAAGGATACTCCCGGGAGAGAGAGATCGATGAAAGTTAAAAAGGTGGAAAGATAATACTATAAGCCAAAAAAGGGGAAAGTTACTGAGATGATTGATTAAAAAATAAAGAGGGAGAATTAAGTGATGAGTTTAAAGAAAATTCCTATCAATACCTCATTACAATAATGTTAATGCCCTATAAAATGTGCAAGAATACAAAGGGAGTTGAAAACATATATAAACTCAACTCTGACAGTTTACTTTCTTATTAGACAATATTAAGTAATCATGGGTTCAGTATTATTAGGGTTCGAAAATTTATAACGGCGAATATAACTAATGTTGTTTTTTCCGAACACTAATATAGAGTTAAGCTTCAACCATCAAAATGCCAGCCTTAACATACCACCACAAAGATTTTAAATAATGTTTGGTGCCAACTATAACTGGCGGGCGTGGTCTAGCCTGGTCGAGGACAGAGAAAATTCCTCCCTTAATGAAGCCTCCCATTATAAACGGAGAGAGCTTCTAACCCGGGTTCAAAAAGAAGGGTATTCACTCTTTTTGAAAATCCCGGCGCCCGCATTATCTTTAAACATTCCATCTCATTCATTCTTAACTATATTTCCAATCACCCCCTGACCCCAATCTGTCAGATCTAATCCTAGCTTAAATATGCATCAATATTACGATATATACATAACAATGGATCAATTTGAGAGATTTATAATCAAAGAATAAAATGTAAAATTAACTAACCAAAGAAATAAAACAAGAAAAATGATATTGCGTTTAAGGATGTAGAAGCCTATGTCAACTCGCCCCACAACAGCTGGTGACCTAAAAGAAGGTCGATATATGATAGATCCTAAGTCTAATGAACCTTGTAAGATATTGAGCATAGATAAGTCAAAACCTGGAAAACACGGCTCTGCAAAGGCTAGAATCGTAATGGTCGGTGTTCTTGACGGTCGAAAAAGAGAATTTGTTGGGCCAGTCAGCACAAGAGTCAATGTTCCTATAATAGATAAGCGCACAGGCCTGATAACATCGGTCGCAGGAGATAGCATCCAAGTTATGGATAATGAAGATTATAATACCTTTGAGACGGTATTACCAGAGGAGGAAAATGTTCGTAATAAAATAATATCCATGTATAATGCTGGAAAAACTGTAGAAGTCGACTATTGGATTATCATGGAACATACAAAGATTATTTCTGCACGGGAACAAAATTAACATAATTATTATCAATTGAAATATTTTCTTAATGAAATTGTGAGGGATAATAATGCCCCAAGAAATATTTGACCCTGAGGAATTTCTTGAGATTGCCTCCAGAGCAACAGAGTGTCGTGTGAAAAGACGTGGAAATATTGTCAAGTTGAAGCTTAGAACAAAAAGGAGGCTGTATACATTGAAAAGTTCTCCTGAAGAAGCAAATATAATCTTACAACGTATAAAACTACCAATTATCGATCTTTAGCTTCCAAAATATGTTTATTACTTGATTGTAGAAACTAGAAAATTATCTCTTTTTCTGTTTTCCATGCTCATGTAATCCCCTAGAAGAGATTAGATTTATTTCAACTAGATCAATCGCTATTAGACAATTATTTACTATCAGTCAAGTTTAAAAACATAACCAGAACAGTTTGAAATCGATCTTAATAAAGACATTTCTCTGGAATCATCTGATTTGTTAGTACTCTCTTTTACTATTCTTCCATATTTATTTACTACATTGTAACGTAGTGGGCGGGGTGGGATTTACGCAGTGTAGAATTGTTCTATTAAGTTGTCAATTTCCTGTTTATATCAATAAATCAAGTTAAATCTTGTATCTTTGAAATAATAGAACTATCAGAATATAGTACACCCTCAAGAAATCCTCGTTCGTAGTCACTAAACATCTGCATTTTGACAACTCCACTGTTTCGAACCCACGAACCTCCGCGGTGTGAGCGCGGCTTTATGCCATAATAACGGTGTCATAACCGAACTAGACCACCCGCCCAATTTCCAATTACTAAATCATCTACATCTATTTATTTTAATAAATAGTTCGATTTTGATGTAATATATTAAATTTAGATCGTTTGATTATTGATTTGTTTTTATCTTAAAAATCTCAATTTTTAGATCTATTTTTGTTTAAATTTCTTTCAGATATTAGATTAGACTTTTAAAAGGGTTCAAAATCCGTTCTTTATCCCATACCACAGTTATTACATATTTATTAAGTTCTTTCAGTCTTTTTTCTTCTTAATCGTGTACTACGACAACGTCGACATTTTTTTGCATTAATAGGATTTCGTGCATAGCATTTTCGACAAATAGAAACATGTAAAAGTACAGATCGTGCTATTTCTCTTTTTTCTGGATCATGAACTGGCATAAAAATTCAACTCCTTATTTATCCACGATCAAGTTGGAAGATCTTATTGAGATCTTTCTTCCAAGAAGTATTTTCAAGAACGTATTATCTGGTTATAAAATTGCTCTTTATTGACCTGCCACAAATTTAAAACAAGGCAATTCCGTATAGTTATTGGTTTTTATTGCAAGTTTTTTTAAAAGAATTCTAAAGATGTATGCTTTTTTTGTTATCTCTGTAATTCAGCTGTTGTATCTTCCAAAGGAGGTCGTGAATTTGTAGATATAGATATTTTTTTCATAGATTTTAATTCCTCTTTCTATTGAAGTCTCAATTTATTTATCCCAGAACACATTACACTGCAAGAGCAGGGGCTTTCGAATCAGGTAACAAAATAGTAAAAATTCAATGAAACAGAACGAAATCATAACTTATAAACAAAACATGAAAAGTTTTAGAGGACAGGTGTGAGGTTGAAACTCATGACAAGAGATGAAAATGTTGTATTCATTGGAGATAAACCACTTCTAAGTTATATCTTGGCCTGTATGACGCTTTTTCATTCTGGGAAGGAAGAAATTGGTATTAGGGCCCGAGGAAAAGCAATTAGTCGTGCAGTTGATGTTGCAGAAGTTGTTAGAAATCGGTTTACAACAAATGTTATAATTAAGAATATTGATATTGGTACAGATAAATATACAACAAAAGAAGGTCGGGTGATCAATAGTAGCACCATCGATATAATTCTAAAAAGGACTCTTGAATGAGTGCTGGAAAAACCCTTTGTGTTATTTGGAGTTGTAAAAGGGCATGATCTGTATCCTCATGGGCAAACGAATGCCTAAACAAACTCTAAATGGTAATCTTATAGGTGGAATTGATGGAACTCCCAATATGTTCCTTTTGTGCAAAAACAGGTATGCTTTGTACAGGCTGCCAGCGAAAATTAGCAGAAGGAAAAATTACAAAACTAGATATCGAACTATCTAAGATTCTCAGCAAAATAGTTAATAATTATCCATCTCTTCAGAATGTAAAAATCGCCCGTGCCGTTGAGGTTGATTCTTTTGTACTTTTAGAGGTCCGAAAGAGGGATATATCTAGTATTATTGGATCAAATAGACGAATACTTAACGAAATTGAGCAAAAACTCGGACAAAAGATTCATGTGATTGAATTAGCTAAATCCGAACGCAAAATTATTGAATCACTATTTTCACCAGTTGAAGTTCTAGGAGTTAACAAGATTTTTGTGCCTGATGGAAGTGAAGAATTCAAAGTACGAATAAGACAAATCGATGTAAAAGATCTGCCTATGAGCGAGGAAATGCTTCAAGAGGCTGCTTACGCGCTTCTGGATCGACATATTCGAATATCTTGGGAAGGATAATACCTAATTTATTCGCAATACCACTCAATTTGCCATCTCAATGACTAAGAATCGTTAATCATTATTTAAACATCAAAAACACTCTATAATAAACGCATTTTTGATATGATGAGATTTGGAAAACAAATCACAGACACCATATGATTAAAATAGAAAAAAAGGCACAACAGAAAGTCTACATTTAACTTGAATATCAAAAGGTGATCGAAATGAGCTTCAAAATTGATGATCGCTTTTTTATATTAGTATTAAAAGATGAAAAAGATAGAGAAATCACATTATTTGGTGAATTACGTCCAGCTGTTGCCCAAATAAGGGAATACCTGACGAATAATTTTGAACCTCAAAATATAGAGCTGAATAATGTAGAAGTTGATGCAGAAGCAAATCTAAAAATTAGAGCAGTACCTTGGGATATGATTGCAGCAGAGCTTGTAAAACTTTCCAATTCTTAATATTGCTTTCGTGCTAATATGAAATATACTATTGTCCTTGAAGCGGAGAAATATGCAAAAAAGAAGAATAATTTATAAGAAATAAGTAATTATTTACAATCAAACTCAGTTAAACTTATTTTTCTGTATGAAAACAATATGTTTTCATTTTTTCTAAATCATAAGTCCATTCTACTGGAATTTAGATTGATGGGGACCCATATCATTCTTGGTATATATCAATAAATGGTCATCCCACCATGATGAAACTACAGATTCAAAACTAAAAAAAGATATACAATTGAACTAAAGGAGGGATACAGCTTCAGTTTCAACTTGGGAAACATCTTCAATACACCGAATTTTTTCTTCTAGTTGGTCTAGAACTTTTGATCCTTGCTCCCCTTCAATTATTGTAGTCAATTTAATAGCTACTAGTCCATAAGCTATGGGTTGTGTAGTATGACCTCGAATCATTATGTCTTTAGATTCAAAGCTCTTGATGGTTTCTAGAATTGAATTGAGATCTACATCGGGACCTGTTGGAAGGATTTTTAATTGAGCAAGTATTTTTGGCATTTTTTATATCTCCAATTTCAAAAGATACGTAGGGTTATTAGGGGCCGACAAAACTACAATTTTGGCATTTATATGTATTTCCAAGCTGTCTGCATTTTGAACAACGAACAATAGAGAGAATCCCACACATTGGGCATCCAAAACTAACAGCTCCTCTATCACCTGGTGAGATCGGACGAGAACAACAGGAACACCGGGGCATTATAATTTCAGCCATAAATTAAAAGCCTCTATTTTTCTATTCATGCTTTGTGCTGTAACTTCGTGTTGAGTATTTAATTAAAAGTGTTTTGTAGTTTCCAAGATTCATTATTTCATTGTCGATAATAGCTTCATCTTCCTAAGGTCCATTGCTAAACGTTCTTATCAGAGAAAATCATGTTTACATATCTCCAAGAAAATTGCTAAAAGTGTAAATCTTTCTATAACTGAGTTCCAAGAAAATAATACTCCTCAATATAGTTTTTGTCTTCTAAGAAGGGGCAGAAATTGGAGATAAAACAGGTAATCATTGTACGAACTGACCTTGAAATGGGAAAAGGAAAGATAGCCGCCCAAGTAGCCCATGCTGCTGTTACTGCCTCCAATACAACGCGATGGCTCAAACCAGAATGGTTCAAACAATGGATTGAAATGGGACAGAAGAAAATTATTGTACGGACAGATTCCCTTGAGCTTCTGCTATCAAAAGAGGAGCATGCAAGAGCTCTTGGTATTCCAGTAGCTTTAATTAGAGACCAGGGATTGACACAACTTCCTTCAGGGACTATAACTGCTTTAGGTATTGGTCCTGCACCTGAAAAGGATCTAGATAAAATAACGTGGGAAATGAAACTGCTTTGAGTTGAATGGTTTTGTGTTTCTCACAAACTAAAAGCTCAATAGGAATAGAAGGATTTTCGACAAGCACAAGGGGAATTGGAGGGGAAATTAGGAGACATTTAGAAGATTTCATAGTAGAAGAGCTAATTCCATACGGAGGAGGTTTCCGAAGAGTTAACGAGCTCAACCTGAACAGAGACGAAAAAGGTTTGTTTACACATCTTGTTATACGAAAAGAGGGGATTGATACTCCTGAAACAGCACAAATGATTGCTCAAAAACTTGGAATTTCAGTGGATGATATCGGATATGCAGGAAACAAAGACAAACGCGCAATAGCGATACAAAGAATGTCTGTTTGGAAAGTTACACCTTGGGATCTTTTGAGAAAACTTTCTAAATTAAAAAAAATCCAGATACTATCAATCTATCCAGCTCGTTATGGAGTGAAACTTGGGGATCTTTGGGGAAATCAATTCAGAATACGAATTCAAAATATTAAAATCACTAAAGATCAAATTTTTGAGCGAATTGAACAAATAAAAGAGGAAATAAGAGTTGTTGGAGTTCCCAACTTTTTTGGCCCTCAACGTTTTGGTAAAAGATTTATTTCCCACCTTGTTGGAAAAGCACTCCTTATGGGCCAAATAAAAGATGCAATAATGCTTTATTTATCGCGAACCTCTCAAAACGAGCCTGCACAAATAAGAGCCATAAGAGAAAAGATTTGTGAAGAACAGAATTTTAGAAAGAGTTTGGAACAAATCCCAAAGAAATATCATTATGAAAGACGTATATTACAGTTCTTATCAAAAAGACCAAATGACTTCAAAGGAGCTCTATCTGTATTCCCTCGCCGCATATTGTCACTCTTTATTCATGCGTATCAATCTTTGCTTTTCAATAAGTACCTAAGTGAAAGAATTAAATGCTTCGATTCGTGGCAGAACCCGTTACCGGGTGATTTGATACAAATCAAGGAAAAAATTGAATATATTACAGAAAATAACGTTGAAATGTATCAAGATTTAGTGAAAAAAGGAAAAATTTACATTATGGGACCTTTAATAGGCTATAAATCCCAAATCCCAAGAGAATTTCCAGGAGAGATCTTCAATAAAATCCTCCAAGCAGAAAGCATTCATTCCAAAATATTCAAGCAAAATGATAGAAGGATTACTTCATTAGGAAGTCTCAGAAGGATATCCTGTATTCCTCACAAATTAAAAGCACAAATCTTAGTTTTACCACAGGAAGGAGTCACAGTCGATCTCACATTCTGCCTAGAGAAAGGAAGTTATGCCACAATCGTTTTACGTGAATTCATGAAAGAATGAACTCGATTCACAAGTAATTAACAAGTGATAAAGTTAATTATCTCCTCATTTTATAGGAAAGCTTCTTTTTATTGGTTATTCGAAATATCCCACCATTTAATGGGAGTTACATCCTTTCTTTATTGCATTTAGGCCTCAATTCATTTTCAGGGTAATTCATTTTAATACACGGATGGACTTTTTAAACTTTCATAGGAACAAAATAAGGGTTAATTGATGAGAAAAAAAGGAATTCTGTTCGTCATTTTTCTTCTTTTTCTTCTTCACCTTGAAGCAACATCTCCGTTCGTTTTAGAAAATAAAAAAAACAATAATCTTCAAAAAAGTGTTTTAAAATCCAAAGAGCTTTCGAATCTTTCGTTGAATGATGATACGAACTCTTTTTCTATTGAAATTTCAGAAGAAGTTAGATATGACCATTCTACGGATCTTCATTTCAAAACATATCAGATCCCTACATTTGGTGAGATATTTCAGGGAGTAATCCGGGCGAGTGATTTGACTATAGATAGTGTTGTCAATGGAGATGCAGAAGATAATCGGCTTGAGCGGTGGACTGATATGGAATATCAAGGCGAAGGCGATTCTGCAGAACCAGAAATCATTAATGCCGACAATATTTGGGGTTATAGACCACGCTATGATGAGTATAGCTACTTTTTTAATGTCGATTCTTCACAAGTTCAATGGGTTTTAGATTATTATTCGGATNNNGAAGATAAGACAGTAGTTTCTTTTTCCTTTTCTAATGCGTGGAATTTAGGCTTTGTTAATCAATCAAATGTGAATTTAGGTATTACATTTGATTTTGACGGGTTTGATGTGATATTTTTTCTTTTTGCTAAAAGTCCTACACCCTTTACTTATAATACGAGTGTTGGGGGTGAACACTATCTACATTTTTTGATTAATGCATCTTGGGGAACTGGGTGGTATGATGTTGGGCCAATTGATATATCTAAA
>JABAOC010023879.1_pt1 | contig 12822 bp, 6 predicted proteins | sample 7062161 | NCBI WGS metagenome assembly JABAOC01 (sample SAMN14538625, study PRJNA623070) | marine sediment metagenome | biome: marine biome [ENVO:00000428]; feature: marine pelagic biome [ENVO:01000023]; material: deep marine sediment [ENVO:00002113] | place: India: Gulf of Khambhat ... | reverse complement strand
TGCGGTGTATCAGCTCGCGGAGACGTGCGAAAAGGGCAGCCAGGACGAGATAGACGCGAGCCTGGTAGCCGTACACGATAAATTCGTGGAACTCAACGTTCTCTTTAGATAGGTTGGCAATTGAGGTGTCGTCGCGTCCGCAGGTGAGCCATGAGACGGCCGACCATGGACCTCAGAGGGCATAAGCTTGCCGCAAAGATACCTCTTGTCGAATCAGAGTGTTTTCGGTTGACCGGTTGCGGTCGAGAAGATCTACCGAGCGGCAAAGGAATCCCTTGGACCGAACACGGAAGGAAAATCAAGCGGCACGCCGGGGACAAGCACCGCCCCGGCCCTGATCGGTCAGAGAGATCGGAGATAGGTTTGCAGATTGGTGCCGTCGTTTACCAGATCCAATTTCCTCCTGATAAGCTCCCTGTACTTGTGAATCGTCATCACCGATAGATGCAGCGCCTCGGCTATCTCTTTTGACGTCATCCCGTTCTTTATCAAGCGACAGACCTCCAGCTCTCTGGGCGATAGCTTGGCGAATTTGGCCTTGAGAGTGTCCAAAAAGGGCGAGATGATCTCCCGCAAGTCCTTTTCCAAGATCTCGAAGTTCCTGATTTGCACGGGATTGGAGGATTCCTTGAGCCTGTGGAGGATGGGAATTATGGCCTGTTCCACGTTGGCGGTGACCTGCCGCTTCAGATTGTCCTTCTCCGCGTCGATCTGCTCCAGAATTTCCCGTAATGCGATGTTCTTTCTCTCCAGCGCTTCCCGCTCGATCTCCAGCTGTTTGGTTGTCTGTCTCAACATGTCCTGGGCATGCTTGCGCTCGGTGATGTCCATGGAGTAGCCAATCATTCCGGTCACCGAACCGTCCTTGTCTTTAAGCAGCGACAAGGAAAGGTGAGCAAAGAAGTCCTCCCCGGACTTTCTCCGCTGGCGCACCTCCACTTCATGCTCACCCTTTTCCTTGAGAGGTTTGATCACCTGCTTTTGAAGGAATTCGTGCGCATCTTCAGGGTAGACAAACGAGATATGTTTGCCCAACGCCTCCTTCGCGGGGTATCCGAATAACCTTTCTGCACCTTTATTCCAGCTTGTCACCTGTCCATCCAGGTCGGTGGAGACCACCGAGTCGTGAATTTGGTCTATTATCTGAGCCTGCTTCCCGAGCGCTTCCTCGGCCAATCTCCCCTCCCTCCGCACGGTAGCCTCTTTAAGTTCTCGCTGGATGGCAGGAACCAGGCGGGTCAGATTCTCCTTCATGATGTAGTCGTGCGCCCCGGCTCTCATAGCTTCCACGGCCGTCTCCTCACCGATCTTGCCCGAGATGACGATGAAGGGCAAATCGAGCCCGCTGTCCTTCAACACCTTCAGGGCCTCAAGCCCGCTGAATCTGGGCATGACATAGTCGGAGATGACCACGTCATATTCCCGCTGCTTCAGCTCGGCAGACATGGCCTTGGCCGTCTCAACTCGTTTGCTTACGGTCCCGTACCCGCCGCGCTGCAGCTCCCGCTCCAGCAGGAGGGCGTCATCCTCGGAATCCTCCACGATAAGCACGCGAAGTGAGGTACTCATCTAATCTCTCCTCTTCATCGGTGGAGGCTCGTTCAGCACCAGCCAATACATTCCCAGCTTCTGTACGGCGCAGGCGAAGTTGTCAAAGTCGATCGGCTTGCGAATATAAGAGTTGGCGCCAAACTTATAGCCATTTGCCAGATCATTCTCCTCTTTGGACGAGGTGAGAATAACCACCGGGAGAAACCTGGTTCTCTGGTCGGCTCGAATGCGCTGCAGAACCTCCAGGCCGTCGAGTTTGGGCAGTTTCAGATCGAGCAGGATCATTGCCGGCATCACGTCCGTGTCCCGGCCGGCGAATTCCCCTGTACCGTAAAGGTAATCCAGCGCCTGGGTTCCATCGCGCGCCACCACCACGTGGTTAGCGATATTGCTTTTCTTGAACGCGCGCAGAGTCAACTCCACGTCATCTGGATTATCCTCCACCAGCAGGATGACTCTTCGATGCATATCTTATATTCTCCTTCTCTTAGGGCAGTGTGAAATAGAACGTGGCCCCTTTTTCCACTTCCCCCTCAGCCCAGATTCGGCCTCCGTGTCGATCTATTATCCGGCTCACCAGAGCCAGACCCACGCCGTTTCCCGGGAATTCATCGATCGAGTGAAGACGCTGGAACGGAACGAACAGTTTCTCTGCGTACTTCATGTCAAACCCCACGCCGTCATCTCGCACGAAATAGACCCTTTCAACGCCCTCGCGCGTCTCCCCGAATTCTATTCTCGCCTGGGCCTGTTTGCCCGTGAACTTCCAGGCGTTTCGCAATAGGTTCTCCAGGACCTCTCTGAGTAAGCTTGGATCCCCACGGGCCAGCACCCCTTTTTGGACGACCAACTCCACCTGCCGTTCCGGTTGAGTTTTCCTAAGTTCTCCGGCTATGCTGCGTGCCATCTCACTAAGGTCGACCCGCTCGCTGCGCATCTCCTTACGCACCATCATTGACAGATTCAGCAGATCGTCGACCAGCTGCCCCATCCGCTGGGTCGCCCTTCTGATCCTTGTCAGATAGTCCTTCCCGCGTTCATCGAGCTTATCGGGGTAGTCTTCCATCAAAGCCCGGCTGAAACCGTCCGCCGTCCTCAAGGGAGCACGCAGGTCGTGCGAGACAGAGTAGCTGAACGCCTCCAGCTCTTTGTTGGCCGCGGCCAGCTGAGCAGCCTGTATCTCCAGACTTCTATTCAATTTCTGAATCTCCTCCTCTGCCCGCTTCCTCTCTATGACTCGTCCCAGTCGCTCGACGATGGTCTTCAGCAGACTCTTCTCTTCTGCCAGGAAGGGTCCCTCATCCCCTTCCCGTCTTTCTTCCAGATAGTACACCTCCAGACTTCCCTCTCGATCACCATGAACCGTGACATCCGATGCCAACCTCCAGCGGGTCTCGCTGAAGTTGCNNGGATGCCAGCTTCCAGTCGGTCTCGCTGAAGTTGCTGGTGGCAAAGGTTCGATCCCCCAGAATAAGGCGCACGCAAGTTATTTCGGGATACTGCAAGCCGGATGGAATCAGGTCGACCGTCCCCTGAAATATATCTTCCAAGGAAGTCCCCGGCGTCTCTATGAGCCTGCCGATGCCGTAGAGGCAGTTCAGCTCCTTTACTCGTTCGTTCAAATCATAACTCCGCTGGCGCAGTTCCTCCTCCGCCCGCTTGCGCGCGGTGATGTCACGTATGACACTGATCCAGCCGATGCGCCTGCCTTGCCGATCCGTCAAGGGCGTGACGGCGTGCTCAGTCTTGAGGATTACACCGTCCTTCCGTTTCATCTGAAACTCCGGCAGATACATAAAACCTTGCTCTTCCACAGCCGGATAGACGCGCGCTTGGAACTCTTTTAGCGCCTCATCGCTCACATGTAAAAAGGCTGTTGTCCGACCCAGCATTTCCTGGCGGGCATAACCGAATGTCTTTGTTGCTGACGNNACGATTGCGGGGGGACTCTTCGCGTCAAGAATGAAAAGGGCATCCTGCTGGCTGATGAAGGTTTTCTCGAACAACTCCTTGGACTTCCGCAACTCATCCTGTGCTCGCTTGCTCTCGGTTATGTCCTGAACCTGGGATACGAAGTAAAGCGGGTTGCCTTTGGAGTCACGAACCAGCGAGCTGGAAACCAGACACCAGATTAGATGTCCCTTCTTGTGAAGATACCGTTTCTCGAACTGCTCCCTTTCAACCTCTCCCGAGACAGATCTGTGGATGAACTCTGGGCTAACCTCCAAATCATCCGGATGAGCAATGTCATTTACGCTCATACCTTCAAGCTCGTCTCTGCTGTAGCCGAAGATCTGGGACATCTTTTCGTTTACCTTGGTCAGAATACCGTTTAGGTCTACCAGACACATGCCGGTGTTGGCATTGTCGAATGACGTGCGGAAGCGCTCTTCGCTCTCTCGCAACGCCTCCTCTGCGCGCCCCCGCTGAATTGTTAGCGCGTACATTTCGGCCAGCCGTTTGACTGCCTCTAGATGGCGGTCGGTGTAATCTCCGGCTGAATTGGCCACAGCTATTTCGCCCACTAACTGTTCACCGACGATCGCCGGAACGGCCAAGAAGTTCGTAAGAGGAATGTGACCATGAGGAGTGCCCCCAGATGCTTCGTGCGTGTCTGGTGAATTGCTAAAGAAGGCTTCCCGGGAGTTGAGTGCATGACCCCAAAGCTTCGGATAGCGCCCGTCGGACGATTTGGGAAAGACGACCCTCTTATCTTGGCCGGAAACCAAGCACTCTTTCCCCATCATTTGAGTGAGGGTATGCGCCACGGCGTCGCCGGTTTTCGNNACGAAACCGTGCTGGCTGTTCGTCAGACTCTTGGCAGAATCCAGAACAATATCGGCGATATTTGGAATCGAGGAGGAACGAGTAATCAGAGCCCCGGATAATCTGGCGAGTTCCCTGTTTACTGCCAGCTCCCATTCCAGCCCTTCCTCAGCCTGCTCGCGCTCGGCGATTTCCGTCTCAAGTTGCTCATTAGCTTTCCTGAGCTCAGCGGTGCGTTCTTGAACCAGCTCCTGAAGGTGATCTCGATACTCCGTCAACTCCTGCTCCGCCCGTTTCCGGTCGGTGATGTCGTAGGCATAGATGGCCAAACGCACCACCTTTCCCTGCTCGTCGAAGACCGGGTAGACGCTGCTGTCCCACCATACACCTTCTCGCTCGTCCTGGAAGCGGACGGGCTCACCCGAACGAATCACCTTATCTGACATGCTCTTTCTCCGAGCACTAACCTCATGACGAAATAAATCATAGGCGCAAGTGCCTAGAAGCTCAGTCGCCTTCTTTCCCAGTATCCGGGCGGTAGCTTCACTAAACGCGTGAATCTTTCCCTCCGTATCTATCAACAAAGCTATCCCATGGGAAGCATTCAGGAGTGCCCGCGTGGTTTCCTCGCTGGCCCGCAAAGCCTCCTCTGCCTGCTTGCGCTCGGTGATGTCTCTGGCAACGCCCAACGCGGCTACTACTTTCCCGTCGGCATCGAATATCGGCGAGGCATTGTTAAGAATGCTAATGTAGGAGCCGTCCTTCCTCCTGTACCTATATTCCATGTTATCAACGCTCTCACCCTTTACCAGTTGAGCAAACTGCTTTCCTACGCCCGCTGCATCCTCAGGATGAACCAGCTCGAAGCCGTTGATTTGTCTTACTTCCTTGGGCTTGTACCCCAGGATTTCCTCAAAAGCTCGATTGGTGAAAAGAAAAGCTCCGTTCAGATCCACCGTGAATATCATATCTCTGGAGGTCTCCACCAGTGTTCTGTACTCCTCGCGCGACGCTCTCAAGCTCTCCTCCGCCTGCTTGCGCTCGGCGATCTCTTGCTGTAATTCTATGTTGGCTGCGCTCAGCTCCCGTGTTCTCTCTTGAACTCGAATCTCCAACTCGTCACGAGCCTTCCTCAGAGCTTCCTCCGTCAGCTTACGCTCGGTTATGTCGGTAACGACCATTCCCAGCCCGTCACCCACCTTGAAAGCGGTAACGGCCACGCGTCTCTCGCCGAACTTAGGATCCAAAATCACTTCATCGACGTAGAACGGCTTTGCCGTCCGGATGACCTCCAGATAGCGCTCATATCTGCCCGTTTGCTTCAGTGTCGGCACGAGCTCCAATAGATTCTTTCCTATCACATCCGTCTTCTTGGTGCCGGGCGCAAACGTCCTTAGTCCGGCTTCGTTAGTCTCGACTAAGTTCAGGTTCTTATCCCAAAGGGTGAAAGAATCGGTCGCCGATTGCATGAAACGGCGGAGCCTTTCCTCGCTTTCCCTAAGTGCCCTCTCCGCTCGCTGGCGCTCAGTTACGTCGACCAGTGTAAGCACCAGCCCTGTCACAGCACCCATCGAATCCTTGATCGGTATCAGGCTCCAGTCCCAGTAAGTTACTCCGCGTTCCGGATGCTCCGCGTACTCGAACGGCTTGGCATAAGCGAAGTGAGGCTCACCGGTTTTTACCACCCGCTGGAAGATCTTTTCATTTTCCGCATTAGGATACAGATGGAAGTGGTTCTTACCGGGGAAGAAAGATGGCTCCCGTCCATCTGCCTCGGCGTAAGCTCGGTTGACTTTGAGGAAGTTGAACTGCGGATCCAGATAAGCCACCAGCATGTGGGTATGATCCAGAAGGGTCTGAAGGAGCTTATTTGTTTCTCCGAGAGCTTCCTCCGCCCGTTTGCGATCAGAGACATCCCGTCCCACGGCAATAATATACTCAGGGTTACCCTCATCGTCTCTTATGACCGATCCCGTGTATTCAGTGGGGATTGATCTTCCGTCTTTGGTGATCAGGGATAAATCGACGGTGGCAATTCCTTCGTTGAGTACTTTTTCAGTAGCGGCTGCCGCCTTCTTGAGGTCTTCCTCACCGTAGTAACTGTCCGGGGCTTTCATCGATCGGACCTCTTCGTCGCTGTAACCGGAAATCACACTAAAAGCCTTATTCCATCGAACAGCTCTGCCTGTCGAAGGTTCGAAGACAAAAAAGGTATCCGTTTGGGCATTCAACGCTGTTTCGGTGAACTCTTTCTCTGCCTTGACAGCCTCTTCCGCCAGCATGCGTTCGGAGCTTTGGATGAGTTCCCACTCGCCTGCCCGCCTGACAAGAGCGAACTGGTGGTTCTGTTCCACGTCTATGATCTCGGATGCGCCGCATTTATCCAGGCAGTAACTGCACAGGGCTATCATGCGATGCCTGCCAATCACCCTGTTTACCTGCTGTTCATACTCTGCGAAATCTCTCCAGTCCGCCTTTTCAAGCCAGAAGGTGTTGCCGGTAAGACGAAGCCCATCAAAACCTCTTTTAAGGGCCTGATTCTCTTTTCTCACCCACCCACGCAACACACCCTCTGGATCAAACTTGCCCGATTTGGTGTACCATTGGGTGGCATCAAGTATCTCAATCTGCCCGTTTTCGACGTAGTCATCCAGGCCCGGGACGGCTTTTTTCAGCGATGCTTTCGCATCCTCAACTCCCAATGGCTCGGCAGTGACCCACATGCAGAATTCATTATTCTCCAATCCCGCCTTGAAGTAGGGAACCAGAATCTCGATGAGATCCTCTTTGGTTTGATAAAACTGGCAGAAGTGTGTCCCCCAGGTGACATCGCCTATGAGACTGATGCCCGTCTTTCTGGCTGGCTGCACCATCTTGGGTACCTTTCGCTCCCGATGGTCACGTCGGTTTTCTATCTAATTCCGCCGATTCCTCTTGGGTACGCAGGCGAGTCCGATCAGGTCTGACGGGTCCATGCGAACACGGATTCTCTTCAATCTCCTCACTGATCGGCTGCCTTCAGTCCGGTGCTGAGCCCACAGCGCAACCTTCGCTGGCTCGCATCCGGCTCTCTCCGGTTGCTCGAATCCCCGCCGGGACCGCCTATTCGCGGCGAGAACCGGGAGCCTCTTTCCACACGCGTTCCCAATTCCTGCTTAAATGACCTTCAACTAATTCCTGCAGTTGCCAATGGGAACCTTTGTCTGCTCAACACTCCCGATGGACTCCGGTCCTGCCAATCTCGCTTTCTGGGTTCAGTGACCTTTTGATTCACCCTTATCCAAAGCAAGACCTGATTGATCTTCGCTTTAACGGTAAGATAAATAACTTATCCATTAAAGCAACCAAAAAATGACCGGGCGGATTCCGGTCACACCTGGGCAACCCTTCTTTGTGGCCCTCAGATCCCGGCGATCTCCCTACGCTCAAACCAAGCGGGAGCCCAACACCATTGTCACTTGGGCAAGGCTGCGGCCCCGGCTGAGCATAGGCAGCCGATGCGCTTCATTTTCCGATCTTCATTCTCGCGTATAAAACCTACGTAATTGGTAGCACATCTCTTAGTATTGACAACTGATTCAGGGAACATATCTTTCGGGTGTCAGTGCTAGACTATACCGAGAATAGACATCATCATGAGTGCCTCTGGCCTGCTTACAGTTGGAAAACAGGATGGCCTGCATCAAAGAAAAGATTGTGTGATAGGGATTGGGGCAAATGTCCGGGGAGTACGAACTCTAAGATCACACGCCCAGCAAGATCAAAAGCTGAATGGCCGACGGACGAGTCGAAACTCATGCGGGTCAAGATGCGTCTCGCTTGTGTTTTGGGTTGCGCATCGATGGGAAGAGCGTTTGTGTGACTTCTCGATGTTCGGATTTCAGACTCAATGAAAGGTGCTCGCACACGTCTCGTTCTGGCGTCTCTACTATGGAATCACAAGTAACTGGAAAAAGCTGCAGAAATTGCGAATGTCGGTTTGCCGATCACGATATCCTCTGGAGGGGCAGGAACTCAGATTCTCCTTGAGGTATCCCCTTCCTTCACGAGGGCAGCCCTGTTTTTTCTGGCCCCTCAGTAACCTCCGCGAAGGGAACGGGGTTTTGGCAGAGATAATCAGAAACCCCGTTCCCCCTTCCAAATTCCAGCCAAGTAACCGGCGGATTCAGATGCTTAAGGCGATCAGACCCATCAGATTTTCCGTGAAGGATCCACAATCATTGCACTGGACAAGAAGGGGGGTGGTTGCAACGAAGGGGCATTGCCAGCCGCTCGCGGTTGCAGCATCAACTGGGAAGGCGTCACGCGACATAAGGGTCGCACGGCCCCGATATCCTCGAGCGAAGCCGTCCAGGATCAATGGTGGAGCTGCTCCCAAACTTGGTCACATGCTGAGATCAGGAGTGGACAACCAGTCCACCGCGGAATACATCCGTCAGCGGAACGGCATGGATGCCGAAGCGGTCAGGGCCCCGGCCGAATCTGACTGGGGCCTTGGCCTGCGAGGTAAGCGATAGAGGTGACCCGGCGCGTATCCTTCCTCAGACCTAGCGATACATCCACAGGAAATCACTTCGAACATGCCAACGCGGCAAAACTGAATCCAGCACCGTCCCGGAATACAAGGGCTTCACACCCCGGACAAATCCCAACCCTCTTCCTTCTGTAAGCGCGCATACCGCTTGCACTTGACCCGGAGACTCAATACGTAGAAGACCTACGCGTTCTCTAGACGATCTCTTAGTATTGACTGAAATCGGCTACGACGCAATATTATAATCAGAATGAAGAGAATGCCTGTAGTGATCAACGCGAAAACCATACTCCTTGTCGACGACGACGAAGATATTCGTCTGATGTGCGAGAGAGAGCTGCGCAAAGAGGGATACCACACGCGCTCTTTCTCATCCGGCCCGGAAATTATCCAGTTCATGGAAGAGAAGCCGCAGGTCGACCTGATTGTCCTGGACATCAAGATGGCTCCGTTAAACGGAATGCAGGTGCTGCAGGCACTGAGGGCGAAGAACATAAGCATTCCGGTGATACTGTACTCCGATTACGCTTACTTCAAACGCAGATTTTCAACTTGGCTTGCTGACGCCTTTTTGGTAAAATCGTCCGATTTGACAGAATTGAAAAGGAAAATCAGGGAATTGCTCACCCTTCCGGCCAAGAACAGGCCAATATAGTGCGGTTATCTGGAAGTCACGGTATGCGTAAAGGTCGTACGCAATTAATGCGCTATCAGTTCCTATTGACGTCAGGCCGGTTGGGTGTTATGTTTTTGTTGCAGTAGATTGACTTTCTCAGGGATGACGGATCCGCTCAAACTTGAGCGGCACGACAACAGAACAAGGAGGATGAAAAAAGCCGTTTCTGGATAAAGAACATTTACCTTCTCATCTTCAGACCGCATTTTCAGTCTGCCCGCATGGAAGCCGGTTAGCAGTGCGCGGTTCAGACTGTAGGTGTTGATTTCCGATCCTCACCTCCTTATCTGCTGGTCTTGTGCTCAGGCAAATCTGTGGTAGCAAGCAGATTTGCCTGAGCCGGGGGGGCAGGGTCAGTCAAACCATCAAGCGCTCAGACTGAGTTTTTCTGATGATGTGAGAGAGCTTCTTCTCTTGCCATATCCGCTGCTCCGGGTGCGCGAATCGAAGGAGCAGAACGGGATGCGGTACTGCGGTGTGAGTTGGAAGGTCACGGCCCATAGGCAGTGGGGGATCAGTAGGAGAACTGAAGGGAGGTGAAGTATCCTCCGAAGCTTCGCTTAGATCAAGCCCGGCTGGTGGATCAATTAGTGAAAGTTGGTTCAGTGGTCACGGGCGGAGGAGCGAACCCTGAGTGGGCGCAGGGTCGGTCGTGACGAGGGCTGGGCGAGCATTCAGGACCGAAACCAAGCAGATTCCTCTTGACAGAGTCACGGTGAGGTGTTATGTTTAAAGAGGACGTGATGAGGGAGGGCTGGGCTATCTAGGCCGCTTAGGAACCGAGTTGTCGAGAAGGCTCGGTTTAATGAATGAGCAGGGGACGGTATGTTTCCGGGAGGCTGCGGCTTTATGTCGAATGCAGCCGACCGGAGACTCTCGCTAACGATTTTCCTCTAACATGGAAGTTCGGGGGATCCGAACACAGCAGAGCCTGTGTTTTGGGGGACGGTGCATTGGTGCAGCGTCGACCGGTCAACGTCAAGCTGATCGTCTGAATGGGCAAGAGAGCCCGGCTGCACAGATTCGAAGGAGGATGGCTGTACCCTAAGCCTGGCAGAGGAGTGCGGACAGACACGTACCGCTCGACTCCGTTCTTCGTCCAATCCTTAGGCCGCCTCTGGCAAAGGCAAGGTCTCTTTCGACTGACGGGAGAGCCGGGGGAGACTGGACGGCACCCTCGTTCAGAAAATCTAAGGGTCAAAACAGGGGTACTAAACCAGAAGGGAAAGGAGGTACATAAGAGAAGAAATGCACAAGAGAGGGGATCAGTCGACGAGGCAGGGGCAACCCATGGACAGGTGTCCTCCTGATCCTCATTTCAAACTTTCTAAACCTTAAGATTTCGGAGGAGCTATCGATGCTGAAACGCAAAAATGGTTCTGTTGCAATGGTACCTGCACTTGCCCTGGTGGCGCTTTTCACGGTCACCTTAGCTAGCGCCGCCTTCGGCCAGATTGGGCCTGGAGTCCCCGCCAACTTCGGCGTAGAGGGCGATATGCAGGCGGATCTGCTGCAATTCGGCGGTTTGGTAAATGGTGATGGCACCGATGACTGGTTCGACATACTGCCGTCGGGTGCGGGACTTCCGGGGGTCGGTATCATCGATACAAGTGGATGGGAGGCGTATCGTGCGTTGATACAGGGTGGGGGTTATGACGCCAATATAACCTTTGTGCGGCGCATGGCCTTCGATCAGAACGAGATAGTAAACGGATACCGTCTTCTGGACGCTGTTTACGCGAGGGATAACCACTCAACCCAAGGGAACCGAGATTCCTCGGTGTTTACCGCCACGCAGGAAAAGAACATTGACAATCCCATCACCTGGAACCTTGGTATTAAGGGCTCCCCTCAGAAGAACGACATAGTTGATGCGGTTGCCCATCTTCGACGGGACGGACAAGACCCTGCCGATGACCTTTGGCTGATGGTGGGAAGTTCCACCATTACCTCTGACGGAAACGCTCACAACGACTACGAGTTCTTCAGGCAAGCTGACAGTCTATTCCCAGGAGATCCTCATCTTACCGGTACAGGACCGGACAGCGGACACACCGCGTGGAGGGTAGACGGCGGTGGCAATCTGGTGGTCGGGGATCTGATCTACAGCGTGGACTTCGAAAACGGGGGAACTAACCCCATCCCGACCATTCGCATCTGGATCAGGGATGGTGATCAGGCCGACATTGAGGCCCACTCCAGCCTCGTCTTTACCGGTGTCTTCAACGGTAGCGGGGAACTGGCAGGTCCCTTTGGATATGCCGAATTGGCCCTACAGCCCGGCGTCAGTTTTGCCAGAGTCAACGGTTTGGGGACCGATCCTGAGCCGCATGCCACTCTCGCAGCCCCCTGGGGACACCTGGAGGGGTCGAACGCAGACTTTCACGATTCGGTGTTGGCCCTGCAGTTTGCCGAGGCAGCGATCAATCTTACCGAAATGGGTCTGGACGTGAGTCAAAACGGCGATCCTTGTCGGGACTTGTTCGGTTGGGTGATGTTCAAGACTCGTTCTTCGGCTTCGTTTGTCGCTGAGCTGAAAGACTTTGTCGGACCGTTCGAGTTCGGTCAGGTCCGGGATGTCGAGTGTGAGGTCACTCCCCCCAGCGAAGAGATATGTGTTGGCTTCGATGCAACCTTCACCTCCAGCGGCACCGGTGGCCAGGGAGTATTGAGCTACTGCTGGCAGAAAGAGCCTTACACTGATCCTTGCATTGACAACGACGAGGTACTCAACATCTATGGTGCCACCCTGGCTGATGCAGGAGACTACCGGGTGATAGTGGCCGATGAACTGGGCTGTGCTGACACCTGTTTTGTCACTTTGATCGTGCATGAGCTGCCCACCTGCTCGGTTGATCCGCCTGAGGCTGACATCTGCGATTACTCCGATCAGGAGTTCTGCGTGATGCCCAGCGATGGGACAGCTCCCTACACCTACTTGTGGAGCACCGGATCCACCGATTCATGCATCACGGCAAGCGAGTCCCCGGGATTCTACACCTACACGGTGATGGTCACCGATGCTGAAGGTTGTACCACCAGCTGTCAGGCTACTCTCACCGTCAACGAGAGTCCCACCTGTACGGTTGAGCCGCCTTCGGCCGAGATCTGCGATTACTCCGATCAGGAGTTCTGCGTGATCCCCAGCGGTGGCACTGCTCCCTACACCTATGACTGGAGCACCGGTTCGACCGATTCATGCATCACGGTAAGCGAATCACCGGGATCTTACACCTACCGGGTGATAGTCACTGATGCTGAAGGGTGTACCACCAGCTGTCAGGCTACTCTCACC
>JABAOC010001322.1_pt2 | contig 12823 bp, 16 predicted proteins | sample 7062161 | NCBI WGS metagenome assembly JABAOC01 (sample SAMN14538625, study PRJNA623070) | marine sediment metagenome | biome: marine biome [ENVO:00000428]; feature: marine pelagic biome [ENVO:01000023]; material: deep marine sediment [ENVO:00002113] | place: India: Gulf of Khambhat ... | reverse complement strand
AAACACGGTCACCCATACTCAACACCGTGCGAAATACTGCGATGCAGTAACTAATAGAGATAACAGCGTTATCGGTATCGATCGATCGGCAGAGGAAGCAAACAAAAGGGGGATAGGATCGGTCGATCTTCTACTTATGGTAGCCTAGCTCACTCTTTTCGTTTCTTTTGCTGCGGCTTCTCTTCTTTTTTCTTGTCCAAGCACCCTCTGCACATCTTTTCTCACTTCCTATAGACGGCAAACTTAATATAAGAAGTGAAGTATTTAAACTATAGAGTTTAGAGTGATATAGTGGCTGTCGAGAAGTGAGGCAACTATGCAGAAAGAGAGCAACTACACATGCCCAGAAAAAGAGGGCGACATATGTCTTTGTCCCCTTGAAGGTATCATAGACACCATCAGCAAGAAATGGACGCTACAGATCGTTGCCGTCATAGGCAACCACAAAAAGCTGAGATACAATGAGATCTTGGCGAAGTTAGAAGGCATTAGCCCAAAAAGCTTAGCTGATAGATTGAAAGAGCTGAAGCAGGAAGGACTGATCAGAAGAGAAGCGTTCGCAGAGATACCGCCACGTGTGGAATATTCATTGACAAAGGACGGTGAAGAGCTAAGGAGGGCAATAACGCCTCTAATGAGTTGGGCTTCCACAAGTTTCTCTGTTTCTCGTCCTCTTGTTGAACAGGGAACGTGTTAAGGACTCTAGGAAATTCCTCAAGATTGAGACCTTGGATATTAAGGGAATTTGGCTGGCTCTNNGGCTCTGGGATTAGGAATAGTTTGGCAAATACTTAGTATTGCTTTTGGATCGATCGACTCTAGCTGCAACATGGGAGTTTGAGTCTCTCAGGCAGGAGGAATATGGACATTTAACCGCCATGAGAGACTCTCCACCCATCCCGGGTATGCCCCGGTCCTTATATAGCTTATTGTGATAACTATCATTATTACCGATATTTTTAAATGCTGCCATATCGTGGGGTAGGCAAAGGCGGCGATGTATGCAAGCAATCGAAGGTGGCTATTCGTCCGATGGATTCCAACGATTCTTGCATGAGATGCAACAACGGATTGATTCAGAGCTGGCAAATCTTGTCTCCGCTATCTCTGGACTGAGGCTGCAACCTCAGATTCGATATGCTCTGTTGTCTCGAGGAAAGAAGCTTCGTCCTTTGCTGGTTATTCTATCAACACAATGCGTTGGGGGAGATGAAGGCAGGGTGATGCCACTTGCCATAGCTTTGGAGCTGATACACACATCTACGTTAGTTCATGACGATATAATAGACAAAGAGGAACTACGTCGAGGCGTTCTACCGCTTTATAGGAAATGGTCAGTAGAGGATGCCATATTGTCTGGAGACGCCATGATTGCACTGGCAATAGGCTTGGCAGCTGATTTTGGAGCTGAGATAATGCGAGTTGTCTCTCAGAGTGCTCTGGAACTCTGTGATGGTGAGTATATGGATGTGCACTTTTCGCTGGGAACAGCAACTCGAGAGGAATACTTCCTAGAGATAAAGAAGAAATCGGCATCTCTGTTTAGAGATGCGGCTTTCTGCGGAGCTTTGGTTGGCGGCGGTTCGCGCTCCGAAATCGAATCTCTTAGCAAGTATGGCGAAAACCTAGGGATGGCGTACCAGATAAGAGACGACCTCCTCGATCTAGCGGACTTCAAGAAGATGCCTATAACTCTTCCCACAATCCACTCATACGAAATGAGTGATTTGAAAAGAAGGGAACGGCTACAGAAATACCTGAAGCTTTCAGTTGAGGGTGACTTCACCTCTAGGCAGACAGCCTCCGAGAAGATCCGAAGAATGCTCACTGAAGATGGTTCTAGCGCCTACTGTAGGCGGAAGATTGTTGAATACGTCCAAGAGTCGATTGCTAGCTTGGCGCCTTTTGGGAATAGTTTTCCCAAATCATCTCTTGTGATGATGGCCAGATCCTTGGTTTCACAGGGCAACAAATGTTGATTTCTTCGTTCTGGATAGAAAAGACTCCTTTTGTGATGTCCACTGCCAAAAGCTCCACAACTCAAAAATCAGAAACATATTAATAATAAGATATTATTAAGATTAAATCTGCAAAGGTCATTGGCATTTCAGCCACGAGAGGAGAAAGCTTTGGGTGAAGTAGAGGCTTATCAGGCCTTGGGTAGCAAGTCAAGACTTGATATATTGAAGTTGCTGTATAGTAAGCCCCGTAGTGTTGAAGAGATCTCGAATGTAGTAGGTTTGCAGCCCATTACCGTCCGACATCACCTGCAATCACTGGAAGATGCAGGTTTCATTGAATCTCATGAGGAGAGACAGGGAACCGTTGGAAGACCCAAGGTATACTATAGGATAGCTAAGGAACCACAGCTCGTTGGCTTTCCGAAACGCCGCTATCTAACGCTATCCAGTTTCATACTAAATACCATGAGATTCTTACTTGGCGATGAGCGGGCTAAGAAGCTGCTCAGGAAGGCTGGGATAAGGATGGGTGAAAACATCATGAAGAAACTCGAATTGGACAATGATCTAGTAGAATGGTCATTGAAGAATTTTGAAGGGTTCTTCATAGGTGGATACTTGGAGGAATCGGGTGCGGAGCCTGAGATTGTGGAATTCAGCGATAACAGAGTTGTCTACAGGGTGCATAACTGTGTCTTCTTCGAGTTAGCTATGAGGATGCCCGAGCTGATGTGCCAAGTTCTCCACGAAGGTTTCCACGAAGGGATTTCAATTGCCCTGAATGAGAAGGCAAAGATAAGTCGGCTAACTTGTATGGGAGAAGGTGACCCATACTGCGAGCATCTGTGCGAGTGGCAAGTCAACTGAAATCACAGATCAAAGCAAGAATGCTTGAACCCCTTATCCCTGTGGTTAGAGGCGCTCAGGAATCGCCCATTCTGAGATTCGTGTTAAGAAATCAATAACCGCTGGACCCTACGCGTTGTGACAACTTCTACAGGTTTCCTCTTTCACTACCATGGTGTGGTCGTCGTGGCAGGTTGAGCAGTCATAGCGAGAAGAGATCTTGGCAATATGCTCATAGTGGTTGATATCGTGGCAGCTCAGACAGACTAAGTCAGAAGGCTCTTCGGGATGGTCTGGAAGGCTTTCGTGACAGGTCAAGCATACCCTGTTTGATGGGGACATAGGAGGTTCTTGCTCGATTTCCGAGGCGTTGACGCTTTGAACATGCTTGATCAGATCATTGGCAAAGATCTCAATAATTTGCAGAGGCGATTCGGCCGTATGGCATTCATGGCAATCCTCGTCCTTGTGTGCAGAAGCCTGCCAAGTCTCATAGTAAGGTGTCATCTCGTGACACGTTACACAACCTTCTGGCGTAGACATGTAAGCAAGAGACCCTGCCGAACCAGCCACGACAATTACTCCGATCAGAAGAAGGATGAACTTCTTCTTACCGATCTTCATCTCAATCTACTCTGGGTTCATTTGGTAGCTTAGGAGGAAGGAATGGGCCTTCAATTCATTTCCTGAACCGTTGAACTACAATGCCGATAACTAACCCGGCTATTAGTGCTCCTATGATGCCCCCCATTGCCATGTTCTGCGCGCTACTTACTTGAGCCTCCAGGTTGCTGGTCTCCGCTTCACTCAGAGCTTCCAGTGCTATCGACTTTGATTCACCTACTCGGATCGCAGCATCGCTAAGCAGTCTGTAGGTCTCTTCAGGATTGTGCAAACCTCCGCTGGCATCATATTCAACATAATGTAGGGCGGATTCTGCTTCTTCGACCTTCTCGTTTGCCAGATTAATCTTCGTAACGTCAATGCCGGTCGTTTCGTTGGCAATTATGATTGCAGCTTTTGCCTCTTCTATAAGAGGCGTGATAGTGTCTATGAGATCCGTCGTCAAGCTTTGGATGACCCCTAGTTGCAGTGTGGCCCAGTCTTGAGTATGGCACGTTGAACAGACGATGGGTTCTTCGCTTACTGTTTGGTTGTAGGGATAGTACATTCCGTATATGCCCCAAGTATGATTGATGACACTGCTTTCGTGGCCATGGGCGAAGTGGGTTCCCTGCCCATGACAGCTTGTACATTCAAGTCCCGCTCTGAGATGAGGACTGTCTTCAAAGAATTCGCCTTGTGGATGATGACTTCCTGTGTGACATTGAGTACATAGACTCGTTGCATCCTCATATCTGAGTTGAGACTCGTACTCATGAACGTGCGGGTCATGACACGCTACGCATGAAATACCTTCCAGATCTATAGTGTCCAAGGTAACACTAAGCCCTATGAAACCTTGAGTTGACATGCAGTGAAGACAGCTGTCGCGTGGATGACCTGAATCAAGGAGATCAAGGAGACTCTGTGCGTGTGCGCTCTGGGAGTGTGAGAAGTCGTGGGATCCCGTGTGGCATTGTTCACAGAGTGCGGAAGAGTAGTCGACCGCCATCGTTGGATTAGCTGAATCGTGGGGTTCATAAGCCCCGTGGCACACTTCACACTGGACATTCAAGAATTTAGCTGGGTCAGTGTCCATCTCCGGCCAAACTTGGTCGATCCCCAAAGGATCGAAATCGTTTCCGCCCGTGACGTGGCAGTTGCGGCACCGAGCTCTGAATGTGTCTTCGTCATATATTCGGCTTGGCGTCCCCGCAAGGTTTGATGTCGCGCCGATACTATAGAAGTTGCCTGATGCGTTCTGGATGAGCATTACGGCGTGAGCGTGAGCAGTCTCATCCCAGCCTTCGTAGGTGTCGACGTGGCAATTCCCACAGAACTCGGCTCCTCTGAAAGTTCCATTGGTCTGAGATGCCACAAGTAATGCATTCGGGGATGAAAGCGATGTTCCCACGAGAACTATGACGGTAAGTAAGAACAGGACAATGGGCTTTTTCATCATCTTCACCGAGATCGTGTTAGTCACCTTTTTCCCATATTTACTATTTAAATCTTACTTATGATACAAAGACGCGAGCGAAAGATGTCACAGATGAGTAAGTGAAGCAAATGCGACCACTCGACGGTCACGTTCGGCCCTCTGCTACGGCTGGGTGATGCAAAGGATCTCAAACGTCGGTGATTCTAATCACGGGGGTTATGAGCCCCTTGTATTGTCCAGCGAAGGCACCTTTTCTCGTTTCTCAGTTGACCGTCGGCGGCGGTTGGGCTTATGGATTATCTCTACAAGTTCCCTAAGTAGAGACGCTACGATCCCAATTGATAACATGGCTGTACCAACCCAGACGAGATGGACAAGAGGGATCCTCTCCACGGCAATAATCAAGTCTTCAGGTGCGACTTCCATGCCCATCAGGGCATGTACTAGTGCCTCATACGTGGAGTTTGTATGATGCATGTGGAGGTACAAGTCTCCCTGCCAAGTGGGTACAATCAAGGGTTTGGACACAATCCCGTGGGCCGAGTAGAGATGTATCCACAAGGCATCGCGGTAAACATCGCCTCCCTGCATAATTGTGACCTCCATCCTTATCGACGAGTATTCAGGGTAACATCTATCACTCAGGTGAACATTCCCAGCTCCTAGATACACTTCAAAATCCTTCAGCTCAACCTTCAAGCCCAAGACATCAACTGTCGCGTCCGGTTTTGTTAAGATGCTCCCACTCATCTGCTTTGAAGTCGAGCTGATGAAAACACCTAGAAGTATGACTATAACACCGAGGTGGAGGATACTTCTTCCAAGCAATCGGAACGATCTCTTTACTCTTATCAGTTCCCGAACCAGCTTGCTTCCGACAGTGAAGAATCCAGCNNTGCGCCCACGCTTACCGCGCCGACGACCAGCAGAAGGTACCCTTTTATGCTTACCCTATCGTGAATACTGCAGCCAATAAGTGCGGCTACAAACGTGAGCACGAAGGGGAAGTTCCAAATGTTGTAGAATTCCATCTCCGTACTTAGCGCGCCAGGTTGAAAAACTCCCGCAATCATTGGAAAAGCTACCCCCCAAAAACAGATGACCATTATGAAAACTAGTGACCAATACCCTGTATTGAGAGAAATCGAATAGAGAGATGAACTCGTCATTTCCAATGCGAACAATGGCTTGTGAGACTTTCTTGCAAGGTAGAGGAAGTATGCAATAAAGCAGAGGTTGAAAAAAAGGAGTACAGGTCCGACAGGTGAAAGGCCAAAAGCGTGAACCGAAACCAACAAGCCCCCTCTAGTCAAGGCCGTAGCAAAGATGACTGTGCAGAATGCCAACAGGATCATAAGCTCCTTTGCTAGGTTCTTGCCTTGTCTCGCAAGTGGTCCTAAGTGGAAATATGCCGTTAGCGCGAGCCAAGGCAGCAACGATGAAGTTTCAACTGGATCCCAAGCCCAGTATCCCCCCCAACCTAATACCTCGTATGCCCAGAGGCCGCCTAGGGCAATCCCAAGCGTCAGAAAAAGCCAGGCAGCCTGAAGCGAAACACGAAGAGCCTTGATCCTCTCCTTCCGCCTCCTTGTACTCATATCTGCTAGGGTAAGTGCGAACGCGAAAACGATAGAGACGTAGCCCGCGAAAACTATGGGTGGATGAATGAGCATCCAAAAGGTCTTCAACAGCGGATTGAGACCTGCACCATCCATGGGTCTATTGGGAAGTCGCTGAAAAGGGCTGTTCATTAGTGTTATGAGAAGTAGGAAGATCAAGATCGAATCTAGCGTTCTGTAGACTCTTATGCAGAAGATGCTCCTCTTCTCATAAGTCAAGAATCGATATGCAAAATACATGAGAGTCATGAGGAATGTCAGAAAGAGCATTGAACCACCTGTACCGGCCCATGAGGCGAAGATCTTGTGGGATACCGGCAAGCCTGACGAACTAAGCGAGTAAACTTCTTTCAGCAAGAAGTTGTCTGTCAAGAACGCTTGAACTAGCATGAGGTATGAGGCGACGATCAACCCACAAGCAAGGGTTGACGCGTAGAAGGCATATTCCAACCTTCTTCTCTCGCGACCTCTAGACTTCAGCAATTGGACTAGATCGAAAAAGATTAGAAGGCAAGCAGCAGTAACGAATATTTCTTCAGTTTCCGTTTTGGCACACCTTGGACTTTTGGCTCAGCTAATAGTGAAGGGTTTATATTAAACTTTTAATTCATATGATGAGAATCGTCATTAAACCGCGCGCGGGGCACACAATGCAAGCCATATCGATGAAGCTTCGTGATCGCATCTATCTGCTTATTGCGACCATCGTGAACATGACTGCATCCTACGCCGCGCTCATAGCCGCTCCATCTGAGGTTCACATGGGCGATCTGTATCGAATCTTCTACGTGCACATGCCGGTGGCTATGATCTGCTATCTCACGCTGGGCATCTCCCTTCTTGCAAGCATAACATTCATAGCTAGGAGAGATTTTTCGTACGATAGGTTGGCAGAGGTATCAGCGTTCTTGGGATTAGTCTATGGGGCTGTAGTCCTGATAACAGGTTCGATTTGGGCCAATGCTGTTTGGGGGGTATACTGGAACTGGGATCCGCGTGAGACGACAACACTCATACTTTGGATCGCATATATGGGTTACATCTCCCTACGACTCTCGATAGGTAACGTGGAGAAACGCGCGTTGATGGGAGCAGTATACAACGTCTTGGCGTTTTCCACCGTTCCACTGAGCTACATGTCTTTCCTCCTTTGGCAGTCGCTTCACCCACGAATCGTGACGGGAACCCAGATATCCCTGACCCCGCCGATGATGGAGACTTTGCTACTAAACACCATCGCGGCATCTCTCATCTATCTGTATGTATTGAAGCTGACGTACGCGGTCTCCTCTCTTGAGGACAAAATCAACGAGCTAATCTATGAAAGAGGAGGTGGACAGCCCCGTGCTTGAGCTTTTCATCGTCTCAGCCGTGTACTGGGGAGGAATTCTGATAGTCTTTCTCTGGCTCGGCAGGAGAATAACCGCTCTAAAAAGGCAGTTGGTAGAATTGAAAGGTGAGGGTAGGCAAGATGAAGATTAGGTACACGTATCTGATAGCCGTTGCCCTCGTAATCTTGACTGTGGCTCTGGCATACGATGCGCTCAACTCATACATGAGCCCGTATCTGACAGCGTCGCAGTTGGAAAGAAACCACCTGAATCATCTCAACAAGAACGTTCAAGTGATAGGAACCATTGTCAACGGGTCCGCGCATTGGGGAAAAGATGGCGCTCTCTTTTTCGACCTAACCGATGGTGAAACCACAATCAAGATTACCTACAGAGGTAGTCTGCCCCAAAACTTCAAGGAAGGCCAGGAAGCCGTCGTGATAGGAAAACTTGTCTCTCCGAATGCAATGGAGGTGTCAGAGCTCTTGCTCAAGTGCCCTTCAAAATATGAGGGCGGTCAAGCGTCATTGCTGAGCGAACCAGTTTTCATCATAGCCTTACTCTTGGGCGTGGCAGCAGTCGTCTACTCAGTTTTCTCTGTAGCACTAAAAGGGCGGACAGGCTAAGATCTGGAACGTACCGCGGCAAATGGAGGAGTAATCATGGATCCAGCTATCGAAGTAGTCAACGTTACTAAGAAATATGGTTACTCAAGGGCTCTTGATTCGGTGTCTCTAGAGATCAACCAAGGTGAGCATCTAGCCATTTTAGGTCCCAACGGAGCTGGGAAGACTACTCTCATAAGAGTAGTAGCTACGCATATCGTTCCCTCTGGCGGCATTCTGAAGATCCACGGTTTTGATGCATTTGAGAAGAGGGAGGACATGAGAAGAAGGATTGGCCTCGTAGCTCACGAGAGTTTTCTCTATGATGAATTGACCATCAGAGAAAATCTGGATTTTTACGGTAGGATGTTCTCTACAAACCAAGATGTTCAAAAGATCATCGAGTTTCTGCATCTGAGAAGATGGTATGGAATTCAAGTAAAGCAGCTGTCTCACGGCTTGAGAAAAAGAGCGGACATCGCTCGAGCATTGATTCACGACCCGGATATACTTCTGTTTGACGAGCTCTTCACCGGGCTGGACGAGGAAACGCGCAGTCTTGTCATTGACTATCTCAGAAGACAACGGAAGAGAACACTGCTGATATCGACTCATTCGACGGAGTGGGCACAACAAGTCTGCGACAGAGGAATATTCCTTGAAAGAGGAAAACTGATCCAAGACCGACGATTTTGAGTGACTGCTATGGGATTCTTTGCAGCCGCAATAAGAATAGCTGAGAAAGACTTGAGGACTGAGTTCAGAAGATCATACGAGATCCTGTCTATCCTCACATTTTCCGTCAGCTCAGTTCTGATATGTAGTTTCGCTTGGGGAGCAGGAACCACAGTCAGCCCAGATGTGACCTCAGCTGCCATATGGATCATACTCTTCTTTGCCAGCGTCTTAGCCTTCACCACATCGTTCACAAGGGAAATGGATCGTGGGACACTTGGCGGCCTGAAGACTCTCCCCTGTCCCTCGCTGTCAATTCTCTATGGAAAAGTTCTATATGCGATAGCGATGCTCTGCCTCGAGGCAGCAGTTCTGATCCCCTTTTCAGTGATTTTCTTGAATCTCAACCTCTCAAGAGGCGCTATAGACATATCAATTGTATTGTTCGCTGGGATTATCTGCCTCTCCTTCGCGGGGTCCTTTGTCTCGAGTCTACTGATGTTCTCAGAAGGGAAGACTCTTCTCTTGTCTTTCCTTCTCTTCCCCGTAAGCATGCCAGTGTTAACATCTTCAGTTCTCGCAACACAAAAAATCGTAAACGGACTCACAGTGATCCATGCATCGCCAGAACTGAGGCTTCTCCTTGCGTTCTTCGTTTGCATGGTGACAATATCTACATTAACTTTCAGGCTCGTTCTGGAAGAATGAGGAACTGGAATGCATGGAACTAGGAACTCATTCGGCTAGTCTGGAAAGAAGATCTCAGGAGAATGTCAGCTTTGGCAGCAGCGCAGCTACCTTGTGCTGCTGAATAAGCTGCGTCTTTCGGGCCGCTTGCTGCACCAGACACAAAGATACCAGGTATGTTTGTTCCGACCGTTGTATCGTCTACCGCGAAGAACCCGGAATCCGCCAAGCTGACTTTCATTGCGTGACTAAGCGATTCGGCAGTTGGATCTGGAATGCCGCCAACTGAAAGCACAACAAGATCAGATCGAGCGAAGACCAGGTCGTTCTCTAACGTGTCTTCGACCTCGATTGACAGGGCGGAGCCCATTTCTCGAACTCTAGCGGGCTTTCCTCTTTGAAAAACGATACCCATCCGTCGGGCATCTCGAAACTCGATCTCTCCCTCGTATGGGGTCCTCATATCCATGTAGTAGATAGATACTGCAATGTTGGGGTGTTGTCTTCTGATGATCTTCGCGAGCTTAACAGCATTGTTACAGCAAAAGCCCGAGCAATACGCGTTGGCATTCAAATCTCTTGAGCCGACACACTGTATGAAGACTACAGATTCAGGTTCCTTAGAACCGGAAGGCTTGTGGAATGTTTCATCTCTCAGCATTCTTTCTAATTCTAATGACGTCACCACATCTTTGAATCTTCCGTACCCGTATTCCTTAAGAGAAGACGGATCGTAGGGTTGGAATCCAGTTGCAAGGATGACGGCATGGACTTCGAATCCCTGAGTCTTTCTAGGAGCTCCTACGTTCACTAGAAATCTTGGGAATCTCCCATCGAAACCGATAATCTCAGTTCGCTTCATCACTGCGATGTTGGCTCTGTTCCCAATTCCTTCCAGATAGGACGAGAGCATATCTGAAGCGCTTTGCTGAAAAGGAGAGATTTCGTTCAGGTTCCTGAGATTTCCTCCTAGTTCGTTCTCCTTCTCCAAGAGAAGAACCTTATGCCCTAGGTCTGCTAGGTCTATGGAAGCTTGCATGCCTGCTATCCCAGATCCGACCACCAAGACTGTGCCCATTCTCATTCCTCTCTAGCTTTCATCATGGGGTTCGGTCCCAACTCTTTGATCTGGTTAGTGAATTCTGTCATGACTCTTGCGAACTTTGCTCCTTCTGAGGCGGATATCCACTCCAATCTGAATCTCTGTGTCTCGAAGCCCAGATACTTCAAGGCTTGCTCGGTCTTTTCCATTCTCTTCTGTGTGTTGTAGTTGCCCTCTATGTAGTGGCAGTCGCCTAGGTGGCAACCTGCTACTAGAACTCCGTCAGCGCCTTGGAGAAAAGCTTTCAAGACAAAGGTTGGGTCAATTCTACTAGAGCACATCAACCGGATTATCCTCGTCGCCGGCGGGTATTGAATCCGGCTGACCCCTGCTAAGTCCGCACCGGCGTAGGCGCACCAGTTACATGCGAAGACCACGATTCTGGGTTCAAACACTGTTTCGGTCATTGGACCAACCTTCTGGGACTACCTAGGAAACTCCTTCTCAGGCACGTTTCACGCATCACCTTCTGTTGCTGCCAAGAAGACCGCCAAGTCAACTATCTCGATGCGGAAATCCTCAATCGGCGGTTTCTCGTTCTTCAAGCAGTTCAGATGTGCAAGGCATTTCGGGCATGTTGTGATCAGATACGACGCTCCAGTCCTCTCTGCACTGTTCAGTTTTTCTGCCATCAGAACCTTCGCCTCTGTGTTACATGAGAGCCAAGCTGAAACACCGCAACACTGGGAGTCCTCTCTTGTCTCATCGAGTTCCTTCAAGGCTAGGCCTTCAACTGTTCGTAGGACGTTCCTGGGGGCATCATACACCCCCATATGTCTGCCAAGTCTACAAGGATCATGGTAGGTAACTTCGCACTCTTTTGCTGCAAGTTTCAGTCTACCTACGTTCCGGTCAAGTATTTGTGATATGTGGAGAACCTCCAATTCGAGCTCATAGTCTTTGGAGAAGGTCCGAAAGCACTCTGCGCATGAAGTAATCAGGGTCCTTACGCCAGTTTTCTCCATCTTGCCGGTGTTGTATCTTTTCAGCTCGTCGAAGATGTCTTTCCGTCCTTGCCAAAGGGCGTCGTGTCCGCAACATCTTAGCGATAGCATTCTTGGTTCGATCCCTATTCTGTTTAGCAACATGACGGACGAGTCGCCGATCTCATGGAAATCGGCGCCAACGTCCAGGAAGCAGTCGAAATAATCTATGCAGCCAGGGAAGTATGCGATCTCGCTTGTTTCGTCTGTCTTGCCTTTGAAATCTCCGGGTACACCTTTGGCTTCTGGATAGCTGTTCATGATTTCGCATAGAAGAGAGAACACGGACTTGTGGGCAACTGTCTCTTCATCAAAGCTCTCGACTCTTAGATCTCTCACAAAGCTAAGATAGTCGACCGATTGTGGGCAATGCTCCGAACAAAGCCCGCAAGTGAGGCACTCCCCCGACTCCACTTTCTGCCCGCTCAGCTGGTGCTGGTTGATCTTCAGTCGAGGAGAGTACTTGGAGACCCTTCTCTTCGGGCAGAACCCCGTGCATATCCCGCACTGGTAACAGCTTTCAACCTGCAGCATTCAGATTCCTCAACATTTTGCCGACCTGAGCTGCGGCGGCGCTTCCTTGGGAGATGGAATATCTTGTGTCTTTCGGACCACAATCTGCTCCTGCTGCATAGATTCCTGCCACCTCTGTCCCCGAGGGTGGGGAGACAACTTTGAAGAAGCCAGTTTCGGAGAGCGTTAGGCCCATCATTTTACACAAGTCCTCGGTCTCAGGGTTCGGTATGGCCCCGATCGAAAGAACGACGAGATCGGATTCTATTGTTCCTGTTTCTCCTGTCAAAGTGTTTTCGAAATTGAGAAACAGTCTGTTGTCTTTCTCGAAGATTTCAGCAGGCCGGCTTCTTATGAATCTGACGCCGAGATTCCTAGCGTCTGAATACATCTGCTCTTCTAGTGATGGTGTTCTGATGTCCATGTACATGACAGTCACTCCTATCTCAGGGTGCTC
>JABAOC010006310.1_pt1 | contig 12824 bp, 13 predicted proteins | sample 7062161 | NCBI WGS metagenome assembly JABAOC01 (sample SAMN14538625, study PRJNA623070) | marine sediment metagenome | biome: marine biome [ENVO:00000428]; feature: marine pelagic biome [ENVO:01000023]; material: deep marine sediment [ENVO:00002113] | place: India: Gulf of Khambhat ... | reverse complement strand
CATCCGCCAGCCTTGTTAATGTGAAAGAACAAATTCTTTTGTTATGCATTAGATGTTTATTCATCCCACGCTGAAACGCCCCGTGCGGAATCGCATGTGACCGAAGGGAATGCCTATTGACACAGGGTGTTGTGGGGAGCGGGGTAGGAAAGTCCCCACTTACCCGATTTATCTGCATTCAGTATTTTAGTACATTAATAAGGTCTTCTTTGTTTCCACAAAGATGTTTCCTACTTTCAAGTGGTATCTATTTCTATAAACTGAAAGTTTTTCTATCGAACATTTTGCAATCATCATAGGCTTTAGTTATATTTAAGATACAATTAATCTTCATAGTATCTCAATTACATTGTCCATCCGACTTTATTATTTTAGCACATAACGATCTGGTTGAGTTGCTGCAACGGCAGGCATCGCACTGACCATAAAATTTAATAACTAATGTCCTGCGAGCACTCGCCCAAATAATTACGCACAAGCGAATTATACTCGACTCGCACCACTGATTATAACAGAATTAACAGTAACTTACATATAAATTTATTAGGTAACTAATCTTTTTTTATATAAATAACAAGAATTAACTATTTTTCGTTTTTCAAACCTATAAACAATGGAATTCTTTATTTTATTTCAGACAAGAATCAGTACATGTAGGGAATATTTTGAATATACAATAACAAAGTTAAAATTGTTCCCATTCAACTCGAAGTGTTTCCCATGGGGGAGACTTTGTTTGTCTTTCCTTAGGAATTTCATCTCGTGGTTTGAGATCAAATTCAAATGTTGAAATATCTGTTTCACCGATTTGCATTTGGAAATTGATGACTTTTCTCATGATATATCCTCTTGATTTTGATTTTAAAATTGATTTAAAGAAAAAAGAAATCTGGTTTATAACAAGTAAGCTAACGTTAATAATTTCAATATAATAATAAAAATTAATATGAATTTTTCACGGGAAATATTGAGAAAGATTAATTTTTTCATTTGATTTTCATGAAAGTTACTTATTATTTCGTATATAGTTAGGGTGTTTTCTTCAAACACGATTTATTTTATTTTGACGGTGGTTTACACCTCTTTAGAAATAGTTGTTACAGTTTCATTTAAAAATTCCGAGAACGGTTCAGCAAATTCCTTACGCTTCAATGCAAACTCGACTATTGTCTTCAGATAGTCCATCTTATTACCAATGTCGTATCTTTTGCCTTCAATAATATTACAATAAATATTTTCTCGCCTTAACATAATTCTCATTGCATCGGTTAGTTGAATCTCATTATTTTTACCTCGAGGAGTCTGTTCGATAGCTTTATAAATCTCAGGAGTTAGAATATAGCGTCCCGCGATCGCCAGATTTGAGGGACTTTTTTCGACCTCGGGTTTTTCTATGAGGTCAGTTACTTCCCAGATGCTGTCACTAATTTTTTTACCACCAATAATACCATAACGGCCAACTTTCTCTCTCGGCACCTCTTCCACCCCAATAATCGTTTGGCGATATTGTTCGTAGACATCGACAAGTTGTTGGGTAACAGGTATTACAGAATCTATTATTGTATCGCCTAGCAACACGACGAATGGCTCATTTCCTGTATGATATCGGGCATGGTAAATAGCGTCTCCCAATCCATTCAGTTCTTTTTGTCGAATAAAATGAATATTTGCCATATCTGCTATGCGACGAATTTCATTATACAAACTCTTATCATGATTATTCTTGAGTTTTGCTTCTAATTCAAAATTTCGATCAAAATGATCTTCAATGGCTCGTTTGCCTTTGCCAGAAATTATGAGAATATCGTCAATACCGGAATCTATCGCTTCTTGAACGACATATTGAATTGTCGGTGTGTCAATGATCGGAAGCATCTCTTTCGGTTGAGCTTTTGTTACAGGAAGAAATCTTGTCCCTAATCCTGCTGCTGGAATAACTGCTTTTTTTACCATAATAAACCATTTCTCCTTTTAAATTATATAGGGTTTGATCACTCTTGCCTTGATTTTTTTAAGATCAATAATCAATTTTGTTAACATTTCATTATCTTTATAAATACCGATAATAGAACCTCCTGAACCAGCGAATTTAGCTGAGGCCCCGCAGGCTCGAGCGGTCCGAATCATCTCCATATTGCTTTCACTAATGTTCATAATTTTACTCCGGTGGTCAAAATTTTTATTCATTAAATCAATGAGTCTCGATGTATCTTTATCGAGTAATGCTTGCTTACCCTGTTCAGCCAGATCAGCAATTTGATTTAATGTGTCAATCACAAAGGAATCACCATTCTCGTATCTAGTTCGAATATCACTAAGCACCTTTCCAGAAACTTTGCCTAACTCTGTTTTATAGGCAATATACAATTCGGGTAAAAGGGCTGGATCGAGGCGTTCATAGAAACCGTGCTTTTTAGACTCCATAATTTTCTTATTAAAATTCATGTACACGCATCCTTCATAAATTTGAATCACTCGATCCTGCAAACCTGCATTAATTCCCAACTCTTCAGTTTCCACCGAGAGCACAATAGTCGGTAAAATCTCAAAAGGAATTTTTACTTGATAAAATTCCATCAGTGCACGCATCGTTGCCGTAATAATCGCGCTTGAACCAGCTAAGCCGACTTGACGAGGAATTGATGAATGATAACGAATGGTGAAATTTTTATTGCTCAATTTAATATTGTTCTTCTCACAATATTCACAAAACTTATTGATCGCTGCTTTAATTAGCCGATCTCCGCCATAATATCCAACTAAACTTACTGCTTCAACCAGATCATAGATATTTCGATAAATATTTCTGTCTTGATCCTGTGACTCGATATGGAGTTCTGGTGTTTGATAGAGAGATATATGGGCGCCAAAATTCCTGACAATAATGGAGATTGTTTTACCAAAATAACCATCGGAAGGATTACCTAAAAATCCTGCTCGAGCATAAGCACGTGTTTCAATGATCATCTGTAACCTCTATATTTTTAAATATCTTATTTACTAACAAAATTCTTTTACAAAATCTTCAGGGTTCAAAAAACTAATGATTTATAGGAGAGAGAAGCTGTTAATATGAATACAATTTTATTGAATATGCCAAATATAAATATTATATCAAATTTAATATTACATATCAAGGGCTTTTTGTTTTGAATGTTAAATTTCTTTAAATATATCAGATACTGGGGGTACCCAACCTTGCGGAGTTTAAGCAATAAGTAGTCAAATTACAGTTGACTTTTCCACAAACATTATTTATATTTAAGATCAATTAAAGCATAAAACTTTCTGCCCGTCTTTTTCTAAGCATTTGAAGGTTACTTAGAATTAGGAAACCATTTGAAACAATCATAATTATATTAATATACAGATATATCTAACTATTATGGAAGGGCTAAATTTTGATAAATTTATCTCATCGTTATTATAAGTTTCTTGCTTTCTTCATTCTAGGATCTTTTTTTATTTACTGCTCAAGTACCACTACTAAAAAATCAAACGATGTTATTGCAAATCAAGCCATGGTGGCATCAGCTCATCCAATCGCCTCGAAGGTTGGGAGTGATATTTTAAAACAAGGGGGAAATGCTGTGGATGCTGCGATGGCCATGGCTTTTACTTTATCGATTGCTGAGCCAAATGCTTCAGGCCTTGGCGGAGGTGGCTTTATGATAATCAAAATGGCTAATCAAAATGAAGCAGTCATGATAGATTATCGGGAGATGGCTCCAGAAAAAGCAACTCCAGAGATCTATTATAAAACAGATTCAAGCTTTAAAGATTTGACTCAAGGAGGGGCGACATCCATTGGTGTTCCAGGATTGGTATCCTGTGCTGAATTGGCTTTAGAAAATTATGGTTCCGTGAGTTGGAAGCAACTATTAGCACCATCAATAAAACTATCACGAGAGGGAATTGTCGTCAGTGAAATGTTAAATGGAATGATCATAAATAATTATGAAAAATTACTAAAATATCCTGCAACCTCTGCAATTTATCTATCAGAAATGCTCCCTTTAGAACCCGGCAGTGTACTGAAAAATGAAGATTTAGCCAGCACTTTTGAAAAAATAGCTGAAAATGGCCCAAAAAAATTTTATGAAGGTGAAATCGCAGAAGCTATTGTTGGTGAAATTAAAAAACAGGGAGGGCTTTTTGAACTACCAGACATGAACTCCTACCAAGCAAAATTCAGAAAGCCAGTTGTTGGAGACTATCGCGGTTATCAGATCATCTCTTCAGGCCCTCCATCGGGTGGGGGTACTCACCTCATTGAGCTATTAAATATTATGGAAGGCTTTGATATTAAATCAATGGAGCATAATTCCGTCCAATTGATCCATCTTTTTGCTGAAGCCATGAAAATGGTTTATGCTGACAAATCAGTAAATTCGGCTGATCCTGATTTTTATAATGTGCCTGTGGATTCATTCACCAATAAAAAATATGCAACTCGACTCCGGAATTTGATTAACAGAAAAAAATCGATGTTTGACTACTCTCCTCCACATTTTATTATCCCTGAATCAAATAGTACATCCCATTTTTCAGTTGTTGACCAAAATGGAAACATTGTTGCGCTCACTCAGAGCATTAATAACTTCTTTGGTTCAGGAGTTGTCGTCCCAGGTACAGGTATTCTATTAAATGATCATCTAAGCGATTTTGACGATCAAATGAACAGACCAAACTCAATTGCTCCACATAAACGACCAACAAGCAGTATTGCTCCGACCATTGTTTTAAAAGATGGCAAACCATTTATGACCCTTGGCACTCCTGGTGGATCAAGAATTATTTCTGCATTAGCTCAGATTATTATAAATATCATCGATTTTAATATGTCAATGGATGATGCAATTGAATCACCGCGTGTACATTGTTTAAACAAGGTGTTACATGTCGAAGGACGAATTCCGGTCGAAATTATCGAAAAATTAGAATCGATGGGTCATACAATTAAGGTTCATGCAAATTTTGATAAATATTTTGGCGGAGCTCAAGGAATTTTAATAGACCCTAAAACTAGAAGATTATATGGTGGTGCAGACTCAAGACGAGAGGGTTGCGCCTTAGGATTCTAATTCAAAAGGTTAAATTTGAAATTTAACAATTTGAGAATCATATTTATCATTTTTGAGTTATAATAAAACAAAAACATGGAGGATTCAATGAAGTGTTTAGCAAAAATTATATCAAGTTTAATTATTGTTTTAATTCTATTTTCTCAATGTAGTCAGAAAAAGGATCTTGATCAAATGATAGCTGATTTTTTCGCGAACAATAAAGATGTAACTCTTTTGGTTACGGATTCAGGGTTAGGCGGTCTGTCAGTGGCTGCAGATATAGCATCCAGATTGCCAAGAAGCGGCGTTTTTGAAAATGTACGAATTGTATTTTTTAATTCCTTATTTCACAACCGAAGTGGATATAATAGCCTAAAATCTGAAGATGAAAAGGTACGAATATTTAATATTGCCTTGAAAGCAATGGCTAAAAAATATAAGCCTGATTTATTATTAATGGCCTGTAATACGCTTTCTGTTTTATATGATAAAACTCCTTTTTCTAAGAAGGCAAAATTTCCTGTTATTGGAATTGTCGAAACTGGTGTCGATTTGATCGCTAAACAATTCGATAAAATCCCTCAAGCCACAGCCATTATCTTTGCAACGAAAACCACAATTGGATCTAATACTCATAAAAATTTATTAATCAGTCGAGGATATCCGGAGAAACAAATAATCGGACAGGCCTGTCATCGGCTGGCTGGGAGCATAGAGCGCGGTTACGACAGTGAAGAAACTATCGGATACATACGACAATATATAACTGAGGTGCTGAATCAATTGGGCAACTCTAACAATCCAATTTTTGTCAGTCTCAATTGTACTCATTATGGATATTCGTTGCAACAATTTAAGGATGAATTCGCACAAGCGGGTTATCCGAACATAGTGATAATTGACCCAAATCCAGAAATGGCTGATTTCTTATTTAAGCCTCCTTATGTAAATCGTTATCTAAAAACAGAAGTAACCGTGGAAGTTGTCTCCAAAACTAAAATAAGCGAACAGAAAAGAATATCCTTAAGTAGGCTGTTACAAGAAGTTTCACCTTTAACAGCAGCAGCATTGGAGAATTATCAATATGATCCTGACCTTTTTGACGCAAAGTTTGATAGTACAACGGTTAGCGAATGAAAGATACCACAATAAGATAATAAATTTAAGATCTATATGAGCTAATCTTCTTGAATCATAAGAAATTAGACAGAATGAATACAATTTTCAGGATAAAAATCCTGTTTATTATATTATCATTAGAATCAATTAGACTAATTGAAATTTTGTTTGAAAAAGATTGTTTAAAAAAATTCGAGGAAATGCAAATGAAAACTTTAACACCACCACTTTCTCGATTTTGCTTATGTTTATTTTTATCGATAATGTCTTTCTTCCCGGTGACAACAATCGTATTTGGAAAATTTATTGACAAAGGATTAGTCGTTACACCAGATTCAATTGCCACACTAATCGCGATGGACATTTTAGACCAGGGCGGTAATGCTGTCGATGCTGGTGTAGCAGCGATGTTTGCCTTATCAGTAGTTCAACCTTATGCATCAGGTCTGGGTGGCGGTGGATTCATGCTGATTCGGATGCATCAAGAAGGTAAAATAATCGTTATTGATTTCCGTGAACAGGCACCACAAGGCATTGATCCTTTTATTTTTTATCAGGACAATGAGATTTTCAACATTTATACGAAATATGGCTCTCGATCTATCTGTATACCCGGCATGGTTGCTGGGGCTGAAAAATCACTTACTGCCTATGGTACCATGACATTTAAACAGGTACTTCAACCAGCTATTGATCTAGCCGCTGAAGGATTCGTTGTTAGTGAGGCATTGGCTAATATTATAACTGAAAATTACGATCTTTTAGAATCTAATCGTGCAACCTCTTTTATATTTTTACCTGATTGGTTTCCATTAAGAGCAGGTGAAATCCAAAAGCGACAGGATTTAGCTTTCACCTTTAACTTGCTTGTATTACATGGTGTCAAATCATTCTATCAAGGTGATATTGCAACTGATATTTATGATGAATTGAGAATGAATAATGGTCTGATTCAGTTAACTGATTTACAGACATATCAGCCAATAATCAGAAACGCCATTCATGGAAAATATCGAAATTTGGATGTCTTTTCCGTTCCACTACCGAGTTGTGGAGGACTGGCCCTAATCGAATTATTAAAGATACTAGAGAGATTTAAATTGAATGAATATTCAATAAATAGTGGTCCATATATTCACTTCGTGGCTGAAGCAACAAAACAGGTATTCCAAGATCGAGAAGAATATTATCTTGCAGATCCAAAGTTCGATTCGGATAATATTCAATTTGTTTTATCAGATAATCACATTGAAAAGTGCTACTGTAAAATTGATTCCAATGACGTTAATCCGATCATAAATAAAAGTATGAATCGACATAATAATGAGAGCCGGAATGCCACACATATATCGATTATTGACCAGGATGGGAATGTTGTGTCAATATCTCATACACTGAATAATTTTTTTGGTTCTGGGATTACTATACCCAAATATGGGATTTTGTTAAATAATGCGATGAATAATTTTTCCAATATTACCGGCAGAAATAATTCATTAGAACCGGGTAAGCGTCCCCAGACAACACTTGCTCCAACTATTTTACTTAAAAATCAACAGCCTTATTTAATATTAGGAGGTAATGGAGCTGAACAGATCATTTCAATGCTGGCCCAGATTATCATTAATATCGTTGATTTTAATCTATCATTAGATCAAGCCGTTCTATCTCCCCGGTTTCATTACAACTATTATGATGACGCTATCGAAATGGAAACACGAATTGAAGCCAATTCTATTGATTATCTTAAAAGGTTAGGACATAAAGTTAATTTGAGGCAAGATTTTGATGTTTATTTTGGGAGCGCTCAGGCGATTCTAATCGATCCAAACAATCATGTTTATTCTGCAATTAATGATATGAGACAAGAAGGGGTGGTTTATGTAAAATAGATAGGACAAACATAAGAAATATGGGCAGAGAAAGAATTTATGGTTTTCGAAATGAACAATACAAATTTTATAGAATATCATGAAAATATAGCTTTACTGAAACTCAGCCTGAGAGTCACTGACGCAATAAATTTGAACTTAGTAAACGAATTAGCCGCTAATCGCAGAAAATAATGTGGTAGAAGAATATGATCCAACTACGGATAGTTAGATTACTAAAAAAGCTATGCCAACACCACTTGGATGGGCAGGAGGTGCGGTAATTAATGATACCATCTTTGTCTTTGGAGATCGAGGAGTCTCGGGGGATGTTACTGCGGTTGAAAAATATTGCCCATTGAGAGATTTATGGCTGTCTGAATCTTCTGTGCCAAATCCTCGTAGTAGATTCATGACTGCCGCGTTAAATAATAAAATTTATCTCATTTTTCAGTGGGCAATCCAAAAATACTTTAAATCGATGATGTTGCTGAGATGAAATATGAAGAATATTATTACACTTATTTGTATCGATTAAAAAAAGTATACTTGCATTGGGATATAAAATCTAAAGGCTATCCAACTTTTGATCTGAAAGATTATGGAACAATTATCTGGTTTACTGGTGATGATCGAGATAGTGAAAATCTCGTGGCTTTGTAGGGTTGAGTTATCGCGCCATCTTACTAGTCGATTTATACTCACTAAAGTTATCAGATTATAAAGGTCTTATTGTCACTCGGGTCTTTCCAAATACACCTGCAGTGCAGGCTGGTGTTCAGGTGGGTGATGTTCTAAAAAAATTCGATGAAAATACTATTAGAGATCAAGTCCAATTTTTAAACATCCTCCAGCCGTATTATGCAGGAGACACAATCAAAAGATCGATGAAAAGAAGGGACATATCAAACTCCATCACGATAAATGGCTAATATATTTTATGCATTGGCGTTTTCTGGCTGAGGAGAATAAGTCCCTCACGCCTAAGTATGTACGGAGCCACATGCTCAATTTCTGGGGTGAAGCAATGAATTTCAAATTGACTGGGATCGAAGGAGTAATAGAAATATGCGATCATAACGGATATTTTACTGAAGGTACTGTTTTTAAAGGTGCAATCGATACGAGGTTTATCGTGTGGAATTGTCCTGAAACAAATCGCCAATTTTCTGCTGATTGCAATATCAACCTAAGGCTGGGAACCTCAAAAGATTATCTTGAACTTCAAAAACTCATTACCACAACTGTGTGTTGCCATAAAGGTGCCAGACCACACATCGTGAATAAGTTACCCCAAAAATATGAGTCCAAACAGTGGAACTTATCCTTTTCTCTTCCAGAGAATTTGCGAATTGCTGATTACGTCGATGAAAAATGGTTTCCCAAAGGGGTGTCAAAGGAAAATGGTTCTTTATGGACGCTGTTAACGGATTCTCAAAAACATTTAGAATTGCTGTGGGAAGAAACAGAGTCACCTCTTTCGCCAACTCTGTTCAATAGGTTTCTGGAAAATATTTCGGCAGATACTTGATTTCACAGGACTCTACCCTGAGTTTGATTTCAGACATCCATTTAGATTCCATCAATGATAAAGGTAGTTACTACTTTGGCAAAGGTAACTATCAGTTTAAGCTGGTACAAAAAGGGAAATCTTATCCATTCGATTATCGATTTAAGGGCCTTCTTTGGCGAAAAGAAAGACATGTGTATTTTCTACTCGCCTCTTTAATTGAGTTACATGAATTCTGGGGGAAAAAGAATAAGCTATCACCATCCGATGAAACGCTCGAAAGATATTTCATCAAGGAAGTGATTTATAATGTGAAGGTGTTCGATAGGAAACTATAATTCAATCCTGTGGTGGAGAATCCAGAAGCGGTGTAAGCTTCAATACCATTCCCGAGCATGCCTTCTTGATGATTGATCGAAGACTAAACACCGAGCAAAACTTAGAGGATGCTAAGCATGAATTGATCGTTATTTTCGAATTTCATAAAAGGCGCATTATCGGAATAGAGTGTGAGTTACTGCAAGAAGGAGAACCGTCCGCTTCTAGTTCCAATACGAAATTTGGAATTGCTTTATCCGAAGCCTTCAAAAGTGTTTTATCTTTTCCGTTTTTGAAAGAAGAAAAATTCACTTTTTATGATTTGTTGGGGATTATTATCAGCTTGATTGGAATAATGACTATTTTTTCGGAAACGATTTTCAGATGAAATGGATTCCATTTTTACGGTATTGTCGCCATCTATTTCTCTTCACTTTCTCAAGGCATCATGACCATCATTCTGGAAAAATATTATAAACGGAGGTTGTAATATGATAAAGCGTTTCTTTCCCATTTGCATTTTATTATTGATTATAGTTGCTCAAATTAGCTTTGCCCAAAAACAACTAAAACGTCGCGGGTTTGTTGGATTGGGCTACCGTGCGATAACCCAGGCTGATATTGATTCTCTAAATTTGCTAGATGGAAATGGACTCATTGTCAACAGAGTTTTATCGAATACACCAGCTGAGCGTGCGGGCATTAAAGTAGGAGATATTCTTGAAAAATATGACGAACACGATATTCTGGATCAGTCACAATTTTTAACAATCCTTCGGAAATATTATGCTGGAGATAATATCAAAATTTCATTGCTAAGGAATGGAAAGCCGAAGACAGTTAATTTACTCATGGAGGCTTTTCCTGAAGAAAAAAATGATGAGCTGGATATAGAATATACTTCGTTTCCCTCTAAAGGAATCTATCTCCGTGCGGTTGTAACCGCTCCACTTCAAACTAAGAATAAAATATTGCCAGCCTTGCTCATCGTCAGTGCCCTGGGCAGCCCACAATTGATCGGCACACCGTTCTATTCGCTGCAACGGGAATTGGCGTATGCGGTTTCTAAATCGGGATTTCGCGTCATGCGATTTGAATTGCGCGGAGCTGGCGATTCTGAGGGGGAAGACTATCGCACAACAGATTTTAATACCGAAGTGCAAGATAATCTGGCGGCATTGGATTATCTCATGAATCGAAATGATGTGGCAAAAGACAACGTTTTTGTTTTCGGCATTAGCACAGGAGGACAGGTAGCTGCCATTCTTGCCAATAAAAAAGAACTACGGGGACTAATTGCTTGCAACACAATTGGCCGCACCTTCTATGAACGGATGGTGGAAACGCTTCGCTTACAGGGCAAGTTCTCAGGCGATTCCGATTCGGAGATCTATCAGAGCATAAAAAACTATCTCAATCTGGCAGTCTCCGTTGCCCATGGCGACTCGCTAAATTCGATTCTTCAGAAAAGTCCTGAATTATCCAGGCTGGTGAACCCAAATCAGCGCATCATGGACGACCGAACCGTAGCGTATTGGCATCAGCAGTTGAATCTTAATCTTTCAGATATTTATAGCAAGATCACCGAGCCTGTGCTTGTCCTCTATGCTGAATCCGATTTCCTGACCCAACTTGCCTGTCATGAGCACATAAGAGATGTTTTAGCTGCTTCCGGAAATAAAGATGTCACATTAACGGTGATCCCAAACTGCGACCACGCTTTTTCGTATGCCAGAGACCGGAAGGAGAGTTTTGATAACTACAAAAAAGGAAATTTTAAATTAAATCCTGAACCAGCTCGACAGATCACCGACTGGTTGACCACTCATACGAGAATTCAATAGTCAAGGAACTGAAAATGCGAAGGCTATTTATGATAATTGAGCCCACTCTAAAAAAGCTTTGACCGCGAATCCCCCAAAAAGATGGCGGACAGGTCTCACTAATTTAAGCAAATTGATTTTTTGAAATAGCAATTAGCGAATCCGCCGAAGCGGATAGCGGAATTAGCGGTTTTTAAAGTGCATTCATAATTTCTATTTAAAGAAATAACATGAAAGGAATCGTCATGAAATTGACTATTGCAATAAAGCTGGGGGCCTGGATTATACTTCTTTTTAGCTTGAGTATTTCACTAAATCAGATAACGCAAGCGCAGGATTTCCCGACTTTGTTGCTAAAACAAGAATTTCAGCTTGCAGGACAAAAATCTTCGGAGACTCAATATTACCGCATGGAGACCCGGGTGGTCAGCTATGCACCGGATGGCAAACGCAGCGGAGCGGTAACGTACCGATTAAAATTAAAATGTGTGCCCGGAAAAGATGGCGAAGAATATACCAGCAAAGAGTTTACGTTACAAAAAGATGACACCCCTCCGGTCACCATTCCAGCGCTTGCAGGCTGGACTTATCTTTTTAAGCGGACAGAAAGCGGGCTCGATGAACAAGGTCAGATTTTCGGAATCGATCACAGCAAATTTGACAGCCTTACCGATAGTGCCGGCAAAGTTCTTCCTCCAGATAAAGCCTATGCTGTTTACAATACTTTCATCGACTTTCACAGTTTCTGTAACGTACTGGCTGAACAAACAACTGAAGGAAAGGGCATTCAGGACCTCAAAAAAATTGGGCAGAAAATTGTTCATGCGGCGGCTTTTTCCGAACCACCGGTCAATTTGGGCCGCAATATTAAAGAAGGTTCTACTTTTAAAAATGGCGAAGTAACACTTGAATTCAAAGGTCTCAGCCTTGTTGACGGTATTTGTTGTGCCTTGTTGGGATTTGATTCAGGTGAAAGTTCTTTCAAAATGATCATGCAGCCAGCGCCAGAAATGGAAATTAATGTCGTTGGCGGGTCCCATTACCAGGGTGATATTTACATCGACCTGGAATCGAGTTGGGTGCGTAGGGTTTCCATGACGGAAATAGTGGTGATTGA
>JABAOC010031040.1_pt2 | contig 12826 bp, 13 predicted proteins | sample 7062161 | NCBI WGS metagenome assembly JABAOC01 (sample SAMN14538625, study PRJNA623070) | marine sediment metagenome | biome: marine biome [ENVO:00000428]; feature: marine pelagic biome [ENVO:01000023]; material: deep marine sediment [ENVO:00002113] | place: India: Gulf of Khambhat ... | reverse complement strand
CACCATGCTGCCGGTGTTGTGCAGCCTGCGCGTCCAGGAGACCCCGGCCGAGCCGCGGGCGCGGGCCGCCGACAGCATCCGCCCCAGCTCGTCCAGCAGCACGAACACGTAGCGGTAGGAGAAGGCCAGTATCTGCACCGCAACCTGAGGCACGCGCAGCCGCCGCAGGGCCTTCAGAGTCACGTCGAAGCGGCTGGTACCCATCGTGACCAGTATGATCAGGACCGCCGCCGTGGCCCTCACCGCCACCAGCCCCGCCTCCGCCAGCCCGGCGCGACTGACTGCCAGCGGCCCAACCGAGACCAGCGCGTCCGGAGCCGGCGCGATGCGCAGCGGCACCACCACCAGCAGGAACGCGCAGAACAGCAGCACCCACCGCAGGTGCACGAAGAGGAAGGCGGGCGGGATGCGGCTGAGGGCCGCCAGCAGCATCGCCGCCCCCAGCCCCCCCAGCGCGATCGGGTAGCTGCGGCTGAGCACCACCGCCAGCAGCAGAAGGCCCAGGCAGGCCAGCTTGACCCGAGCGTCCCACCGGTGCAGCGGCGAGCTGAGGTGGGCGTACTTGTCTATCTCCGGCAGGTGCACGCAGACTCCCACACAGAGAACCGGCGGCGGCACAGGCGACTATGCCGCCCCCGCCGGACCAATCAACTCAACGCGACTCCGGTCCGCGATCACGAGTCGTCCCCTTTGCTGGCCCCGCGTTCCTCACGCAGCCGTCCAAGCTCGCCGCGCATCTTCAGGCACATCAGGAAGGCCGCCAGGCCGAACACGAAGCCCAGCCCGGCCAGCACCTCGCCGTAGGGCACCGGCTCGGGCTCCAGGTGGGGCGCTGCCCGCTCGCCGGCCGGTGCAGCAGCGGGGGGAGCGCCTGGCTCCTGGGGGCCCTGAGCCGGCCGGGTCGCAGCGCCCTCCGGCCCCACCTGGAAGGTGGCTTCGGTGGCGTGGCCCATGCTGCCGGTGAAGACGGCCCGCCACCGGCCGGCCGCGCCCTCCGGCTCCACGGTCAGCCTGCCCTGCTCGTCTGTCTTGCCGGAGGCAAACAGCGACCCGTCCGGCCGGCGCACTTCGACCTGCACGCCGCGGGCTGGCCTGCCGTCGGGAAAGACGGCCTGGAGCGTGACGGTGCCGTCCTCGTGCTCCCGTGCGACGGCCAGCATCTTGTGGGCCAGGGCCGGCGGGGCCGCCAGGGCCAGCGACATCAGGGCCAGCAGCCAGGCTGTCCTACGCACCGGTGCCCTCCAGCATCTGGGGTTCGACTTTGTGGATGAGGGCAGCGGCCGAGGCGGTGACCAACCCCTCGATGAGCGCGACCGGCTGGTGCGCCACCAGGGCCGCTGCGGCCGCCTTGCGGAAGGACTCTCCGGCGGAGGCCAGCGCCACCGCGAGCAGCACGGCCGCCAGCTCAACCGCCAGTGCACCGGCCAGGAAGCCGAAAACCGCCGGCGCTGCCGGCAGCCGGAGCCCCCGACCGAGGCGGAACACCCCGTAGGCCGCATAGGCCGGCAGACCCATCACCAGGGCGTTCACGCCCAGCGTGGTCAGACCGCCGTGCTGGAACAGCAGCGCCTGCAGGACCAGCCCGAACAGCACCGGCAGGAAGGCCCATGCGCCGGCTATCACCCCCATCAACCCGACCAGCAACAGGTGCACCGAGGTCGGCCCCAGGGGCACGTGCACCAGGGAGGCCACGAAGAAGAACGCCGTGCACAGGGCCACCCGAGGGATACGGTCGGCGTCCATGCGGGCCAGCAGGCCGCCGGCCAGGCCGGCGGCCACCACCCCGCTGCCCGCCAGCGCCTCGGTGGGCACGCCGAATCCGTCGCTGATGTGCATGGGTCCGCTCCCGCCCGGTCACCGGCCGATGGTCAGCTTCTCCTCCACGTGCAGCCACAGGCATCCGCGCAGCACGCGGGGGTAGTCCTCGCCCCCCGCCGAGACGGTCCCCTTCTCGGCGCTCGCGCAGATGACCCACCAGCCCGGCTCATCCAGCGTGTAGGTGACGTAGCCGTGGGCGTCGGTGCGGGCCGCGCGGGTTATCATGGGCACGTCCTCAGTGCCCCACTGGTCGGTTGGCAGCATCTCGCCGGTTACGTGGAAACCGTTGAACTTCTCGATCTCCACGTGGGCGTCGGGCAGGGGCTTGCCGTCCNNGCCCACCCCTGCTCGACCATCACGTGCACGCACTGCTTGGCGTAGTCCTGGACGGCCTGTCCCTCCTCCTCGATGAGGATGGCGGGTGCCTCGAGCACGACCCACGTGTCGCCCAGGGCCTGCGGCGTGTAAGTGAAGGTGAACGCCCGGCGGGCCTTGCCCGTCTCGGGGTCTGCCATCTCAACCGGTTCGGGCTCGATGGGTTCCTTCTCGCCGTCGGGGGGGACGGCGTACAGCTCGGGCGCCGGCGCATCGAAGATGATGTTCTCGTAGGGGTGACCCCAGAAGTACTGGTAGTTGAGGCGCTCGTCCAGGCGGCCGTAGCCGTTCCGGCTGTCGGGCCAGTATGTGTGGAAATGCCCCAGCGCTGTTCCGGCGGCCGGCCCGCATAGCAGGATGGTCAGCGCCACTGCCACGGTCCTGCGCATTGTCGTGTCTCCGATGGGGCGTAGCCGAACCAGACGAAGCAGCGTGCTACGATTTCTGGAAAAGTGTAACGGCAGGGCTCGGCGCTGTCAAGTGAGGGGAGACGGCAGGCGCAGGGAACGGGTGATCTACCCTGCGCGCCGGCTGTTGGGGGGGTGGGTGTCGCCCTCGTCCTCGACCGGATCGTGGTAGATGAAGCCGACGCGCCTCACGCGGCCGGAGGCTTCTCCGTTCTCGCTGGGCGGAGGCTCGGCCAGGTTCAGGCGCTCCTCGGGGCTGAGCGAATCAACGTCGTGGACAGGCTCGACGTTGTGTTCGAGCAGCAGTTGCATCAGGTTCTCCCGCAACGCGCGGAGGCAGGAGCGCGCGTCGGCACAGGCGGCGGCGGTCTCCGGCTCCTGGTGGGGCATGGGGGTGAAGCGACCCTCCCACTCATCCAACTGCCAGATGAGCGGGAACAGACCTCTGACCAGCTTCTCCTCGACCTCACGGGCGGAACGGGCGGAGGGGGTCTCNNTCGCGGGCGGAACGGCCGGAGGCGGTCTCCGCTCTGGCGGCGCGCCGCTGTGCCGTCTCCAGGGCGTTGTTCAGGGACTTGACCAGGCCGCTGATGGCCGCGGAGTCATCGGGCCCGGCGCTCTGCACGTCGCGTATGGCCCGAAGCCATTCCTCCAGCACCTCTTCGAGGGCGGCCGGCGGTCTCGTGACGGAGCGCCCGGGTCTGGCCGGTTCGTGCAGCGGGGTCGTCCCGGGCGCGGCGTCGGGGAGTGGCGTCGGTCCGGGCGCCTGCTCCACCTCGGCGGGCGGCTCGGCCCCGTGCGCGGGCTGAAGCTCAAGAGGCGCTTCCTCATCCGCATCGGCCCACTGCAGCTCGTCCGCGGCGCGCAGCTCGACCCGCGGTTCCTGCTTGTGTTCACCATCCTCCGCCTCGGCGACGGGGAGGACCGAGTCCGGCGGCTGCTCGGCCGTGGGCCGGTCCACGGGCATGGCGATGGGCACGGCGTCGGCGGACTGGCCCCCGACGTACCGGATGAACCGGCGCAGGACATCCATGTCGAACTGCCGGCGCATCTCGCTGACCATGGTGTTCAGCGCGCGGTACTCGTCGAGGGCGGTGCCGTAGGGGCGGTGAGTGGTGATAGCGTCGAAGACGTCGACCACGCGGGCGACCCTTGCGAACAGGTGTATGTCATCGCCGCTTCGGCCCTCGGGATACCCGCCGCCGCAGGTGTCCTCGTGGTGCTGGAAGATGATGATCTCGGCCAGGCTGGAGTCAGGCAGGAACGGCCGGGCCAGGTCCGCGCCGAAGCGGGGGTGCTGGGTGATCTTGGCGAACTCGCCTCGGGTCAGTTCATCGGGTTTGTTCAGTATGGACTCTGGCACCATGATCTTGCCCAGGTCGTGCAGCGCGCCGCCCAGGGCGATCTGGGCGAGGGTAGCGTCGTCTCGGACCTCCAGGACGTGGAGTGCAAACGCCGTCAGCAGCACGCACACGTTGACGCAGTGGCAGGGGGTGCGATAGTGGAGGGGGGCGCTGTCGAGCATGTCCCACTCGATGCCGGGCCGCTGGCGCAGCGCCTGCACCGTGGGCGCCAGCACGCCTTCCAGCCGGCGGTAGGCCGCCGCGGTCCCCGGCTGGCTCAGGACGTTCTCCATGCTGCGACAGACGAGCCGGTAGGTCCATCGCGCGGCGTTGGGGTCGGGGGCTCTCTCCTCCGCGATGACGCTGGATAGGTTCTCCTCGACATAGTCGAAGCATCGGTCCCGGTCCTCGCCGTGCACATAGAGCATGTCGAACCCGCCCTGGTCGAGCTGGTCCCACGTGTTGGCGTAGACCGGGCGGCCGGCCTTGTGGAACAAGCGAAACCTGCCGTCGTCCGCAGTGCGCACGTAGAGGTTGAACGGCGGCGCGGTGGACGGCAGGAAGACGCGGGGGTGGACCCCAAGCGCGGGAAGCACGCTGCCCTCTGCGCTGCGGTCAGCCGTGCTGTCCATGTTGGCCCTCTCCCGATGGTGAGCAGGGGGTTCGCACGACACCGGGCCCTGAGCGACCCCCAGGTCCGCAAAAGGAGCGCCTTCGCAGAACGCCGCCATAGAGGGACGCCATTCTGCGCAACATGTCAGGCGCCGTGCAACGGGAAACGCTCAGAGCCCCCTTGAGCGCCATCCAGGCGCCTCTCAAGCGGAGCGGGGGCGGGGCTTTTTGGCTGCCGGCTCCGCCGAATCCCGGCTGTCCCCGCCGTGCGTCGGCTTGAGCACAACCCGGGCCGGCTCGAGCACCTCCGCCCGGCCGCCGTGCCGATAGAGAAAGCCCGCCTCCTCGACGTGGCCGCCGTCCGCCGACGGACTGCCCGCCCGGTGCACGTCGGCGGCCATGGCGCCCACGCTCTCGATTAGCTCGACGTGGTGTTCGTTCAGCGCGTGGACCATACGTTCCCGCAGTTCGCCCAGGCAGCGCAGCACGTCGCGTCTCCCCCCGGGGCCGGCCTCGGCTTGAAGCCGTCCGGCGAAGTGCCTTCTCCACCGGTCCACCTCGCGCACCAGCGGGAATAGCGCCCGCACGGCCTGCACATCTTGACGTCGTTGCGCCCGGCTGGCCGGCACGGGCTGCTCATGTTGCTCGGCACGGCGGCTTGCGACCTGTTGCGCCCGTTGCTGCACGTGCCCCATCAGCGCGCCGTCCAGCGCCTCCAGTATGCCGCTCATCAGTGCGCGCTCTTCGTCCTGTCGTTCTGTCAGCTCCCGTATGGCCTCCAGGCGCTGCTCGAGGTCGGGCATGCGGGCCTGCTCCGCGTCTTCGGCCTTGGGGGCGCGGGGCTCTGGCGGCCGGGATGCGATGGGCGGCCCCGACACGATGGCCAGCGACGGGGCTCCCTGGGGAGCTTCCTCGGCTTCGGTCAGGCTCTCGATCCGGGCCGGCTGGTCGGCGTCGAAGACCTCCGCGGCGTAGCGGATGAACTTGCGCAGCACCGACCTGTCGAAGACGCCGGGCATCTCGCCGGCCATCGTGCTGAGGGCTCCGTGGAGGCTCTGCGCCGCTCCATAGGCACGGTGCGTGGTGAGGGCATCGAATACGTCCGCCGCACGGGCGACCCGCGCGAACACGTTGATGGCGTCGCCTGTGCGGCCCTCGGGGTAGCCGCCTCCGGCGGCGTCCTCGTGGTGCTGGGCGATGAGTTGCTGTGCGATCAAGCGACGCCGCAGGAACGGCCGCGCCATCTCCAGGCCCTCGGCGGGGTGACGACGGACGCGGGTGAACTCCTCGCGGGTCAGCGGGCCAGGCTTGGCCAGTATCTCCTCCGGCAGGCTAGCCTTGCCCAGGTCGTGCAGCACGCCGCCGCGGGCGACCTGCACCAGCATGCCGGCATCGTGCACCCCTAGCTCGTCCCGCGCAAAACCGACCACCAGGGCGGCCACGTTCACGCAGTGGGTGTGCACGTGGTAGCTCAACGGCGCGCAGTCCAGAACCCGGCGAAGGGAGTCCCTCTGCCGTACCATCACCCGCACCAGTCCTTCCGCCAGCCGGCGGACCCGCTCGTGCGCCTCCGGATCGCCCGGATCCTCCATCAGGTCGGCCACCGCCCGGCTGGCCAGCACGTGGACCCACTGCGCCAGGTGGCCCTCCGGGAGCTGACCCTCGTCCAGCAGCGACCACAGGTGCTCCTCGACGTAGTCCAGACACTGCTCGCGCTGGCTGCCGGGTACGTAGAGCAACTCCGCCCCGGCCTTCTCCAGCCTGGGCCAGGTGTTCAGGTACACGGAGTCCCCGGCCCGTCGGAAGAGGCGGAACTCGCCTTCCACCTTCCCCTGCACGTAGAGGTCGAACTGAGGGAACGTGGCAGGCTGGAGGATGCGCGGATGGACGCCCAGGGAGGGCGGTTCCTGCTGGGGCGCGGCGGTTGCCATGTCGAACGGGCTCTCCCGCTGGCGTTCGTCCGGGGCCGGGCGGCGGTGGTTGCGTGCAGACACACGAGCCCTTTCGGAGCCATTATCAAGAATGCGCACCTGCGGGTTCAATCCCTGACGGCGAGGGCGGCCTGCAAGGCCTCAGAGAGCGTCGAGAGGGCCTGCGGCGGCCAGCAGTTTTTCCCCGGGGCGGAGCTCTTTTCCGGTCCCCCGGCGCCCCTCCTCCCTCCCGGGCTCCCCGGGTCACCACGAGCGGGTGGTATGGCCGTTGCCCTGCGGGGCCGGGCCGGCGCCGTGCCCCAGAGCGTGCTGGAGGACTCAAACGCGGACATCGCCCGTGGGTTCACCGCGCTGATCGCCGCGCAGCGGGGTTTCCAGGTGAATTCGCGGACGGTTCGTGTTACAAACAGCATCCTGTAGCAGTTGGCGAGCGTAGTTACTGAGCGGCCGGGGGGTATGCGCCGGCGTGCCGTGTTCGTGCTCCCTCGGCGGGCGCGCCCGGCCGGCGGCTTGGCGGCCCGCCGACTGCCGCCCGCAGGCACCCCACCGGCGCGGAGGTGACATGACCGCGCGCTGTATCCAGTCAGCTCCTTACCATCTTCTCCCCCGGGTGCAGCTTCAGGAGCAGATGCCCCCGCGCCCGCCGGGGCCGCTGCGGGCCATCCGGGACAGCGTGCGCCACTCGGTGGGCCGCGAGCTGGCGCTGATGCTCATCGCGCTGGCCGCGCTGGGGATGGTGGCCCTGCTGCTGCAGGTGTTCCTGCGGGCCCTTCGGCGCCGGCGCGCCCTGGAGAAGAGCTGGGCCGATCTGGCCCGCTGGTTGGAAGCCAGCGAGCTGAGCGGCGAACAGCGGAAGCTCGCCCGCGAGCTGGCCACCCGCTACAGCCCCGGCAACCCGATGGGGGTCGTCGAGCAGATCGAGGTGTTCGAACGCGCCGTCCATCGCTACCTGAAACCCGTCTGTGCTGACGGGCCCGGTCCAGACGCCGAGCAGGCCGCCCGACGCCTGGGCCAGCTGCGCGACAAGCTCAACCTGAGAACGCCCGGCGGCGTGCTGTACTTCAGCTCCCGAGAACTGGACGCCGGCCAGGAGGTGGAACTGAAGCCCCTGGGCCAGCAGCAGCACCTCTGCTGGGGGATGGTCGCCGAACAGCGGGAGGACTTCCTGGTCATCAAGGGCGTCCGCCCCGGCACGGAGGGGCTGGAGGGGTGCGAAGTGCGCGTGGTCTTCTTTCACGCGGGGCGGTCCTACACGTTCGAGACCAGGGTAGTGGAGGCGGAACCCTCCGGCTCGCGATGTTTCCTGCAGCACACTCTCGACGTCAGGACGGCCGGCGCCCGCGAGTTCCACCGGGTGCAGGTCAATGGCCCGGCGTCGGTGCGGTCCCCCTGGGAGGACGGTGACGTGGAGCGGCAGGCAACTCTGCGCGACCTGAGCACAGGAGGCGCGGGCCTGGTGAGCCGGCGCTACTTCGAGGACGGGGAGCAAGTGGTGGTCCTCCTGCGGCCGGCTGACTATCTGCCCGAGGACGACTCCTTCGAGACCGAGCCGGCGCGGGCCCTGCCGGGCATCATCGTGGGCGTAGAGCGGACGCCGGGGGGCCGCTGCCGGTACCACGTCGAGTTCCGCGAGCTGGACGGCGGCGATAGGCAGTTCCTGTTCCGACTGGTCAACCGGCTGGAGCTGGCGGGGCAGGAGTAGCTTTCAGCCAGCGGCAGCGTTCGCGTCGGGGGGAGGGCCGCGGGCGTGCGGGCCGAGTTGGTCAAGCAGCTTCTGAGGGGTGCAGGGATTTGCTTGAGGGGGCCGGACGGCGTTACGCTGAACTGGCCGTGGACGCGCAGGACGTGCTTCAGATGGTCGGGGCCCGCCTGCGGGACATGCGAAGGAGCGGCCGGACGCTGCGCGGCTGTCGCCGGGGGATGTGCGGGCAATGCTGACGGCGCCCGCTGTGCCGTTCAACGCCCTCGAGGAGGTGCATCGCTTGAGAGCCAACATCGCCATCATGTCGGCGCTGGCGGCTGTCCTGCTGCTGGCTGCGCTGGTCGCGGGGGGAGCCGAGAAGGCCGGGGAGGGCCTGAAGCAGGGGGCGGTCACGCTGTGGCGCATCTGGCCGTTACTGCTGCTGGCGCTGGTAGTGGCCGGGCTGCTGCACGCGCTGGTGCCGGTGGAGGCGGTGCAGCGCTACCTGGGCACGGCCCGCCCCTACCGGGCCATCCTCATCGCCTGGATCGTGGGGGCCGTGCTGCCCGGCGCGCCCTACGTGACGCTGCCGTTGGCGGCGATGCTGCTCGGCCGGGGGGCGGGCATCGGCGCGGCCACCACCCTGGTGCTGTCCGCCTCGCTGGTGGGCCTGACGCGCGTCCCCTATGAGGTGGCCTTCGTGGGCTGGCAGTTCTCGGTCCTGCGGGTGGCGGCCTGCCTGGTGCTGGCTCCGGTGGCGGGCGCGGGGGTGCACCTGCTGAACGTGCTGATGCGCTTCTACCCCGTGGGCTGAGCGGGACGAGGGCGGGCTCGGTCTGGCTGGCCTTGCTTCAGGCCCCGGAGGATGTCCCAGTACGCGCCGCGGGCGCCGGCGCGGATGGCTTCGCTCAGGGGCCGGTTCTCATTGTAGTTGTAGTTCTCCGCGCTCTGCTCGCTCATCGGCTTGAAGAAGCGCCCGTCTTCCCCGATCAGGTCGCACACCAGCCCGGCCGGGTCCCCGCCGAGTTCCGCACTGATGTAGAAGACGGGCCGCAGCAGGTCCGCCGCCCCGGCGCCGTCGTCCCCCTCCGTGCTCACGGCTTCGCCGGTCCGCAGGTGCGCACTTACCCGCAGCCCGCCCTCGGCCGCCATCTTCCCGGCCAGCGCCGTGCCCGGATACAGGCGCACGCCGAGCGCCGCGCCCACGCAGTCCGGCCCGACGCGCTTCATGAACTCGATGGTCTCCCGCAGGGTCGCCTCCGTCTCGCCCGGCCCGCCCAGCAGCAGGTCGGTCATGACGCGCAGACCGTGACGGCGGCAGGCCTCGATCGCCGAGGCGATGTCCTCCGGCCGGTGCCGGCGGCCGTAGGTGCGCAGCATCTGCGGGCTGGCGCTGTCGGCGCCGAAGTCAATGCCCACGCAGCCGGCGCGGCGCATAGCGGCGGCCAGCTCCGAGTCGAAGCGGTCCACGGCGGCGTAGGTGTACCATCGCACCCGCCGGCCCAGGCCGCGCCGGGCCAGCTCCGCACAGACAGCCGTCGCGTGCCGGTACGGCACGTTGAACTCGCTGTCGCACAGGTGCAGCACGTCCACTCCCTGGCCCAGGAGCGACTCGACCTCGTCGGCCACCTCCGCCGGGGCGCGGGTGCGCACGCGGCGGCCCTTGATCAACGGGTCGGCGCAGTAGGTGCACCGCCGGTCGCAGCCCCGCTTGGTCTCCAGGCCGGCCTGGCCGCCCTCGGCGAAGTAGCGGCGGTTGTCCAGGTGGTCCCGGCCTGTCGGCAGGGACAGGGGGAATGCAGGGCGGGGCGCGTTGGCGGCGTATCGCCCCTCGCCCGTGCGCCACGCCAGCCCCGGTATGTGCTCCACCGGCCCGTCCCCGCCCAATGCGCTGGCCAGCTGGAGCAGGGAGCCTTCCCCCTCGCCGCGGATGCCGAACTCGCAGCCGGTCGCCCGCAGGATCGGCAGCGGGAAGACCGAGAAGCCCGCTCCGCCCAGCACGAGGGGAGCGTCGGTCAGCGTCCGCAGGCGACGGACGAGCCGGCGCAGCGCCGGCACGAACGAGTGACCGCTGGGCCAGAAGCAGTCGTCGGAGTTGCGGAAGGAGACGGCGACCAGGCGGGGCTTCGTGCGGCGGAGGGCGCCGGCGAGGGCGGCCTGCGGGTCTTCCGTCCAGCTCAGGTCCACCAGCTCGACGCGGTGGGCCTCGCGCCTTNNCCTTAGCGCGCCGGCCAGGTACTCCAGCCCCAGCGGGGCGACGGGCGGCCTGACGCGGTTGCTGTTGACCAGGAGGATAGCTTGCTTTCCGATGGCGATTGCTCCCTCAAGCGCCGAGCAGGGGCGGACCACTGCCGCTTCCCAGCCTACGGAAGTTCGGTCGCCGTGTCCACCCCAACGCTGGCGGGCCGGTCCCTGGACGGGCCGTCCTCGCGGCCCGTTGAAAGCTCCTGCCAGGCGGCCTACCATGGCCCGGTGCGCATCGCCTGACGCCCGGGAGGACGCTGCTGTGAGCGAACCGTTTGAGCCGGACCTGATGACCACGGGCATCGGCAGCCTGCCCTTTGCTGATCCTGATCGGGCCGCCGAGTTCGTCCTGGGGGCCGGCCTGTCGGTGGCGTTCTGGCCGCAGTTGCCACGCAGATGCTTCCGGGAGCGTATGGTGCCGCAGTTTGCCGAACTGGTGCCCGCGGTGCGGCTGGACGATGATGAGGAACAGGTGCGGTGGGAACCGGCCGCGAAGTACGACGAGCTGGGGGAGTTCTACGAACGGTTCCTTGCCGACGACCCCTCCCTGTTCGGGCTCTCCCGGCAGGCGGCAGCCGGCTTCGACGCCTTCCTGCGGGCGGCCGGGAGCGATGCTCTGCCGCTGTCGAAGGGCCAGATAACAGGGCCGATCACATTCTGCACCAGCGTGACCGCTGCCGATGGGGAGCCGCTGTTCGCCGACGAGGAGATGCGCCAGGTGGTCAGCCAGGCGCTGGCCATGAACGCCCGCTGGCAGGCGGCGCTGCTGGGGGAGGTGGCCCGTGAGCGGGTCATCCTGTTCGTGGACGAGCCGGTCCTGGCGGTGTTCGGCTCCAGCGCTCTGTCCGGCGTCTCGGAGTCGCACGTGCGGGAGATGGACGGGCAAGTGCTGGGGGCCATCGAGCAGGCGGGCGCCCTCAGCGGCATGCACGTCTGCGGCAACAGCGACTGGGCCGTCGTGGCCCGCAGTGGGGTGAGCATACTGAACTTTGACGCCTACCAGCACGGGCGCACCATTTCCCTCTACCCCGAGGCGGTGGGGGAACTGCTGGACCGGGGAGGTGCGATCGCGTGGGGCATCGTGCCGACCACGGGTGCCGTCCGGCAGGAGGAAGTCGGTTCCCTGGCGCGGCGCTTCGAGGAGGCGTTGGCCAAGCTGGCGGCCAAGGGATTCGACGAAGGCTATCTGCGACGGCGCTCCCTGCTGACGCCATCCTGCGGCGCGGGCGCGCTGTCAGAAGAGGAGGCTCGGCGGGCCTTCCGACTGCTGGCCGACCTGCGGGAGTCGCTCCGGACTTAGCAGCGGCCGGCACCTCGGTTGGGGAGTGCGCGTCTGGCCGTCAGGCGCCGGAACCGGTTCCGAACACCGCCATCATTGCCAGCGCCAGGAGAGCCAGGAGTATCAACACCGCCCCGCCGATCAGGATTGGGACGAGGTTCGGGTTCTCCGGCTCCGGTTCCTGCCTGGGGATAGCCGTCCCCGTGCGCATGTCGGCACCGCAGTTGGGACATGTGGTCTGGCGCACGCCGAGCAGCGTGTCGCACAGCCTGCAGCGCAGGCGAGCCGGATGGTGGACGCGGCCGCCTTCGGCGACCAGCTCCACTGTGTCAATCTCCAGGGCGCTCGCAGACAGGCGAGGCCCGGCTCCGACTTCGTTCAGTCGGCCGCAGGCCGGGCATCGGACGATGTCGCCGCGCTGCTGGTCGGCGATCGGGATCTCGTACCGACAGCGGGGATTCGAACAGCTCTGCTTCATTGCGTCTTCCTCACATCGGGCTGACAGGGCGCGGGGGAGAGTCTGCCGCTGCCGCCCGGCGTCCAGTCCGTCGGTTCGGCCGCCCATCCCGTGCCGTTGTCGTGTGTCTTTCTCTGCTTTCTGCTCTGTCCTTGCTCCTGGTCAGTCCCGCCCCGCGCAGGCGGGACGGAACTGGTACCCCCTCGGGGACTCGAACCCCGGACCCGCGGATTAAGAATCCGCTGCTCTTCCGGCTGAGCTAAGGGGGTATGACACGTGGTTGGCCATGGAGCAGGCCCAGTCCTACTCTTGTACTCTGGGCGGCCGCCCGTGTCAAGCAAACCGCGGCGGCCGCGCTTGCCCTCAAGCCTCGCGCTTCTCGCCTGCCGTTCTGCCCTCCGGCTGCTTGCAGTTCTCGGGCCGCTTTGCTATGCTCAGAAGGAGGCTTTGGCCCGGTGCCGGACCGAGCCGAGGACCAACCGTGTGCACATCCTTTCGCTCCTCCCGCCATGCTGGACGAGACACGAAACTTCTGCATCATCGCGCACATTGACCACGGCAAGTCTACGCTGGCCGACCGTTTCCTGGAGCTGACCCACGCCGTGCCCGAGCGCGAGTTCCACGAGCTGATGCTGGACGACATGGAGCTGGAGCGCGAGCGCGGCATCACCATCAAGGC
>JABAOC010000869.1_pt3 | contig 12827 bp, 17 predicted proteins | sample 7062161 | NCBI WGS metagenome assembly JABAOC01 (sample SAMN14538625, study PRJNA623070) | marine sediment metagenome | biome: marine biome [ENVO:00000428]; feature: marine pelagic biome [ENVO:01000023]; material: deep marine sediment [ENVO:00002113] | place: India: Gulf of Khambhat ... | reverse complement strand
TCCCTAACCATGAACACCTTACCATCGAAGTTTTCCTCAGCTGGACATCCAAAGAATTTGATGGTTCCTTTTGTTTTGTGTTTTTCCATGGCTTTTTTTACTGCTATTGTTGCCGCCATGCCACTTGTTCCGTGAATGTTGTGTCCACACCCGTGTCCCGGTTTTTCTGGTTCTAATGGTTCTCTCCGTGGAACTTTTTTCTGTGATAGTCCAGGCAGTGCATCGTATTCGCCCATTATTCCTATGACCGGTTTTCCTTCACCCCAGCTGGCTACGAAGGCTGTGGGCATACCTGCAATTCCACGTTCAACTCTGAACCCGTGCTTCTCCAACTCATCTGCCAAGAGTGCTGAGGATTTGAATTCAACCAAGCCCAGTTCCGCAAACTCCCACACCTTGTCGCTTATTTCGACAAGTTGCTTCTTGTTCGTTTCAATCCAATCAAAAGCATGTTCCTTGTTCGTCGGCATAAACAACACCTAGAATGCGCTATAAGAAGCTCACTTGGTTTTATGTTTTTCCGAGCCGTTAGGTGCGAACACGACTTTCCTTTTTTCGCGTGCACGCATTTTCGGCTATCCACGGCTTCTTCAGAGAAGAAGAAAAGGGAAAAGACCCGCGTGTATCCGTAGTTCTACTCCTAATTCAAGCTTCATAAAGATTTTTTGAGTGTTTGTTAGTTCAACATATTGGAAAGAGGATTTGTATGCCTATACATAAAACAGAATTTCAAAACGGAAGGCACTCCAGTAGTCTAGAAGACGAGATAATTTCCTTTCTGGATGAACGTGAGGAAGCCGGTTTCACGTCAGAAGAAATAATGGGAGGAGTACGTTTCTACACAGATTTCCGCACCCTTACAACTGCGAAAATCTCTACTTTTTCCATAGCTGATTTTATCGCACTTCTTTATGATTTGGTAAGGAAAGGAAGAATCAAGATGAAAGTCATTGACAATCGCATGTACTTCATGATAAATCGAGACATGGCTAAGTGCCCTAAGTGCAGAATGACAATTGCCGCTCCTAGAAAGACATGGAAGATGGCAGGTCGGCCGGACAAAACGGGCAAGAGGCTTGAGCTTCAGATAGGTCTTTACGACTGTCTCAAACATGGAGCTTTTAGGTCAGTTTTGAGCAAAAGAAAAATCTAGTCACGTTTTGCGCACTCGGTAAGATTGAGCGTAACTGAGAAGAATAGCGGCTTAAAGAGCTGTAAGAGCAGATGAGAACTACAAAATGCCCAGTTTGATTGCCACGTCCACTGCCTTGTAGTCGGGGTGAAGCTTCACAAAGGCTTTTTTCTGGCCCTTAGGTGTGATCGCAACGTTTACTTTGTCCACGGCCACTTCGTAGAGCTCCTCTACCGCTCGTTTGATGTCTGCCTTCTTAGCTGCTATGTTAACAACGAAAACAAGCTTATTTTCAGTTTCGAGAATGCGACTTGTGACTTCCGTCATAACAGGATACAACACCACTTTGTAGGGATCCATACTTATCCTTCTCCAAACATGGCGTTCAGTTTCTCAAAAGCCGAGTTCGTCCAAACAGTGAGTCTTCCCGGATGAGTTCCTGGAGCCAGAAGCTCTACGTTTAGATTGTTTACCTTGACGATGTCCACACCTGGAAGGTTACGAGCTGCTTCCACAACTCCTTTATTTTCAGAGATTACTAGCAAGGGTCCAACCGCCTGTTTCATTTTCCGACCGCGTCTTTTACCTTTTCCAGCACGAACTTTCCGGCTTTCCTTAACTCGGTAAATGTCCGGCGACACGCCGAGTTGGATAAAAGCCTTCTCCACGTCACTGGTTTTCTTCAACCTCTGAATTTCGTCCACGACCACCAGGGGAAAATCTGGGACGTCATCTGTCATGTGACCCCTGGAAGACACAGTCTCTTTAGACGCGGTTGCAGCCACTGCTGAGCGTAATGCCAACTTCATCTCTTTCCGCGGAATCTTCTTTCTAATCTTCTTTTCTACTACCGGCGGATGAGTCCTTCGACCGCCGACGGCGAAAGGGATTAGGGCGGCTCGTTGCCCCCGTCCCTTAATTCTTGCAACTCGGGCGATTCCGCGTCCCACTCCAAGAGACTCTGCGGTTGTTCGTTTTCCAGCCATTGGATCTCGACCCTGCGGCTGAAAACGGTGAGATTGGATGGCGAGTACGGCCCTTTTGATCACGTCCGGTCTAAGCGAAGTTTTGAAGACTGGGGGGAGGCTAAGTTTACCTTTGGATTTTCCTTCAAGATCAAATATCTTAGCTGAAATTTTGCCCACTTTTTGTCCCTCATTTGCCTTGAGGCGATTCAAGTGAAATGTGAGTGATTTTGGGCGGGGCTTCGGCAATTCTTCCAGGTGGGCGGGCTGGATACCGCAATCTTATGAGCCGTTTAGCTGGACCCGGCAAGCTCCCGTCAAGCAAAACGTAGGTTCCTCGAACCAGGCCATAGCGCAAGAATCCTCCTTTTGGGGTGACTTCGCTTCCGTCGGCTCCTATCTTTAGAATTCGCTTGTTATATTCGGTTCTTTGGTGATATCCCATTTGTCCAGCTCGGGGAACCGTGTATAGAACTCGCGGAGGTTTCCATGGACCGATGGCTGCGACGCCTCGCTTGGTTTTCCGAGACTTGCGAGGCAAGATTTTGATACCCCACCGTTTCACTGGCCCTTGGAAACCTTTTCCTTTGGTCACAGAGACCGCATCTACGAATTGCCCTTCTTTGAAAACATCCGTCACGGAAACCGTTTTTCCCAGCACTTTCTTTCCGTGATTGAACTGTTCTTCAATAGGCCCTCCGTCGATTTTGACTTCCATCATGTCCATCTTTTTCTTTGGAACCCCAGTTAGCCTAGGTTGGGTGGCGACGACAAGGCGAAGTTCTGCAATTTTGTCAAGGTTTTCCTCAATTTCATTGAGACCTTGATTTGAGTCTGAGTTTTTAGGCGGTGTCAGATTCCGATTAAGATCTTTAGGCGGTTTCTTCATCCATGCTTCGGTGAAGCTCTGTAAGCCGTACTGATTTTGTATGTATGCTCGAATGGCGCACACCAAGATGGGTGGAGCGTCTAAAACTGTAACTGGATGAACGATTTCTTTGCCGAGGTTTGGGGAACCCGGTTTGTCTTCCACCATGAAAACCTGGGTCATACCCGCTTTATATCCCATGAACCCTAGCATGGTGAGCCCTTCTTCTACGCTGGGCCAAAAACGTATCCTGCCAACTTGACGGGCAGCACGTCCCTTAGGCAAATAAGCTAGTGAACCATGCCTAGGAGCGTGTTTCTTTCGATGGCCCATTGTTTATACCGCCTTCCTGGTTAAGGGCTTAAATGAGTGAAAGGTAACCTTTGTTTTAAGGTTTTTGTTGTGTGGTCACAAGCGACTTTGGCCAGTTCATCCAGACCTGTGCATGCTTCAAGTCGAGAATTAGTCCGTTTATACTCAGAATCCCTCTTAAAGGGGCAATTTATCCGAGGTAAACGAGAAGCTTTGACGTGAATGATCTATGAAATCTTCGTTTCACTTTTTCTATAGGTTCTCCCAGCACAGTTATCTCTTCCAAGGAGCATGTTCCGAGTCCATTCTTCTCTGCTAGTAGCAGATGCTTAACTTTGGTTGGTGGTATGCCCATAACTGTGGCACCGATGGCGTCAACCGCCACTGGATCTGTTCCTGCGATGACCAAGTTCATTTGTACGGCGTCTCCGCTGGTTTCGTGTCCTTCACCTGCAATTATTCCATCGATAACTGCTATGCTTGGTCTTAGGATCGCTGCTAGGTCAACGATTTTTGGGCTCAGCCTTCCTTTGTGCATCGAGCCTTTAGAAGCGAGGGCGCCCATCATGTTCTTTAGGCTCAGTGTGACTGTGGCTATTCTATGAGGTTTAAGCTTTGGAACGCTGATTATGGTGCTTTCCAGAGCGGTTTTGGCAACTTTGATCTTCCTAAGAGACAAAGGACTTGGTGGGCTGACTTCTATGAATTCATCTTTGTTGAGGTCGATTAGCTTGACGCCCCATCGTTCAGCAACTTTGTCTACCCCTGCAACTTTGAAGGCTTCAAAGGTGTCTGCGTATCCGCTTCCCTCGCCTATGATGATTTCTTGTTTTTCCCGTTCCCTTAGAAACTTGACGATTCCTTCTATGACTCTACTGTCTGTTGTGATTCCAGTTGAAGGGTGGCTTGAATCTATGAAGTTAGGCTTTATCAGAATTGGCTTTTTCTCAGCGAGGGCATGATTCACGTCAGATTCGATGTTTTCAAGGGCGTTGACAGTTGTTTCAACGGGGTCTATCCCCCTTGTAATGGCCACTTGACTCATTTCTTGCACATCCAATGTCAAAAAAGAGTTGGGCAATTTGAACCTTTCTTTTCTGAACTCTTGACGCCAGGAAAGCGATGCATCTGTATACACGCACTTATGATGCGCGCGCGTCTTTTCCATCAATTTTGCGATTCAACTTCAGGTGAAAGGCCACAAAGACTGGTTCTCGCGGTAACGCGCGCATAGCAGTTTCTGCAAGGTTCACATACGTACAGTATCCAATACGTGACTGCGTCATTTGATTAAAATCTGAGCGCGGTTTGAAATGACAGTAATTCTTGAAACAGGGCATGTCTGCATAAGCATTTAAGTCATAAGAACGTGTTTACTTGTATGGATATGGTGTTGCTGTTCAGCGAAAACTGGTATGTTTTGTTTTTTGCTTTCTTGTTATCGTGGCTGGTTCTGTTGACTGGCAGAAAGAGTTACAGCAGCAAAAGAGAGATCAAGGAACAGTTTTGTTTGGCTTTGATTGGTTTGTTTGTTTTGTTACTTATGGAAATCTTTGCTTCATCTGTGAACTTATGGCATTATGTCCCTGGAAATTGGCCAATAATCTTGTGGCCAACGTATTTCGTTGCGGCCTTGTTTGGATATCAATTGCTGAGATTAGTTGAGAGGTTTTTCTCGTAAGCACGCGGGCGTGAAGCATCCCAGTCTATCTTACAAATTTCCTTCGATTTCTTTTGAATCTCTTCTTGCATTTTACGCTACAGAAATAATATGTTTCTCCTTCATGTTTGATCTTGAATTTGGCTGTCTTTTCGTCCAAAATCACGCCGCACACAGGATCCCTAGGCATTGGTTTGTCCCTTACCCTACTCAGTGACGAATGTCATTAATTAGGCTGCCTGCTTATTATCATTAATTGCTCCAGAGCTTTTCGTTCTTTTCGAAAGCAAATCCTCGAAGATAAGTCACTTTTTCTCGATAACATTTAATTGTCCACCTCTGCTGATCCTCAATTGTTGTTCGCCTCTAAATGTTACGACACGTGCGTTTTCAACGCGTATAATGTCTCCTACAGAGATTGCATCTATCTGTTTATTCCACAAAGGTAGCTGGATTATCCCCGTCTCATCTGCGATACTTGCATTTGCTACAGTGGCAGATTCTCCAAACCTAGTGATGACGGATCTAGGCTTTGGAATCTTAACAACCTTTGCTTTTAGGTTGATTCGGTTCATTCCAGACTTCAAATCTTCGATGTGGGGCTGTTTCTCTTTGGCCCTCTCGAGTATTGTTCTCCTTGATGCATTGGCGTAAGCAAACTCTTTGAGTGGGTTGGTTTCTTCGAGGATGTGTGTGGGTATAGGAAATTGGGCGACAACTCTGAAATTGTCGGTTATGAGAAAGGCTGCTTTTGTCGGTGTTTTCTTACGGCATTCAATCAAGAGGCTTTTACACGTACACTTTTGATCTTTCCAAGCTCTAACGAAGCTGTCAAAAAACCTTTCCGAATCAATTCCATACCTGACTGAGATCAGAGCAAGATACTCAAGAACCCTAGAATCCGTCAGCGAGTGATACCTACCACGGGGTCGGCCTCGCCCCCTTGACACTTTTATTCGCATTTAACTCGTTCCTATCCTCGCGTTAGCTTGATTTCGATCGTCGAAACCATTCTCGACCTGTTTTCTCCTTCTCTCGGTGGCATTTCTTCAGTTCCTAGTGTTATACCGCTTACTTTCAGGTCTTTCATGAAACGACGGTTGGTTATTTCAGCAACATCCACAGCCGTTGTTATTGCCTGTCCCCTTGCCTTCAAGGTAACTTCTTTGGTGTCAGATGAGTGGAAACTTGTGATCACTGCCAACACGTAGTTCATAGCAGGTTTTCTTCCGATATACACAGTATTTTGTTCTTTGGACATACGATACACCTCCTTCTTGTCATGGATTTTCTTGATGGCTACCCTGTTGGAAGCATTCATGTTGGGCTTTGGACTAACTCTCCAATCGCGAACCTGCTTCCAACTCTTTTGATTTTGAACTTGACGCGTTCTCCCTGTTTAGTGCCTGGCACAAACACGATGAAACCTTCAATTTTTGCAATACCGTCTCCTCTTCTGCTTATGTCCTCGATTTCAGCTTCGTATTCTTTATCAACTTCAACTGGTTTCTTAAGGTTAAATCCAGATCCTCTGCTTCCGAATCTTCTTCGTCCACTGTATGAATAAGACATTCTATCACTTTGGTCTGAGTTGACAGTTAGAATTGCTTTTGAGAGAAAGCAAAACCGTCCGTAAACGTTTTGCCATTTTCGGAAGGCCTCTAACTGCTTAGCCCATGTTACCCCAGTCTTCCTTAATAACCTTTGTATGCGCGCGCATTAGAATTGTTGAAAAATAGGTGTCTTATACGCGTACATTATGTACCCAGTGGACAAATGTCTAAACTAGAGTTGCGCGTGCATTCACACCTACGATTTTAAATTGCATCGATCTGTTACTTATACGCAGTCAAAGGTGGTTTGATGTCTTCGTCTTTTTTGAGTCGCCGGATTAGGAGAACTAGTGACCTGCTTAAGGTGGGTGCCTCAGGTCAAGTTTCGGAATATGAAGAGCGTTTTGAGTCTTTAAGGGGGTTGTATGACCGTTTGCTTTCGGATTTTGTTGTTTCTGAGTTCAGCTATCAAGGGGCCTACAAAACGGCGGAGGAGTTTTTCGGGTCCAATAAGGTTCAGTTTGCTGGTGTGGATGGAACTATGTATTCGAGGCCGCTTTTTGACTTGATGATCTTTTTCGGTGGAGCCTATGCGTCAACGGGAACCATTGAGTTTAGAACCGATGCGAAGCCTGTNNGTTCCTATTTTCATTAATGAGGTGCCTGATGTTGATCAGGCTTTTTTTGACTTGGAAGAGCCTGGTCAGCTTTCGGTTTCCAAGCCTTTGGTTGATGAGACTATTGTTAATAATGCTACTATTGCTAATTGGATCATGACTCTCGCTGAGTACTATTTGGCTTACAAGTTAGTTACTGATGCTGACAAGAAAATTCGGATTCTCTTCATGGATCGGGCGCTCTCAGCTGAACGTGCCAGCTTGCTGTATGACACTTCGAAGCGGGAGTTGTGGAAGGCTAAGGGTTCTCTAATCGGTTATGAAGTAGATGGTATTCCTATCGAATTGAGCGATTTGGCTTATGGCAGATATTGCATTCGACACCCTGCTATAGGTCTTCCTCCAGCAAGAGCGGACTACCTGCGCTATGCTATCATCTATTTGATAGAGGAGAAGGGTCCCTTTTCCTTGAGCCAGATTTGTGAGATGCTAGGTATTAAAGATGAGAAACGTGTTAAAAGAGTGGAAAAGTATGTTAAAGCTTCGTTGAAGGAGGGCTACTTCAAGAAGAAGGGCTCAAAGTATTTCATAAACTCGAGGTATGTGAACACTTGGCAAAAGCTGAGGAAGCTCGTCACGACGCTTGGCGACAGGTTCTTCTTTGAAGAAAAAAGTGAACAAATTAGTGCACATAGAATGAAGATTGTCAGGGGTAAGAAGGAGCATTGGCTTACAACTCTCGACATTGCCTTTCTGACTCTGTTTTGTTTCTACATGATTATTGAAGCGTGTTGGAAACGAAAGATTCTGCTTATTGGATTAACTAAGGATACGGCTGCTAGAGACTTCAAACGGCAATTGATTCCTATTCTCCAGAATGAGGGGATGCTACGGGGTACGTTGACCGCTGAAGAGTTTGAGAAGATGCCTAACACCGACCGCATGATTCTGCAGTCTGTGTCTCTCTTTAACACCGAAAAGTTGAAAGTTCCTTGGAGCCTCGTGGAGTATGATTCATCTTTCAAGACTATGGTGGCAGATCAGCAAGGCAGGAAAGGATATGTGTTTGGCGCTAGGAGAAACAGAATTAGTGTCGAGAAGACGTTCCTGAAGACTTATGTTCAGCTTTCTCAGGCTATTACGGATCCTAAGCTTCGCAGCAATGTTTTGCTCATTGATCGTCTTGTGCATCCGGAGTTTGATTTGTCCGAAGAAAGTATAGTTCGGTTTTGGAATGAGTTTGGGGCTGCGACGGAGCCTGTGGAGGCGTTGCTGTTTAAAGATAAAACCGTGGAGAATAAGCTTCAGAATCTGATTATGGTTACTTTGCAATGTATGACTAGTACTAATATTCCGGAGGCTTTTGGTCATAACCGGCCTTTGTTTATTGCGGATAAGGTAGCGAAGTGGCATTACGGTGCTTTCCAAAGGATAGCTAACAGCACTGGTGAGTGGATTCTGAATAATCATAAATTGAGGAAATTTGTTTTTTATATGAGTACGTTTAGGGAGAGGAGGGCGCGAATTGAGGCCGCAAGAAGAGAGTTTCTCTAGCAGGTATTTCACAGATTTTGAGGGAAGGTTTCATGGTAGGCTGAGCGCGGTTATTCCCAGAAGAGCTCAGGGTCCTGTAGAGTCCAAGCTTGCGGGCATATCTGCTCGCTATGACGGGAGAGTGAAAGTGGAGTATCAGAAGGATCTTATGGGACTCTTAGAAGAGGGGATGCTTCTGGCTGTGAAGAATTTCAAGCAGGGCAAGGAGAGCGAGGAAAGATATACGCTCATGGAGATTTCAAGGGTTTGGCCTGAACATTTTGGTTTGAGAGGACTTTCAGATCACGGTTATTATCCTATGCAGTTTGAGATTATCGAGCAGTCTGAAGCGGATTGGAAAACCGATGATCAAGCTACGATGATGGTTCAGATCAGCTCCATTCCCATCAATTATGACCTCATCCTAACCGAAGAGAAGGACCCAGAGTTTGTGAAAGGCTTCTCTTACCCTATTGTCGCCAGCGAAGCCCACATTCTCAACAGCGAAATGATTAACCGCATGTACAATCACAGGATCGTCCAAAAGTTGGGCGTTGACACCTCCAAAACGACTTCAGATGCACGGAAGGATCCAAGGCTTGGGCTCATCAAAATGTTTGAAGCCAGCAAGACGACTATTCCGATCTATGTAGATTTCGAGAGGCTGGTTAGGTACCACTTTGGGATTTTCGCTTTCACTGGCGGAGGCAAAAGTAACCTTATGTCTAACATTCTCAGACGGATCCTGTACCATACGAAGGACACAAAAGTCATTATTTTTGACATAAGTTGTGAGTATCCGTTTCTTTTGGTAGATGTACTCGCGGATCCTGAGGTCCCAGCTAGAGTAATTACTGAGAGTAGAATTGAATCGGTTGAACAGTTCTTTAACTCGGTGGTGAAGCCGAGGGAATATGAAGCTGATGAGAGAATTGTGAAAGGGCTTCTTGACGTGATGAGCCAGGGAAAGGTTTCGTACTATACCAAGCCTAAGCTGAGGGTTCCCACCTATGGTCAGTTTCTGGAAGAATTGGGCGAGCAAAGGAAAAACAGCGTGGGCAAGCCTCATTACGTAAACGCTGTAGACGAGATTCGAGAAGCAAGCCTTGCATACATGGATCAACATGGATTTATTGAGCATCATGAGCTTGACGAGGATTTCGTGAAATTCATCGATTCAAGGGCCAGTCAATCTGTTCAGAAATTTAAGGTTCACGAAGCCAGTGGACTTTTCGCTTGGGCAACAACGAGATCAACGCTTCTTGACGTGTTAAAGAGAAAGCGGGAAGAAGAAGAGGAAGAAACTGGTGGACTCACGGCTGAGAAGATTCGCGGTCTGCTTGAAGGTGAGGAGAGGCTTGTTTGCGTGTCTATTGCTGACCCCTTCACCATCAAGGACCTGGTTATCACGCTTTCACGAGACCTATTAAATCGGAGAAAGAGAAAGTTTCAGGTGAAACCGTACATTCTTCTCGTCTTTGATGAAGCTCAAGAATTTATTCCGGACATGTCCAGCGCCAGCGGCGTAGACAGAAACTGTTCCAAGCATGTAGAGACTCTTCTCAGGCAAGGAAGAAAATATGGGCTTGGAGCTTGTGTTGCTACCCAACGAATAGCTTACTTGAACACCAATGCCCTGCAGCAGTTGCATACATACTTCGTGGGAACTCTGCCTAGACCCTACGACCGATCAGTGGTGAGCAACACCTTCATGATCGATCAAGGGATCTTAGAAAAGACCTTGGAGTTTGCACCTGGGGAATGGCTACTTTCCAGCTATATAGCCACCGGAATAGAAAACGTGCCTATTTTCATACGAGCAGACAATGCAGAAAACGAACTGGAAAAATTCTTGAGTTAGACAACAAGTAGGTTGGACCTCAAATGCGCGTGTATTGCACGCGCAATAACTAGGGGTATCTCATAGACAAAACATGTTAGAAAAGGTAGGGGAGAAGGGGGTCTCACTTTTTCTGAGAAGAAAATTTTCAGCAATGGCGCAAGTTCGAGGTGAGCACTCAACGGTCGCATCCACATAAAGTTTAAGTTTCCTCGTTTATTTTCCCTTAAATAGGAGATACTTATGGTGTTCTGTTCCAAATGTGGAGGAAAGGTTGGTGAAACCGCAAATTTCTGCCCTAAATGCGGTGCAAGAACTAGAAAAGCCACAGAAGCGGGTGTTGTCCCTCCAAGGGAAGAATTGAAAGAAGCCTTCTCTAAAATGGGAGAAGAAATAGAGAAAGCATTTTCAATAGCTGCAAAAGAAATCAAAGAAGCCTTCAAAACAGCGAGAGAAGAAATCAGAGAATCGATCAGTCCAGAACTCGTCGCGTGCTCATACTGCGGAGAAGAGAACGTGGCTGGCTCCCAATTCTGCTACAAATGCGGCAAAAAACTAGAATAAAGCAAACGTGACAAACACACTTTAAAGTACTTGCGCAATAGTTACGTAGAAAGTCTCGAGGTGCTGGACTACGATGAAGACTTATTTGACAATTTGGTTCTACAGTGAAGGGGCAAGTCCCCGCGAAATTGTTGAGAGACTTCGTTCCCTAGGTTTCAAACCCTTGAGAGGTCATCATGACCACGTTTACAATTGGAGGAAGGAAGCCAACCTTGAAGACATATTTCAACTCGCAAATTCAGTTCATGAAACCTTGAAAGGCTTGAAAGTTCTCTACAAATTAGAGACGCAGTGAAACGGCGCGCATTTTGATATGCAGAAAAATTTTTATTAGTAAAGGCTTAAACGCAGACTGGAGGCCTTTGTAGATGAGTTTAGAATCTAATAGGACTCTGGGTGGCGTAGGGGCTTTACTCATTGCTGTGGGTTCCTTTTTTCCAATTCTAAGTCTGGTTGGAATAATACTTGTGCTAGTAGCTATGAAAGGTTTGGCTGAATACTACAATGAAGCGGAAATTTTCGAGAACGCACTGTACGGTTTCATCTTTGGCATAATAGGCATCGTAGCGTTTATAGTGATCTTCTTTTCAGTCTTCGTGGGAGGAATTTTCGTTTTCGAGCCGCCATATTTCGTGGCCGCGCCTTCCGCCTTTGCGGTCCTCGCTTTCCTCGTCGCGTTACTTGTGATGTTCATATTCTTTCTGGTTCAAGCGATATTCTACAAGAAATCATTCACGATGCTTTCAGATAAGACTGGGGAGAAAATGTTTGATACTGCAGGGTTGCTGCTGCTCATAGGCGCCGTCTTAACCATAATCTTAGTAGGCGTAGTGTTGCTATTCGTCGCGTGGATACTGGCCACTGTAGCGTTTTTCTCAATTAGAGTCCCGGTGACTCAAGTTTCCGCGGCACCTCCTCCGACTGCGCCTGTCGTTCCTGCTGAGAAAAGATTTTGCCAATACTGCGGGGCAGAGAATAGAACCGACGCTGTATTTTGTCAGAAATGCGGCAAGAAAATAGCATCGAAGTAGAAACTGCGCTACCTCTCACTCATCTAAACCTACCCTTTTTTTCGGACGCACATTAAAGTTTTTAAGGACTTGTTCTAGACACTTCCGTCTATGAAGAAGCTAAAACTGCTTGGGCTACTTAGGGCGATGTTGAAAAACTCTAAGAGGAGCGATAGGGAAATCGCTAAGAGAATGGGGGTTTCGCAGCCAACTATTACCCGAACGAGGATGCAACTCATCAAAGAAGGATACATAAAGACTTTCACGGTTATTCCAGACTTCGCGAAACTTGGCTACGAAATATTGGCGTTTACGTTTAGCAAAATGAAATCTTACCCAGATTCTGAAGAGGCTGGGAAAATAGTGCAACGTGCTCAAGAATGGGTAGGTAAACGTCATAATGTCATCTTTGCCGCAGATGGTGAAGGGCTTGGAAAAGACATAGTCATGGTATCCTTTCACAAGAACTATTCGACTTACGCTGATTTCATGCGTTCTTACGCCTTGGATTGGGGCGCTGTCATAAGTGGATTTGAATCATTCTTGGTCGGCCTTGAGTCAGGATACAAAATGAAGCCTTTCGACCTAAGATATTTGGGAGACGACGTGTAGACGGGTGCTCTAACATAGCTCTGTACCCAAAACGTTTATATTTTGAAAACCCACTACATGGCGAGTTGGTTGGGGAGGGAGTCTATTTCCTACCAATCTAACTCCTTTCTTTCCATAGCCCTCCTCAACTAACTTTCCATTAGTTGACTGTACGCATAAAC